>LWDU01040120.1_pt1 | contig 179572 bp, 171 predicted proteins | sample 727161 | NCBI WGS metagenome assembly LWDU01 (sample SAMN04566230, study PRJNA314399) | hydrothermal vent metagenome | isolation source: deep sea hydrothermal plume seawater | place: Mexico: Gulf of California, Guaymas Basin | collected 2004-07-11 | reverse complement strand
TCGCCGGTCGCCCAGCCCGATCCAGGGCGGTTGAACGGTTCCTCAATTACACCAAGACTTTTCCAGGTGTTTGGTTTGCCAGGCGCGATGAGATTGCCCGTTGGTGGTTGGAACACTACCCGCCAGGCACCCTGCAAGGCAAACTCACCGTTAATTAAACCAGCATACTAAACTCGGCATCCCAAATTAGACACAAAAATAGAGATCTCACCAATACCCCGGCGATGAGACCTCTAACCTATCGGCACCGCTCCGTACCGAGTCCTTGGGAGGAAAGACAGTACAAAGTAGCGCCTAATCACGCGCCTAATTCGAGATTATCCAAATCTCGAAGCGGCGCCCAAAACCAGAAACCCTCTCGTTAGCTGGCAACATTAACAATGGCTCCCCCATACAGTTGGGGTCAACAGCACCCCCAAATTGGACCATCGGTCACAAACCATATCCCAGCCCTGGCCCGGCCCCGGGCTTGCCTTCTGGTTCTTTGGCATAGGCCCGAGGCCATTTTCGAAACTAGAGAGGCCGTACCACTAGCACCGGCGTTTCCAGCGATCTGATCAGCATGTCTGCCACGCTGCCCAGAACCAATTTTGCGATACCCGACCGACCATGAGTGGAGATAGCTACCATGGTGTCATGCGACTTCCCAGCGAAGTTCCCAATCTTGTCCTAAGGCACCCCGTGCATAACCTCGCCCCGGCACTCAATGCCTTTGGCCTTGAGCCTGGATTCAATCGCATTCAGATATTCCCGTGCTCCAACTCCAGGGCCTCTTCAATCTCTGTGGTGTCCAGCGGCACTCGTTCGTGCGCGCCGTACACCCAGAGAACCATCCGAACAACTCAAAGGAGAACGACTTCCAGGGAAAGCAACGACGCCAGTCTTTCCACGTGAGGCAAGGCAGTTTCAGCCATCTCTGATCCGTAAAGAGGCACGGCCACGCTGCGAATCGCGCCGTCCAAGTCTTTGCCTTGTACGCTGTTAGGACCAACGGCCGGCACGGGCACCTTTGACGCCCGCACAACCACGTCCGTGACGCTGCCCATCAGCCCACGGCGCAGCGCTGAACGGCCTCAGGTGGACACGGCAATCAGGTCGCAGCCATTGTCGTTGGCGTAAGCCAGAATTGCTGCCGCCACGTCGCCATCAGCCGTGACGGTGAGCGCGTCTACTCCCAACTCAGACAACATATTGGCAGCTATGTCCAGATACGCCTTCATAGCGGCGTCGGGCTTTTGCAGGGTCGCCAGGGCGTTCCCCATGTCGCTCCAAGACGAAGCGCCTTTACCACCGGACGAATCCGGAGCGTCTACCGTGAACAACACTACCTTGGACTTTGATTCACGGGCGATTCGCACAACGTTGGGCAAAATCGTCTCGGCGGTCTTGGAACCATCCAGCGGAACCAATATTTTCTCGTACATATCTGCTGCCTCCTCCCAGGTTTACCAAGGTCGTATTCCCTTATTTGAAGGCCGTTCTATAGGGCCATATGTACCCTAAATCCACCTCCATCCGGCTGGCACTGGCACGGCCGGGTTTTGTCGCTGATGCGAGGAGTGGGATTGAATGCGCCTAGTTTTGGACGCCTGCATACTAATGGTTGGTGGAACGAGACTGAGGAAAGAAAAAAGCGCCACAAGAATTGTTCTTGCGGCGCTTTTGGGTTCAGATGGAATTTTAAGTTTACTTTGCTAGTTCGCGGACTCCGTCTACTAGCAGATCAATCTCTGCTTCGGTGTTAAAGAAATGCAGGGATGCCCGGACTCCGGCAGGGTGGCCCACCTGCCGGACTACCAAGCGGTGGTTCTCCCAGAGTTGCTCCACGATGGGAATTGGCTCCTTACCGGCGATGGCGAAGCTGACCAACCCCGAGGAATCCCCCCGTTCCAATGGTGAATTTAATGTGACGCCAGGAATCTCCGCGAGTTTGGCCTTGGCCGAGTCTGCCAGATCCAGATTACGCGCCTCGATATTACTGATGCCAACTTCTTCGACGAACTTGGTGGCTTCCAAAAAGGCCACCTGCACCGGAACGCTAACCGAGCCACCTAGGAACTTCTCCATGCTGTCAGCAACTGGTTGGAAGTTGTTGGCATCGGCAGGACGGGCGATACCGCGTCCCCCAGTGTGGGCTGGGTGTATCCGTTCCAGATGCTCACGGCGGATGTATAACGCCCCGGATCCCTCGTAGCCCAACAACCATTTTTGGCCGGGAATCGAGTAGAAATCAAACCCGGATCGGGCCATATCAAGCTCAATGTGGCCTCCGGTCTGGGCACCGTCCAGCATCAGCAAAATACCCCTGTCCTTGGTTACCCTCCTGAGTTCCTCCGCAGGCATGCGCCGACCAGTGGCATACAGGATGTGGCTGATGAATACCATGCGCGTCTTGGGCGTGAAAGCGGATTCGATCTTGGTCAGTATCACTTCGCTGGAATCTAACATCTCCAGGTGCACTACCTTTACGGCCAAACCATAGCGTTGGCCAATCAGCTGCGCCGGAGCGATAACAGATGATAATCTCATCGCCCTGGTTCCAGTCCAGCCCGCTGAGGACTATGTTCAGCCCTTCCGTGGTGTTTCGGGTGACCAGCACCTCATCCACCGTGGCGTTATAGATTCGCGCCGCTGCCTCTCTGGCCTGTGCCTGAATCTCTCGGCCGGCTTCAAGTACTTCAGGCATGATGGGCCCTTGTTCCAGCTCCAGGTCGATCCGGTCTTTCATGGCCTGAGCGACACTTCGTGGCGGCGGACCCGACCAGCCGGTATTCATGTAAGCCGTGTGGGCCAGAACGGGTATTTGGCTCCTGATCTTCTCTATATCCACGTTCATCAGTCCTTCAGTTGATGTGAATCGGCCCGGACCAATTCAAGTCCGGGCCGATTCAATGATTCTTAAGTCTTAAACAACGGCTTAGCGCGGCGAGTAGTCGGCCAGGCGCAGCATGGAGTGTTTGGACACCCGCACCAGCGCACCATTCTCTTCAGAGGCGGCACGGGCCGTCTGCCAGGCAGGGTCTGATTGGAATCCCGACCAACCTTTCTCTCTTCCCGCCAGGTCTGGATAACCCAGCATGTAGGTCAGGCGGTTGCTGGTACCCACAACGTCGGTCCAATAGGCCACGTTCTCAATTCCGTGCTTCTCAAAAAGAGCCATGGTGTGGTTCTTGAACCGGTTGTTCAGGTCTGGCATCTTTCCAGGCATGGCATCGTAGATCCGCAGTTCTTGCAGTGAGGTCTTGAAAGACGGTTGAGGGGAGTAATCAGTCAAAGTCATGAATGAGTTGATTACCTGAGCCACCAATGGGCCATCCACTTCAGTTTCGGCGCGAACCTCATTCCAAGGCTTGTGGGCACCAAATGCGGTCCATTTTTCTTCCCGGTCGGCCATGCTATCAAAGCTTGTGATGTACGTCATCTGGTTGCTGGCGCCAATCTCATCGTTCCAGAACCCGACCATCCCAATATCAAATTCCTTGAAGAATGCGCAGGTGTGGTTGGCGAACCTGGCATTGATTGCCGGCAGCTTGCCCGGCACAGCCTTGTATACCCTCTTTTCGTAGATCAAGTTTGCTCCTAGTGCGATTTAATTAATTGGCCGGGATCATTATACCCGGTGTTATTTCTTTTCAATAAACTCTAGCTGCACGCCGTCAGGACCCTCAAAGAACACCACCCGGCGGTCTCCGGAGATGGATGTCTCTTCTAGAATTTTGGCTCCGTTGGCCTTCAGGCTATCGATCATGCCCTGAATGTCATCAGAATCGATGGCGATATGCTCAATGCCGTATTTTTGTTCCCTGGTCTGGGACTCAATGTGCGTGGTCACATTCAATGTGAGTCCGTGCAGGTTCAGACGCACGCCAATGTCCCCTATGTCTTCAACCTTGGTTGCGCCAAGGGTGTCGATGTAGAACTTAGCTGTTTTCTGTGGGTCTGTAGTTTTGAGATGTACATGGTTTAGGCTAAGGGCCATGATATTCCTCCTTAACTCATGCGGTCGTCTAATATTAGAACCAACGTGGCTGGTGCCGCCGCAGATTAGAGGCAGAATAGCCCCACAACCAAGCCCAGTCAAGCGCGTTGTGACGCCTGTGACAGCGGCCTGGCACGCAGGCAGAGATTTCGTATTATAATCCCCCGGTATTTCAACCCGCAGCAAGCGGACCCAGCACCAAATCGATTCTGAAGGAGGGGGATATGCCGATAGAGCAGTTTGCCCCGGAATTATCCAAGATCATTTCAACCGACGAACCAATACTGGAGTTGGCCGATGGCTATGGCGGAACAGAAGGCCCCGCAGAAGGACCACTCTGGTGGCAAGAGGGTGGCTACTTGCTGTTTAGCGACATCCACAACAACCGACGGATGAAGCACGTCCCAGGCGGAGATACCACGGTCTTTGTTGAAGGAACCAACCGGGCCAACGGTCTAACACGTGACCTACAGGGCCGTCTGGTCTCCGCAGAACACGACAGCCGCCGCGTAGCCCGTCTGGAAGCTGACGGCAGCGTAACGGTCATTGCCAACAGTTTCCAGGGTCGCCGACTCAACCGCCCCAACGACGTTGTGGTGAAATCTGACGGCGCCATCTATTTCACCGACCCTTGGACCAGCCCGCATCCCGCTGAGCAATGGGACCTCAGCTTCTCCGGCGTTTACCGGGTCTCACCGGATCTGGGCACGATGACCCTGCTAGTCGGCGATTTCGTGGTTCCCAATGGTCTGATGTTCTCGCCTGATGAGAGCATTCTCTACGTCAACGACTCCCGCAGGGGCCACATTCGCTCCTTTGAGGTCCAACCCAACGGCACCCTGGCCAGGCAGAGCGACAAGGTTATCATCGACGTCACCGGCGAAGAGTCCGGCGTCCCGGACGGTATGAAAGTAGACGTTGAAGGCAACATCTATACCGGCGGCTCCGGCGGACTGTACATATTTGACCCCAGTGGCAAAAAGCTGGGAATCATCCGGCACGGTGCCACTGCCACCACCAACCTGGCCTTCGGCGGCGACGACTGGAAGACCCTGTACTTCACCAGTCGCAACCACCTGGGGTCAGTGAAGGTCAACATCGCCGGCAACCCCGTACCAGCCGTCAAAAAGAGCTAACAAAAAATTCCATCTTCGGATTTGTCATCTTGAGGAGCGAAGCGAAGAAGGATCTTCCAATTTGCACCTGGCATACCTTTCGCTACGCTCGAGGTGACATGCGAGTAGTGGCATCATATATAACTAGCATAACCATCACCACACAACAAGGAGAAACCAAATGGCTAGACTACCAGCCGTAACCAGAGAACAACTGAACGAAGAAGACCAAGGGTATTTCGACTCTATCGTAGGCACACGAGGCAGCATCCGCGGGCCCTACGGCGTACTGCTCCACAGCCCCAAATTGGCCGCCCGCGTGGCCGACACCGGAGCCTTTGTCCGCTACGAGTTCAGCATCCCTGAAGGTCTGAAAGAGATCGTCATCATCACCACCGCCCGGGAGATGCGTTCTCAGTACGAGTTCTCGGCCCACGCCAGACTCGCTCGCGCCGGGGGAGTCTCCGACGAGACCATCAAGATTATCTCCACCGGAGCCGCCCCTGAAGGCCTCGCCGGAGACGAGGCGCTGTTATCCGGCTACGTGAAAGAGATGCTTCAACAGCACAAGGTCAGCGACGCCACCTACAAGGCCTTGGTGGACCGGTTTGGCGAGCAGGACACCCTGCATCTAGCCGTCCTAGTTGGCCACTACATGCTGGTCGCCCAGGTACTGGCCACCGTGGACGTGGAACTTGGCGAAGGCATGGTCGCTGAGATTCCTGAGTAAGAATCCACGACCAAGACTTTTCTAGCATGCAAGCAAATAAAAAGAGGGCATCCCGTGAATTCGGGATGCCCTCTTTTTATTTGAACAACTAAGTTAAATGGCTAGCGGAGTGTGTCGGTCACCGTCGCCAGAGTTTCACCGTCTAGCCTAAACTGAAAGTCCACCGGACCGTTGATCGGTAGATCTGAGCGGTCAACTGTCACCATCGTCATGGGGGCGTAGAGGTAAGGCAATTCCCGACCTTGAGCGTCTTCCTCAAGCTCCAACTGCACCACCACAAGATTGCCTTCAATTTCCATCCCAATTACGGATAAGGGGTCGCCCTGCACCGGTAGCCACAGCAAATAAGCCACCAAGACCACGGAACCCGGAAACTCTGGACGGCCCAGCGTATCTCCCCTTCCGTAGGTGCGCTTGCCAACCACCTCTTGGTTGAATAGCAACATCTCCAAATCGCTGGTGATCACTGCCACTCTTAGTTCTTTGGAAAACGCGCCTGCGGACTGTTCATCCCGCGGCGCAACCCAGCCACTGTTCACGTAGCGCCAGATTGGCGGTTGGACGGCTTCACTGGGAACTTCAGTCTTCGCCACTTCCTCAGGCTCAGCAGTGGACGACACTGTATCCCCGCCGCAGGCAGCAATCAGGAACCCGGCCATCATGGCTATTAACAGCGCAGAGAATTTGGTCGACATTCGCCCTTCTTGGATGTGATCTGACAAGCAATGGAAAACCGAAATCCCCGGCCAGCCGAATCAAAAACTCGTTCCCGCTTCCAGTTATATTCTGATTACGTATGATAGCAAAATTCAGGTTTACAACACACGCCGCTGTAGCTGGACCCAGCCTAAATGGAAACTCCCACTAGGCCGGTTAACCTACCCTTGTAAATCCAAAACTGCACTGTCAAACTAATAGCATGCGCATTGGTGATTTTGAATTCCAAGAGCCCCTGCCAGAACTAAAAGACCCCCATGTGTTGGCCGTCCTACGACCTTGGATCGACGTCGGAAACGTGGGCACGCTAACGATGAGGCGTTTGGAGCGACATCTAGAGTCCAAAGAGATTGGCCGTTTGGTCAAACCAGGACGCTACTATGACTTCACCCGTTACCGTCCCAAATCACTGCTGAAACAGGGCGTCCGAGAGTACAACATCCCGTCCACCACCATCAGCGTGGCCGTAAGGGAACGCGGGCCAGACATAATCACCCTGCACATGCTGGAACCACACCTCTACGGAGAGGACTACACCGACTCTCTAATAGAGGTCTTGAGATATCTTGGAGTGAAACGTTACTCCATGATTGGGGCAATGTACGACATGGTGCCTCACACCCGTCAGCTTTTGGTTTCCGGTGGCACAGTCAACTCTAGGAACGAAGAAGAATACAAGCTAGTTGGCGTGCGCCCCAGTGACTACGAAGGCCCAACTACCATCACCTACCTGGTCTCCAATGCCCTTGATGCGCTGGACATTGAAACTAGAATTTTTGTCGTCCATCTACCCCAGTACTTCCAGGTTGAAGAAGACTTCACTGGCACCGCACGGCTAATGGAAATCATGTGCACCCTCTATGGGCTGCCCAGCCGTTTGGCCGACCCGGAGAGGGGTCGTCAGCAATATGCCTCACTCCAGAACATCGTCACAGACACGTCAGAGGTCGCCAGCCTACTGGAACGCCTTGAAGAACGCTACGACCGTGAAAATAACCCGGACAGCGCAGACCAAAATCCGCTTTCGCCAATGGTTGAAGAATTCCTGCAGGGTCTGGGCTCCGGTAGTGATCTTGATTCCGACCTGGACCTTCTGGATCTTGACTTAGACCCGGACGACGACCCGTCAGACGAGTAAGTCCCGTCACTGATGGTCGTAATAAATTGTCCACATCCTCAGATTTTCACAAAGACACCGAAGGCCGAGACACCGCAGGGCCAGACCCCGTTGCGTTGACTCAACAATTGGTGCGTTTCGACACCACCAATCCGCCCGTCAATGAAACCCAGTGCATCCAACACATCAAGGCTTTGCTGGACGATTCAGGCATCCAGAACCAGGTTTTGGCCAACACACCAAACCGTCCCAATCTGATTGCCAGGCTGCCCGGCGACGGCAGCGCCTCTCCCTTGTTGCTGCAAGGCCACGTGGATGTTGTCCCGTCAGACCCGGCAATTTGGCAGCAGCCTCCGTTCAGCGGGAACCTGGCAGACGTCTACATCTGGGACCGTCGCTCTTTGGATATGAAGGGTGGCATCGCCACGATGGTCTCCGCGATGCTACGAGCCGAGTCAGAGGGCATGATGACCTTGGTGAGTGACGAGGAATCCGGCGGCAATCAGGGCGCCCGGTATATGGTGGAGCAACACCCGGAGCAATTTCAAGGGATTAAACACGCAATCGGCGAGTTCGGCGAGTTCAGTTTTAACATGGGCAGTCGCCGGTTCTACCCGTCATGGTGGCCGAGAAACAGGTGTGACATATCAGGGTCACTTTCCGTGGCCCGGGCAGCCATGCTTCATTGGGCCAACAAAACAACCCCATAAATGCGCTGGCCACGTTCTTACAGCTTATCCAGTCTCGACAGCTCCCCACCCACGTCACTCCAGAAGCCCGGTTAATGTTCCAGGTCATCGGCAGGAATCTTCCACCTGTCTCCCGCCTCGCCATGAAAGCCCTATTGAACCCAAGATTCACCGCAGCAACCCTGAAACTGCGGGAAGGAAAGGCCAGACATTCAGTCCGCTATTCCGAAACACGGTCAACCCAACAATCATCCAGGGCGGCAAGCAAATCAATGTGGTGCCAGGTGAAGTTTCCGTCGATTTGGACGGTCGAATCCTCCCTACTTTTACTCCGGAGGCGTTGATTTCTGAACTGACGGCGATGGCCAGAGTGGATTCGGGAGCAGCGTTTGAAGTCTTGAACCACGACGCTGGCCCGGAAAAACCCGACCTCAGCTTATTTGAAACGTTGGAAGCCGTACTGAAAGAGGTAGACCCGGACGGATTACCAGTACCAATGCTGATGCCGGCAGCCACGGATGGCCGTTTATTTGCGCGCCTCGGCATCCAAACCTACGGTGTTTTGCCCATGCGACTGCCTCAAACCTGGATTTTACCACTACGATTCATGGCCCAAATGAGCGTATACCACCGGATGCAATCCGCTTTGGAACAGAGGCCATTTATCGCGTACGGACGGACCGTCTAGTCAGGCTTGAGTTACACTGGAAATTGTTTGACGGGACATAGGGGGTATGCTAGAGTTATTCCACTTATCTTGCATGCATTGAACGAGGATTTTATCGGAGGTACCAGAGCATAGCTAGACAGTATCGGGTCAACGAGCGGATTAACAGCCCCACGGTGAGAGTCATCGGCGACAATGGGGACCAGCTCGGTGTGATGGAAGTCGCACGTGCGCTGCAACTCGCGCGAGATGCTGACGTGGACTTGGTTGAGGTAGCTCCCAATTCCGACCCTCCTGTTTGCAGGCTACTGGACTACGGCAAACTCCTCTATCTAACATCCAAGAAAGAACGCGAGTCTAAGAAGGGACAGAAGAGCACCGATCAGAAAGAGGTGCGCTTCCGGCCTAACATTGGAACGCATGACCTGGACGCCAAGACCCGCAAGATTCGCGAGTTTATCAGCGAAGGTTCCAAGGTCAAACTCACTGTCCGCTTCCGCGGTCGTGAAGCCGCCCACCAGCAGTTGGGACTTTCAGTCCTGAAGCGGGTGGCCGACGAATTAAAAGACGAAGTGAGGCTAGAGCGCCCACCGACCATGGAAGGCCGGGCGTTGTCCATGGTGCTGATACCAGCCCTAGTCAAGACAGAAGTACCAAACGATAAAAATCAGGATCAAGTAGAAGAACTGGCAGATGCCAAAACTTAAAACACACAAAGGGGCCAAGGCCCGCATCCACGTAACTGGAACTGGCAAGCTGATGCGCCGCAAACGCATGAGCAGCCATCTGCGGCGCAAAAAGCCCACCAAGGTAACCAGAAAATACGCTGATAAGTTGGCAGTTGACCCTGCGGACTACAAGCGTCTGCACCAGATGCTTCCCTACGGGTAAGCAGATACCCCGTCTATTAGCACCTTCTAATTAACTTCAGTCCGGAGATCAACCCTTGTCTAGAGTAAAACGTGGCGTTACTAAGCACGCCCGCCACAAAAAGATACTAAAAGCCGCCAAAGGCTATACCGGCTCCTCGTCCCGCAACTACAAGTGGGCCAAGGAAGCTGTCCAACACGCTTGGGCCTATGCCTACCGCCATCGCCGCGAGCGCAAGGGTGACTTCCGTCGCCTGTGGATTATCCGCATCGGCGCCGGTTGTCGTGAGGCCGGTGTTACTTATAGCCAATTCATGCACGGCCTAAAGCTGGGCGGCATTGAGCTAGATCGCAAGATACTGGCCGACATTGCTGTACGCGACCCGCAGGCGTTCACTAAGCTGGTAGAAGTTGCCAAGGAACAGTTGTTGGCCGCAGCCTAGCCAGCCCGATCAAACCGAACAAACAAAAACCGGGGTGTGAAATCACACCCCGGTTTTTTGTGCCTAAATATAGTTCAGTTAAGCGTGGCCATTAGCCGAGAGCCAAAGCTGGCGGCTTACTTCCTGGCGAAACCGTAGTAGGTGTCGTTGTCCAGGATTCGGAGCAATCGCTCTTCCGTGATGACAATTGGACGAATGGGCGTGGCCCAGCGGTCTGTCAGTTCATAATGTATATCTGTCAGCGACATTGGTCGGTTGTTCCGGGCCAACAAGGTGCGAAACACAATCTCCTGCACCGGCATGTTAGACCGGATGAAGCTGGAGTCATTCTTAGAATTCTGGGAGATCTCCCGGATCAAACTCTTCACGTTTCCCAGTTCACTGATCGCCTTAGTCTTGGACGGACTGGAAGCGGTCAGCCTAGCGGCCACCAAGTGAATTGGTGAGCGCTCCAGTTTACCCAATCGGTCGGCGCTAATCAGAAACAAAGGGTTCTCCATTTCCGGTGGCTCTTCTGCTACCGTTTCCTCTGGCGTCACTTCCAGTGTTGCTACCGTTGTTTCTTCAACCAGTTCTTCGGCATTAGAGTCTTGAGTTGTCATACTTGTACCTCTTCGTTCCAATCCAACATAATTATCTGTACCAGGTCGCCTGCGTCCTTGCGAGGCTCGTCCTCGGGGCATATCGCCAGGCCGTTGGCCCGCGACATCGAAGTCAGGATATTTGAGCCTTGAGGGCCGGTGGGAGTGGCTTGGTACTTGCCGTCTTTCAGTTCCACTTCCACCCTAGCATATACCCTGCGGCCATCATCGTTTCTGATTGCTGCAGTGAGCACGCCTTCAACCATCGGCCGGGAAGTGGTCTTTCTGCCCAGCATGGTCCTAATCGCGGGCCTGGCGAACATTTCAAAGGCCACCATGGCGCTCACTGGGTTACCGGGCAATCCCAACAGGGGTATATCTTTACCACCGGAGTCGTTTAGATGCCCAAACGCCAACGGCTTCGCCGGGCGCATACGCACCGACCAGAAATTCATCTCACCGCGTTCATTCAATACATCTTTTACGATATCATAATCGCCCTTAGAAACGCCTGCCGAAGTGACCACCAGGTCGGACCCGGCCGCGGCTTCCAGCTTAGCGTTTAGATCAGCCAAATTATCCCTGGCGATGCCCAGTATCCTGGGGATACCACCGCTGGCCACCACCGATGCAGCCACACTAAAGCTATTTGAGTCGTATATCTTGCCGCCGGACAACGGAGTGCCAGTCGTTTCCAGTTCATCACCAGTGGCCAGCACCGCCACTATAGGACGGCGAATGACTTTTACCTTATCCATGCCCAAAGAGGCGATAACACCAACCTCAGCAGCCCTGATTACGGTGCCCTTCTCCAGCACTAACTGCCCGGCGCTTACATCTTCGCCAGCTGGGCGAACGTTACAGCCAAAGGGCATGTCGGCAAAGATGGCCACCTGGTCCAAAGGCTTCCCCGCTCGTTTCCGATCAACCTCGTCGGTTTCCTCAAAGGGAATCACCGTGTCGGCGCCGTCGGGAACCGGAGCTCCGGTCATGATGCGCACCGCTGTACCGGCAATAACCGTCTTGTCGGGCATCTGGCCCGCAGCCACGATCCCAATGACTTCCAGACTGCTGGGGTTTTCCTTGGAAGCCCCGGCAATGTCAGCCTGAAGCACGGCATAGCCGTCCATTCCCGAGTTGGCCAGAGGCGGCAGGACGATGGGCGAGTGGATATCCTCGGCCAGTATTTGGCCCATGCTTTCCAGCAGGGGCTTTTCTTCCGGTTCCAATATCTGGAAACTGGCAATCACGCGAGCGTAGGCCTGCTCAACACTGAGCATGTCTTCATCGACGTGACCGTGGCCGTGGGAGTGGGGAGCTTCTTCATGGTGGCCGTGATTGTGACTAGTCATATGCCTATTATCGGGCCAATTAAGCCCGTAGAGTTACGTTTAATTCTCTTTCCAGAGTGATCAAAAGACCGTTCAAAGACTTGTTTACTTCTTCGTTGGTCAGAGTCCGGTCCCTCGCTTGAAAGTATACGTGAAATGCCAGTGATTTGAAGCCTTCCGCTATGTTTTCTCCGGCATATATGTCAAAAAGTTCAGCGTGGTGCACGCCGCGGTGGCGGGTTATCAGTTGGGTCACATGGCCCGCCGACACATCAGATGGCATTACCAACGCTAGGTCACGGGTGGCGGAAGGATATCTGGGAAGCGACTCAAAATTGCGCTGTGATTCTGGCAGACCGGCCAAGATCGGTTCCAGATATAGTTCAAAGAACGCCACCTGAGGCGACTCCAAACCCAGTCTCTCCATCACCAACTGATGAACCTCGCCAACCATACCCACCACGGCGTCTGATGCCTTAATCACGGCACAGCGTCCCGGGTGAAAGGTTTTATCTTCTGAAGGTTCGTAGGTCGCCGCCACGCCCAATCGGTCCATTACCAATTCCACGACGCCCTTGGCATCGTAGAAATCCATAGCATTCTCGTCTTCCAACCACGATGGTTCGTGGCGCAGCCCGGCGAGCACACCGGCGATGGTTTCCCGTTCTTCGGGTAGGTCCTCCTCACGCGGCCAGAAGGTCCTACCAGCCTCAAACAACCGGAAGGGTCCAGCGCTGTGGCTTTGGTTGGTGGCCAAAGTGCCCAGCACGCTCGCGCGCAATGTTGTGCGCAGGTACTCGCGGTCAGAGCTCATGGGGTTAGCCACGCGCAACGGCAGGGCGTCCGGGTCTAACTGCTCCACATGCTCCAGCTGCTGCAGAGTGACCAAGGGATAGTTGATCACTTCTTGAATTCCGGCCGATGCCAGCATATCTTGGATCTTGTTACGCAGCCCCATAATCGGGACTGGCTGCTGGAATGGTATTGGACTGGAGAGCATGGTGGTAGGGACGGATTCGTAGCCGATGGTCCGCACCACTTCCTCAACCAAGTCTTCCTCAATGGTCACGTCATTGCGCCAGTAGGGGACGGTTACCTTCAGGGCAGCATCGCCGTCAGGTTCCCAGGTAAAACCCAGCGATGTTAGCGTTTCCTGCGCCTGTTTTAGATCCACTTCCATGCCCAGCATCCGCGCGATCTTGGCGCTAGTCAGTGGCACCACAGGGGCATCGGCTCCCTCGTCAGACAAGATATCAATGATGCCTGGGGCTACGGTGCCACCGGCAACTTCTTGAATCAGCCCGGTGGCACGACGCAGGGCAATCGGTGCCAGTTCAGCGCGGAGGCCTTTTTCAAATCTGAGGGTGGCCTCGGTGCGCAGATCCAAAGACTGGGCAGTCTCGCGATTGTTCATGCCGTTGAACGTTGCCGATTCCAGCAACACGTTCACCGTGTTATCACTAATCTCACTGTTAGCCCCACCAATCACACCGCCGAGGCCAATGGCATCATTGGTGTCGGCGATGACCAGGTTTTCGGTGGTTAATTTGCGCTCCACGTCGTCCAACGTGGTCAATTTTTCTCCGACACGCGCACGGCGGACAATCACCGTGGCGTCTTTAATCAGGTCGTAGTCGAACGAGTGCAGCGGCTGGTTATACTCCAGCATAACAAAGTTGGTCACATCCACCACGTTATTGATTGACCGCAGACCGGCTTTGGTCAGGCGGTCTTGCAACCACTGGGGAGACGGCCCAATCTTGACGCCCTGGAGCAGGCTAGCCGTATAGCGGCGACACAGATCCGGGTCGGCCACTCTGATGTTGACCTGTTCCGCGATCGGCTTTCCGGATTCCTGGTAGCTAACTTCCGGCTCTGTGACTTTCTTGCCGATAATCGCTCCCACTTCGTAGGCCACGCCTAACACAGACAAGCAGTCCAGACGATTCGGTGTTAGTTCCAAGTCCAAGACAATGTCGCCCAAGTAGTCGTCCAGCGGCGCTCCTACGGGTGCGTCATCGGGTAGCACAATGATTCCATCGTGGTCGTCGCCCAGACCCAACTCAATGGCAGAACAGATCATCCCCTGCGACTCAACGCCGCGTATCTTGGCCGCTTCCAGGGTTTCATGGCGTTCAGTGTGGGTGTTGTAGACGTTGGCGCCCACCTTGGCAAAGCAGATGTTCTGGTCGGCAGCAACGTTGGGCGCACCGCAGACCACCTCCATCTCTTCAGCGCCGGTGCTCACCACGCAAAGGCGTAGCCGGTCGGCATTAGGATGAGGACGAACGTCAACCACGTGGCCGACGAAGATCTCCGTCCAACCGCCAATTACGTCCACTTCACCAACCTCGATACCGGCCATGGTCAGCCGGTGGGCTAGTTCCTGGGCAGGCATGTCCACGTCTACGTATTGTTTGAGCCAGCTAAGGGGTATTTTCATCTTTTATCCAGTGTGTTCGCAGGATCCGGCATCAGCCTAACCCTGGAAGTGGCAAGCCGCGGCCTGCCGGTAATATTTACAACTAAAATCGATGCCTAAAATTGGCGTAAGAACCGGAGGTCGTTGGAATAAAAATGACGTATGTCATCGATTCCGTATTTCAACATGGCGATGCGCTCCGGCCCCATGCCGAAGGCAAAGCCGGTGTACTTCTCAGTGTCGTAACCCACACCCTCCAACACTTTGGGGTGAATCATGCCGGCACCCATGATCTCAATCCAACCACTATCACGGCAAATACGGCATCCGTCTCCCTCGCCCTGACACGCGAAACAGTCGATGGACATATCAACTCCGGGCTCCACGAAGGGGAAATAGTCACAGCGGAAGCGAATCTTACGTTCTTCTCCGAACATCCGGCGAGCAAACTCGTAAAGGGTTCCCTTAAGGTCGGCAAAGGTTATACCCTCGCCAACCGCCAGACCCTCAACCTGGTAAAAATGCCATTCGTGGGTGGCGTCGGTGGCCTCATAGCGGTAACACTTGCCAGGCACAACCACCCTGATGGGCGGCTCCCGGTTCTCCATGACCCTGGCCTGCATTGGCGAGGTGTGAGTCCGAAGCAGCATCGCTTTTTCGCCGGTGGGGTCTTCGTAGTCCACCCAGAGGGTGTTCCACATATCGCGCGCCGGGTGCCCCTTGGGGATGTTCAACATCTCAAAATTGTAATGGTCCCACTCAACCTCCGGGCCTTCCACCACGCCAAACCCCATGGCCACAAATGCGTCGCAAATCTCCCGGACGATCTGTGTCGTGGGGTGTAAGCGGCCTTCCAAAGCCGGTCGGCCTGGGAGGGTAACATCCAGACGGTCACGACTGGCCGACAGGGTTAGGGCTTCTTCACTGATCTGGCGGACGCGTACTTCCAGTCGTTCTTCCAGGGTGTTCTTGGCCTGGTTAGCCAACGCGCCAATGGTCCGGCGTTGGTCGACTTCCAAAGAAGCAAGGCCGCGGAGCACGGTAGTCAATGTGCCACGACGTCCAAGGTATAAAACACGCCATTGGTCTATGTCTTCCAGGTCTTGAAGAGAATCCAACTCCGCCGTGGCAGTGTTAGTAATCTCAGTGATCGTTTGTTCTGTGGGAGGCTGTGCTGAGGGTTCGGTCAAGCGGGTTGTTCCTCCAAAGGTCTCGTCACGCGAGTTCTGATTAATAGGCACTAGTTGCCCGATAGAAATCTACGAATCAAACACGCAACAAGCAATTATAGAAACCGGCTATTGCAGGGTCAAGACAGCCAGGCACAAAACCATCTTTATTGGCCTAAAAACGGCCTCATTATGACAACAAAATATTGTTTTAGAACTATAGTGCTAATATTCTGATTATTGCTTACTAATGCTATCGGCATTGGTTAGTGTTCAGCCGGATTCCCACAAAGTTGAACGTCAACAAGGCAAGGAAACTTGGCTGTGCAACCCCAACAACTAACAGGACAGACCTAAACGGGATGAATCGTGAATTGGTTCCGTCTTAAAAACTGCATCAAATGCCAAGGCGATCTGGCTTCCGACGAGGGTGACTGGACCTGCCTGCAATGAGGCACTTACTACTATACCGGTTTGTACCTGGTGCCTACCCACTTAAGCGACAGCCAAGCGGCATCAGGAGTCGGCCCTTCTCAAGGGTTGGACCAGCCCGTCCAAAAGGGCTCAGGCCTCACGAGAGCCCCATTGCTCCCGGAATATACCCAACCCACACTTACATACCTGCCTTTGCCCCTATAACGACGGCAATCGCCAAGATAGCGTCTTAATGACTGCTTCCAAAGAACCTACGGTGTTGTTGGCGTTGGATGCTGGAGTTAGAGAGACCGGCTGGGCTGTATTCGAAGGCGAGGAAGTCATTGAAAACGGCGTCACTGGATTATCAACTCGACGCACGGGTGGAGTCGGAGGTCCGGGTCTCCCACCTGCTGCAATCGTTGGATGAACTGACCGAGAAGTGGAATCCAAAGTTGGTGGCCATCTGCCAGCCCAGCGGAATCAACTGGCCGGTGCCTGCCTTGGACCTACTGTTAACTTCGCTCGCAGAGTGGTCTGCGGGGCGCGACCTGCCCCAGTTCTCGTATACGGTCCAGGAAGTGCGCACTGCCATCGCCGAGCCCCCCAACGCATCGCGAGACCAGTTGGGCTATGCCACCATGCTGCTATTGGGACTGATTGGCCAGGGACGCTCTGCCCACGAGTGGGAAGCCATCGCCGTTGGCCACTATCACCTGACGAGAGGCAAGCAAGCTGAAGCCGCCTAGTCTAAAAGACTAAAAACCCGGACTAGTTAGTGGCCTTCAGCGTCGCCGTAGGTCTTTTCTCCGGCGGTAATCGACACCGTCAGGCGGTTTTCTGACGATGGTATCTGACAACTCCAATTGGGGTTGTAGGCACAGTAGGGGTTATAGGCGTAATTAAAGTCCACCACCAGGCGGCCGTCATCGGTAGACGGCAAGTCTAGGTAGCGACCGTCTGAGTAGGATTCTTCCCCGGTGGTGGCATCCATGAACGGGAGAAAATAGCCGTCGTCACCGACGCTCCGGTACACCACCAAGGCCACCGGCTCCCCGTTCACGTTAAACTTCAGTTGTCCCCAGCGGATGTGCGGTACCGTGTCCCCGGTGCTGGTCGCCATCTGGATCAGGTCCTTGGCGTCGTTGGGAAACTCCTCCACACCGAGCACAAACTGCAGGCCCGCGTTTTCTTCGAAGTACTCCAAACCCCTGAACCGATTGCGCTGTGCGTTGGTCAGGGGTGAATTTTGGTCGCCCCCGAAATATTGGTCTTTTGCTTTCCTGAAATCCGTGATCTCTGACATTGTTCTGCTTGCCCTTATTAATTGATTGGTGCCTTGGTTTTTGGTGCGGTGGCGAACCAACTAAAAGTTCTGGCTGAAAATTCCGGCCCTGCCAGGCGTGTATAATAGGACGCGTTCCAGACCTGCAATCTGAACGCAGTATCAACTGGTGAGTTTGTGCAGGATCCAACTCGTATCGCCATACCAACCACCACCGAACCATCATAACCGGAGACACAATGCCAATCATCCAACGGCCCTACGTTCCCCCAGACGACCAGGTACCCAACGAGGATTCGTACGTGAATCCGGGTGTGACCAATACTGAAGCCACGACCGAGGGCAGCACATCCCAAGAAGGCTCCCTCGACCCGATCACTTTTTATAGTGACTCCATGCACATCTTCAGCAGCCTGTATTCTGCGGTGCTGTTCTTTGGCGAGCAGATGGAGGAGCGGGAGCCCATCCTGCGGGCCAGGATCAAGGTCAGCCCCCAGATGTTAAAGGCGATTGCACTGCTCACCACTAAGCACGTAAAGGAATACGAGGACGCCGTGGGGCCCATCACACTGCCCGACCAGGTCTATTCAGCTTGGGACCTGAACGGCGAGGAAGAGAATGAACATGGCCACGCCGCAGGATGATCGTTCTATAGCGGAAGACATCACCACACCGATTAACATTGATGCGGGGGTGGACCATTCGACTCCTGATAACTGGACCTATACGTATGTATCTTCCAGCCAACCCAACGCGGCCGTCTTCCACATCAGCCATTCCGAGTCCACGCGGGTGCTGATTGACATGCTGCGGCCGTCAGACAGCGCACCCGACGCCAACTATGTGCTGAACAGAGAGATGCCCATCGTGATCCTGGACAGCCTGGACAAGTACTGGGCCGCTGAATCCCGGACGCAGATGCCACTCTCTGGCATCAGGGTGCCAGTGGAAGGTGACACGGTAGCCGAGGCTAAACGGGCGTTGGCGGCGGACTTAGCCGCCCAATTGCGCCTGCTATTGCTGCTTTCCAGCTCGCACAAAGGGACCATCGCGCCCGCTCTGCTGGAGAACTTGAAGTACCTGTCTTCCTGCATGGAAGCTGGGCCAGGACCTCAAAGCTAAGAATTACCCGACTAGGTCTACTTGGCGGACGCTGCCAGGCGCTCTTGCACTGCTGCTACGACGCCGTCCAGCGGTACGCTGCCAGCCTCAGTGTCCATGCGGCCTTTGATCTCCACTTTGCCGTCCTTAAGGTTCCGGGGGCTGACCACCAGCCTGACGGGGAGACCAATCAGGTCGGCATCGTTGAACTTAACGCCCGCCGCCGCGTCTTCGCGGTCATCAAACAGCGCTTCTATACCGGCTGCCTCTAGCTCTTTGTATAGCTTCTCGGCGGCCTCGGCTACTTCCTCGTTATTGATGTTCAGCGCGACCATGTGCGCCTGATAAGGGGCAACTGGAGCGGGGAACACGATGCCATTCTCGTCGTTATTCTGCTCCACGGCGGCCGCCAGCAACCGACCAACACCGATACCATAGCAACCCATGATGATTGGGTGCTGCTGACCTTCGCTATCCAGGAAATCCGCTCCTAAAACCTCGCTGAAGAACGTACCCAGCTTGAAGATATGCCCTACCTCGATGCCCTTGGTGGACTCCAGTGTGTGTCCGCAGCGGGGGCAGTTTTGTCCCGGTTGGGCCAGGGCGATATCAGCAACGATGTCTGCCTGGAAATCGCGGGGGTAATTGGCGCCCTTGAAGTGGGTGTCCGGCTTATTCGCTCCGGCAATGAAGTTGTTTCCATTGGTGACGGACGAGTCCACAACCTTCTTGATGCCTTCCAGACCGATGGCAGATGCAGAACCGGCTACTAACCCAGCTGCTCTGGCCTCATCCCCGTCTGCCATGCGCAGGTCTGTGGAGTGGAGCGCATTCTTGAGCTTGGTCTCGTTAACGTCCAAATCGCCCCGGATGGTCACAAACACCGGCTCGCCGTCGGACATATAGAAGACGGCTTTCAGCGTTTTAGATTCGTCCACGGCTAAGAACTTAGCCAACGCGGAGATTGTCTTGATATTGGGAGTCGCCACTTCTTCCAGGGTTGCCTCAGGTTCTGACGGTAGCTCCGAGATGGTTGATTCTGCTTTCTCGGCGTTGGCGGTATAGGAACATGACGCACAGGTAATGACTGTATCTTCCCCCGTGTTTGTGGCAAGCAAGAACTCGTGGGAGTCCTTGCCGCCGATGGCACCGCTGTCAGCCTCGGCCATCAACACCGGTAGGCCGCAGCGTCGGAAGATGTTCCGGTAGGCCTGGGCCATCGCCTGGTAACTTTCATCCAGGCTCTCTTCGTCGGCATTAAAGCTATAGGCGTCCTTCATATCGAATTCCCGCACTCGGACCAGACCGGCTCTGGGCCGGGCCTCGTCGCGGAACTTGGTCTGAATCTGGTACAGGATTTGGGGCAAGTCACGGTAGCTCTGGACATTGGCTTTGACCAGGTTCGTTATCACTTCCTCGTGGGTGGGGGCCAGTACCATTTTTCGGCCGTGACGATCATTCAACGAGAACATATTGTCGCCAAAGGCTTCTTTGCGGCCCGTTTGGTCCCAGAGTTCTTGGGGTTGCAAGGCGGGCATCATCAGTTCCTGCCCACCGGCGGCGTCCATCTCTTCCCGGATGATGTTTTCAATCTTGCGTAGGGAGCGCAGAGCCATCGGCAGGTAGGAATAAACGCCGGCGGCCACCTGGTGAATCAACCCGGCACGAAGCATCAGCCGGTGGCTGGCTGTTTCAGCGTCAGGCGGGTCATCGCGTAGCGTTTTGGAAACCATCCGGGAGAATCGCATAACTGGGTGCAGCCTCGTTTTGAATAAATTAGTGCGCGAGATTTAGGCAGTATATCGAATTTGGCTCCGTTTTCACGGAGCCAAACTATTATAGCCTCAGGAATAATTGCCGAGTGATATGGCGACCAAAACTAGGCAGACTAGTCACTATCAGAAACGGGCGTGTTTTCCACTTCTTCCATGAGGGCGGTCAACATTTCAGCCTCCGGCACCACGCGGACCTTCTCTCCCTTTCGGAAAATCACTGCCCTACCGGCGCCGGCAGCGATGCCCACATCGGCGTCCTTCGCTTCACCAGGCCCGTTTACCTCGCAGCCCATGACGGCCACGGTAATCCCTTTTCCGCTCTTCTTGAGCAGGGCATCAACATCGTTGGCCAGGGTCACCACGTCAACATCGGCGCGGCCACAACTGGGGCAGGCCACCAGAATCGCACCCTTCTTGCGCATGTTGAGTGACTTCAGTATCTCAAAGCCCGCCGTTACCTCTTCTGTGGAAGGTCCGCTCAGGGAAACCCTGATGGTGTCGCCGATACCGTTGTAAAGCAGCACGCCCAAGCCCACTGAGGTTCGGATCGATCCGGCCATGGGAGTTCCGGCTTCGGTGATGCCCAGGTGCAACGGGTATGGCATCATGCCGGCCAGACGAGTGTACGCTTCCACCGTAGTGGGAACGTCAAAAGCTTTCATGGAAATCTTAATCAGGTCGAAGTCCTGCTCTTCCAGGAGGCTAATCTCCCAAAGCGCCGTGGCCACCATGTGGTCCACCACGCTGTAATCGCCCTCTTTTTCCTGTCCGGCCTTGGGCAGCTGGTTTACAAGGTCCATGTGCCGGGAGAATCCTTTGGTGCGGCCAATGCCACCCACGGGGGGCAGGCTACCAAAGTTAACGCCAATACGGATGGGCACGTTTTGCGCTTTGGCGGCGCGCACCACCTCACGCACTTGGTCTTCATTGCGCAGGTTGCCAGGGTTCAGGCGTAGACAGTCCACACCGCCCTCCAAACATTTGAGGGCCAGTTGATAATGGAAGTGGATATCTGCGATGAGCGGAATATGAATCTGCTTCTTGATCTCCGCCATCGCCTCTGCAGCTGCGGCATCGGGCACAGCGCTGCGGATCAGTTCGCAGCCCGCCTCTTCCAGCTCGTGAATCTGTTTGACGGTGGCCTTCACGTCTCTGGTGTCGGTCTTGGTCATGGATTGGACTGTAACGTCCGCTCCGCCGCCTATCTTAACGCCGCCCACATAGACCGGCTTAGTTACTCTACGATTACTCATTTAGCTCTTTCCCCAACGCTCAGTTAAACGAGATTAAATCCGCCCATTTCCACGCCTGAAAAGGCGTGCCTCGCCGTTGGACGACAAGGCAGGATAATAGTACACGAACGGGGAACAAGGTGCCAGAGTCAGAGACGGTCCGTACCGACCAGTTAACCTAGGAAACTACGACCGTCTATCAAGCGGCCAACATCGTTGACGCTGACCAGTACGATTCCGCCCATCAAAACAGCAAATCCAATCAGATGGACCATGCCTTCTTTCTTTGCTGGGATCTTCTTGCCGCGGCGCACCCATTCCAGCACCACGAAGAATAGCCTACCGCCATCGAGCATGGGTATGGGCAGAATGTTTAACACGGCCAAGTTGATGCTTAGTAGGATGCCCACGCCCAACCAGCCGATCAGGCCGCCGTCTTTGGTTATCTCACCGGTGACCTGCGCTATTCCAATAGGCCCGGAGAACTCTGGGGACGAGCCCTCTCCAAAAGCGCCGCCCAAAGACTGTTTGACCAGTACCAGCATCTCCCAGGTGTTTACAAAACTGTTGGGAATGGCCTCCCAGATGGGCTCGGAGCGTTTGACGATGGTGACGTCATCCAGGCGTGGGAATACTCCCACCAACCAGCGCGCCGACTCTGTATCGAACCTGGGTCTGACGTGCAGGAGTAGTTCCTGATTATCACGCTCAACCAACAATGACATCATCGAGCCGCCGTTCAGGTTGATCTCGCGGGTGAAATCAAGACGGTTCTCAATCTCATTGCCGTTGGTCTCAATGACGATATCGCCAGCCTGCACTGGGGCTTCTGCGGCGGCTGTGTTCTCGCCAACCTCCGCGATAACCAGTCGCCCCACTGCAACATCTTTGGGGATCATCAAGACCACCGTGAAGATCAGCAGGGGCAGTATCGCGTTCATCAGCGGTCCGGCTATTAATACTAGAAAGCGGGTGCCAGTGCCTTTGCCAGCCAGGCTGCGCGGCACGTTGGGGTTGGCCTCTCCGGCCAGACGCACAAACCCGCCTATGGGCGCCCAGTTCACGGAGTACAGCATGTCCGCCATGACCATTGAGCCATCAGCAACGGAGCGTATCTTGCCCTCGTGCTTCAGCAGGTCTTCTTCACCAGGGTGTTCTTCCGGTTCCTCTTCGCCCTTCGCCGGTTTCCGGCTGAGTTCGATAAGTCGGGCCACCAAGTTGCCTTGCGCGTCTTCAGCAGAGCTGACTTTCACCTTTAGCCCGCGTCCCAAATCCTGGGGGCCGCTAAATCCCACGTAGCGAGTGGAACCATCAATCAGGACGGCGGTGTTTCCGGTGTAGAAACCAAAGGCACGAGGGGGAAAGCCCACGCCAAATTCCAGCACCTTTACGCCCATGGCGCGCGCAGTGGCGAAATGGCCAAACTCGTGGATGACCACCAGGATTATTAGTAGCGGCACTAGAGAGCCGACAGCTATGACGACAGTTTCCATGCTTACTTACGATGCAACGCTTTTATCAAGATTTGCCGTTAGATATTACGGCTGGCAAGCGGCAGAGGATCTCTAGCCGCTGGTTAGTTCAGTTGTTCGTTCCGTGGCCCAACGGTCCGCCGCCAAGAAATCTTCTGCCTTTTCTCCAGGCAGAGATTTGTGCTCCGACAAGACTTTTTCAATGACCTTTGGTATGTCCATGAAACCAATCTTTCGGTCCAAGAACGCCTGAACCGCCACTTCATCAGCTGCGCTCAGCACCGCCGGATGCGTGCCGCCCTTCTTGCCAGCCTCGATGGCTAGGTCAAAACAGGGGAAGCGTCCCGGCTCCATGGGGGCAAACGTAAATGAATGCGATTTGGTGGTATCCAACCTCGGAATCATCGTGTTTGGCAATCGTTTCGGATAAAAAAGCGCGTACTGGATGGGCAATCGCATGTCAGGCGGTCCCATCTGCGCCTTCACCGAGCCGTCGGCAAACTCGACCATTGAATGAATGGTGCTCTGTGGGTGGACCACCACTTCGATCCGCTCCCAGGGAACCTCAAACAACCAGTGCGTTTCAATCACTTCAAACGCCTTATTCATAAGCGTAGCAGAGTCTATCGTTATCTTCTTGCCCATCTGCCAAGTTGGATGCTGCAGAGCCTTTTCTGGAGTCACGGCAGCCAACTCATCCAGGGGAATGGTGCGGAACGGCCCGCCAGATGCAGTGATTAACAGCCGGAGTATTTCGTTGTCCTCACCACGCAGACACTGCCATATCGCACTGGGCTCGCTGTCCACTGGGAGAATTTCTCCGCCGTAACGGGCGACGTATTCTTGGAGCAGGCCGCCAGCCATGACGATTGGCTCTTTGTTCGACAGAGCAACCGATTTTCCGGCCTTGAGCGCGTTTAGCGTTGGCACCAGACCCACGCTGCCCATGAGCGCCACCATTACCTGGTCCACGTTTCCCAGGCAAACCATGTCTTCCATGGCGGTAAATTCCGTGCCTGTAAATGCACCCATTGGCGGGTTTATGCAGCAGACATGCTTGGGGTTGAACTCTTTAACCTGTTTTTTGAAGAGTTCAATGTTGTTACCCGCAGCCAGACCGATAACCTCGAATTCTTCCGGAAATGACCGGACGATATCCAAGGTCTGGCAGCCGATTGATCCAGTGGATCCAAGTACAACGATTCTCTTCATAAAGGGGAAAATCACCGACGGACGTTCGCGGTCTAGGGGACGAACACCGTAACTATCAAATAATAAACAGCCGGCAGGGAGAATAATAGACTATCTAATCTGTCCAGTGACCCACCGTGCCCCGGAATTATACTACCTGAGTCCTTGACGTCAGCAATTCTTTTCAGCTTGGACTCCAACAGATCTCCACACTGCGCGACTACCCCAACCACGGCCCCAATCACGGCCAATTGACAAGTGGCGATGTCCAGATCAAATACCAAACCCAGGGCCAGCGCAGCTACGACAGCAGAAAAAAACCCGCCAATGCTCCCCTCCCAGGTCTTGTTGGGGCTGATGCTTGAGGCCATGGGCCGTCTGCCCACTGCGCGCCCCACTAGGTAGGCTCCAGTGTCAACCGCAAAGGTTGTTAGCAGCGCAAATAGTAGCCATTCGATTCCAAGGTTTACTACTACGTCATCCGGGAGGCCAGAGACTGTTATCTCCCTCAGCATCAAGGCGTGGCTCAGCAGAAAGCCAACGTACATTGGCCCAAGGATCAGGTAGAAAAAGCCAACGGCGTTGCCTTTAAGTCCGGCTGCATCCGAACCGCGGTAAAAGGCGATGAACCAAAGAAGGGCGGCGAACGAACCCGCCGCCGTGATGCCCCCGGAGATGATCAGAAAATTATCACGGCCAGAAGCAGCCTGGGCTCCGGAGAGTAACGCCAACACCCAGCCAGCGCCCAATACAAAGGGCAATGGGCCGACATTAGATGGGCTCATCCGATAGAATTCCCAGATTGCGGCCACACCAACCAGTAAGACCAGTGCGGTCAGCCAGGGTGCGCCAAACCAAATGGCCCCCCCTAATACTGGGATGCCAACCAACGCTGTAAGCAACCGCTGGAGCAAGAAGTATGCCTACTCTTGGGGGGTCTGGGTTTCTGAAGCTTCGTCTTCTGGGAATTGGTCTTCAGCGTTTAGCGCTCCGTAACGACGACGGCGACTGCCAAAATCTTCCAACAACTGGACCAACTCTGCCGCGTCCAAATCCGGCCACAGTGTAGAGGTGTAGTGCATCTCGCTGTAGGCTGACTGCCACAGCAGGAAGTTGCTGATGCGCTGTTCTCCCCCGGTGCGGATGATCAGGTCTGGATTAGGGCAATGGGCGGTGAACAAATATCGACTGAAGAGCTCTTCGTCAATCGTATCGGGGTTGATTCCGTCTTTGATGATGCGGCGTACAGCTTCCAGAATCTCGGCGCGGCCACCGTAATCAAAGGCAATATTCAGGGTGATACGGGTGTTGTTGGCAGTCAGACGCTCGGCATCAGCCACTGCGTTTTTCAGTTCTGTGCCCAGGTTTTCTGTTCGTCCAACGTGGACGATACGCACGTTTTCCCTGTGGAGGTCTTCGGTGTGGCTGGCCACAGCTTCTGAGAACACGTCCATGATGCCATCAACTTCATCCTGGGGACGGGCCCAGTTCTCTGTTGAAAAGGCATAGACAGTGACAAACTTAACGCCCAGTGGCGCAAGGGTTTCTAAAATACCCTGAATACGCTGTACCCCAACCTCGTGACCGGCGATGCGCGGCAGGTTCTGCTTTTGTGCCCACCGACCATTCCCGTCCATTATAAAAGCTACATGTATGGGCACATTTGCGCCGCCGTCAACGGGCGGATTAGGTGGTAGAGACTCAACCTGCACGACTCTAAACCCGCAGTATTTCCGCCTCTTTGGCGGAACCGGTCTCGTCGATCTTCTTGGTAAACCCGTCGGTGGTCTTTTGCAGTTGATCCTGAGCGCGGCGACCGTCGTCCTGGGAGATCGACTTATCTTTTTCCAGTTTCCTCAGGCTCTCCAGGCTATCTCGGCGCACATTTCTGATGGACACCTTGCCATCTTCAATCTTGCGCTTGAGGAGCTTAACCATGTCTTGGCGACGTTCCTGGGTCAATTGCGGTATGGGCACAGTGATCGTTACGCCATCGTTAGATGGGTTAAAGCCCATCTCTGATGTCGTTAAACTCTTTTCAATCTCACGCAGTGAGCCTGCGTCCCAGGGTTGAATCATGATGGCCCTGGCATCAGGTACGGAGATAGATGCAATCTGCTTCAGAGGCGTCATATTACCGTAGTAATCGACCTCTACATTTTCAACCATCGCCGAGGTGGCCCGACCGGTGCGGAGCTGGGTCAAATCACGATTGAAGGCATCCAGTGACCGATCCATCTTGGTGGATGTTTCGGACAGTACGGCCTCGGGGGTTAAATCGGAGTCGTCGCCTTTTGGAGGCATAATCAGTCCCTCCCTGTAATTATTGTGCCCACGGTTTGACCATTAAGTATATTGGCAATGGCCCCGGGTTCAAAGACATTAAAGACTACAATCGGTAGTTTATTATCCATGCACAGAGTCAGCGCCGTTGAATCCATCACGGCCAGACGCATGTTCAGGGCGTCCATATAATCCAGATTGCCAAACCTGACGGCGTCTGAATTCTCGTTTGGGTCTGAGTCGTAGACTCCGTCCACATTGTTCTTAGCCATCAGAAGCACGTCTGCGCTGATTTCCAAGGCCCTGAGTGCAGATGCGGTGTCAGTGGTCATGTATGGGTTGCCGGTGCCGGCAGCAAAGAGGACAACCCGGTGTTTTTCCAAGTGTCTGATGGCCCTACGGCGGATGTACGGTTCGGCCACGGCCTGCATCTGTAGTGCGCTTTGGGTGCGAACGTCGATGCCAAGCTGCTCTAGACTATCTTGAAGGGCCAGGGCGTTAATCATGGTGGCCAGCATACCGGCGTAGTCGGCGGTCGCACGGTCCATGCCCCTGGATTCTGCGGCCTCGCCTCGCCAGATGTTGCCACCACCCATGACAACTGCAATCTCCACACCCATTGAGGCAGCTTCACCAATCTGTGAAGCCAGGTAGTTAACTGCCGTGGGATCAATACCAAACGGCGTGTCTCCCTTAAGAGACTCGCCGCTGATCTTTAGCATTACGCGACGGTATTTGGTGTCTGCCATACCTGGTGTTGAACTATTCGCCGACAGCTAATCGGGAGAATCGGACCACTCGGATATTTTCTCCCACTTTACCGGCCAATTCTTTGACCATTTCGCCGACGGACGACGAGTTGTTCTTGATGAACGGCTGCAGCATGAGAGTAATCTGAGCCTTGGGGCGGTCGTCCCCTTCTTCTATCTCATCAACGTTTACGTAGACAGGGTCCATGGCCGCGACTTGCAGGGCAATGTCGTGGGCCAATTTTTGAAATTCTTCCGTCCGGGCAACAAAGTCAGTTTCGCAGCCAAGCTCGACCATGGCTCCAACCCGTCCACCGGTGTGGATATAGGTCTCAATGACGCCTTCATTGGTTTCGCGGCCCGAGCGTTTGGCCGCGCTGGCCAACCCCTTCTCACGAAGGGCAACAATGGCTTTTTCGACGTCGCCGTCGGTTTCTTCCAGGGCAACTTTGCAATCCATAATCCCGGCGCCGGTCTGGTCGCGAAGGGATCGGACTTGTTCTGCACTAACAGCCAATTGACTGCTCCTATTATTCGGCCAGTTTTTAGCCGTGAATAGAGACCGCCGGAGGTGTTTCCTCCGGCTGTTTCTCGATGATTACTTGGTTACTGCTATGCGGTTCCTTCTGCAGGAGCGTCTGCCGCAGGAGCTTCCAGTGCCGACGCAGGAGCTTCCGCGGCCGAGGCTTCTGCCGCTGGGTCAGGAACAGGGGCTTCCGCTACCGGCTCAGCTGGTACGGCTGCGGCTGGCGCTTCAGGCTCAGGCTCTGCCACCGGTGTGATGGCGGCTGCGACTGCTGGGGCAACTTCGGCAACGGTAGCGGTATCCAGGCCTTCCATCTCTGGGAGCCCTGCTTCCTCTTCGTCGTCAGGTGTCACGTAAGCCGTCAGGAAGGCAGACTGATCAACCTCTGCCATGGCTTCGATCCGTGCCTGTTCGCGGGCCTCACGCTCGGCGAGTCCTTCAAGTACGGCCGAGGCCATGCGGTTGGTAATCAACCGGATGGAACGGACGGCGTCGTCGTTGCCGGGGATGATGTGATCAACTTTGTTCGGGTCACAGTCCGAGTCAACGATGGCGAAGATTTCAATTCCCATGCGCTGGGCTTCAGCAATACAGATGTCTTCACGGCCAATATCAATCACGAAGATGGCCTTGGGAACTTCTGTCATGTCGCGCACGCCGGTAAAATACTTTTCTAACCGGGCCAGCTTGTCTCTGAGTTTGACTCCCTCTTTCTTGGGAAGAAGTCGGAAATATCCTTGATCCCGCTTCTGCTGGAGTTCCAGCATGTAGGTGATGCGGGTACGAATGGTCTGGAAGTTTGTCATGGTGCCGCCCAACCAGCGTTGGTTGACGTACAGCATGCCGCAGCGTTCAGCCTCGCTCTGGATCACTTCTTGGGCCTGGCGCTTGGTACCCACGAACAGAACCTTGCCGCCCTCGGCTACCAGATCAACCATCTCTTGATAGACATTGTTAATCATGCCCAGGGTCTGTTGCAGGTCAATGATGTGGATACCGTTTCTCTGGGTGAAGATGTACTTCTTCATGGTGGGGTTCCAGCGTCGGGTCTGATGCCCGAAGTGGACGCCCGCCTCAAGTAGGGCTTTCATGGTTAGGTGCTCTCGCACATAGGGAGCGGGACCGGGAGCAGGCGCCGGTGCCGGCGCGAGAGGCGGTGCAGTGGCAACAGCTACGCCACCAGCGGGTGCAGGGGCTGCGGCGGGTTCAGGTGCTGGCGCCTCGGCGGCAACTGGTGCTGGAGCCGGTGCGGCAGAGGGGGCAGGTTCGGGAGCTGAGGCCGGGGCAGGTTCCCCTGTCGGCTCTACCGGAAGTTCGTTGGACTCAACCATATACTGTGTTTTTCCTTTTGTCGGCCTGTTTAGCCGACTACGTCCGAGGGTCCGTTGCAAGTGGGCAACGTTACCCGCAAAAATCCTGCCACACGTCCCGGTTTCGACGCCTAGGCCGAAGCTGAGACTGGGGCAGTTAAATGCTTGTCGGAGTATAACATAGGGGGTTTTGACGGGCAATGTAGCCAGGCTCGTATTCGCCGACCGTACGTTTGCCGCCGTTCAGCAATATCTTACGTTCACAAGCCAGTGAGGCTTCTCGTTGATTACTGGAAAAACACTCGGTAGACCACGTTCAAGCCAACGGCACCAACGACTCCGGCGGCCACGTCATCGGCCATGATGCCCAGGCCACCTGGCAGCGCTTCAAATTTTCTGATTGGCCACGGCTTCCAGATGTCCAAAACCCGGAACACCATAAAAGCCAAAGCCAGCCAGACGAATGTTTTTGGCAAGAACAAGCAGGTGATCCACATCCCGGCAAACTCGTCCAAAACGGCCCTCTTGGGATCGTGATCTGTCTCGGTTATCAGCGTATGGCAGGCCCAGATGCCAACCAAGAACCCTATCCCGCAGAGCAGAAAAAAGCCGATGGAATCTTGATCCAACGGAGAGAATCCGTAGATTACCACCGCCACCAGACTGGCCCATGTGGCTGGGGCAAAGGGGACCAGGCCAATGCCAATCCCGGTTCCCATCGCCCAACCAACCCTACTCATCAGCGAAGCCATTAGCCGTACCCCAGTTTGTGCAGGGCATCTTCGCTAAGACCCAGATAATGCCCTATCTCGTGCCACAGGGTGATCTTGATCTCGCGTTCAGCCTCGGTTCGACTGGAGCAGTTACGCAAAATTGGCTGCCGGTAGATGGCAATACGATCCGGGATCATGGGGTCTCCGCCCTCGCGTTCGGTTAGGGGCACGCCGGTGTAGAGACCAAACAACGTTCCGTCACCACCCATCATGTCTTCTTCCTCGGGGCCAGGCCACTCCTCAACGACGACGTCCACATTGTCCAGCGTTTTTATCACCTGTAGCGGTATCTCGCCATAGGCTTGTCGCACCAGGCGGACGAACTCCCGATTAGTCATCTTGATCAACCGGAAAGTCCCACTTGTTGTCTGATTCTCTTGAGAATATCGATGTTCTGCTGGTCGGGGCCGTTGCCCTCAAAGCCGGGAACTTCCAGCAAGAATGGGACATCGGTAAATGCGGGGTTAGCCATGATGGCCGCAAAGCCTTCCTCCCCGATGAACCCTTCGCCGATGTTGTCGTGCCGGTCAACTCCGGAGCCGCAAACCCGCTTGGAGTCGTTCGCGTGGACAGCAGCAACGTTGGCGCTGCCCGGCCCGGCGTCTAATTCATCCAGCATCGCCTGGATGCCCTCTGGGTTGGCCAGGTCATACCCGGCCGCGAAAGAATGCTGGGTGTCCAGGCAAATCTTAAGTCGGGGACTATCCACAGCATCCAGAATTCCGCCCAGTTCATCAAATTTAGCCCCGATATGCTGGCCCATGCCTGCCATATTTTCCACAGCCAACACCGGCCCCTCAGGTGCGGTGTCCAAGACTATCTTGATTGCTTCAACCGTCTGCGGCAGAACCGCTTCGTAGCCTCGGCCACCATGACTCCCAGGATGGAATATCACGCCAGTAGCGCCCAAGTCCGCAGCCAATTTCATGTAGTTGGCCAGGGAGTCGATTCCCTTTTTGAGCTTTTCTTTATCGGGTGTGCCCAGGTTTATCAGATAAATGGCGTGTATAAAGACCGGGCCAATACCAGCGTCAGCCAGACCCTGTTTGAACAGTTCTATCTGCTCGCCAGGCACGGGTTTGAATGCCCAGGTTTGAGGTGACGAGCCAAATATCTGAATGGCCTCACACCCAATCTCCTGGCCTCTAACCACTGCCTTGCTGATCCCACCTGACGTGGAAACGTGGGCTCCAATCTTCATGTGCCATCCTGTCAAAGTCCCAAACGCTCGAGTCATCAGCCCGTATTTATGCCTGAGCCAGGTGAATCGGCATCGCCAATTATACGTTAGCTCAGCATTGGCGGTATACGCTCCCAGTAATATAATCTTCCCATATGAAAACCGGTATGAAAGCCCTTTTTATAAAACAACCCGGCAACCCGCCAGAACTGGAAATACGCGACGTGCCGATTCCTAAAACCAGCTACCGGCAGGCGCTGATACAGGTGACATCCTGCGGGTTTTGCCACCATGACCGATCAGTTATGGCCGGAGTGCTACGGCGAGGGGTTGCCGCAGACATAATCCTGGGGCACGAGATCTCGGGCGTGGTGACAGAGATCGGCGGCGGCGTTACCAGTCTCAAGCCAGGCGACCGGGTGGTAAGCATCCTCACGGAGGCCTGCGGCGAGTGTGGCCGCTGCGCTGATGGCCGTGAGCACCGGTGCAGGCAGGGCCAGGGTATTGGCCACGGCCGTAACGGCGGATTCGCTGAATTCGTAGCCCTCTCCGAGCACAGCCTGGTAAAAGTCCCAGTTGGAATAGACCCGGTGGGTGCAGCGCTCCTAGCCTGCCCCATGGGAGTAGCGTTACAGGCTGTGCGTGAAACGGCCCAGGTGAGCCCTGGACAATCAGTTGTGGTCACTGGTGCCGGGGGTGGCCTTGGCATCCATGCAGTGCAGGCAGTAGCGGCGCTTGGAGCCACGGTGTTGGCGGTGTCGTCGTCTCCCGACAAGATCGACCTGCTTCGTGAACTGGGTGCGTCGGAGGTGTTGGCAGCTGAAGTTCCCGCTGATGAGGGTCTCGACTATTCCGAGTTGGTGATGGCCATCACCGGAGACGAGGGCGCAAATTCCGTCATCGACACGGTGGGTTCAGCGTTGTTTCCTTCCACACTGCGCTGCCTAGCCCAGTACGGCAGGTTGGTTTTGCTGGGGGAGATACAGGGACGCAGTGTGACTCTGAACCCAGCAGAGATCATCTTCCGGGACGCGCAGGTTTTGGGCACGTCTGGTGTGTCTCGAGCAACGGTGGAGCAGGCCGGTCAGATGGTTCTTGAGGGTAAGATGCGCCCAGTTGTGGATATCAAATTGCCACTGGAAGAAGCGAGAGAAGCTTTCCGGTTAGTCTCAGAGCGTATACCTATCGGTCGAGTCGTATTGCTACCCAACCGTTAAATATAAAAGGGCCACCAAGTTGGTGGCCCTTTTATTTAGTCGTCTGTCGGGTTAGCGTCCGATGCCGATTAGGTGCAGCAGAGAGGAAGCCGTGGCTGCCGGGCCACGCCGGAAGAACCGACCGACCTCGCCCCGGTCCCACATAACCAAGTACTGACTGGCAATGAAAATGGAACTGTAGGTTCCAGCCACCGCGCCGATCGCCAACACCAGCAGTAGCTCTCTAATGCTGGTGCCGCCGATGAATAGCATGGCCAGCAGCACCACTAGGGTTGTGATACTGGTGTTGAGCGACCGGCCCATGCTCTCCATGATGCTCAGGTTGACCATGGGCGCCAGTTCACGGTCTGGATGCCGGGAGATGTTCTCACGGATACGGTCAAACACCACAATTGTGTCGTTCACACTGTAACCAGCCACAATCAACAGCCCCACAATGAACATGGAGTTCACTTCAAGGTTGATGACCCGGCCAAGGATCGAGAAAATTCCAAGGATTATCAACAGGTCATGGACCAATGCCAGGATGGCGCTCACTCCGTACCGGTGGGCTTTTGGCACCCGACGGAAGGCGTACCAAACGAAGAACATTATGAACACCGAGGCCGCAATCAGAGCGTAGAAGGCCGTCTTGACCGTTTCTTCAGCAACGATTGGCGAGACGGTGTCAAACTCCACCCGGTCTCGTTCCAGTCCTAGGAATTCTTCCAATCCCCTCTCAATTTTTTCCCTTTCTGATATGTCATCACCGATAGCCTCTTTCAAGACCACGGTCCGGATGAAGAAAGTGTTTCCCCCGATACGTTGAATCAAGGCCTCGTCATGGCCAAGTTCGCTCATCCGCGCCTGAATGTCTTCTTCATCGATGTCCGGGTTGGCGAATGAAACGTTCATCACGGAACCGCTGGTGAAGTCGATACCTGCCTTAAGGCCTGATCCTCCAGATATCCAACCAGGCGAGGCGATCATCGATATAAGACCAGGAATTATGACCAACGCGGAAATCAGGAGATACCAACCCCGTTTGCCAACGATATCTAGCATTAGCGTCCTCCTCTCGTGGCCGGGGTCTGTACGGTGTTCGATGCAGAGCGCTGCAATGCCTCTGGCGTAAACAGGTTTATCCGTCTACCCAGGCCAATCCAGGCCATCAGCTGTAACAAGTTACGGCTGACCACCACAGCGGTGAACATGCTGACCGACACACCAATGAACAGACTGATGGCCACGCCAGTTACCAGGCCGCCACCCAACCGGTCACCAAACCAAAGGAGCACCACGCAGGTAATCATGGTGGAAATGTTGCTGTCACGAATCGCCGGCCAGGCACGACCGAACCCAACTTCCATAGAGGAAGCCAGTGTGCGGCCAATGCGGACCTCTTCTTTCATACGCTCAAATATCAGAATATTAGCGTCTACTGCCATACCGATGGAGAGGATGAACCCGCCAATGTGGGCCAACTCCAGGGTGATGGGAATCATCTTGAATATTGCCAAAACTATGACGGCGTAGAACATCAACGCAAAGGCCGCGACGACACCGGCCATGCGGTAGTAGATGATCATGAACACAAAGACCAGAGCCAGGCCCACCAGACCGGCAATTAGGCTGTTCTTGAGCGATTCTTCACCGAGCAGGGCGTCTACATCGCTCTCTTGAATCAGCTTTAGTGGGACCGGCAGACGACCTGACTCCAGTTGGATGGCCCTGGTTTGGGCTTCTTCCCTGGTGAAGTTTCCGCTGATCTGGGTGCGTCCGTCGCGTATCCAAGCCCGCGCCACCGGAGCCAGCAAGAGCTGGTCGTCCATGATGATCGCTATCCGCTTGGTAGCTTGGGATTCGGCGGTGGATATGCGACGGGTCAGGTCCGAAAATATATCAGAGCCTCGACCGTTGAATTGCAGGTTAATCACCCAGCCGATTCCCACGGAGTTCGTAGAAGCCTCGGCACGTGTCAGGTCATCACCGGAGAGACCCAGGTCGGTGTCAGTGAACGTGGTACAAGCGGCTGAATCGCACGTCCGCTCTTTGAACTCTAGCCTGGCCGTTTGACCAATAAGAGCTTTAGCGGCGTCGATACCGCTGTTCACTCCGAACGAGAACAGCGTGCCAATCTGTTGGGTTATCGCTATGGCTGCCCGGCTCTGGGTTTCAGAGTTCACCGTGTTCGAACGGATGGTGAAGTGCAGTGCATCCTCTATATCTATATCAAAATCTTCGTACCCGGCTTCAGTGAGCAATGCTGGAAGCAATGCCGCCAATTCGTCGGGCGATTTTATCTCTAGAGATGGTGCAGCGGGGGTCTCTGGCTCCGTGGTGCCTACGTCTTGGTCTTCAGCGCCATCGCCAACGGGGTCGGGTATTCCAGCCAAGATGGGGTCAGCCAGGGTAACTTCAGTGATTGAACCGCTGGCCCCGGGGAGCTGGACGATTAGCCGGTCATCGCCAAATATTTGGATGATTGGCTCTTCAGTACCAAACTTGTTGACACGGCTGGTAATGTTGTCCAACACACCATGCATCTGGTCTACAGATGGCTCCCCAATGGTGTCTGCCCTAAAGAGGGAGATATCGCCGTGGGCTTCTGCTAGGGCTTCGTTTAAGCCTGTTCGTCTGGGGTCGCTCTCAGCCAGGATGTCAGTGCGAATCTGGAACCGATTTGGGCCGATTGGCAATACCTGCAGGTTTTCAAGAGCTGAATTGTCCTCGCCAAAGGTCAAACTCTGCAGTGTGGCCACAACGTCACCGAAAGAAACGTCGCCTGCGAAAGTGACATCAAACTTGGTGCCGGTATCAGCCTGGTAAACCAGGTGACCGCCACCCCGGAGATCCAGACCCAATTTGAGACCCAACGGCCCAGTGCCGTTGCGTTCCACCGTGGGGAATCCGGGAATGTCGATATTGATGTCTTTGAATCCCAGGGCCGCAATGGCGATGCCCAGGATCAGGATGATGGTAATAGAAAGGCGTATGCTGCGCGAGCGCATTGGCTATTTCAACCCGTTGTGGCGGCTTTCCGGCGATAGTTGCTCCGCCAGATATCTAAGTGCATTGGCAGCCAATTCCAGGGCTTGCTCCTTGGTTTCAATCTCACCCGCGGCCCAGGCTTCTTCGACACGTTCCAACACGGCGCCAATCTCTGGCCCCGGTTGAATTTTGAAGTGGGTCATCAGGTCTTTTCCAGTGATAAGGCGAGCGGTTGTTCGTGAAACCGAATCGCTGGTACCTACATGGAGTATATGTCTGACCATTCTAGCATGGTTCAGCCATTCTCCATGTATCAAGTCGGGCCCTTTTGCCCCCAAATAATCGGCCAAACACAGGTACAGAGTATCTATGGCAACATCGCCAACATCCCTGAAGTATCGGTGAATCGCCCGGTTTGTGGGCCAATCGTCGCCGTCCTTCATGCCTGTGGGGCGGAGATGCTGCTCCACCATCTTGCTGACCATATCAATGCCCTTGGAGCTAACCCGTAGCTGCCCCAGGCGTGATGTGACAATCTCAGCGCCCTGTTCAGAGTGGCCAAAGAACCGAGTGCGCCCAGTTTCGTCTTGGAATTTGGTCTGGGGCTTGGCAACATCATGGAATAGCGCGGCCAATTTCAACACAGTGCCTCTGGTGTGACCGTCGGTGGCTAGCTGTTCAAAATGGGCTTTGCTTTCCGAAGTCCAAGGTACACACATATAGAGTGGCGAGTTCTGGTGACCTTTAGTAATCAGTTCTGCGAACTCCACTGTGTGCATGGTATGCCCCCAAACATCCCAATAGTGCATGTTTGGCTGGTCAACGCCCTTGGCCGCTTGTAGCTCTGGGATGACCTGCTCAAAGAGACCAAAATGGTCCAGGACTTCGATCTGAGCTTTGGCGCCGTCCAGAGAGAGAATGTTCAAGAATTCTTCTCGAACCCGCTCCGGTGAAACCTTGGCCAACAATGCGGCGTTGGCAGAGATTAGCTTGGAGGTGCCCGGCTCAATACGGAATTTCAGTTGACTCGCCAGACGAACAGCCCGAAGCAGTCTGCCAGGGTCGTCTTGAAATACCGTGGGACCAAGGGCGCGGATAGTCTTTTGCGCCAGGTCATCCTTGCCACCCATGGGGTCTAAGATTTGTTCTATGGATGGCCATTCATCTAAACGAATGGCCATGGCATTTACTGAAAAGTCGCGCTGTCTGAGGTCTTCTTCAATGGTCCCGGTGAACCCGTCAACATCAATTGTCCACGGCTCCAGGTCTTCTGCAAACGATTCGTGGCCAGCCCATGCTATGCCAGAGTCTTCTTGTTTGGAGTCTTCTAACCCTGAAGTCACAACTCGGATGACCCCGTGTGCGGCACCCAAGGGAATCACGGTGCCGCCAAATTCCCGAGCAATCGCTTGCGCCACAAGCTCTGGGTCTCCCGAAACTGCGATGTCTATGTCATGACCTGGCTTGTTGTAAAGCAGCCAATCACGGACGAACCCGCCCACTAGGTAGGCGTCGGCTCCGGTGGCAGCGCAACAAGCAGCAAGTTTATCTAGCATGGGTATCCAGCATCAGAGGCAATGGCTTCAAATTCAGGTGGCATATCCACTGGGGCCGTATGTGTAGGTCGAATACACCCAACCGGCCGGACAGGACTTAATCTTCTTTTCTGGCAGCGGCGAGTTCAGCTGCTACGGCTTCGTCCAATTCGACATTATCTTCGACTTCGGAATCGTGTTCCAGTTCGTCTTCAAACTCTTCGTCATCTAACTCTTCCCCATCAAATTCGTCTTCTTGGGGGTCCTGTCCGTAGGTAATCTTTTGCAGGCTATCCTTGTCCACCAGATGGTCGATGTACAAGATTCCGTTCAGGTGGTCGATCTCATGTTCCAGTGCCTGGGCCAAGAGATCCTCGGCGTTTAGCCGGTAGATCTTGCCGTTCAGTCCCATTGCTTTGACCCTTACTTTCTCCGCGCGTGTGACCATACCACGATAGCCAGGAACGCTTAGTCAACCTTCAACAACTTCCCGCTCACCCTCTTTTTTCATGATCTCAGGGTTGATCAGCACAAGAGGTTCTTCCATCTCTGGGGTTTCAATGACGGCAACTTTCTGAAGGGAGCCTATCTGGTTGGCAGCCAAACCCACACCCTGCTGGTCACGCATGGTTTGAATCATGTTTTCAACCAGGGTCTTGAGCTGGGGAGTGACTTTTGCCACCTTTTTCGCCTGCATTCTCAGGATTGGGTCGGGTAGCAGACGCATGTCCAAGATTGCCACAGAAACCACCTCTCGGGTGCGGAAATTCAGGCTACAGCAGGCCGCCACAGTTGGCCCGGCCGATTTTCTTCAAACAATCCCAACAACACAGTATCGAGACCCTAGCTATTATATTCAACGCCTGTTGTGAGGTAAAGTCGGCTCCGCACTGACGCAAGATTAACTACAAAACGTGCACCGGATCAACGTCTACCGTGCAGCCCTGGGGAAATTCCATTCCCTCGATGAACCGCAACAAACCTTGTCCGCGCAGAATCAGATGCCACCGGTAACGCCCTCTGATCCGCGAAGGAATCCCTGGCGCGGGGCCAACAACGTCTACATCCGTCAGACCCTGAGCCTGCGCCCTCTGTATCAGCCCTCTGCCGGTTTCAGTGGCCTGGCGCAGTGCCTGGGCCTCGTTGGGGTCTTGGAACACCAGATGGACCTGCTCGTTGAACGGTGGATTACCCAGCTCCCGCCGTGAGTCGATCTCATACTCGTAAAGGGCCTGGTAGTCCTGGGCGGCGGCAGCCTGGATGGCGTAATGCTCCGGGTTATAGGTCTGAACTATCACCTGGCCCATATCCGCGCCCCGACCAGCACGACCAGCCACCTGGCAAAGCAGCCCAAAGGCCCGCTCTCCAGCCCGGAAATCTGGCAAATAGAGACCGATATCTGCCAGTACCACACCGACCAACGTCACGTTGGGTACATCAAGTCCCTTGGCAACCATCTGTGTGCCCACCAACACCTGAGTATCGCCGCTGTTCAGCCGGGCCATGGTGTCTTCGGTGTCCTGGCCGGAGCGGGAGGTATCCGCGTCCAGCCGGTCTACCCTAACGCCGGGCAAAAGCTTCTTGACCTCTTCCACTACTCGCTGGGTGCCGGCGCCTAGTTGGCGAATGTGCGAGCCACGACACTCCGGACATGTGGTGGGCATCCTACTGCGGCGGTTGCAACGGTGGCAGAGCAATTCACGCTGACTGGACTTGCTGGCCGTAGCCTCGCCGGTAGATGAATGATAGGTCAGTGAGACGGAGCAACTACGGCATTCCACCACGTGGCCGCAATCACGGCACTGCACAATCGACGATGCACCACGGCGGTTCAGGAACAAAATGGCCTGATGCCCTTCGGAGACGCACCTCTTCAAACCCTGAGCTAAAGCTCGACTGAAGATACTCCGGTTGCCTTCACGAAGCTCCAGGCGCATGTCGCAGACCTGTACCTGAGCTAGCCGAGACACTCGGTCCGGTCCAGCGCTCACCCGGTCTGGCAATTCCAGCAAGGTGTGGCGGCCTCGCGTGGCGGCGTGGTAAGTCTCAACGTCTGGAGTGGCGCTGCCCATCAACACTGGCGAGCCCGTCAGGCGGCCCAATTCCAAGGCCGAAGCACGGGCGTGGTACAGCGGGTGGGTCTCTATCTGCTTGTAGGTCCATTCGTGTTCTTCGTCAATCACGATTAGACCCAGGTTGGCCACCGGGGCGAACAACGAGCTGCGCGGGCCGACGACAACATCGTATTTACCCTCGCGGATGTCCCACCACTGGTCAACCTGCTGACGCGCTGTCAGCCGACTGTGCATGACGGCCACGCGGCCTGGGAACCAGGAATTCACCCGCTCCAGTGTCTGGGGAGTGAGCGATATCTCAGGCACCAGGAAGATCGCCTGGCGACCCTGGCGCACCACTTGGTCGATGGCCCTCAAATAGACCTCAGTCTTACCGCTGCCGGTTACGCCGTGGAGTAAGAAGTTGCGTGGCTGTAGCTCCGGGTCGTCCAGCACCGCTTGTATCCGAGCGAGGGCATCAGCTTGGTGGGTGGTCAGAGTGTGTTGTCGCCGCTCCGTGGTCAGGCCTGGTCTGGCTACCGTCTCGGAGTCGGCCCGCACCCATTCCATGGCAACCAGCCCTTTGCTGAACAGAGCTTGGCCCACGCCGTTGCCGAATTCTTTGTTGGCCAGGGTTGCCGGATAGGGCGCGCGCTGCTCCCTGATGGCGGCCAGTAGTCCATTTTGACGCTCCGGCAGGCTTCGTTCATCTGGGTCTTCAGCATCAGCCGCAACTGGCGAGGGCAGCAGGAATGTTTCGTACTTGGGGGCTGCTCTGGGCCGGGGCATAGTCAGCTCGCGCTGGACCAATTTCTGGTCAACCATCCGGGTCAGTTCACGGCTACCGTTGGAACCCATGATTTTGGTAAAGTCGGATTCTAAAATCCCAGACCTTTTTTGAACCAATTTCCCAAATGCAACGACTGCCTCAGGCTTCAGCTTAGTATCAGTAATCTCCACACCGGGCACGGCGGTAATCCGAGAGCGGACGTGATTCTCAAAGCCCGGAGGGAGAAGTGGGCCAATGGCGGTGAACAGAGAGCAGCGGTAATGTTCGCTGATCCAGCGGGCCAACAGCAGATGGTGGGGACCGATCAGGGGAGAGGGTTCAACTGGCTGGATGATGTGCCTGGTCTCGGGGACATTGGGCATGGCCACCAGTTCAATCACCAGGCCTTGGAGCAAGCGGCGTCCAAAGGGGACCCAGACAAGCTGGCCGGGTTCAACAGTGAATCTTGGCGGGATGGAGTAAGAGAAGGTCCGCGAATGGCCCACCACTGCGTCCACCGCCACTTCCGCGTATCTCATGGTGTTCATATAAGCCCGCACAAGAACCTGGGATGCCTGGGTTGAAAATGCGCCCGTGATAAAGACCCAATAACTGGCCGGCCTGAATAAGAACTGACCTAAAATTAGCACGGCCCGCTAAGTGCGGGCCGTGCTTGGTTTCGTTTAGTTAGTCTTTTTCTGTTTCTTCCGCTGGCGGTTCGTCTGCCGGTGGGTCTTCCACGACCTGTTCCTCTGCTGCTGGTTCTTCTGAAGGAATTTCTTCAGCCTCATCGTCCGCAGTGTCTACCATTTCGTCAGTGGCTTGACCTTCAGAGTCGATTATGGCTTCTTCAGCCTCCAACTCCACCAGTTCTTCAGCCTCTGCGGTGGACATAGCGGCTTGTTCTTCAAGTTCCGCCATGGCTGCTGCGGCTGCCTCCTGGACCTTGCGACGCTGCACAGGATTGAGTTCCTTGATCCTGGCTGCCCTGCCCTGCAAACCACGCAGGTAGTAGAGCCTGGCGCGACGAACCGAGCCATAGCGGGTGATTTCCAGAGACTCTACCAAAGGTGAATGGATGGGGAATATACGCTCAATGCCGATGCCGGCGGTGATGCGGCGTACAGTGAAGCTGGCGGCGGGGCCCTTGCCATTGTTCAACCGGATAACCACTCCTTGAAAGACCTGGATTCTTTCCCGCTCACCCTCTCTAATTCGGAAGCTTACGTTGACGGTATCGCCAGCGCTAAATCTAGGAATTTTGGGGTTGGGGGCTTTTTTCAGTAACTGAGCGGCTTCCATCTGGTCTCACTAACTCGTAATTTCGATTTCAATTTTCGATTTAATTAACCGGTGCGCTCCAGTGTTTTAAGCCACAAGTCGCCGCCGATGTATCGTCAGGGATTGAATTAAGGTCTGCCGGTTTGGTCCACCGGGAGGTCCGTGTGCGGTTGCCCTTTTTAGTGGTGGGCGGTAGTGGACTCGAACCACTGACCTCTTGCGTGTCGAGCAAGTACTCTAACCAACTGAGCTAACCGCCCGCACCTATGCAGTGTAACAAGGGGCGCTTTCGCCAGTCAAGACAGGCCCGGTCTCAGGCTGCGTGGCCATGCAAGTCACCGTGCTAGTATGAGACTACTTTGACCATCAACACTTCACGCCTGCTGCTCCGCCCTTTGGAGCTGTCTGACGCGCCCGACATTCAGCGTCTGGCCGGTGACAAAGATATCGCAGCCACCACCCGCGATATTGATCACCCCTACGAAGATGGCATGGCCGAGAAATGGATCAGTTCATGCCAACGTCAAAAAGAGTCTGGAGAATTGGTCCACTTCGCCATCACCCTCATCGACAACAAAGCTTTTATCGGGACGGCCACGCTACACCTGGACTCTGATGGTAAAGGGGCCGAACTGTCCTATTGGGTCGGCAAGCCCTTTTGGAAGAGGGGTTATGCCTCCGAAGCCGCCAGTGCTCTGGTCAGCCACGGGTTCACTAAATTGAACCTGGGCCGAGTCTATGCCGCCCACTTCAGTCGCAACCCCGCCTCGGGCCACGTTCTGCAGAACGCGGGCATGCTGTACGAGGGCTCACAGCTAGGGCCAACGATTAAATGGGGGAACTTGGAACAGTTGGAACTCTACGGAGTTTCGCGAGAGCAGTTCCTGGAGTCTAGCTAGAAATTCTTCCGAGGACGAACACAATGGATGATTCTGCGAGTACCTAGGCGCACTGGATTCCTGCTTCGGCAGGAATGACGGTTGGTGGGTGGCTGAGCAGGCTCACAAAATTCCCTCGCCCTCGCAGGGGGAGGGTTAGGTTCGACTATGTCAAGACTCGCGACAAATTGAAGGGTGGGGGCAGATGGTTCTCAAAAGCCATCCTCAGCTTCAACAGGTCGAGAGTCTCGATTTATCGGACCTGTCGAAGGACTCAAGTAATGCCTCACTAGCTGTAGTAGGGCATTACCTCGTTGGTGAATAGCTCAATTGACCGCATGGCCTGATCGTGGGATAGGTCCCCCCACTGGAACGCGCCGACAAAGTAGTTGGCCCCGGTTGCGACGTATTCATCCATGTATTTCCGGATGGTCGCAGGCGAACCGGCCACAGAGCCAAACCCCGCTCCGCCGCCAACTGGGTTTGCCACATGGCCCTGCAGATTCTGACGCCGTTCGACTCTCTCCTCATCTTCCAACGTGGCAGAGAGGTCGCGCCGTTCTTCCTGGGGAATCTCCCTGGCAGGTATAGCCGATGGACGAGGGTTCATGCCCTCACCTTGGAATTGGGTTAGGCCGCGCCTTTCGGCTTCCAACCTCCGGGGGGTGCCCAGGTTCCAGGCGTAATGGTCCCAGGCTGGTTTTGCCTGTGCCATCGCCTCTTCATCGGTGTCTGCCAACAGCAGATGAACCACCAGGCCAATCTTGGGTTCTGTACCCTGGGCGGTCAGCGCACCCACACCTTGATGCTTGGCCCATTCCTCGTGGTAGCGCGTGACGTTAGCTTCAAAGCTGTCCAATCCGCCGACTATGATGGTGTTCATACCGTCCATCGCCGCCGTCTCCACGTTGCGCATGTACCAGAAAGGAGGCATGGGTTGTTGCATCGGCCTTAGGCGCATGGGCAGTTCATCAAAATTGTAGAATTCGCCCTGATGGGTCAAAACGTCGTTGCTCAGCCCATTTTGTACGGCGGCAAGGGTCTCCCGATAGCGGGCGTAGTTTGTTTCAACGTCGGAGTCCTGCCCCCAGAAGAAGGCTTCAAACACGCCGCCGCGGCCAACACCAATCTCCAACCGTCCACCACTGAGGTGGTCCAGCATGCAGTATTCCTCTATGAGCTGGACCGGGTGATGAAGCGGCAGCACGCAAATGCCGGGACCAAAGCGAATGTTCTCAGTGCGCTGGGAAACTGCGGCCAAGAAAACGTTTTGCGACGGAGCCAGACTGTGTACCGCCGGAGTGTGATGCTCAGCCAGATGGTAGGCGTAGTACCCGGCCTTATCGAGTACCTGAATCTGCTCCATTCGCAGATTGTAGGTCTCTTGAAGTCCCAAACCTGGAACAGGCTCTATGTGGTCGAACACTCCGAATTGAAGGGCCATTTGCCGAATCTCCTAGCTTGTCGTGGTTATTCCGTGGCAGTTTACTATTGGTGTCAAATTTATGGAGCGGCTCTGGCAGTGTTAATTTGGGGTTTCTTCAGGCACAGCGGTTCTCGTCTGTCGCCAACCGCCAATTAGAAACACGACCGCTCCTAACAATCCGATAGACGACCCAATCACAAAAACGTCTTTGAATGCCTTGATAAAGGCCAGACCCTCAGCCTCTGGACCTATTGCCAGTCCCAACAGGTGATGGTCGGCTCTCCAGCCAAATATCCCGCCGATGACCGCCACAGCCAGAACCCGGCCGCAGGACTGGGACAACGACAGAGCCGCCCCGGCGGTGCCAAACCTCTCTGATGGCACACTCCCCAGCATCAACGAGTACGCCGCAGCCTGGAACAATCCCAGGCCGGCACCGACAACCCCGATGCGCAGAGCAACTTCCCATGAATTCGATTCAGTATTCAGCAGACTCATCGTGAACAGCCCGGCGGCCATTACCAGCAGGCCACCAACCCCCACCGGCAGGTAGTTGAACCGGTCACAGAGCCACCCGCCAGCGCCAGACGATATGGTGTTGAAGAAGGCAAGAGTTGCCAGCATCAGCCCAAGCATGAGGGTACCGCCGCCCAGACTGTCGGCAACGTAGAACGGAAAGATGAACCAGATCACAAAAACGCCCAGATTGGCCAGGAACATACTCACACTTGAGGTTGTAAAGCCTCTGATGCGCAGCAAATAGCCAGGCAAAACTGGCCAGGGGGCCTTTAGTTCCACTCGCCAGAATGTAATCAAGAACATGGGGGCCGATGTCAGCAACGCCAGTACTGCCGGAGATTCCCACCCGAAGGACCGGCCTAGCCTTAAGCCGATTATCAGAGACAATAATCCGCCAACCAGCAGGACTGCTCCGGTCACATCAAACGCCGGCCCGGAGTTTTCGGTGTTTGATGACTCTTTACGTTTGCCCCCTAAGAAATAGACGCCCAGCACGATGGCGATGACTGCGAATGGCGTGCGGCCCAAGAAGATCCATTCCCAGCCGATCCAGCCCACCAAGAACCCAGCGCCAATGGTGCCGGCTAACATGCCCAGTGCCTGACTGCCCACGGTGAAACCCATGCTCAAACCACGTCTGCTGGCAGGGAATACCCTGGCAGCAAGGGCGGGTGAAACGGCGAATAAGCTACCGGTGCCCACTGCCTGCAGCACCCGAAAGCCCACCAAGGTCTCCAGGTTAGGCGAGAAGGCGATGAAGAACATGGCGGCCAGATAAGTAGTGGCGCCAAAGATGTAAACGGGCTGCAATCCAAACCGATCGCCAAAACTGCCGGCGCCCATTACCAACGCCGCCTGAGTAGCTATGAAGGCAACAATCACCCACTGGATGCTCTGCAGATCGACACCTAGGTCATCGGTCATGGCCGGTAGTGCCACATTTAACGACGTGTCCAGCGCAGCCAAAAACATGCCCAAAGTGGCAGCAACAGCCATTGGCATTTTTGACCAGTTAGACTCGCCTCCTGAAGTGATTAATTGGGGTTGTTCCGGTGACGTACTCATGAGTACCAAATTCTACCCTTTCTAGTTTGAAAGAGGATACGCCCTAGCCTTGAGACCCAGGTAGTAATTTTATTGCAATGCCCTGCCGCTTGTCTTAGAATTCGGGTGGTGTTTTGTCTGTAGACAAACAAGTTCGCACGCCCATTTTTAACACGCCAAGCAACATGCTTTTCGCAAGCGAATAATCAATCTGGTAGTTAAGTAGAGGTCGCCAAGTGGTAGAAGATTCCGGAAGATTCGACGCCCTGCTTCAAGAAGATCGAACATTTCCTCCCTCAGAGGCGTTCAAGGCCCAGGCCAACATCTCCGACCCAAACGTTTACGAGGAAGCCAAGCGCGACCCGGAAGCTTTTTGGGCTAAGTTTGCCGAGGAGTTGGACTGGTTTAAAAAGTGGAACACGGTGCTGGACTGGAAGCCGCCTCACGCCCAGTGGTTCATTGGCGGCAAGTTAAACGTTTCCTACAATTGTCTGGACCGACACCTGACCACCAGCCGCCGCAACAAGGCGGCAATCATTTGGGAGGGCGAACCGGGCGACCGGCGCGTCTACACCTACTGGGACCTTTATCGAGAGGTCTGCCAATTTGCCAACGGACTGAAGAGCCTGGGTGTTGAGAAGGGTGACCGGGTCACCATCTATATGCCCATGGTCCCAGAACTGCCCATTGCCATGCTGGCCTGCGCGCGTATCGGCGCCGCCCACAGCGTGGTATTTGGCGGGTTCAGCGCCGAGTCGTTACGTGACCGGCTGAACGACTCTGAGTCCAAAATAATGATCACAGCAGACGGCGGCTACCGACGGGGCGGAATAGTGCCCCTGAAGCAGAACGCCGACGACTCTCTAAGCCAAGAAGGTGGCTCACCCACAGTAGAAAAAGTGATTGTGCTGCGTCGGACTGAATCCGCCGACGACAAAATGGTTGACGGCCGCGACATTTGGTGGCACGACCTGATGGAGGGACAGCCCCTCACCTGCGAACCGGAAGAGATGGACAGCGAAGACATGCTGTACCTGCTTTATACCAGCGGCACCACCGGCAAGCCCAAGGGCATCGTCCACACTTCCGCAGGGTACCTGCTGGGCACTTACGCCACTTTCAAGTGGATCTTTGACATCAAAGAAAATGACACTTATTGGTGCACCGCAGACATTGGCTGGGTCACTGGCCATAGCTACATCGTCTACGGCCCACTTTCCAACGGGGCGACCTCCGTGATGTACGAAGGCTCACCAGACTACCCGGACAAGGACCGGTTCTGGGAGATCGTCGCCAAGTATGGCGTGAGCATCCTCTACACCGCACCAACGGCAATCCGCACCTTCATGCGCTGGGGCGAAAGCTATCCCGAGAAGCACGACATGTCTTCCCTGCGGCTGCTAGGATCAGTTGGTGAGCCTATCAACCCAGAAGCTTGGATCTGGTACCACAAGAACATCGGTGGCGGCAGATGCCCGGTGGTGGATACCTGGTGGCAAACAGAGACCGGCAGCATCCTAATTGCGCCTCTGCCCGGAATCACCACCCTTAAACCCGGTTCTGCCACACGGGCCTTTCCCGGCATTGAAGCGGAGATTCTAGACGACCAAGGGAACTTCGTTGGCCCTGGTGGCGGTGGTTATCTAACCGTCAAGAAGCCTTGGCCTTCAATGCTTCGCACCATTTACGGTGATGAAGAACGGTATGTTGAGCAGTATTGGTCTCGCTACCAGGACATCTATTTCACCGCTGACGGCGCCAAGCTGGACGAGGATGGCGACTTCTGGCTGCTGGGCCGGGTTGATGACGTAATCAACGTCTCCGGCCACCGAATCGGCACCATGGAAGTGGAGTCTGCCTTGGTGGACAACCCAAAGGTCGCCGAGGCGGCCTGCATCGGCAAGGCCCATGAAATCAAGGGCCAGGCAGTGGTCGCCTTTGTCACCCTGAAAGACTCGGTCGCCATCTCAGATGAGGTCATCGTAGAGCTAAAAACCCATGTGGCAACCAAGATTGGTGCGATGGCCCGGCCTGAAGACATCATTTTTGCCGCCGAATTACCTAAAACCCGCAGTGGCAAGATCATGCGACGGCTGCTCCGCGACGTGGCCGAAGGACGGACTCTGGGAGACACCACAACCCTCGCTGACCCGGCAGTGGTAGACTCTCTAAAGGAACAATACGGCGACGAGGAATAGTCAGCCGTTTTAATAGCAGCAGATAGTCCCCTATGGAGGGCGGAATCAATGGCGAGTTACAAGAAAGAAGAGGCCCAGGAATGGGCTTGGGAAACACTAAAAGGGCAGTGGACCACCCTGATCACCCCCTTTACTCCCGACAACCAGATTGACGTTGAAGGGATGAAGCGCAACGTTCACCACGTACGCAGCCTGGGCACTGTTGGTGCCGGTTGCACTTGGAACATGGGCGAATTCTGGGCACTATCCCAAGATGAACGTTTTCAGGTGATGGATGCCGTTTCCGAAGCCGCCGAGGGCACCTGGCCCATTGGCGCTCATGTAACCAGCACCAACGCCAACGAGATGATCTCACTGGCTCAGCACGCCGAGGCCCAGGGCTTTGAGCTTCTAATAGTTGCCCCACCGTACATGGCCACCAAGACTGAAGATCAGGTGGTTGAGTACGTAAGGCTGCTGGCCGAGAATACAAATCTGGCCATCATGTTTTACAACTCACCACAATTTGGCATCATCATGAGCCCCTACGGAATGGGCCAGCTATGTGCCATACCGAACGTGGTCGGAGTGAAAGAGGCCAGCTTCAACCAACAGATTTCCATTGAAACGCACTTGTCTTTGGGGAAGGATCACGTTATCAGCACCCCTGATGAATGGATATACTTCAAGGGCCAGGAACTCGGTATCCAGCAACAGGTGATGTTTGCCAACACCTCCGATTGGAGATTTGATGTTCCCGGCGCAAACAACTACGTTCAGTGGATTGATCGTGCCTGCAAAGGCGATCTGGACGAGCAATTCTACGACACTAAGCTCCGTCGTTTGAAGGAACTTTCAGATACTTGGTGGACTAAGACACAAACCAAGTTCAACGGCGCATTGCCGGTAGCAATGGTCAAACATTGGGCCGAACTCATGGGCATGTCTGGCGGTTCGGTCCGTCCGCCATTATTCAATTTATCACCAGTGGAGAAGTCAGAGTTGAGAGAAGAATTGGAACCCCTCAAGCCAAAACCAGCAGTAATTCCCGCCGTGCCAACGAAGTCACGTGGCGCTTGGTTAGACGGAAATAACAACTTTGCTTCAGGCATGTTACTCATGGTGAGCGTGCAGAACATGGAAGAAGCGATGGAAGCCGAACAGGGCGGAGCCGATATCGTCGACGTTAAGAACCTGCAGGAGGCTTTGGTTGGTTCCGGCCACCCCAACATTGTGAAAGCAGTGCGGGGCATAATGCCGGTGGAGAAGCACGTTAGCGTAACCCTGGGTGTTGTCCCCAACCAACCCGGCACCGTGGCCATGGCCGTCTATGCGGCCGCCATGTTGGATGCCACTTCAGTGAAGGTTGGTTTCCAGGAAGCTAACTACGAACAGGCAGTGCAAGTACTGAAAGAGTCTCGGATGGCCCTGGAGGGTTTCAACTGCAAGTTGGTTGGCTCTGTCTTCGCCGACAACGTGCTCTTTGACGACGGACTAGACCCGCTGTGTATGGTTGATTTGGCTAAAGACGGCGAGTGCGACGGATGGTTGATTGACACACTGACCAAAGATGGCCGGAATATATTCGACTTCATGCCGGAGCCTGTGCTGAAGGACCTGGTCCTCCGGGGCAAGGAACTGGGCATGAGCACTGCATTGTCCGGGCATTTGAAACTTTCGGACCTGGATGAGCTAGCCCGCATCAACCCCGACATAGTGGGCGTTAGGGGCGCAGTCTGCGGCAACGGAGAACGGGACCGGGCAGTAGCCTGGGAATCCGTGGCCGAATTCAAGCGCCAGGTTGACCTACGCAAGAGTGGCGAGGTTGATGTCCACGACGGCGAAGTTATCCCGGTGAGCGGCTCAAATGGCTGGGTTGTCATCGACGGTCGTGGCAAGAGCTGCGCTGGCGTGATTGCCGCCCTGACCAAGCAGGTTGGCGCAGATAATGAGTCCTTCGTTGAAGCCATCCTAGCCGACGCACTGAACATCTACGACGTTTCACTCTGGGCTGAGAAAGCCGGACACGAGGTTCTGACTAAACGCTCCGACCCAGACGGCACAACCAGAGTTCTAATACGCCCGTAAGAACCAACAAACCCAAGCAAACAAAAAGAGAGCACCGAATTGGCGCTCTCTTTTTTAATTTCCTGAATTCAACCAGACTCAAAGGTTCCAAAACGCCCGAAGACCGGCAGGTATTTTCCCCAACGCAGTTGGTTAGATCATGAAGACTGGATCTGAGTCTTTGTTAATTCTGGTTTCGGTTTTCAGACCGTCGCGTTGGAACTTGGGGAGAGAGTGCATATTGCTGTAACTCTCGCCATCCAAGTATTTCAGCTCCTTGGCCAAACGCCGGGCCAACTCCGCTTCAACCTCATCCTCTGAGACCTGGGGAAACGCAGTGTCGGAGGCGATTGTAAAGCCCCAGAGAGTCTGGAAAGCCGGCACGTGCACCTGCACTGCCTTGGTGTGTTCAAAGAGCGTACCCAGGGTGTTAAAGATAGTCGTGAAGCACTCTTTGAAACTGAGCAATCCGGCCGGGCCAGACTGTGTGACCAGCACACCACCTGGGTTCAGTCGAGACTTGGCGATCGCGTAGAATTCCTGGGTGTAGAGCAGGGCAGCCGTGCCGCCCTCAAGTGGGTCAACCAGATCCAAGACGATTACATCGTAGGTATCTGAAGTGTTTTCCAAATAGCCACGGGCGTCTTCATGGAGCATGTTGGTACGTGAATCGTCAAAGCTGCCCATATGGTGATTGGGGAGATACTCGCGGCAAAGCGCAACCACCTCTGGATCCAAGTCAATCATCGTCGCCCGTTCAACAGAGGTGTGGGCTAAAACTTCCCTGAGGGTGCCGCCTTCTCCGCCGCCGCCAATGAAAACCTGCTTGGGGTTCGGGTGACAGAGCATAGCGGGGTGTACCAGAGTTTCGTGGTAGATGTGTTCATCGCGTTCTGTGGACTGCGTTTTGCCGTCTAGAACCAAGCTACGGCCAAACAGTTCTGAATCCAGAACTTCCACTTTTTGGTAGGCCGTTTCGCCTGAGTAAAAGACCTCACGCACCTTGAGCATCACGTTCAGGTCAGCGTAGACGCCTTCAATAAACCAATTTCCGGACACGTCCATATTAAGCTGAGAACTCGGTCAGAGCCCCACAGCCTCCTGAACCGCCAGTCCGCGCTTAATTTCTTGAATCTCCGGGACGCGACATTCCAGGGCTTCAGCCAATTTGGTAGCTGCTTCCATGGGCTGAAAAGAAGTTCCACACGAGAAAATATCTGCCGCAGCATAGCCGTATTCAGGCCAGGTGTGAATCGATATATGAGACTCAGCGATAGCCAGTATTCCGGTAACGCCCTGAGGTGAAAAGTGGTGGAAAGATTCGCCAATTATGGTGGCGCCAACGTCTTCAGCCGTCTCTATCATCGCTTTACGGATGTAAGAGAGGTCATTAAGTAGCTCGGGATTACAGTCCTTGAGTTCCAATAAGAGATGAGAACCTAGTACTTCCAATCACCTGTCCTCCTAATATTCATAGGTTGATTTGACGCAACAATAAAACATTCTATATGCCCATTCATAGCGAGGCAAGGCCCAACCATAAAAGCCCTGTTTTCCAGGCACGTAACGCCTGTTTTTTACCAACTCGATACGTGTGTTTAGTCGTGCAGATTAGGGACCAAGCAGGCCTGTGCGCCGGCGACGCAGTATCAGTCAGCAAGACAATGGAAACAGCGGTATTGGTTTCAACCAACACCCTTTCCGGCGACTATGTATACACCTTTCACATAGACTTCAACATTACGATGGATAATATTGGCTCAATTTCTATAACAATCAAAGAATACATAGACCTGCTGCCCCCCGGGTTCTCTTACGTGTCCACCAGCCCCAACGGTGACATCACAGAGATTCCGCATAACCTCCACCATGAGAACCAAGTGGACCGCCAACGGGTAACCTGGAAATTCAACCCAGATATTGAGTTGTCTACTGGAGAGTCCTAATCCCTGATCTTTACGACCACCGCATCTCTTACCAGGGGAGATTACTGGAGCGACCTGTTAGTGGACTTTGCCGGTGGAACGTTCTCTAAAGACCGGTATAGCTGGCCCACTGCCTTGATTTTAGTCAGAGACGTCTACACTGTGACGGCAACCGACAATCAAGGGAATGAACAGGTCATTGCCGCGGAAGTGTGGCTGGGGGACGAGAATGGATCCATCGCCACTTGGGCTTTGCCCTAAGCCAGGCATAACGCCAATATTCTGTAGCTCATCTACCACATGACCTGGCAAGGTTCTCAGAATTGAGTGGCCGGGTGGCCGCAACTACTAGCAGACTTTATTCGTCCTCAGACCAGCTCGCTTCCAACGCCTCTTCATCGATGATGTTCTCGTCGTCGTCTTCTTCACCATCATCATCTTCTTCCAGCGCTGACTGGGTTGCCCTCTTGTCCACTCCCGTCCGGCTAGCCCCGTCTGAATTCCCAGCAGGCTGGGACGGGAAGGAGCACATGTTCTGCAGGCTGGGGTGCTTGAATGTCTCTCTGACCATGATGGAGACACCATCATCATTTACAGACACAACAACTGCGCTGTACTTGTTGCCTCCGTCCATCAGCCGGGCCAACCGATTGCCCATCTTGGGCTCCAACTGACCCAATAGCTGTCCATCCAATATCTTAACCATCACCGTGTTCTTTTCACATGATAACACCACCGGGTCGCTGGGAGCGAGGTGGACCGTTGTTTTTCTACCATTTGAATTACGGAGCGAGGTGGAATTGCGAAGCACGGTCGTCGCAGATTTGCCGCTTTCTTCGATGAAGGTCTGCGATGCACCAGCCGCCTTTCTAGCCTGTTTAGAAGTCTCAGATTTAACCAAATCGGGATTAGCAGTCAACTGATCAAGCCTGGCCTGGTTCTTCTTGGCTATGTTGTTGTACGGGGCAATCTCACGGACCTGATTCAACGCAGCCTGTGCGTCTACGTAAGAGCCGGTCTCAATCAACGCCTTCACCAGGCGGTTCATCGCCTCAACGTCGGTGGGAAACAATTCTAGAATCGCTATGTTGACTTCAGTTGCTCGCTCCCATTCGCCTTTTACGGCAAGGTTCACGGCTTCCTGACTGAGATCCCGTTTCAATTTTAAGCTGCCCCGCGTGCTTAGTACTTCAGAGTCCATTTCGTCTCCTGTTTGGCGCTGCTTCACCGTCATTTAGCCATAAATAAATGGCCTTTACACGGTCAGGCTAACCCCAACAAGCTTGCTAATATTACCGTTAGTAATACTGTCTGCTTGACCCTATTATTAACCCGTTTCCCAATGGTTTTCCGGGGCTCGTTTCATGCCTAGGGTCTATTTAGTATTTACAGTATCGCTTCGCCAAAGGTCAAGCCTAAAAAGGGCATGAATATGTTAATTCGAATCGGCTTGTACCTGGTGTCTTCCATCCGCTGAGGGCAAAAGTACACATGCAGCCCATTATTGGGCTCAAAGTCAGTCAATGAAAGACCAGAGTGAAGGTGTTGCTTGGGAACACAGGGGTTGGCTACGAGGTGTTGCGGTGCCGCCACCTAATTTTTAATAAATCCACGGTCATGGTCAGTGAATCCTGGACCGGGCGTACCTTGCTTTGAGACCGGTAATACCAGTCCACTCCCACTTCGGAATAACTGCGCCCAAGCTTGCGGGCCAGATGCAGCAATTCCACGTCAAATGCGAACCCATCAATGGTCAGACGAGGGAAAAGGTCTTGAGCAGCCTCTCCTCGAAAGCATTTAAACCCGCACTGGGAATCCGCAAGGCCAGACACGGCCAATTTGCTAACAAACAGGTTGAATAGACGCCCCATGAAATGGCGGCGGGCGGGTTCATCGTACCGTTTGGCGCCCGGGGCTTCTCTGGAGCCCAGCACAATATCTGAGTCAGGCCCGGTGGGAGGCAACAGCCGCTCCACCTGCTGAATAGGGACGGATAGATCAGCGTCGCAGAGTAATCGGTATTGGCCTTCCGCTGCCAGCATACCGTTCTTCATCGCCCAGCCCTTGCCACCGTGGCGCAAACGTAGGATCCGGACGTTGGGGTGTTCTACGATGACCTGACCAACCAGTTGAGCGGTGTTGTCCGTGCTGCCATCATCGGCTACGACCACTTCCCACTCGTAATCCTGAGCTGCAAGATATTCGGTAACTTTCGCCAGGGTTTCTGCGATCCGGGGTTCTTCGTTGTACGCCGGAATCACAACTGATAGGAATGGCTCGGACAAGTACTTACTCCCTGTGTCTCAGAACTGTATAGATAACTATTTAGGAGCTAAAATACGGAGGCTAGTCCACCGGGTCTGGTTCATCAAGTTGAAAGCCCCGGTGCAGCAATCTAATTGCTTCCTGCGCCTGTTCTTCCCTGATGATGCAGGAGATGCGTATCTCCGAGGTTGTGATCATGTCTATGTTCACGTTGCCGTCAGCCAGCACCCGGAACATGCGTGACGCATAACCAGGGGTGTGCTGCATACCAGAACCGACCACGCTCACAGCTGCAAGGCCGTCCTCACTGATTAAATCACCGGCGCCCAGCTCTTTGGATAGTTCTTCAACCTTTGCTATGGCAGCAGGCAAGTCGGTACCGCTGACGGTAAAGCTAATATCCGTAGTTCGGTCTTCACTGGTGTTCTGGACAATCGTGTCCACACTGATTCCAGACTGGGCCAATGGTTCAAACAACGCTGCCGCCACGCCCGGTTGGTCGGGAACGCTGCGCACAGTGATCTTGGCCACGTTAGTGGTGCAGGCAATCCCCGTTGCTTTGATTCTATTCTCCATCTGAACCTCGTTGGCATTTGCGTTGTTGGGTATGTTGTGAATCAGCGTACCGGGGGTTTGGTTGAAGCTGGAAGCCACGTAAATTGGTACATTGTAAAACGCGCCCAACTCTATGGACCTTGGGTGCATCTTGGCCCCGTAATTGGCCAACTCCAGCATCTCGTCATAATCGATCTCAGTCAGTTTCCTGGCCTCGGGTACTATCCTTGGGTCGGCGGTGTAGATGCCATCAACGTCAGTGTAGATCTCACACCGGTCCGCGCCGAGGGCCACTGCTAACGCCACTGCAGTCGTGTCAGAGCCACCCCGTCCCAGAGTTGTGATGTCATTGTCCTCGTTGATTCCCTGGAAACCGGCCACCACAACAACGCGACCTTCTTTCAGTTCCTTAAGCATCCGCGCGGTGTCCACGCTGTGAATCAACGCCCGGCCGTGGCTGGTGTCGGTGTGAATCCCTGCCTGGGAGCCAGTTAAGCTGACTGCTTCCAATCCCAGATCAGCCAGGGCCATGGTCAAAAGGGTGCAAGACACCACCTCGCCGGTGGACAGCAGCAGGTCCATTTCTCTTGGATGGGGTTTTTGAGAGACGGAATGGGCCAGTTCAATCAGCTCGTCAGTGGAGTCACCCATGGCCGAAACCACCGCCACAACGCCGGTGCCCTTTTGGCTGACATCAGCAATACGCCTGGCAACACCTTGAATCTTCTCAGCGTCGGCCACAGATGAGCCGCCGTATTTATGAACAACTAGAGGCATGACTAAGCTTTTATCGTATGGGTGTTGGCCAAAGATGAGCCGCTGATTTTATGAACTTGTAGGAACATGGCTATGCTTCAACCACATGGGCGCCGCGCACGGTGGGCTGGGTGACGCTGACATTGCCCTCAACGCTGGCCTGCCGGGCAGCCTCTGCCATCTCGTAGGCCACGGTCATCTCTCGACCTTTGGTCAACGCCAGTATCGTGGAGCCACTCCCGGAAAGGAAAACACCCAACGCGCCTGCGTCCAATGCCGCTTTGAAAATTACCTTCATCGGCGTGAATAATTGGTGCCGGTAGGGTTGGTGCAGTCGGTCTTGGGTCGCAATGGTCAGAAACTCCGGGTGATTAGTGGCCATACTGGCCACCAGAAGCCCAACGCGGGCCATGTTATGCACTGCGTCGGCAATGTTTACGGTTTCAGGGAGAACGGCCCGTGCGTCTTCTGTGGAGATTTTAACGTCAGGTACGAAGATTACCGCATGCAAGTCTGATGGTACGTTTACCGGCACGGTGAAAAGACGCTGGCCCTCTTCGGTCTGCTCGGTGATGACCAACTGCATTCCGCCCATGACTGCGGGGGCAACGTTGTCCGGGTGGCCTTCAATGGTCGCGGCCATCTCAAGCAAGTCTTTGGCCGTGTAATCTTCAGAGCAGAGTGCGTTGGCTGCGACCAAACCGCTGGCAATGGCCGCTGCGCTGCTGCCCATGCCGCGGGCCAAAGGAATCGTGTTATCGCATTTGAGGCAGACAGAGGGCATTTCCTCGCCTGCGTCATCAAACAAGAATGCCATAGACCGATAGACCAGATTGTCGCGTCCCGTTCCCAGTTCACCTGCGCCTTCACCAGTGATGTCAACCACAGGTTCGCCGCCGTCCAGAACCTCTACTTCCAGAGTATTCCAGACGTCTAGGGCCATCCCCAGGCAATCGTATCCGGGGCCCATATTTGCAGTGGTGGCAGGTGCTTTGACGCGGACTGTAGTCATCTAATTACTTTTGGGTAAATTCTTTGGGCAGAGTATGTAATAGGGTTGACCGCCATCTTAGCCTCGGGCCTACGACTCAACCTCAGGCTCCGAATTAGACTCTACCCTAAGATAGAATCATCAACAAGCCCAGTCGTGAGCAGGACAAAAAGAGGGGCGACTGGTCCAGGCTTGGAATCAGTGTCAGCTAGAAGCTGGAAACCTGCGAAGTTACTCGACCGTCACAGATTTGGCCAGGTTACGCGGCTGATCCACATCCCGGTCGCGCAGCAGGGCAATATGGTAGGCCAGCATCTGAAGCGGCACGGTAGTGAGCAGGGGAATGATGTGCTCCGGAGCCTCAGGTATATACAAGACGTGATCAACGTCGGCGGCCAGTTGGGTGTCGCCTTCGGTCAGCACCGCCAACACGCGTCCATCCCTGGCCTTAACCTCTCTGATGTTGTTCGCGACTTTGTCGTAGAGTGTGTCTTTTGGCGCCAGTGCGACAATCGCCATGGCACTATCGATCAGGGCGATGGGCCCGTGCTTCATCTCGCCCGCGGGATAACCTTCCGCGTGGATGTAACTGATTTCCTTGAGCTTGAGCGCCCCTTCAGAGGCGATGGGTGAGTTCATCCCCCGTCCCAAGAACAAGAAATTGTCGAATGTTGCGTACTCCTGAGCCATCTGCTGGTAGACCGAACTATCTGCAATCAGTTCACCCATGAGCCTTGGCAGTTGGGCCAGGCCGTCCACCAGTTCCTGGAACTTGGCCGGTTCCAACGTCCCGCGAGACTGGCCCAGGTAAATCGCCAGCAGGTTCAAGATGGTCAAAGAAGCCACAAATGTCTTGGTGCTGGCCACACCTATCTCGATGCCGGAGCGCATGTAGAACGAGCCATCAGCGATGCGCGACGCCTGGCTGCCCTCTGAGTTGCAGATGGTGATTAATTTTCCGCCCTTGTCCTTGACCATCTGCATGGCCGCAACCGTGTCGGCCGTTTCACCAGACTGGCCGATAGATACAACCAGTGTGTTGGGGCCGATGAAGGGGTCTCGGTAGCGGAACTCGGACGCGCTCTCTGCCTCAGCCGGCAACCCGCTGTAGCGCTCCACCAGATGACGGCCAACTTGGGCAGCGTTCAAACTGGTGCCACAACCGATTAGCATCACCCGGTCCAGCTTGGCAATTTCCTCGGTGGACAGGGGAAAGTCTGGCAGGTCAACGCGGCGGGTATCAAAATTGATTCGCTCTCGCATGGCGCTGGCCACGGCCTGCGGTTGCTCCATGATCTCTTTCAACATGAAGTGTTGGTAGCCGCCCTTGTCCACCAGCACCTCTTCTTGGGTGACCAGTCGGGGTTGTTTTACTATGGGGTTCCCGTCTAGGTCTTGGTACTCAACCCCGTCCAAGGTTACCACTACCATTTCCCCGGTCTCCAGAAAGCCAACCTGGCCGGTATTGGACTCTGCCTGGAGTAGCGGCAGCAATGCCGGAAGGTCGCTGCCAATGATCGCCTGGCCGTCTGCCTGGGCCACTACTATGCCGCCAGCATGGCCCAATCTGAGGGCGCATATCTCGGAGTCTTCGCCCTGCAGCACTGCGGATATAGCTTGGGAACCCTTGACCATGCCACCCATACTCCGGAAGGCGTCTTGGAAACTGAGACCCTGCTCCATACCCTCTTCAACCAGGTGCGTGAGGACTTCAGTATCGGTCTCGGAGTAGAAAACGTGACCAGCGCCGGTCAACCATTGTTTCAACTCTAAATAATTCTCAACGATGCCGTTATGAACCACGGCGATGCGCTGTTGACAGTCGATATGGGGATGGGCGTTGTCATGGGATGGTCGGCCGTGGGTGGCCCAACGGGTGTGTCCCAGGCCAACTGAACCTTGGGGGTGGCCGGTGGTTGCGGCCTCATCGAGACCACTTACCTTACCAACGGTCTTGCGGACTTGGATATCGCCTTGAGCGTCGACGATGGCAATTCCGGCGCTGTCATAGCCCCGGTACTCCAGGCGCTTCAGACCCTCATAGATGATGGGCCAAGCGTCTTGTTTTCCAACATACCCAACAATACCGCACACAGGCCCTCCCGGCCACCGAGGATGCCACTAACTTTACGTCTCATCCATATTAAAAGTGAAAATGGGAAACGATAATAGTTCAGTATAGGGACGCCGAGAATTTAGTGTCAACGAATCGAGACTACCGCTGCGGCCAATCCCAAGGTAACTCAAGTAAAACCCGGCGGATTAGCCGACCGCTACTAGGATTCTGCCTTGAGCAGTTTGCTGAGGTTTTTGGAGAAGTCTGCCAGGGTGTTGCGGGCTTTGCGACGAATGATGGGCTGGCCAAGTTCACCCAATCGGCCCATGAAAGTGGTATCACTAACGATCTCCAGTTCGGTCTCATTGTCCGACTGAGCAGTCACTTTCATGCTCATGTTGGTCTTCACGCCGCCGCCGACGCGCTTGTCGCCAGCCTCAACCAGGAAATGCGCTTCTCCGGCCTCTGCGTCTTGAGACACGATGGTGATTGTCCCGTTTAGTGTCATGCCCATGGGGCCAACCCTGGCTTGCATGGTCGCCTGAAATCGCCCCTCGCCGTCCGGCGTGACCTCTTTGATCCCCGGAATGCAGGTGGCAGCCTTGGGGATGTCCATCACCAACGCCCAAGTGGCGTCGCGGCTGGCCGGAACTACAGAGCGAATCTCAAGTTTCAACTGATTAATTCCTTTATGAAACCGAAAGTTATGAAATCGAAGCCAAGGACTGCTCCACCGCGCGGCGGGCAAATACCTCAGCCATATCAGTCTTGTATTCGGCTGAACCCCGGAAGTCATCCAGCGGGTCAACTGCCTCTTTCACCAGCGCGGCAGCGGCCCGGATGTTCTCATCCGTCAACGCCTTCCCGCGCAGGGCATCTTCAGCATCAGTCGCCCTGATGGCTGTAACGCCAACCGATCCGAGCACTATCCGAACGTCTTTGCAGGTGCCATCTTGATCCTTGGAGATTACTGCCGCCACTGAAACTGTGCCGTAATCATCAGCAGTACGGGGTAGGAACTTCAGGTATACGGCACCGGAACCAGCTGGCGCCTTGGGAACCAACACGCTGGTCAGCACCTCTCCGGGCTGGACGTCTGTCTCGTAATAATCGATGAAGAAGTTTTCCAACGACACTACGCGATCTCCGCTGTTGGAGGTCAGCACTGCTGAGGCTCCCAGTGCGATCAACGATGGCGGCGGGTCTTGGCTGGGGTCGCCGTTGACCAAACCGCCGCCGATGGTGGCCATGTTGCGGATTCTGGGCGTGGCAACCTTGCGGAACGTTTCGGCCAACAGGGGTAATTCTTTGTTGATGACTGGATTGGAGATAATCTGGTGCTGGGTGCACAGGGCACCGATCCGAATCCCTTCAGGGGTGGATTCGATGCTGTTCAAGCTACCAATCTTGCGCAAGCCAATCACATGGCCTGGCTGGGACAGGCGTTGTTTCATCTGGATGACCAACGCGGTGCCTCCGGCCATAATGCGGCAGTCTTCGCCGTATTGGTCAAGCAGGCCAAATACCTGGTCAAGGCTGGTGGGGCTGTGAAATTCGAAGTCGATCATCCGCCGCTCCCTGCCGCTTCATTCATGGTCTTTGCTGCCGCGGTGATCGAGTTTAGGATGCCGTAGTAACCGGTGCAACGGCACAGGTTACCCATCATATAGTCTTTGATCTCATCTTCAGTGGGCGTTGGGTTTTCTTCCAAAAGAGATTTGGCAGCAATCACCTGGCCGGGAGTGCAGATACCGCACTGGAAGCCACCGTGGTCGATGAATGCTTGCTGTATCGGGTGGAGATTACCGTTCTCGGCAATCCCTTCAATGGTTGTAATCTCCGCGCCGTCCACCGACGCGGCCAGAGTAATGCACGAGGCGTACATCTCGCCGTCTACCAGCACGGCACAGGCGCCGCATACACCCACACTGCAACTTTCTTTTGTTCCGGTGAGACCAATGTCGTACCGGATGCAATCGACCAATAGACGCCGTGCCGGGATGTCTAATTCGTGGTCGGTGCCGTTGACCTTAAGGCGAACCTTTTGGTTCATACCATCCCCTTGCCAGTCTCAATTATAAATGGACTCGAGGCTAGTTTTTCCTTCGATTTTCACCAGGAAAAACCACGCCCAATGTTATACTACCGTCCTCAACCCTCGCAAGCATCTAGCCGCGATTCTCTGGGTAGGTCTTGCAACTTGGTTGGCTTAAATAATTTGGTTAAATGGTGAGAAAATGACTCAGAACAACGGCGAATTTTCTTCAATCCACGTTGGCAACACTGTCTTGGTGGTGACCATGGAGATGGATGAAGCAGACGAAGCTGAATTCAACGAATGGTATAACGAGCAGCATCTGCCGGAGCGCATGGCCATCCCTGGCTACGTTTCCGCCCGACGATTCAAGCTGGAAGACGGGAACAACGCCCTAAAATACCTTTGCATCTGGGAGATGGTTGACGGCAGCCCGCTACAGAGCGAGATGTACAAAGACCAGAACGCACATCCCACCGAGCTTTATCTGAGGGTAAACAAGACCATCAAGGTCAGGACCCGTGGTCTCTACCACCAAGTCTACCCAGAGTCCGGAACGTCGTTTGAAGACCGCTCCGGCTTCCACGGTGAGCGCCTACCCGCCCATCCCTAGACCCGGAATACGGAAGGAAGGTAAGATTTGACCATGCGAATCACCAAAGGGAAGGTCGTAGACGGCCAGGTAATCGTTGAGGGTGACCCTCTAAACGAGGGTTCCACCGTCACGGTTTTGGTTTCCGACGAAACTACTTTCAGGCTGAATGCGGAAGACGAGGCCGCCCTTCTTCAAGCTATCGCCGGAGCGGACCAAAATAACTTGATCAGCGGCGAAGATGTGATTAAGAAAATCTCATAGCCGACCCAATGATGCCAATCAAGGTTGTCGGACGTGCAGCTCTCCAAATTGAAGAGGCCGCCTCTTGGTGGTTGGCTAACAGAACGGCACCTCCAACTGCGTTTCGTGACGACTTAGAGCAAGCCTTCAGCTTGATTTCCGAGCAACCAAGCATCGGTACTGCAGCAACAAACTCGGCTTTAACCGGAGTAATGCGGGTTTTCCTCGGACGTATTCGCTATTTCCTCTACTACCGCGTCCAACCCGACCAAGTTAAAATACTAGCTCTTTGGCATTCCAACCGTGGCCGGGAACCAGAGGTTTAACTGTGTTAGGCGCAACCTCTACTAAAACGCTGGCATCACTTCTTTGGCGAATAGCCGCATGGACTTGAGCACTTTCTCTTGCGGCATTCCGCCAAATGAGAAATTGCAGCCAAACAGCTCGATTCCCTGATCGTGCAACGCTTTAATCTTGGCGATCATCTGGTCTGGAGTTCCGATGAATGCTCGATTCTCATACAGGTAATCATAGCTGGGCGGGAGTTCAGTGCGCGTGTTCCTGAAGTCTTCCATCTTGTCCCATACTTCGCTGCCGGTGTCGAAGGTCCGACGCCACTGGATCATATCTATATTCCAGTCCAAGGCAGGCTTTGAATCGGCTCTGGCTTCCTCCTCGGTCTCCGCAACATAGAAATACCTGAAGAAGGGAATGTCGCCCATGTTCATGTTTTGGCCCTTCTCCTTAGCCAGGTTGACCATTGTATGGCACAGACTCATGGCATCTTCAGTGTCCAGAACAACGCCGACCAAGAGAGGATGACCTGACGCGGCAACGAAATCCTGGGTGGCCTTGGTACGTGTAGCCGCTATATGGATTGGCGGATGGGGTTTTTGAATGGGCAGAGGCACCAGATTGGCATCAGTTATCTTGTAATGCTTTCCCTCAAATGAATAATTCTTGGTGGTCCACAGACCCTCAATCATGGTGATTGATTCCTGGAACCGCTGTTGACTCTCTTCTACAGGCACCCCAGCCACGTTGTATTCAGACGAAGCAGCGCCCCGGCCGAAACCAACTTCGATTCGACCTCCACTGAGGATATCCAAGGTCGCTATCTCCTCAGCTAGTCTGGCGGGAAGATGTAGGGGCGAAACGAATATCGCTGATCCGATTCGCAAAGTGGAAGTGTTGGCTACAATGTGACCGGCCAGGACATTTGGCGCAGCGCCAAGTCCGTAGCGAGTGAAATGGTGTTCGGCCATCCAGGCGCTTTTGAAACCCAATTGCTCGCCTAGGACAAACTCTTCCGTAATGTCATCATAAACCTGCTTAGGGTCTGCGCCTTCCGGCCAGGGGACATGGGAGAATAGGGCAAAATCCATCTCTAAATGCTCTCCATATTGGGTTTCGTGATGCTATTTATCAAATCTCGCATATTAAACCACACAACAGTAGCCACTGCCACCAGAAATATTTACATCGCGCTATGTTACAGCCAGTATCAAATTCAATTCCGCTGACAACCCAGTGTTTATCGGCCAGGCGTGAACCGACGTAAACCAGTGCTATAATCCGGCCTGCCAGCCAACAGAGAATTAAGGATTCGGGGAATTCATTTTGCCGGTACATCTGCTCCATGGTGACAGTTTCTTGGTGCCCAGGCGTTTGGATGAACTCATTAACGAGTCCGGAGCATCCGACGTCTTGGAAGCCAATCGACACCGCTTGATTGGCTCTCAGGCGAAGCCCGGCGAGCTGCTGAGCATGTGCAACGCCCTGCCTTTCATGGACGACTATCGCTTGATAATCGTTGAAGGTTTGTTGGGCACTGCCGAGTCCAAGGGCCGTGGCCGCCGGCGGGCATCTTCTGACGATTCTGGGGTGGCTAGCCAGTGGAAATCCCTGGGTGAAGCTATTCCCCAGATGCCAGACACCACAGTACTGCTATTCACAGACGGTTCATTGGCAGCCAGTAATCCGATACTCCGTATGCTGAAGCCCGTGGTTCAAGTGGAGGAACTATCTGCCCCCAACGGCGAGGGATTGGCTCGTTGGGTCAAAGGCATGATTGAAGCCAAAGGCGGTTCCATCAGCCCTGCAGCCAACCGATCAATCACCGACCTGGTGGGCAACGATCTATGGACTTTGAACCAAGAACTGGAGAAGTTGGCCCTCTACTGTGCAGGTCGAGAGATTCAGGAATCAGACGTTGGCGAAATGGTCTCCCAAGTGCGCGAGGCCAGCATCTTTACAGCCGTTGACGCCATGATTGAAGGCCGCTCTGGCGTGGCCCTGCGTTTGCTCCACCAACTGAAGCAAGACGGCAAGGAAGCCCTTTACGTGATTAGCATGGTGGAACGCCAGCTACGCCTGATGGCCTTGGCACGTGACGCCATGGACCGGGGAGTTCCGCAGAGTGAATTGAAAGGCCGGCTGGGAACATCTTCAGACTTTGTAGTCCGGAAGACTGCTGAGCAAGCACGCCGTCATCCCATGCCGGAGATCATCAGGCGGTACAACCAGCTTTTAGAGGCCGATCTGGCCATCAAGCGCGGAAAGCTAGAACCCGAGTTGGCTTTGGAGCTGCTGGTGGGAGACGGAGTGGCCAACCGCCAGACCTAATCCGCGTTCAATTCCCCTACTGGTATCACCGGGTTATAGCAGGCCACAAAGTGGTCCCGCTCGGTCTCAACCAACTTGGGTTTTACCTCGGCGCGGCATTGACTCTGCGCTTTAAAGCACCGAGGCAAAAACGGGCACTCCATGGGCAGGTTGACCATGTCTGGCGAGCTACCAGGCAGCGGCTCGATCCTTTTCCCTGGGTCATCCATCCGCGGCAATGCCTGTAGCAAGGACCAGGTATAAGGGTGCTGGGAGCGCCGGAACAACGGCACCACCTCGGCATTCTCCACCACGTTGCCAGCGTAGATCACGCCCACTTTCTTGGCCATGGCCGCAACCACGCCCATGTCATGGGTAATCAACAGAACTGAAGAGTTGAAATCCTTAACCAGTTCCCTTATCCGGTGGAGTAATTCAGCCTGGAGAGTCACGTCCAAACCGGATGTTGGTTCGTCGGCGATGAGTAGTTTTGGTCGAAGGATCAATGCCATTGCCATCATGATCCGTTGACACATGCCGCCGCTCAGGGCGAATGGATACTGGCCCATAATCCGCTTTGGGTCTGGTAGGCCCATCTCGTGGAGCATGTCCTGGGCCATTTTGTTGGCGTTCCGAAGCGACACATCACTGTGCTCCAGAATCACTTCTTCTAATTGAGGGCCGACGCACTCAAGGGGGTTCAACGCCGACTTAGCGTCCTGGAAGACTAGAGCAATCTCGCGACCGCGAAGATCCCGCATCTGGTCAGGACCAGACCGTAGGAGGTCAATGTCCTTGTACATGATCCGACCGTCGGCAACCTCAGCGTTATGGGGCAGCAGGCCCATAACCGTCAAAGCCAGAGTGCTCTTGCCGGAGCCGCTCTCGCCAACTACGCAATAAACCTCACCCTCTTCAAGGGTAATATTCACATTGTTCAGCGCCCTGACCCGACCGGCGGAGGTGCCAAAACTCACAGTTAGGTCTTCTATTCTCAGCAGTGCACTCATGTGCCGAAGCGCTCCATATTAGTAATCTTCTGCTACTACTACGTATCGGGGGCGGTTTTGTGTCTAAGGTCCACTGGATGGAATCGGCCTGCCTGCAGTTCTTTTATGAGGTCTGCCAAACAGGATACATGCCGCTCAAATTCGGTTGCCACGGTGCCAATCTGTTCCACTTTATGGGCATCGCTACCGGCGGTCATGCTCACACTCAGCATCCCACCTAAGTCCAGCGAGAACTGGTTTTGTATTGAAAGGCCGCGCCCATTCAGCGCTTCCAGGCCCTGACACATCTGGAAGAACTCATCACCGCCCGCCCGTTCCAGCATCTCTTCCCGGACGCCGGGTTTTTCCGCCGGTTCCTCTATAAAGCGCCGACGATAGGGGTGGGCCGCTATCATCGCCCCGCCTGCTTTGTCTACGCAAGCCTGGAGGAATTCGGGTTTATGCATGCCAAATTCGTATTTGCTTAGTCCAAATACTAATACGTGCCCGGCCTCGGTATTGATCTCACATCCTGGAATAATCAGAAAATTGTGCCTGTTGGAGAGGTAGTCTATCTGCTCGGTGGTCCAGAATGCATCGTGGTCGGTGAGGCAGATGGCGTCCAGTCCCAGAGATTTGGACCCCTCAATTAATTCATCAACACTCATGAAACTGTCATCAGAGTGGGGATAGCTGTGGGTGTGAAGGTCTATCAGCAAGAACTATTTATTCAACCTAGTTATTGGTATTCGATGAGTTAGGCTCATGATAGCAAACCAAAGCTAGGTTGAAAAATCGTAGGTGGATTCGCATTCTAGCGTTCATTCGATTTGGTAAGATTGCCTCTACTCTAACTTGATAAGAGAACCGAAAATTACCCATGCAGCACACCTTCAGGTATCTCAGAGCGATGACCAAGTCGCTGGCTGGCCTCGCCCTTCTTACGGTTCTGATTGCCCGCAGCGCGGAGGCTACATCCTCCCCAGTACGCAACTACAGAGCCTGTTGCCACCGCTGCGCCCACAGCAGTTACAGAACCGAAACAGGTTCCAGATGCCACGCCAACCCTAGAACCTTCGGCGGCCCCTACCCAGACTAGCAATCCAACCATTGTGCCCGCAAATACACCATCTCCGGCTCCTAGCCCAACTCCCCAGCCTCAGCCGAAGCCGACCCTTACGCCGGAACAAAATCTATTAGGCGGACTGTCTTGGACAAAAGGGAATCTAGACCGGTTTGAACAACGGGCGGTTTCTGCCCTCAGGTCCATCTTGGATCAGAACATCACCTTGGGACGATTCTTGGCAGGCTCCAGTTGGGTCTCCGACGGCATTGATAGCGCCGAGATGGCGACCATAGAGACGTTTGCCATCATTTCATCAGCGGACATTGAATGGCTGAGGGATTCCACCGTGTCGGCCTAGACAAAGGACTTCTGGTTGCGGAGTTTCTTGGACCTAGCACCGTTCCCAAACGTTTCGGTGCTGATGGCGTCGTTGCCTTGGGTGTTGGAAGGCCACACCAGCGACCGAAGAGTAGCCCAACGAAACTTGGCTTTAATCGCCCAAAACGATGGCGCATTCTTGGAGGGTTTACTTGAACTGCCCTGGGTTCGAGACGATATCTCCTCAGACGAGGCGGTTGCCATCCAGGAAATTGTCGAACTTCGGTCGGACACCACGCAATCGCTTCTGGAGAATGCCTGGTTCTTGGACGACCTGACCTGCCACCTGTTTTACTAGACCTTGAATGGACCAAAGATGGGATATCTGAAAATGACAAACTGGCGATTGGCCTTATGGCTTTGCTGGATCAGCCAACCGCCGGAATCGTCGCAACCGTTCCGTGGTTCATCACCGCGCCCGTCGAAGACCTAGACATAAACCTTCTGAAAGCAATCGTCAGGCTATTCGCAATTTCTCCGGAATTGAGCGTCCAGGTAGCCGGGATGGATTTCTTCAGAGACTCGGCCAGGACCCAGAGAATTGGGCGCTGCTCACCAAACAAAGCTGGTACAAAGACGGCACCACCGACGATGAAGCCGTGGTGTTAACAGTCCTTCCCGGCCAAGCTAAGAGCGTACCCACTGATTACCAATCACTCGTGGACAACCGATTCTACATGGAGAAAATCACTGAGCCGCTGCCACTCTCAGGATCAGTGGACCTCTACCTGATCCGATTCCTGGAACACCAAACGGAATCCGCCACCAAGACCCATCTGCGTTCCGCAGTATTGGCCATAGAAAACTACATGGATTTTCCGCTGCCGGTGAAAGAAATCATCATGCTGTTCAGCACTAACATCGACGCCGGTGGAATCAATTACGGGTCGCACTTCACCTTGGATATCTCAGAGGATGGCAGTCTGCCCCAACTGATTAAGGGCGGGATCGTGCATGAGATTACACATTTTTATCTGGTGATGGACACGCCCTGGTTTGCCGAGGGCACGGCCAATTTCTTGGCCACGCAAGTGGGCTTTGAACTGTACAACCAGGAAGTAGCGCCCCGCAGCAACCGGTCAAGTTGCCCTAACGACGTGATCAACATAACGGAGATTGCAGCGGCTTATCCGGGTTATTATCCAAGAACCAATTGCCCACCGGTTCTGCTACCACAATTACGGCGAGAAAATCATTAGAGGGTTAAAAGCGGCCATGGGCGATAAGCCGTTCCAAGCGGCCTGGCGAGAAATATTCCAAACCGGAATAGTCGACAACCTAAAGTTCACGGACGCTGAAATTTACCAGCTATTCTTCAAACATACCCCGACTGACCATATAACCAGGGTCAATCGGGTGTTCATCAATTTCCATGGCGGCGATTTTGTGGCATCACCCTAGGCATTGAGGAACAGGACTAGTTAGCGTCTAAGAAACCCTCTTCTTCCAAGAGCTCAATGACTTCTTCAGCCTTGCCCCGGCCAATCTTTAGCCGACGCTCCAGATAGGAGCTGGTCAGCTGCGGGTTTCTTGCGGCCAACTCCCTGGCTTCTTCCATCATGTGGGCGTCAACGCTGTCTTCGCTCTCTTCAATCTCAGGTTCAGTCACATTGATTTCTGGCACCGGAGGACCTGCCTGGTTCAGCCAGAACTCCACAATCTGGTCAATCTCCTGATCGTAGACCAGTGTCCCTTGCACCCGGCTGGGCTTGGGAGACTCATTGTGCAGCAAAAGCATGTCGCCCTTGCCTAACAGCTTCTCAGCACCAATGGCATCAAGAATCACCCTGGAGTCGACTTGAGAGGCCACTGCAAAGGCGGCCCGGGCCGGCACGTTGGCCTTGAGCAATCCGGTAACCACGTTGACCGATGGCCTCTGGGTTGCCAGCACCAAGTGGATGCCGGTGGCTCGGCCAAGTTGGGCCAGGCGCACAAGGTTCTGTTCCACTTCAAACCCGCCAACCATCATGAGATCGGCCAGCTCATCCACTATCAGTACCAAGAATGGCATCTTTTCTTTGGCGCGTTTGTTGTAGCCCTCTATGTTCCTGGCTCCGATTTCTTCCATCAACTTGTAGCGACCGAGCATCTCCCGGATCAGACCACGCAGCGCGATGTTGACCTCTTCAGCGTCGACAATCACGGGGCCAATCAAATGCGGTATGCCGTTAAACGGAGTTAGCTCAACACGCTTGGGGTCGACCATCAGGATTCGCAACTGATCCGGAGTCTTGGTGAGCAGGAACGAGGCCACGATGGAGTTGATACAAACGCTCTTGCCGCTGCCGGTGGCTCCTGCAATCAACATGTGAGGCAGCGCCGCCAAGTCCAAGACCACAGGACTACCGCCAGTGTCCTGACCCAAGGCGATGGGCAGACCGCCCTTGTCGATCAACCGCTTGAAGGCCGGAGTTTCTATGACTTCTCTGAGGTGCACTTTGCTGGGCGAAGGACTGGGCACTTCCAAGCCCACCAAGGCCTCACCCGGAACGGGCGCTTCAATCCTCAGGTACGGCGTCTTCAGGGCCAGGGCCATGTCTTTCTCACGAGTCAGAATGCTCTGGACTTTGACCCGGCTCCGCTCCACGGATGACGGATCGTCGTTTTCTGTGTCTAGACCTATCGCACCGCGCCTGGAATCCCCTCGTTTGGGCACCCATCCCGGGACCAAACCAAAGCGCACAATTCTGGGTCCGGCTTTGACATCGGTTACTTCAACGCGGACGCCATGATCGCCAAGGGTGCTTTCCACCAACCGGGCCATCTCTTGGAGGGCTGCTTCCGGGGCATGGTGCGTGTCCGGGGGAGTCAGCGCGTCTACTGGAGGCGTCTCCCAACCTCCCTTGCTCGCTCTGCCGCTGCCGCCACTAGAAGTAAACGTCTTTGTCGCTTTAGGTCTCTTGAGCGGCGGGGGTTCTTTGCTGTCAAAGGTGGGAATCAGGCCCGATTCAGGCATCTCCCATTCTTGATCGTCCCCGTTGTTCTTTGAGTTGGAGCTGCCTCGGCTGACCGGCTCGTACTCGTCCAAATCCGTTACCGGGCGGTCCTTCAACTCAATTTCGCCTCCCCTGCCACCTTCTGTATCGCCTTGGTAGGCTAGGGTGCGCACCGGGGTTTTAGACGGGCCCATGACCAGCATCTTCAACAGGTCTTTTCGCGATGCTTTGCGGTGCATGCCGTAACGCAGGATGCGGAATCTTCGGTCGAGGAATCTAGCTGACTCCTGGATGGCGATGTAAAAATAAAGCACCGCTATCTGGATACCCAACAGTGCAAAACGGCCATAGCGTAGATACACGGAACCGGCCCGTTTTGGCCGCACTACTAGGGGGATTACCAGCACGATGCCGCCCATCTTGGCGGCGGCTAAGATTAAAGGTGTGCCACCTAGGTATGCGCCCCATTTGCCGCCCAGACTGACATCTTCCAATGTGCCGTCGTCAGGGGAAATGGTGGAGAGTATGCCAATGGAAATGGCGACCAATGCGCCAGCAATAATCCAACGACGCCAATGGACGGAGATTACGTGGCGGTTGTAGCGGAGCGTTACCAGAGATACGGCAATCCAGAATCCCAGCGGAATCCAGCCATAGCCTAGGGCTTCAACAGCCCAAACGCGTGCGTCTGTAGAGAAGCCAAAATACAGACCAACAGAAAGACCAATGGCCAATACGACCAGAGTGTCTAGCAGTGACCCGGGGGCTCCATGGATGAGGTCCTTTATCAATGGCGAAGCAGTATCATCCCGCTTACGCCCAATGGAACTGGCCACTATATCCCTCCAGTGGCAGTTGCTATGGCCGTTATCCGGCGAGTGGCTGGACTAAACCTCCAAAACCACTGGAACAATCATAGGGGAACGGCGAACTGAGCTAGCTATGAAGCCTCGGGCAGTTTCTTTGACTTTTGCCTTAAACTCGCCGTTTTCACCGTTTTTCTTGTGGCGGGTGCCGCTGTTGGACAAATCTTTGGCCACGGCAAAGCTTAGTTCTTCAAACAGATTGCCGGTTTCGCTTTCATCCAAGAAACCGCTGGAAACGGCCAACGGTTCACCCACAATCTCGCCGGAGTCTTTGCTAGTAGTCACCACGACAACAACGACTCCGTCCTTGGAAAGACTGCGCCGCTCTGAGAACACCGCGCTCTTGTCGTCACGGGCGGTCAGACCGTCGATGTATATGGGACCGGCGGAGATGCGTTCGTCCATGCGAGAGCCGTCTTCGGTCAGCTCTAGTACATCGCCGTCCACCATCACAAATATGCCGTCTTTGGCCACGTCTAAGTCCCAAGCCAGTTGGGCGTGGGCGGTCAGGTGTCGGAACTCGCCGTGCACCGGCAAGAAGTACTTGGGCCGCACCAAACGCAGCACCAGCTTGAGTTCTTCCTGGCTGGCGTGTCCGTGCACGTGGACTGTGGCAATCCGGTCGTAAAGGACCTTGGCTCCCTGACGGAGTAGACGGTCGATGGTATGGCTAACGGGCAGCTCATTGCCTGGAATGGGGGTGGCCGAGATGATTACAGTGTCTCCAACCATGATGTTGACGTCGCGGTGTTCCTGCTTGGCGATCCGCACCAGGGCCGAAGTTGGTTCTCCCTGGCTGCCGGTGGTCATTAGGACCACTTCTTCTGCCGGTAGTTTCCTGGTCACCGAGAGCGGGACCAAAATCCCTTCCGGTATTTTCAGGTAACCCAACTCGGTGGCAACCTTGATCGTGTCAACCATGCTGCGGCCGACGACGCTAACCTTGCGACCATGTTTCACCGCAGCGTCAACCACCTGCTGGACTCGGGACACCAATGAGGCGAAGGTTGCCACCAGCACCCGGCCATCAGCCTCGCCAATGGCGCGATCAAGCGCCTCTCCCACAACCTTCTCTGAGGTTGTATAGCCCGGCACTTCAGCGTAGGTGGAGTCGGAACAAAGCAGCAGCACGCCGTCGTCTCCATAGTGAGACAAAGATGGCAGGTCAAAGATGCGGCCATCCACCGGAGTGTGGTCAATCTTGAAGTCTCCGGTGTGAATCACAGTGCCCAATGGCGTACCAATGGCAATACCCATGGCGTCTGGGATGCTATGACAAACCCGGAACCATGACACCTCAAAGCTATCGCCAATCTGATGGACTATACCGGGGTCAATGGGAGTCACAACCAAGTCTCGGGCCACTCGCCGTTCTTTCAGCTTGGCAGTGATCAGGCCGTGGGCCAAACGCGGCGCATAGACCGGGCATTTCAGTTGCGGCAGGATGAACGGCAGGGCTCCAATGTGGTCTTCGTGCCCGTGGGTGATGAGAATAGCCCTGACTTTATCGAGCCGTTCCAACAGGTAGGAGATGTCGGGGATTATCAAGTCCACCCCAAACATTCCTTCTTCAGGGAATTGGACCCCGCAGTCGACGATTACGATATCGTCTTCGTACTCCAGGGCCATCATGTTTTTGCCGATTTCCCCAAGTCCGCCCAGGGGAATTATGCGTAGAGAAGATGTCAACGTGTGGTCGTTCCTAGATGTGGATTGCCCAGCCTATATAGAGTCCTAGATTGGCGCCGAAATGATATTTAGAAAAGGGCCAATTGCTCTGGCTGGGATACTTCTTCTACGTTGACGGTGGATGCCTCAGCCTGCTCTATGGCAGCAGCTGCATGACCTGGGTCGGGTTCAAAAGATAGTTGGGCTGTCTGTGGGGCGTCGGGCAATATTTCACCCCGCTCCATGCCAATATCCTTCGTCGCGCCTTCCAATATCTCCGAAATCGCTTTGAAGTCTTCTATCATTGTGGGCCTTAGCTCTTCCCGGCGCAACACCGCTGCAGAATGTAGCACAGGAAAAATCATGCGCCCATATTTCTCTCTCAGTTTCCCACGGGCCTTGGTGATGCCCTCTCCGGGGAAATACCGACCAAACGCGAACCGGCCCAGGGTAACTATGAGTTTGGGGTTGATTAGCTCTATTTGCCGGTCCAGGTACTTAGTACAGGCGGCTATCTCAGCAGTGCCGGATCACGGTTACCTGGAGGCCGGCATTTGACCATGTTGGCGATGAACACGTCTTCTCTAACGAGGTTGATCGAAGCTAAGAGTCGGCCCAACAGCTTGCCGGCACGGCCCACAAAGGGACGACCATGCAAGTCTTCGTAGTAACCGGGGCCTTCGCCAATGAACATAACATCGGCCTGGGGATTACCCTCGCCCGGAACGGAGTTGGTGCGTCCGTTTGAAAGGGGGCAGTCGGTGCAATTTCTGACTAGTAGATTGATCTGCTCCAGCGACTGCATCGGGCTGTTACCTGCGGATTCTGCAGGCGAGTTCTTTCTGGTCAACGCCAGGCGTTTTGTCAGATAAAGTCATGGTTTCCAACTTCCCGATGCGACTGTTTAGCCAACAGGGAAATGCATCCCAAATCAGAGCTTCGGGTGGCGCCGTATGATTGTTTAATTTTTCGAATCAGTACTGGCTGCAAGTACCTTTTTACTGCATTAATGCGACACCATTTTTCCCTAAGTGGTCTGCCCAGCAGGATGTCTCAGGTAGTTTAGGTGTCACGCAGCAAGGTATGCGGATCGAGGGGAGAAACAAAAAACCAGTATAGTGTCCCGAAGTGGTGTCCATCGTAATAGGCTCCCACCACCGCCTCACCGCATCCCCCAGCCGGGTACCGCCCAACAGGGCTCCCAAGGTCAGTTTAGTCGCGATTAGTCTGCAACGCCGTGTTCCTTGAGATAGGTAACAGCATCATTGACTGTTGTGATATTCGCTGCGTCTTCATCAGATATCTCCAACGGCGAGCCGTCTGTGGAGAATTCCTCTTCAAACGCCATTATCAGTTCCACCAGGTCTAAGGAGTCGGCATTAAGGTTCTCTATGAAAGACGCTGTCTCAGTGACCTCGTCTTCTTCAACTCCCAACTTATTGACCACGATGGTTTTCACTCTGTCATAAACAGTGGTCAATTAATCATCTCCCTTCAGGCACCGGTTCGATCGATGCAACGTCTCCGGACTCTATGCCAGACATTGCAGAACCTAGTACGCCATTGACGAACCGAGCCGAACTTTCACTGCCAAATATTTTTGCCAACTCCACAGCCTCATTGATGGCCGTCTTCTTGGGAGTTCTGGGGGTGTAGATGAGCTCAAACAGAGACAACCGCAGAATATTGCGGTCTATCACTGATAGCTGATTCACAGGCCACGCCGGAGCGTAACGGGTGATTACGTAATCCAAACCTTCGTGCATCTTGGAAACGCCTCTCAAGAGTTCCTGAGCGAACTCTATCGTAACGTCAGACAGCTCTTCTTCCTCGTCCAGCCATTCCAGTGCAGGATTGTCCCAAGTACTCCGCACATCGACCGCGAACAAGGATTGCAGTGCCGCTGTTCTAGATTGTCGCCTTTGATCTGTGTATTTAACCCTAATCATGGGTCACCATTCAAAACCGAGGTGCCTAGGATTCAATTCCTGCCAACTTCCGCATGGATGCGGTGTCTGACACGGTTGTTACCTTTACGCCTCGGTCGATTCTTTTTATTAGGCCTGCCAGCACTCCACCAGAGCCGAACTCCACAAACTGGGTTACCCCAGAATCGACTATATGGCGGACCGAGTCCTTCCACAGAACGCAATGACAGAGGCCGTTAACCAACTCGTGGCGGATTTCCACCGCGGTAGTCAACGACTTGGAGGTGCAATTGCCAACCACTGGCATCTTGGGTTCATTAAAGTGCAGAGACTGGACTGCATCAGCCAGACCTGCTTCTGCTTCCATCATCAACGAGGAGTGGAACGCCCCGCTAACTGGCAGATGAATCGTCTTTTTAGCGCCGCGTGCTGAGGCCAAATCCATGGCCCTAGCTACGGCAATCTTATCGCCACTGATCACGATCTGGTCGTCAGTGTTGATGTTTGCCATTTCCACACCGGTCTCGCTACAAATCTGATCAAAAGCCAACTCGTTTAGTCCCAGGATTGCCGCCATGGCGCCCGGACGGTTGACTGCAGCCTGGTTCATTAGTTCACCGCGCTTGCGGACCAACTTTACGGCATCGGGAAAATTCAGGACGCCGGCGGCCACCAACGAGGTGTATTCACCCAAACTGTGACCAGCCACGGCCTTGGCATGCATCGCCACGGAACCCTGCATTTCGTTCCAGGCCCGCCAGACGGCAATACTCATGGTCATGATGGCCGGTTGAGAATTTGCGGTGTTCTGAAGCTCCGTTGCCGGACCTTCAAATATCAAACGAGACAGAGGAAATCCAAGACTGTCATCCGCTTCTTCAAAGGTTTCCCGTGCAGCCTGTGACAACTCGAAAAGTTCCGCTCCCATACCAACGCTCTGCGACCCTTGGCCAGGGAACACGTACGCTCGGTTATTTGCTTCTTCGGTACTCGTAGCTACCTCCACCGGTTTACGCCGGTTTTCGACACCTTACGGATTTTAGGGCAGTCCCCTAAAACAGTACAACCCGAAAACAACTCCACTATTACCCTTTTTCCGTGCATTGCGAACATAACTAAATGGTCTAAGCCTGATAAAGATAGTCAGGATCTTAAAGGCAAACGCCTTTGAGATTAACTAGACCGTCTCCTCTATGACCTGGCGTCCGCGGTAGAACCCACAGCCAGGACACACAACGTGTGGTCTCTTTGCGATTCTGCAGCGGGGGCAGGTAGACGGGTGCAACGGACTCAGCTTATAACTGGCCAGTCGTCGCCCTTTTCTTGCCCTGGTTAGTTTCTTTCTGGGTACCGCACCCATAATTGGTCACGTCCTTTTATCCTTGGTCAGCACGCCTGTAAACACACAATAACCCAACTATCGCCGGTAATTCTACCAGGCAAACGTTAAAGCGTACACTTTTCCTACTGTGGGAAGCTGAGAAGGGAGATTAGTTACAGTTCTGGGAGATAGTCCGGAGTAATTATTTTATTGGGGTTGCCGATTGGTTAGGTGCTTTTTTTAAAATCTAGAAAGCCGGTTAATCCTGCTTCTCAGTCAACAGCTCCACCAGAGCGCCCCATCTGGGGTCGGCTGGACCTGCGTTACATTTACATTTTTCCTTGTTTTGGTTACTCCCACATTCCGGGCATAAGCCCAGACACTTCTCACAGCACAAGGGTTTTATAGGAACCTCGGTAATCACGTACTGACGTAACACCTCACCCATGTCCAGAACTTGCTGGTCATCTAGAAGTATTGCGCCGTCCGTCTCACCGGGGAGATCTTGCATCCTACCCGTCGTCGGGTTGATCGACGGAAAAGATTCTTCTTCCATTGTTAATTCGGAATGTAACTCGAACGGACTAAGACACCTGCTGCAGGTCAAACTGACCTGGGTCTCCAGCTCGGCGCGTATCAAAAAACCTTCATGCGTCCGAATCACCCGAACCCATCCTTGGGCCCGGTCCAAGCCATCTTCAGGGCCAACAAACGAGTCATCTACTTCGTAGTCCCTAGTCGATCCAATAGACTCCCTGAACAACTGAGCCAAGTTGTAATGCATCGAGTCTATCCAAAACCTGTGATTAGCCGCTGCTAATTATAGGTTCTCCCCACGCTTGGCTGTCAAGTAGAGCCTAATTTTCAGGCGTGTTAGGCACGTTATGTCCACTGCTGTACCAACCCGATTCAGGCCCAGGTTGTTCAGTCGACAAGTCCCATAAACTCCCAGACTAAGCCTTGGACTAAGCATCTGCCCGATCCTTCACGCTCTGTTCAATGTACTCAACAATGGCTGTCGTCGTGGTTCCTGGCCCAAAGACCTCAGCAATTCCAATGTCTTTCAGGGGCTGACGGTCAACCTCCGGTATAATCCCGCCGACCACCACAATCACGTCGTCCATGCCCTCGTCGTGCAACAAACTCATGATCTCTGGCAATATCTCCAGATGAGCTCCGGACAGGATGCTCATACCGATCACATCCACATCCTCTTGGTTCGCGGCCTGGGTAATCATCTGGGGGCTCTGCCTGATGCCGGTATAGATGACTTCCATCCCTGCGTCTCTAAGGGCACGAGCGATGACCTTGGCGCCTCTGTCGTGGCCGTCTAAGCCTGGTTTTGCCACCAACACTCTTATGGGGCGGTTCTTATCCTGCATTATTTCCTACGCGTTGCTTAATCTCAATTATTTATTATTGCTTAAGGAATCAGACGCGGCGGCGTGAGCCCAAATCAACTACTCCGGGACGCTCTCCACAAGCTCGGTCAATATCCCGAAGACTGACCTTGGGTGAACAAAGGCGATCGTGCCAGACAAACCTTCTCTAGGAGTCGGATCGATCAAGTCCACGCCTAGGGTCTGCAATGTTTTCAGTTTCCCGGCAATGTCGGTGACGTTGAAGGCCAGATGGTGCAGGCCCTCGCCCCGTCGCTCGATAAACTTCCCCACTCCCGTGTCCGGGCTAGTGGGCTCCAACAGCTCCAGTCTGGTCTGTCCCACCTCGATCAAGGTGGCCTTAACCCCCTGGTCTTCCATTAGGACAATCTCGGCATCTGGCAAATCGAATACCTTCTTGAAAAAGGCCAATGCTGCCTCAATATCTTTCACCGCCACACCAACGTGGTCGATATAATTAACGGTGCAGACTTCTGACAATTTGAGCCTGTCTCCTTACTGAATAACACGAATACTACTACCACCCCTTCTCCAGTCAAAGAGTTCCTTGTAAGTTCCCTCTCCCAGGCCTGGGAGAGGGCGAAGCTTTACTCTTCGGCTAGTCCATTGAACCGGGCGCTGCTAAACCGGGTACTGAGCCATCAACTGCCGGGCAATCAACAAACGCTGTACCTCAGAAGTACCTTCATAGATGGTGGTAACACGGGCGTCTCGGAAGATCCGCTCCACCCCAGCCTCCTGGAAGTAACCGGCCCCACCGTGTATCTGGATGGCTTTGTTGGCCACGTCAATGCACATCTCAGAGGCCATCAGCTTGGCGATGGACGCTTCCTGTATGAATGGTTGGTTGGCGTCCATCAGACTGGCCGCGTTCATGGTTGCCACTCGCGACGAATGGACCCCAACGGCCATGTCTGCCAGCATGAACTGGATGCCCTGGTGCTGGGCAATGGGCTTGCCGAAGGTCTCCCGTCTCTGGGCGAAACGCACCGCAGCCTCAAGAGCCGACTGGCCGATGCCCACACTCTGGGCTGCTATGATGATTCGGCTCTGGGTCAATATCTCCATGGCCAGGTTGAAGCCTCGGCCACGCTCGCCCAATAGGTTGTCGGAGCTAACTGGTGTGTCTTGAAATACCACCTCGTCAGTCGTGGAACTGCGCATCCCCAATTTCCCGTGCATCGGGTTGATGGTTAGGCCAGGCGAGTCCTTACGCACGACAAACGCGCTGACTCCCTTGTACCCCTTGGAACGATCTTCAGTGGCAAACACCACGATTGTCGAAGCAACCGAGGCGTTGGTGATGAACATTTTGCTTCCGTTCAGGAAGAAAGTTCCGTCTCGCTCGGTGGAGGTGGTCTGCAGCGCCGCGGCATCGGAGCCGCCGCTGGGCTCAGTGAGGCCAAAGGCCGCCACCTCCGCGCCGGTCGCCAGAGGAGTGAGCAGGCGTTCTTTCTGTTCGTCGGTGCCGAACCTGGCGATACAGGCAGTTCCCAAGGCCAGGTGCGCCAACCAACTAACACTGGTCGAAGCGTCGCCTCGGGCCACCTCTTCAGCGGCGATAGACACCTGGCGGTAGCCAACAGGACCACTACCACCGTATTTGGTATCTATACCCAGTCCGGTTAGTCCAAGATCAGCCAGACCGCGCCAGTTTTCCCACTGGAATTCGCCTTTTTCGTCCGACTCTTTTGCCTTGGGAGCTATCTCTTTATCGACAAAATCCCGGAGGGTACTTTGCAGCATTTGCTCTTCTTCAGTCAGTATCAGGTCAGGCATCACACTTCTCCACTTATACCTTATTATGCCTAGTTAATTGAACAGAAACTAAAACTTATTTCATACTACTCCAAATTAATACCTCTCCAGAGGTACAGAAACCGGCTGTGCCGGCTAGAAGGATAGGGATCCGTCTTGCTCTCCGAAGACTCCTCGGAACACCTGGCTGATCTCACCCAGAGTACAGTAGCTTTCCACGCACTCTAAGATAGCCGGAACGGTATTATCATTGGTCTTGGCCACTTGTTCAAGTCGCTCCAAAGAGGCCTTCACCTTGCCGTCGTCGCGTCCGTTGCGCAGCTTTTCCAACCGGCCAATCTGGGTCTTGGCGGCTTCTTCATTGACCCGCAACAGCCCTTCTATTGGGACCTCTTCTGTGGTGAATCGGTTCACGCCGACAATGGTCCGGTCTCCCGATTCGACTTCCTGGCCATGCTTGTAGGCGGCGTCGCCGATCTCTCGCATCTGAAAGCCCTGTTCAATGCCTTCAACCGAGCCGCCCATGTCGTCTATCTGCTGGATGTAGTCCAGGGCCTTGGCTTCCAGCTCGTTGGTCAGGCTCTCCACATAGTAGGAGCCGCCCAGTGGATCGACCACATCGGCCGCGCCACTCTCAAAGGCTAGTATCTGCTGGGTGCGTAGCGACAGTTGCACCGACTCCTCAGAAGGCAGGGCCAAAGCCTCGTCTCTAGAGTTCACGTGCAGCGACTGTGAACCCCCAAGAATCGCTGACAAAGCCTGGATGGTACACCGAATCAGGTTGTTATCTGGCTGCTGGGCGGTGAGACTCACACCGGCAGTTTGGGTGTGGAACCGGAGCATCATTGAGCGCGGGTCCTTGGCGCCGAACCGGTCTTTCATGATCCTGGCCCACATGCGGCGGGCGGCCCGGAACTTGGCAACTTCTTCAAATAGATTGTTCTGGGCCACGAAGAAGAACGATAGCCTGGGGCCAAAATCGTCGATCTTGAGTCCGGCATCCAGTGCCGCCTGTACGTAGGCGATGGCGTTCGAGAAAGTGAAAGCAAGTTCTTGTACAGCAGTGGCCCCGGCTTCACGCATGTGATAACCGGAGATGCTGATGGTGTTCCACTTGGGCACATTATCGTGGCAGTACTTGAACAGGTCCACGACCAACCGCATGGAGGGCCGGGGCGGGTAGGCATAGGTGCCCCGGGCAATGTATTCCTTGAGAATGTCGTTCTGCACGGTGCCACTGATCTGTTCCATGGACACACCCTGCTTGCGGGCCGCAACTATATAGAAGCAGAGCAGCACGGAGGCGGTGGCGTTGATGGTCATGGAGGTGCTGACTTTGTCCATGGGAATCTGGTCAAACAGGGTCTCCATGTCTTCCAGGCTGCAGATCGGCACGCCCACCTTGCCCACTTCGCCATTGGCCAGCAGATGATCCGAGTCGTACCCAATCTGGGTTGGCAGGTCGAATGCTATCGATAGCCCAGTTTGGCCGTTGTCCAATAGGTAGCGGAAACGCTCGTTAGTCTCGGCAGCGGTACCGTAGCCGGAATACTGGCGCATGGTCCAGACCCGGCCTCGGTAGGTGTTGGGCTGAACGCCCCGCGTGTAAGGGAACTCGCCGGGGTAACCGAGGTCATTGTCATAGTCCAGACCCTGGGCGTTTAAATCTTCCGGGTTATAAAGGGGGGCAATATCCAAACCGCTATCGGTCTGGAAATTTTCCCGCCGTTCCGGAAATCTCTTGACGGCCGGGTCTAAAGTTTCTTGTTTCCACTGCTCTTTATCGCTGCTAGGCATGCCAAACTCCAAATAATCGCTGAGCCGCTGATTAAAGGGGTCTGACTTTAAAACCCAGTCCCCAGGTCAGCCAAGCCCAACAATTGTACCTATATATGAAAGGGCACTCAAGGCGAACTGCGGATGGTAACCTATACCAAGACCCATCAAATCACCATAAGACCCCCAGCAAGGAAAAACCATGCAACCGTCGGAACTTAACATGACGACCACTGTCACCGGCCATCAGCTTTTTCTGTTTGTTACTTTTGATGACGGACAGGGCAACGCCGAACTGGCAACAGCGATCGACGCGCTGGGTCAGGGGATGGAGAACGTTCATGACGTTGATGGTGCTCCTTCGGCTGAAGCGTTCTCTAAAGGGCGGTTCCAGTTGCTGCGGTCGGAGCAGGGTCTGACCAACGACCAGCAGATCATCCACACAGCAGTGTCGGAGTCCAAAGGCCTAATCCGCTTGGAGTGCGCCTCGTTGGAACCCATCAAAGAATACGAGTCCGGCTTTCGCCAATTAATAGAGGCGGCTGGCGGCTCTGTTGAGACTTTGGCCGGGGTGATGCGGCCCCGCAGCTACACCAGCTACGCCATGACCGAGTTTGCCTACGCCCATGCCATACCACCGGGCCCCGGAGAGAAATTCCCGCTGGCGGCGGTAACGCCCATAAACAAGACCGACGCCTGGTGGCAGATGGATGTTCTACACCGAGAAAGTTTTTTCCTGCCTCGCTATAACGAGAACGAGGAGATGGTGGTGAAGGGCCACGCCCTGGCCAGCGCCGCCGGTGTCCCCTGCATCAACCGCCGTCTGGTCCATTCTTCCGACGGCTACGGACTGGAAGGCAGTTACGACTTTGTCGGCTACTTTGAGTTTGCCGAGACCGACGCATCGGTGTTCCGTGAGGTTATGGCCGGACTGCGAGACAAAGATCAAAATCCCGAATGGAAGTATGTGTTGGAAGGCCCGGAATGGTGGGGCCGACGCGTGCGGACCGGGTCCGAGTTCGTAGCTCGAGTTTAGACAGACGCTCCGTACAGCTCTGTCTGGGGATGAAAATCCCTCCAGGCGAACCAGAATGAATAGTGGGACGGTAGACACTCCAGCCGTTTGCCAAACAACTCACCCCCCACTGCCTGACCCGTCAACACCTGCCAGAGGCCGCCCGTCTCTCGGTCTCGCATCAACGCCACACCAGCCCCCTGGTAGCGCCCGGCTCAAAGGTTAGGTTTCGACCGTCGATCTTCCGCACAAAGGCCGCTCCGCTCTCGGAAGTATGATCAAAGGTGATCACAACCTCGGAGCCCGCAAAATTGTCATTGATGACTGCCTGCTCCGATATGGAGCTGAAGGGATAGCCTTCGCGATTCCGGAAACGGCCATGCCCAAAACCAGTTCTTTCTTGGGCAGCCGTCCGTCTTTGTTGGACTCCCCGATTATCCCCGTGGAACCGCCGCTGTAATAACTGTCATCGACGTCTTTGCCATAGCTCCCTCGCTTGTCCAGAACCAATGTGTCGGGATGTAGATTCAGCCATTGCCGCCAAGAAGTCTGTACCGCGGGGACAATCTCCAGTTCTTTATTGACCAGGAAACCCTTAACACCCCGGCTCAAGAATTGGCTCCACAACGTGTTGGACTGGTGGTCATACAACACCAGCGCATTCATGATCAGTTTTCCAGACACCCCAAATGTGTGCTCGGTTCCCTCAATCTCTCGGGCATATACAATGCCCGTAAAACAGAGGGGTCACCAGGTGACCGCAACAGGTTTACCGCCAACTGTGTCGTTCACTATCTCGTGGCGGGACATCAGTTTGAAAAGTCCAATCACCCTTTCGTCTGGGTCCATCTCACCCAGAGCGGCGATTTGGTTACCAAACTCCGGCTGCAGGATGGCCGGAGTCCCGTCTCGGCCCAATATGTTGATTATCTTCAGATCCAGCGTTCCGTCTGAACGGGCCAAGCGCTGCATCGATGGGTCTTCGATGGTCACCGTCTCTGCTCCAAACCTCAGGGTGAACTGACCTATTTTGGGAATGAAAATGAAGGCGGGCCCCAACGCCACCAGAAGAACAGTGATTATCGTGTACGGCCTGAATAGTATTCCCATCTGTTTGGAGTACCTCAGTGAATACTACGCCACAGTTGTGCAAAGGGACTTCTAGATATCTGAAGATGTCTTGGTCATTCCAGAATCACCACGGCTTCAATCTCAACGTCCAGACCGGGCTCAGCCAAAGCCGAAATTTCGATCAACGAGTTAGCCGGACTTTCCCCCTTAAAATACTTGGCGAAAAGGGCCTCCATCTGAGCAGGGTCGGCCTTGTAGTCGTCCATGCTGGTCACAAAGCAGGTTAACTTGGCAAAGCTATCCGACCCGGCACCTTCTTCCGCTGCAATCGCAACCAGGCGTCCCAATGTCACATCGAGTTGTTCCATCATGGACTTACCCTGCGAGTCTGTCCCGCGGGCGGTACAGCCGGAGATGTACATGGTATTGCCAGCGAAAACGGCTCGGCTGTAGGTGGGACCCGCGGGCGCTATGTCATATTGCTTTCTTTTGAGGGGCATCTTACAACTCCTATTTGGCGCTTAAATTCTTATTCCAGGGAATTCTAAACAAATCTGCCGACTGAGTCACCATACGGTCTAGCACCAGGCACTCACAGCGGCTATAATTTGTTAGCCCATTAAAGCGGGTGTAGCTCAGTGGTAGAGCTCCAGCCTTCCAAGCTGGCCATGTGGGTTCGATTCCCATCACCCGCTCCATTTGCAATATAAAAGAGTCCTTCCCGATTAGTCAGGAAGGACTCTTTTTATTTAGATTTTCTGCACGCGGTCATTTAGCGATTAGCGTTCTTGCCGCCTCTCGCACCGCTTCACCGTCCAAGGCCACCGAAAACTTGCCATCGTCCATCTTCTTGAAGGCTCCTTCATTATTAAAGCTCTTCATGAGTTCAGCGATTGCGTCTTCCCGTTGGTCATCGGGCAGGTCCACCGGGTTATCGGACTCGCCAAGGTGTCGATTGATTTCATACTCGACCAACTCTTCTTCGACGTACCGTTGCTGAATCTGGTTGATCTCGCCCAGGTGCCGACCCAAGTAGCAACCGCCAAACTGGATGGACTCGCTATGCCGACCTTCAAAGTCACCTTCGCTCTGGTACCTGGGCTCCAGTTCCTGGGATTCCAGGTAATCGTGAATCTCTCTGTCCTCCGGGTCAGGCGTCTCCAGGTTGGAGATCATGACTACGCTGTACATGAAGAAATCAGCCGGTTCAACTTTAATAATCATAGTTGCACCCTCCAGACAAACGCTGTGCCGCCCTAGCGAGCGACTGCCTTTAGCACGCGCTCCACGTGGTCTTCACTCTGTTCCAAGGTTTTATCATCGATGCTGTTCATGACCTCGATCACCGCATCATTGTAGGGAGTTGGGATGGCAACTTCGCGACCCTTTGCAGCCACCAGACCGTTCATCATGTTGATCTCAGAGCGGCGTCCCTTGTACACGTCCTGGGCCATGGAGGCCAGCCAGTTGACCCGGCCACCGTGGGCAGACATAAAGCCGTCCAGTTCCTCAAATACGTCTCCCTTGTCGGCGTCGGCCCAAGTCTCTGCGGGCACACCCTGGATTGGCACAACCTTCAATCCCATGGCCAAACCGACACTCGCGGCTTCTTTGGCCAGGTGGATGCGAATCTGGCGCAGGCGAGGGTCTTCAGCCATCTGCTGTGAACCCAGGCCGGTGGACGCGGAGATACCGTTGCCCATGGAGTTCTGGGAAAGTTTGGCCCAGCGCTCGCCCCAAAGGTTGTCTGAGGCGTAGGCGGCATCGATGTTGTCCAATAGACCGGCCACCATCTCGGCACGGGGGGTTATTCGACCGTCCTGTTCGCCAACTCGGAACACAGTGTGACCCGAGTCCCGGCCCACAGCACCGCCACGGGTCACTAAGGCCGGTTCCCACAGGGCGACTTCAATGTGGGAGGCGATGCAGCCAAGCTGCCGCTGGGGTCCAACAATCTCGCCAATAGGCACGTCGTTCCAGCAGTTCTGCAAGGAGACAAAGAATCCATCATCCCGGACGTATCGCTTGATGAAATGGGTGGCCCATTCAGTGTCATAAGACTTCACCGAGATGAAAACCCAGTCGAAGGGAACCGAGATGTTTTGGGCTTCGGTCAGATGAATCGCTTTGACGGGGACATTGAATGGGCCTTGGCTGCCGGTGATATCAAGACCGCTGGTGCGCATCTTTTCTACGTGCTCCGGCCACATATCGATGAAGGTCACGTCTTCGCCGATTCGACTCAAGAAAGCGCCAACGTAACTGCCCAGCGCACCTGCCCCCATAATTCCAATCTTGTCACCCATGTTCGACCTCTCCTCAATCTGGGCGTCTGGCTGCATCATCAGACGCCGCGAAATTTATTGACCAAAACCTGGCTGTGCCGGTTTACAAAGACCCCAAATGAGCCAGCCTCACATTGAATATGTGCCCCAAGTCTTGTATCTCATCCATTACCACTGAAGGAACCGGGTCATCCATCCCAATCACCATCATGGCCCGACCCCTGAGGGCCAAGCGACCAACTTCCATAAAGCTGATGTTGATGTTATGTCGGCCGGCAATCATACCGACGGCACCAATGGATCCGGGTTGGTCTTGGTTGTCCACGAACAACATATAAGGAGTGGTCGGGACGATGTCCAACCAGTAGTCGTCAATCTTCACGATGTGCGGCTCGTTTCGCAGTGAGGTGCCAGCCAGAGTAATCTTGCCCTCGCTGGTCTCAATGGTGGCGCTGACGATGCTTGAATACTCAGGTGCGATTGTGTTGTGCTGCTCGGTGATGTTCAAGCCTCGTTCTCGGGCCAATACCGGCGCGTTGATCAGGTTGACCTGTCCGGTCGTGATTGGCTCCATCAACCCGGCCAGGACCGCTGCCTGTAGCGAACGAGTGTCATGCTCAGCAATTTCGCCTTCGTAAGTGATGGTAATGCCAATGAACTGACCGTCGGCCAGATGGGTCAGAAGTTTGCCAACCACAGTAGCCACCGGGATGTATGGGGCCAAGACCGCGTGCACTTCAGGGGCCACGAACGGAGCGTTGACCGTGTTCCGGGCCGGTTCCCCTCGTAGCACGGTCAAAACCTGCTCGGATGCTTCAATGGCTACTTCGCGCTGGGCCTCTTCAGTGGAGGCTCCAAGATGGGGCGTGACCACAACCTTGGGGTGTCCAATCAACTCTGTGTTCTGAGGGGGTTCTTGGGCGAAAACGTCCAGGGCAACCCCGCCCAACTGTCCCGACTCCAGTCCATCGAGAATCGCCTGCTCGTCCACCAACTCGCCGCGGGCTACGTTGATTAGCCGTGCACCAGGCTTGAGCAACTTAACCTGGTCATCGCCAATCATGTGGCGGGTGCCATCGGTCAAAGGGGTGTGCAAAGTGATGAAATCCGACTGGGCCAGCAGCTCTTCCAAAGAGACCAGGTCAATGCCCATACGCTTGGCGTAGTCGGGGGACACAAACGGGTCGTACCCAATCAGTTTCATTTCAAAGCTCTGGGCGCGACGAGCCACTTCTGAACCTACGCGACCCAGTCCGCAGATGCCCAGCGTTTTGGCACGAACTTCCACACCCATGAAGGCGCTGCGCTTCCACTCACCCTCCTTCAGAGACTGGTGGGCGGAGGGCACGTTCCTGGAGAGGGCCAGCATCAAGGCCATGGTGTGCTCAGCAGCGGCTACCGTGTTGCCTGTGGGGGCGTTTACCACGGCAATGCCAGCGGCGGTGGCGGCTTCTAGGTCAATGTTATCAACGCCGATACCAGCACGACCTACGACCCGCAATTTCTTGGCCGCCTCAATGATTTCCTTGGTTACCTTGGTCTCACTGCGGACGACCAAACCTTCATAGTCGGCGATTATAGCCAACAGTTCCGGGGGTTTCATACCCGTCTTAACGTCTACTTCGGCGTGGGTTTTAAGCAGGTCAACACCCTCTGCGCCGATGGGGTCTGCTACCAAAATTTTGGGCATGGAAAACTTCCTGATTTTTGTTGGTGATATATCGCCGTTGGGCGTGAAAAAACTACATTCCAAACCTACCAAAACGGCTGATAAACTATAGCACAATCAGGGTTTCACGGCGGTGGGGTTGATAGTGCTCAGTCTGCTTGACCCGACTGTCACCACAGGCTAGGATAGGCGCTGACCCGCACCCTACGGAATCTCCCATTTCCTGACTGGATTTCAAATCGCTTGAACCAAGCTCCAATAATAACGAAGGCTCCGTAAACTAGGTTTATTTAAAGGGCCAGCCGACCAACAGTAGTCCGGCAGCCCAATATCCAATGCCTAACCCCTGAGAGGTAACGACATGTTTTTAATGCGGTTCACCGAACGGGCCTACACCAGCTATACAGAAGAAGCTGTCAGAAACAGTCCCAATCAAGCGGTGCGGCTAACGTTCTCCAACAAAAACTTTGACCCGCAGATTGGCGCTCGCCAGTACAACGAGTACCTGGATGAGTACGAGTACTGCGAAGAAGTAGGGTTCGATGGCCTGATGCTAAACGAGCATCACAACACGCCCACCTGTCTGGGCGCCACCATGAACCTGGAAGCCGCCATCCTGGCTCGCAACACCAAAAAGCCCAAGATAGTTTTAATGGGCAATCCGCTACCCACATTTGAAAACCCGTTACGAGTGGCTGAAGAAATAGCAGAAATAGACATGATCTCCAACGGTAGAGTGGTGTCTGGCTTCGTCCGTGGCACCGGCGTGGAAAGCCTGGCCGCGAACATCAACCCCCTCCACAACCGGGAACGGTTCGAAGAAGCCCATGACCTGATAATCAAGACTTGGACCACCCCGGGCCCCTTCCGCTGGGAGGGCAAGCACTACCACTTCCGGGTGGTTAACCCGTTCCAGATGCCCCTGCAAAAACCCCATCCCCCGGTTTGGATACCAGGACTGGGCAGTCCGCAGACCCTCGTCTGGGCTGCCGAACGAGGCTACCCCTACATCTACCTTGAGACCGACCCTCAAGGCACCCAGGACATGATTGAAATCTACACCGAAGCAGCCCGGGAGGCTGGTTACACACCAGGCCCGGAGAACTTTGGCTACCTGTGTCGGATCCACGTGCAGGACACCGATGAAAAAGCTTATGAGTCGGCCAAGGGCTTCTTGACCGGCAACGTTGGTGTGGGCCGGGTGCCCGTGCCCAAAGACTACATGCTGCCGGTGGGCTACGGCGGCAACCGCAACGACCCCAAGATTGCCAAATACCTGGGCCGAATCCGCAAGGACCCGTTCCTTGGTCTGGGCCTTGAGACAGCGTCTTATGACGAGATTTTGGCCTCCAACCGCTGGATCGTGGGCAGCCCTGAGACCGTTGTCAGAAAGCTGCGTGAGGTCTTATCAGTCATCCGACCGGGCATCCTGGGCGTCTGGACCAACGATGGTGACACCACCCACGCCGACACAATGCGTTGCCTGGAACTGATGGGACAAGAAGTTCTGCCAGCTCTCCGCGAGATCGGCAAGGATTTAGAACTAACAGACCCATTTCAGAAGGCCGCAGCCGCGGCGGCCTAGCTGACAGCTATCAGCGATCAGCTTTAGTGTTGAACGCGAAAATACATCCAAATAGCCAAAATATAATATGCCGGTCTAGCTCGGCAAAAAGGCTGATAGCTGTTCGCTGTCAGCTATCGACCTCCAAAGGAGATACAAATGGTTGCTTTCACAGAAGAGATAGTGGATGTTGGCGGTACCAAGGTCCACACATTAAAGGGCGGTACGGGCGAACCCTTATTGGTGCTCCACGGCGCCGGCGGCAACAACGGATGGCTAAAATCCATTGACGCCTTAGCTGACAAGTACACGGTCTACTACCCCTCCCATCCCGGCTACGGCGAGTCAGAAAGGCCCGACTGGCTGGAGACCATACCGGACATGGCTGCCTTCTACACCTGGTATCTGGAGACACTGGGACTGGAAGGTATCCGCGCCGTTGGGTTCTCAATGGGCGGATGGATCGCCTCTGAGATTGCCGCCACCTGCGGCCACTCTTTCAGCAAATTAATGCTGGTGGGATCAGTCGGCATCAAACCCAACGTGGGCGAGATTGCCGACCTGTTCATCATCAGCCCCGCCCAGGTGCTAGACCTGATGTTCCACGACCCCAGCCAGGCCCCCGAGTACCAGGCGGTCTACGGCCGAGAATTCACCCCGGAAGAAATGATGGTTGCTGAGGGCAACCGAGAGATGGCCGTGCGCCTCTGCTGGAAGCCCTACATGCACGACGCTCGACTGACCAGCCTGCTGGCCAGGGTCAACATCCCCACCCGCATGGTCTGGGGCAAGAACGACCAAATAGTCCCCGTGGAATGCGGTGAAATGTTTAACAAAGCCATCAAGGGCTCTGATCTAGTGGTCATCGACAACTGCGGCCACTCTCCCCAGGTAGAAAAGCCCGACGAGTTCATCAAAACCGCCCTAGATTTCTTGGCCTAAAAAGCTAATAGCTAATCGTCCTGATTCCATCGAGACTGACAGCTTTCTCCAAGGAGAAAACATGAGCCTAGACGTTTATTACTTCACAGAGATGCCCTACCACTACATCGACGATGAATTGGCGGAACAGTGGCCGTCTCTGCGACTAACCTTTCCCAATAGCTACTTCGACCCCAACAAGGCCACCGACCTCTTCAAGCGGTATCTGGACGAGTTCCAATACGCCGAAGAGGTTGGGTTTCAGGGGTTGATGATCAACGAGCACCACAACACTCCATCCTGCATGGACGTTGAGGTGAATATCACCGGCGGCATCCTGGCCCGTATGACATCCAAGGCCAAGATTTTGATGCTGGGCAACATGCTGCCAACGTCAGATAACCCACCCAGACTGGCCGAAGAGATTGCCATGCTGGACGTGATTTCCGGTGGTCGTATCGTCTCCGGCTTCGTCAGGGGTATCGGCATTGAAAGCTGGGCCAGCAACACCAACCCAATACACAACCGGGAGCGGTTTGAAGAGTGTCACGACCTGATAATCAAGACCTGGACCACACCCGGTCCCTTCCGCTGGGAAGGCAAGCACTACCAATACCGGGCGGTTAACCCGTGGATGGTGCCGGTGCAAAAACCTCATCCTCCAGCTTGGGTTCCTGGAACCGGAAGCCCCGAGACGGTCGAGTGGGCGGTCAAACACCGCTATACCTACGCCGCATTTCTGACTGAGTTAAGCAGGGCCAAAGAGTTGTTCGGCTCGTACCGTGATCAAGCCGCCCAAGCTGGCTGGGAAGCGGGACCAGACAAGTTTGCCTTCATGATCTGCGCGCACGTGAACGAGACCGATGAGAAAGCTCAGGAATCCGGCAAGGCTTTCATGTGGCGCATGGGACATCCGTTGAAGGGTCCCAGAGAATACTGGGCACCTCCGGGCTACTTCTCGCAGGCCGGTGTTGCCGCCAACGCAGCGCGCCGTCAAAAGCCCATGAATCAGATGTCATACGAGGAGCTTCAGGAGCACAACCATCTGGTCGTTGGCAGCCCGGAAACGGTCATCAAGAAGCTACGCCACATCAAAGAGGAACTTGGCATCGGCTCGCTGCTTCTTGAAACCCAGGGCGGCCCGCTCTCTCATGAGGACACCATGCGGTCGATCAAACTCATGGGCGAAGAAGTTATTCCGGCACTACAAGACTAACAACCAACGAAAATTCCTTCTCTTTCTGGGAGAAGGTTAGGTCCGACGAAGTTGTGAGTTATGACTTCGTCGGATCAGTCAGGTTCGCTCAATCGTTTCTTCAAGCCCTCTACTGAAAACCCTATGTCATTCAGACAGGTCTGGACCTCGGCAGTGCCTAATAAGGATCTCAGGAATCTACGTAACGTGGTGGACGGCGAATCCCCATCTCCGGAGTCGCCATAAATCTCTTGGGCGAATTGAAATGAGGCGCTCATCGTAGATGCCCACAGTTCACTCGCCGCTGGATTGATTCTTTCCGTGGCTATCAACCCTTCACCACCGAGATGAACGTCTTCTAAAGATCTCGTATGAGTCTCAAGGGCGGGCTCATCGACCTTAAAGACAAAAATCTTGTCCGCCCTTTTCTCGACCTTGTAGTCGAAATCTATATAACCCTCATAACGGTGGTCGTCCGGGTTGGTGGTAGCCAGGTTTTCTTTGGCCCAATGCCGGATGTGATAGACGGTTATTCCGATATCTTTGGCAAGTATCAGATCGAATTCCCGCAGCCGGTATAGACAGGCCCCGGCCAAGTGCACAACACCAAGGTTCTGTTGCATCGAAAGAGCTTCGTTAAACGCAATCTCCCATACAACAAACGTCTCGTGAAAGTAGAAACCATCGTCATTATAGTTCGGGGCCTGCTCCTGACCGTCCATCACGTGCCTAGAACAAACAGGGAACCGACATTTCACTGCAGGTGTCCCTGATCCAATCAGCAACATCGGGGTGGAGAGGGATGCCCTCCTCGCGGCGTACCACTTCAACCTCGGCCTCCGGCTGACCTGCCACCAGAACACGGTCGTGCCCTGGCGCAGGCTTGGTCGACTTCATCATTTGCAACCACTCGTCCATCTCAGCCTTGAACGGCTCCACATCGGTGAAGGCATCAATGCTGTAGGCGGCCACCATGTGACCGAAGTTGGGGCGTCCGGGCACTGCCCCATAACCAAATCCGGTCAGTACACCGGCTAGAATGTCCACCATGCAGGAGAATCCGTAGCCCTTGTGGGAACCGCCTTCACGGTCGGCACCCAAGGGGAGCAGTGTGAATTTCTCCGGGGCCAGCCCTGATTCCATGATTGGACTACCGTCTTCCCTGGCCATCCACCCGCCTGGAATCTCAGCACCCAAGCGCGCCGCAATCCTAATCTTGTTCACGGCTACAGAACTGGTGGCCACGTCAAACACAAATGGCGGCTCGTTCTTGGCCGGTACGGCAATGGCGATGGGGTTGGTGCCCAAGCGCGGCTCTGCGCCAAATGTTGGCAATACTTGGGGAGGGCAACTGGTCATGCAGATGCCAATCATGTCATGGGGCAACGCCAGCATGGCATGATAGGACGCCATACCCAGGTGACGAGCGTTGCCGATGGTCACCATGCCGACGCCAACGTTCTTGGCCTTCTGAATCGCAATGTCCATCGCTTTGGGAGTGACAATCGTCCCCAGACCTTTGTCCGAGTCCACTGTGGCGGTGCTGGGGGTCTCCCTTACAACCTTCCAGTTTGGTCGGGGGTTGATAGAACCCTCCTGGTACCCGGTGATATAGCTTTTTAGCATGTTGGAAACGCCGTGGGAGTCCACACCCCGCAGGTCGGCTAGAACCTGAACATCAGCCGCCAACAACGCATCTTCCGGAGTAACTCCTAGCTTCTCAAAAATACCTGCGACGGTCTTTTTCAGATCATCACCTTGGACGAACTCGGCGTCATCGTGGCTAACCTTGAACTGTTCTAGCATTTTTCTTTCCTCTCATCGTTTCAATCTGCGGGCAGAGTGGCGAATCTGGCCTGATTAGTCGTCTCAATCGAGAGTATAGCACCCAATCCGCATGCCTAGCCCCGCCTTGGCCTCAGCCTGCCGCGTTGCTATAATCCCGCCAAACGCAGCAAACTCAGCGAACCCAGAATCTTACCCACAGGTGTCGTATGACCAACCCCAGAGAACAGGCTCTCAATTTCCTTTCCCGCCTCGGGAACAACCCAGCGACGGCCTTCAAAGAAGACGGGGTGGTCAACGCGGTGAAGGACATCCTGGCTGAGATTGGCCTGGAGTATCAGGTGGACGACTTCGGGAACATCATCGCCAAGGTTTCCGGCACCGATTCCACTGCCAATCCACTGGCCATCGTTGCCCATATGGACCACCCAGGTTTTGAGATAACCGGCAGTAACCCAAATGGCTATATTGCCAAAGCCATGGGTGGCGTGCCCCAATCCAGCTTTGAATCGGGCGTGCCGCTACAGGTTATCCTCCCAGACGGTAGCCGCATCAAGGGAGCAACAGCCGGAAAGTTTGGCGAGGACAGTGAAAGACAGGTTCTAATTAAACTGGACCAGCCGCAGGACTTGGAACCGCCGGTAACCGCCGTGTTTGACCTCACGGACTTTGAACTAGACGGAGAGCACATCCGCATGCGCGCGGTGGACGACTTGGCCGGCTGTGGCAGCATCCTGGCGGCACTAGCCCAACTCACCACCGGTGATGCGCCCCCTGGGGATGTTTACGGCGTGTTCACTCGCGCCGAAGAAGTTGGGCTGGTGGGTGCTAGGCTGATAGCCGAAGCGGGAACGTTGCCGCCGGAAACTCTGGTCATCTCAGCCGAGTCCAGTCGAACCCTGCCCGGTGCGGAGATGGGAGAAGGGATTGTCATCAGGGTGGGCGACGCAGGGTTCACCTTCACGGCAGAGGCTGAGTCTGTCTTGATTCGCGCCCGTGAGACCCTGCAACAGCGTGAGGGCGGCTTCAAGTGCCAGCGTCAGTTGATGAGCGGCGGCACCTGCGAGGCCAGCGCCTTTGCAGTCTTTGGCTACCAGACCACCGGCATCGCCTTCCCGCTTGGCAACTACCACAACGGTGCGCCCGAGGGCCGCATCGAGGCCGAATACATCCATGTGGACGACTACCTAGGCGGGGTGGAACTGATCACCGAAGCCGCCCGCCGAGTGTCAGATAGGACCAACACAGCCTTCCGGCAGCGCCTACGCGAGGTCCCATCAGACATGCGCCAACGCATGCTAGATACCAAATAGTTCCAAAATAACAGCCAACCGTCTTTCCCGGGCAGGGGGAATCCACTGCGGAAAATATCTGGCAGTAACCGAAATCACCGAGGTACAAAATGGACACCAAAGACATAGCATTCCTATCAGCCACAGAACTGGGCATTGCCATTCAGGCCAAGGAGATATCTCCGGTGGAGGCCGTGGAAGCCTACCTGGAGCGCATTGACCGCATCGACCCCCAGGTCAACTCCTACATTACTGTCACCGCCGAACAGGCCCGCCAGGAAGCGCTGGTGGCCGAAAAAGAGATTCGCGGCGGCAACTACCGCGGCCCGCTCCACGGCATCCCCATGGGCATCAAGGACCAGATTTACACCAAAGGCGTCCGCACAACCGACGCCTCCAAGATTAGGTCCGAGTTTGTGCCCAAATTCGACGCCACCGTGGTCACGAATTTGAAGAACGCCGGAGCCATCATGTTAGGCAAGCTCAACATGGCTGAGTTCGCCCACGGCGAGCCTCAGAGTTCGTACTACGGCGCAGCCCGCAATCCCTGGGACTTGACTCGCAGCCCCGGCGTTTCCAGCACCGGCTCCGGCGCGGCCACCGCCGCCCGACTCTGCGCCACTTCGCTGGGCGAGGACACCGGAGGCTCCATCAGGGGTCCGGCAGCTAACTGCGGACTGGTCGGCCTACGCCCCACCTGGGGGCGGGTCAGCCGCTACGGCGTGGACGGCGCTGGTTGGTCGTTCGATACTCTGGGGCCAATCTCCCGCACCGTGTCAGATTGCGCCATCACTATCGGCGGCATCGCAGGGTACGATCCGCTTGACCCATCCACCCACAAGGTGCCGGTGCCAGACTACCTAGCCGCCCTTACCGGAGACATCAAGGGACTCAAAGTAGGCGTGGTGAAAGAACTGATTGACCCAGAGGAACTGGATCTAGACCCACAGATGCGTCAGTCAGTTTTGAGCGCCATGGAAGTCTTGGCCGAGCTTGGAGCAGAGGTCAAAGAAGTGTCTATGCCGTTGGCTGAAAAGTCGGGATACGTCACCCGCGCCATCACCCACGTTGACCGGGTTAGCCTCAGCCCGCAGTTCCTGCGAGAGCAGCCCGAGGACTACCACTACAACACCCGCGTGCACTTCACCACCGCCAACCTGATTCCGGCCCAGGTCTACTACAAGGCCCAAAAGCTTCGGACGATGATCCGCGACCAGGTGCTGAATTTACTGGAAGATGTGGACGTCCTGATCCAGCCAACGTCGGGCCGCCCAGCCAACGTCATCAACCTGGACCAAAAAGTGGAGAGTCAAGAGGGTGCCAAAGCCGCGCTGGCCGCTGGTGGCTTCCGAGGCCCTTACAGCCTAAGTGGAGCCCCCGCCTTGTCCATCCTCTGTGGCTTCACATCGGATGGCGACGGAGGTCTACCCCTAGCCATGCAAATAGCCGGCCGCCCCTTCGAAGAAGCAACGGTTCTACGCGTAGCCCACGCCTACGAGCAAGCAGTAACCTGGAACCAAAGAATCCCGCCGGCTGCTTTATAGCAGAGTCTGCTTATCCTGCAGATCGTCTATCTGCTCTCTGGTGCGGCCGTAGATTTGGGGAACGTCCCAGCCTTCTAGGCCGGCATAGGTATCGATTTGCGAGCGGTGATGGACTTCGTGTTCCAGCAGCATCATCATGATGCGCCAGCCGCTGAGGGTGCCTTCGGTATCGATCATCTTGATGCGGCGGTCCATCCACTCGGCGGGAGTTCCGGATATCTGCTTCTGAAACTCCACTGCGGAGGCTTCCAACGCACCGACCCAGTCTGACTGCTTTTCCGTGCTGGGCGGCCTCCAGTCGTATCGCCAGCCTTTGCCAGTGTAAGCCGAAGCGAAGTAAATCCTGGATTCGGCGATATGGTGGACAATCTGGGCGATACCCCAGCCCTTCTCGCCCTCGCCTCTCGACGGCTCCCAAGTCGCAGCGGGCGGCGGCAGCGCCTCAATATCCCGTAGCGTCCGCCGGTGTATAGACCTGAAGTAGTTCAGAAAAGCCTCAGGGTCATTAATCATAATTATTCCTCTTCCACCAATCCAAAACTCAGCGTGCGCAGCACCAGCGCTTATTTGACGGCTAGTAGGTCGTAGGCCAGGGCTAGCATGATTCGGGTGCCGCTTATTAGACTCCGGATTCCCACCGACTCGTTTGTTCCGTGGACGAAGCTGATCATTGGGTCATCGTCTGGGTGGGATCCCACCATGCCGAATGTGGTGGTGCCCAAGTTGCGAGTGAACCGGGAGTCCGTGAAGCCAGTGCTCAGCGAAGGCACCCACTGGATATCGTCCCTCTGTAGCGCGTGAGCCGTGCTGATCTGGATCCGATGGGCGAACTCAGTCTCAAAATCCGAGGCGTTGGGAATCGACATGTAATCGATGTCGATCGTCACCCCATCGATACCGTCTAGGATTTTGTCCAGTTCCTTGCGGACGTAGGCCTCGTCCTGGTGTGGCAGAGTCCTGATGTCGCAGGTCAACCGGACGGATTCGGGGACGCTGTTGGATTTGATACCGCCGTTAATCATGGTGGGAGTGATGGTCATCCGAGATAGAGCCTTCATGATCGAGGCAAAACGGGGCTGGCTTTCCTCGTTATCTGCGATGATCTGGTCAATGTTGGCCGCCGACGGTTTGTCCTCAATGGCAAAGGTCGATAGGTGCTCGAACAGGCTCGTTGAAGTGTCGCGCTCGGCCTCGTAGGCTTCGATTCGCTTGACGACTTCCGAAAGTCCGAACAGGGCGTTGGAACCCTGCCAGGGGGTGGAGGCATGGGCGCTGGAGCCCCTGACTTCGATTTCCAGTTGGAGCCGACCCTTCTCGCCAATGCCCAGTAAATAGGTCAAGTTACCTGCGGCTGAGATGGGCACGCCGCCGCCTTCGTTGACGGCGTAGGGCGCCGCCAGTTTCTCCGGATGATGCTCGGCCATCCAGCCAAACCCGTAGCGGCCACCGTGCTCTTCATCGGCACACGACGCCAGAATCAGGCCGTCTTTCAGTTCGATGTTGTTGCGCTTGAGCAGTCGCATGGCGATTAACTGACAGGTAAGCAGAGCTTTGCAGTCTGATGCTCCCCGACCGAAAATCCGCCCGTCGGCGATGGTCGCGCTGAAGGGAGAGAACCGCCATTTCTCCTCTTCTTCAACCGGCACCACGTCCAGGTGGGACATGAACATCAACCCAGCCTTCCCGGAGCTGCCTTCCAGACGGGCAATCAGGTTACCCCGATCCGGCGCCGACTCAATGGTCTCAGAACTGATGCCGTCTTCGGCCAGCCATTTCTCGATGTACCGGCAGACTTCTGTTTCGTTGCCGGTGGGCATGAAGCCAGTGTTCACGGTGGGAATCTGCACCAAGGCTTGTTCCAGTGCGATGATGTCATCGCGCATCTCATCAACTTGGTCCAATAAGCTCTCTAGATCAGGCATCTAGGCCTCCGATTATTATTATTTCAGTTTGAACGGCGTCTTAAGTTTCAACCGAGCATCGTCCCGCATTGCGAGGTATTCCCCAATGTCACCCTGAGCGAAGCGAAAGGTCTGCCATGGTGCTGTTTGGTAGATCCTTCGTCGGCCTACGGAGCTCCTCAGGATGACAGTTTTGAAGAGTAGCTTGGTCTGCTAAAGCTAATACCCGATCGCGTAGGCTTCGCAACGAGGGTCAGCGCCGCCCTGCAGCACCTTGGTCTCCGGGTTCCGGGTGATGGCGCAGTACAGGGCTGAGCCCTCCCACCAGTCTGGGTAACGCTCAATCGTGTGGCCCTTTTCGCGCAGTCCTTCCGCAGCATTTTCGGAAATTCGTCCTTCCAGACGCAGCATTCCAGGCTCGTATTTACCCGGCCAGCCGGACTGCTGGAAGTTGTAGCTGTAGAACCGGGGCTCCTCCACTGCTTCCTGAGGGTCCCGGCCAAATTCCAATATGTTCAACAACAGTTGCAGGGTCCCTTGTGGTATGTGGTCACCGCCGTGGGCACCCAGGGCAATAACCGGCTCGCCGTCACGCAGCACCAAAGCTGGAGCGGGAGTGAGCCTGGGCCGCTTCCCACCCTCCACAGAGGCCGGGTGACCTTCGGTAATTCTAGACTGGCTACCTCGTAGCGAGAAGGCCAATCCGGTGCCGGGGATAATCGGCCCACCGTTCTTAGTGCCCTCACTAGGCGTGCTCGAGAAAATGTTGCCCTCGTTGTCGATGACTGCGAAGTAAGACGTGCCACCGCCGGTGGGGCCGGCGATGGCCACAGGGGCCTCGGCGTTTCTTGGCGAAGTTGGGCCGCCATTAATCGTCGCCTTCCCGTTGCGTGGGTCTCCGGCGGGCGGAGTTCCAGGCCAGGCCAGGTCTGGGTCGATGAGACCGCGACGTTGGCTCAAGTATTCTTCGGAGAGCATTTCTTTCAGTGGCACGTCGGTGAACTTGGGGTCGCCAACGTATTGTTCTCGGTCGGCAAACGCCAGGTTCAACGCCTGGCTGACTGTGTGGATGTACTCAGGTGAGTTATGCCCCATGGACGCCAGATCGAATCCTTCCAGTATCTTCAGGGCCTGAGGGAATGTGGGACCTTGGCCCCAAGGACCAGTGCTGTAGACGTCATATCCCTTGTAATTGACCGTCACTGCCGGACCCACCGTCACTTGGTAGTCGGCCAGGTCTTCCGCGGTGAGCATCCCGCCCATCTCCTGGTTGAAGGCCACGATCTTGCGACTGAGTTCGCCGGTGTAGATATCGTCTCGGGCGGCCTGTAGCGCGGCTTCCCGACCCTGTCCCTTGTTGGAACTCTCTATCTCAGCCAGCTTGGAAAGTGTGGCTGCCAGATCCTTCTGGTAGAACATCTCACCCTGTTTGGGACCGCGTCCGCCGGGCAAATAAATCTCTGCGGTGGACGGGTAGGTGTTGTAGGCGTCAAATGCGGTGACGAACCGACCGGCTAGGTAGCGGAACATGGGGAAGCCCTTGCCCGCCAGATTTATGGCTGCAGATGCCACCTCGCCAAAACTCATGGTCCCGTATTTAGAGAGCGAAGTGAACCAGGAATCAGCTGCTGCCGGGGTCAATGACCGTAGCACGCCAGGCGGATAGTTCCCGCCGTGGTTCTTCTTGAAATACTCCACCGAAGCCGTTTTGGGCCAGACACCCAGTCCGTCCACCTCAACGACTTCTTTGCGGTCGGCCAGGTAAATCACCATGGGAGCAACGCCCAAGAAGCTGCAGTCGTCTACGTGCACCACGTTCAAAGCCAGGCCCACGGCCACTCCTGCATCGATAGCGTTGCCTCCCTTTCTCAAGACATCAAGTCCGGCCATGGCGGCGGCGGGGTGGCTGGCGACAACCATGCCATTGGTGCCCTGCATCAGAGGACGCAGGCTGGTTAACGTGGTACCTAGTACGGGCATTTTATTTACTCCAATTTTATTGTTGCGCTGGGCGCGGCAAAATCTACACTTCGCCGGAGGTATGGTCTATAAAACCCTGAGCAAACTCCCAGAACTTGTAAACATCGGCAAAGTTGGAGGCCAGGCCCATGGATATGCGGACTGCGCCGGCGCTCTTGCCGTCCCTGTCTTCCAACACGGTCAGGAATTGCTCAAATGTCATGCGTTCGACGTGGGCGAACCCCGCAACCATGTCTTCCTCGGTGAGACCGTGGGCCAGTTCCCCAGCACCGGGATTACAGAAGCAACCGGTACGCAATGATATACCAGCCCTACCAGCCAGATTGTCGATGCGGCGGTGGTCAATCAACACATCCTGAGGGTCATAGAAATTGATCGTCAGAGTGCCGCCGCGGGCTTCCATGGTGGTTGGCCCATAAACGCGCACCAGCGGCATCCCGTTGCTGTGCCGCAACGCCAACAGGCGTTGCAGCAACCAAGAAGTCAAAGTCGAAACTCGGTCATGGATGGTGTCGATTCCGATATCACTGAGGTGCTTCAGACCAATCTCAATCGCTGGGATGTTTAGGTAATTTAGCGTGCCTTCCTCAAATGCCTGTTCGCCTTCAGCCAAGAAATGCTTCTCAGCCTGCACTGAAGCAATGGTGCTGGTTCCACCGGCAAACCAGGGTCGAACCAGCTTGTCCAGCGCGCTCTTCCGGGCCAGCAAACAGCCGACACCCGTGGGATAGCCAAACATTTTGTAAAAAGAAAGCGGGACAAAATCTGGGAGCGTGGCCTCCAGATCTAGGCGGTTGGAGGGCACGAAAGCTGCGCAGTCCAGCAGCACGTCCCAACCTCTATCCTGGGCATACTTGGTCCATTCCAAAGGGTGTTGAACGCCGGAGAAATTCGACTGGGAGGGATAAGAAAACAGATTGTGGCCACCCTCTTTGGGCCGGTCTAGCTCAGAGCGTAATTGGTCTTCATCCAATCGCAGGTCTGGCGGCACAACCCGCACGTAGGTAACATCGGAACCTTTGGCTCGGGCAAACTCACGCACACCGTTGATGGAATTATGGTTGTCAAAAGCTAGCAGGTACCGGTCTCCAGGCTGGAAGGGATAGGCCTCACCCACCAACTTGATGGCTCCGGTGGCGTTCAGCGTGAAGATGCACACGTACTCGTCGGGCGGTGCGTTGAAGTACTCCAACGCAAAAGCCCGGGCCCGTTCGACAAGCTCGGTAGTTGCCGATGACGCCGGGCTGTCAGAATGTGGGTTCCCAAAGATACCGCCATCTAGCAGATCTGATAGCTGGCGTATCTGAGAGTCGGCATACAGTCCACCGCCGGTGTAGTCGAGAAACACCTGGCCCAGGCGGTCCAGCCGCCCGTACTCTGTGGCCCGCAACTCGTCCAACCGACGGGTCGACTCGTACTTCGGACTAGCCTTCAGAAACTCCCGAAAGGCCCTATCTAAGGCGTTTTGCGGGTGCTTTGTAGATGCAGGCATGCCGCCTCACAATACAGGGTCCATTGGGTCAAGGGCATTTTAGCAAAATACCCACGCCAGCGGTGCGTATCTCCCGAAGCATCGACTTTCCGGGTAATCTGACGGATTTGGAATCGGCGTCTGTGCGGAGTAAACTGACTGAAACGTCCTCCGATCCATTAATAATCACACTGGGGAAGGACTAAATAATTTCGGAGAAAGATACCCATGGATATGCCAAAACGAATGAAATTCGGTTCTTTCCTGGGCCCATTTCACAGGGTCGGAGAGAACCCAACACTGGCCATGGACCGCGACTTAGAGTTGGTCGACTGGATGGACAACCTGGGTTTTGACGAAGTCTGGGTTGGCGAACACCACTCGGCGGGATGGGAGATCATCTCTTCCCCGGAAGTCTTCCTGGCCGCAGCGTCCCAGCGAACCCGCTACATCAAGCTGGGCACCGGCGTGGTCAGCCTGCCCTACCACCACCCGCTGATGGTCGCCAACCGGATGGTCCAACTTGACCACATGAGCCGAGGCCGCATCTTGTTTGGTGTGGGACCTGGAGCGCTGCCCGGCGACGCCTACATGATGGGCATCCCCCACGAGAAACAGCGGGAGCGAATGGACGAGTCGCTCAGCATCATCATGCGGCTGTTCGACGAGACCGAACCAATCACCTACAAATCGGACTGGTTTGAACTCAATGAGGGCATGCTCCAATTGCGACCCTACCAGCAACCGCACATGCCCATCGCTGTGGCCTCCATTCAGACTCCAGCCGGCGTCGCGCTAGCCGGGAAACACGGTGCGTCGGTGCTGACAATTACCGTGCCGCGTGACCGATCCGCCGGCCCATCCGACCTGAAGGGACTTTGGGCGATTGCCGAAGAATCAGCCGCCGAGCATGGCAAAACCATGAACCGGCATGATTGGAGACTGGTGCTGCCAGTGCATCTGGCGGAAACGCGAAAAGAGGCCTTGGACGATGTTCGCATGGGTTCCGCCCAGTACCTCCGAGAGTACTCCGAGGGCACCAACGGCCGGAAGCCGGTCTTTGACGGCCCCATGGACAAGGTGGTCGACAACATGCGGGACTCCGGCGCCTGGATCGTCGGCACTCCAGACGACTGCATCGAAGCCATCAACAAGCTGCAGGAGCAGAGTGGCGGCTTCGGCGGCTTCCTAGTCCAGACCGTGGACTGGACCACTCGAGAGAAAATGCTGCACAGCTATGAACTGTTGGCCCGCTACGTCATGCCCCATTTTCAGGGCACGGTGGCCGCGCCCATCGCCTCCAACAAATGGGCCGCCTCACGCCAGGAAACCCTGGTTGCCGGTCGCGTCCGCGCACTGGACCGAGCCCAACAGGTCTACGCAGATCGGCAGAGTTAAACCAACCCCATAATAGATAAAAGGGCACCTGTTCTCAGGTGCCCTTTTATTTGCCCACACAACTAATCAAACCAATTTGCGCAGGGGCGGGCTTCCAACCCGCCCCTGCCGCTGATAAATGACGTCACGGATCGCAGACGAATACGCCAAGGCCTTATCCACCACACATTCTCTCCAACCCGCGTCCAGCTCCAGCGAAAAGGGCAAGTTAAAAACCTGCCCCTACGGATAACCATTGATCAGCTGCGAACTTTTTTAAATACCCAGCAACTTCTCCACGTTCGTATGTAAGATTGCCTCTTTCTCGGCGTCGGTGAGGCTATCTAGTCCCATGATCCAGGACACTGGCCAGTCGATGGCCATGTCGAAGGGCCAGTCGGTGCCAAAGACCACTTTGTCGATCCCCACGCAGTCAATCAGATAACGCAGAGCCAGCTCACTGTGGGTCAGGCAGTCATAGTAGAACTTATCCAGATAGGTGCTGGGCGGCTTCTGGATGTGCTCCCTGGCTTCTTGTCGCACCTCCCAACCCCGGTCCATGCGTCCGATGCCGTAACAGGTGTACCCGCCGCCGTGACACAGGCAGATTTTAAGGTCTGGACAGGCGTCCATCACCCCGCCGAAGACCAACGACGCAAAAGTCACTGCGCGGTCTGCTGGGTTGCCCACGGTGTTGGGCAGGTGATACTTATTGATGCGCTGGTTCACCACGGTATCGCCACCTTGGTGCACCAAGATTACTGCGCCCAAGCTCTCCACAGCTTTCCAGAAGGGAAGAAACTTCTTCTCGTCAAAGGTCTCGCCGTTAACGTTATCTCCGATCATGGCGCCCTTCAGACCCAGCTTCATACTCCGTTCCAATTCGGCGATGGAACCCTTGATGTCTTGCATGGGCAGCGTTGAGAACCCGGCAAATCGATCCGGTCGGCCTTTGACCAACTCGGCAACGTAGTCGTTACACTCTGCGGTCATCTTTTTGACCGTAGCTGCTTCGCCCTCATAGTTGTAGAAATAGGCGTTGGTGGACAACACCTGGACATCCACGCCCAACGAGTTCATGTCCGCCAGGCGCTCTTCCGGCGTCCAGGTGGTTTTGGGGTTGTTCCGGTGAACGGCCATGGCATCAACGGGCATACCGTACCAGGATTCGCCTTTTTGACTGGCCTCCACGAATCCCGCCGGGGTGATGTGTGCGTGGATATCGATGGTTCGCATGGGTGCTCCTCAGTTCTGGTCTATTGCCTTAGAATGTCTCCAACGACGCCAATGTTCAGGCATGAACGGCTCGTGCAATAGTAGACGGATGGAGGGAATCAAGCAATGGCGATTAAAGTAGATATTCGGGTGCCTGTGGGGCTGCCTGTGGTTGAAACAGCCGAATTTATCGCAAGCTGCGAGACTGCTGGATTTTCAGGAGTGGGCGTCCATGACCATCAGCACAGCGGCCGCGACGTTTACCTGACTCTGGCGCTTGCAGCTCAGCGTACCTCCAAGCTTACCCTCTATCCAGCCACCACCAACCCCGTGACCCGGCACCCCGGAGTCCTGGCATCTCTGGCCCACACGCTTGAAGAGATAGCGCCAGACCGAGTGCGGTTGACCGTTGGGCCTGGCTATCTGGCAGTCGGCAACATCGGCCGTCCAAGAGCCCGGCTGGAAGACATGCGGCAAGCGATCCTCGCCATCAGGCGGTTGCTCCGTGGAGAGACGGTGATATTCAATGGCACTGAGACCAAGCTGAGGAACGTCAGCGACAAACCAACCCCCATCTTCATGACCGCCGCCGGCCCGCGCATGGTGGAATTAGCTGGGGAAGTAGCCGATGGCGCACTAATGTTGGTCGGTCTCCATCCAGAGGCAGTAGCAGCAGCGGATAGACGACTTCAATTGGGGGCCGCACGAGGCAATCGTGATTTGGGCGACTTTCAGAAAATCTACATCACGCCCGCAACCGTGGATGAGGACGGGCTGCGAGCCAGGCGGTGGCCTCAACTCTGGTTCCGTTCAGACCAGCCGTACCTGAAATACCCCAGCAACTCCAACCTTTTCTGGCTGCGAGAGGCAGGGATTGACCTCCCCGATGATTTCGTCCCGGAAAACATCTCTGATAACCAAGCCGACGCTATCTGCGATGCCTTTGGACTTTTTGGCACGCCCCAAGAATGCCTCAAACGCCTAAAAAGGGCCGAGACTGAATCTGGCGTCGAGCATGTTTTCGTCTTTCCAACCCACACTCAAGACGGCGGGTACGAGATGCCTCAGCTAGAGGTGGATGCGTTCAAAGACGTCGTCATTCCTGGGCTTGGTGGCTGAGCTAACCTACCCCCACCCAATCCCTCCCCATTGCGAGGGGGAGGAGTTGTTTTTGACATGGCTGGATTAGACGCCGACTACCCTCACGCGGTGGTTGTTGCTGTCGGCTATGTAGATGTTGCCATCGGTGTCGATGCCGCAGCCGTGGGGCCGGTCCATGGCGGCATCAGTGGCCGCTCCGCCATCACCCTCACCTCCCAACCTTCCACCGGCAATGGTGGTGACAACCCCGGTAACAGCGTCGATGCGCCGGATGGCGTGGTTCTCGGTGTCCACCACGATGATGTTGTCCTGGGCATCACAGCGTAGGGCCTTGGGCGAGCCCCATGTGGCGGTCAGCGCCGGGCCACCGTCGCCCTCGTAGCCGCGCTCGCCGTTCCCGGCTATCGTGCTCATGAGGCCGTTGGTATCGACCTTGCGAACGCCGTTGCCTTCGCGTTCTGCCACGTACATGTTGCCCTTGCTATCCAGGCAGACTGCTCTGGCACCCAGGAAGCTGGCCTCCAGGGCTGGTTTGCCATCTCCGGTACGTTCCTTCTCGCCGTTACCGGCAACCGTGGTGACGATGCCTGTGGCCAGGTCCAAACGACGGATGCGCTGGTCTTGGATGTCGGCAATCAACAGGCCGCCCTTGCCATCCAAAAAGCAGTCATTGGGTTCGCGGAACATGGCCTGATTACCGGGCCCGCCATCGCCGCTGTAGCCAACCTCGCCCGTCCCGGCCACCGTGGTGATGATGCCCGAAGCAGCGTCCACCTTGCGGACCACCGCGTTCAGACGGTCTACGATATAGATGTCACCGTTGTTCTGGTCAACCTGCAGCGAATAAGGCTCCTGCATGGTTGCCTGAGTGGCTGAGCCGCCGTCGCCGCTGTAGCCCGACTCACAGTTGCCGGCCACGGTGGTCACGATGCCGCTGGCCTTGTCGACCCGACGGACGATGTGGTTCTTGGCTTCGGTGTAGAACAGGTTACCTGCGGAATCAAAATCGCACATGAATGGTTCGTTGCAAACCGCATCACCTGCTTGGCCGCCGTCTCCGGCGTGACCGCCTTCTCCTGTTCCAACGTAGGTTGAAATCTTTCCTGCTTCAAATGGCATTTGGATCTTGCTCCATGGTTAATTTGGTAGAAATCCCCCTCAGTCCCCTTTCGAAAGGGGGGATTTAGGATTCCGTCTCTTCGTTATACCAGTCTAGGATCTCGCTGCCAGTCATAAACACCACGTCGTCGTGCTGTTTGATGTACTCAAATATCTTGTCGTAGTACTTGATCCGGTGCGCGGCGCCAGTGATGTACGGATGGGTGGACACACACATGATCCGTGCACTATCTGCCCCTTCCCGATACAAGGTGTCGAATTGGTCTTTGGCCCGCTCGAACAACTCCGGCGAGCGGTGGTGCTGGATCAGGTATACCGGGATGTCGTTCAGTTCCACGGTATAGGGTATAGCCACCAAGCTGCCAGACTTCACAATCATGGGGTAGGGCTGGTCATCGTTAACCCAGTCGGCCACGTATTCGATGCCCTCTTCAGCCAGGATATCTGGAGTGTCAAAAGTCTCGGCGAGTCCTGGCCCCATCCAGCCCCTGGGCGCAGTGCCCGTAAACTCTTTGATGGTGTCGATGGTCCGGCGGATGGCAACGCGCTCGTCTGGCTCTTTGTTAATCACCCGCTGAATGTAGCTGTGCGCCAACATCTCCCAGCCAGACTCCATGCTCTCTTCCACTATCGACGGGTAGCTGTGACAGACCGATGCATTGAGACTAACAGTGCCCTTGATGCCGTACTTATCCAGCACCTGTTTCATCCGCCAAAAGCCCACGCGTAGACCATAGTCGAACCAACTAAAGTTGGGAATGTCAGGAATGACCGACGCCCCTTGGGGTGTGGGTAGCACGGTGCGGGCCATCGGCTCATTGATATCCCATTCTTCCACATTGATGACCGGCCAAATAGCGACCCGAGCGCCGCCCGGCAACTTCAAAGGCTTGCGGTCAAATATGGACGAAAATTCAGCTCTGGGGTTGGACATTGTTGCTCCTTAAATAGCTGACAGCCCTCAGCTATCAGCGAGCAGCGTGGGAAGCGAGACTGCTTTAAAATAATTTCTAAGCGCCTGCTCCATTCCCTACCACTAGGCAAAGTAAATAGCTGATCGCCGAAAGCTAATTGCTACAGCTTCATTGCCGCGAGGCCGATCTTGGCCAGGTCTTCGTCTTCTTGCGCAGCCAGGCCGCTCACGCCGATGCCGCCCATGATGAAGCCGCTACCGGGGTGCAAAATTACCACGCCGCCTTGCACAGCAGCCAACATCGGATCACCCATCTCGGCCACGATGCGGCCCTGACTCGCCAGACGCTCCGCGTAGTCCTTGGAATCCTGACCGGAGAGCGCGCAGGTGTACGCCTTGCGAATGGCCATCCGCTTTGGCACTTCACGGCAGCGGTCCATGCGGCCATAGCTGATCATGCTACCCGTGTCGTCAACGATGGCAATGGCCAGCGGACGGTCCGGTTCTTTGTTGGCCTCGGCCAAGATGGCCGCTATAGCGTCCTGTGCCTGGCTGAAGCCCAGCATTGGTTTGTCATACATAACCCACCCCACAAAATGGTATGCGCCATTCTAACTGGGGGGTAAGTAGGTGGCAAGGAAGCCCAGGTGAGCTGGCGGCGATTAGCAGCGGTGGTATTGGTGGACGAAATCAGAAATATCACCCTGAGTGAAGCGAATGGTCTGCCAAATTGGGAATTGGAAGATCTTTCGAAGTTTCACTACTCAGAATGATAGTATTTGCAGAAGCTATCGCCGCAGGCACAGATATGGAGGATACTAGCTATCCGCTCTCTAGTAGATAAGAGTCTCCGGGTTGAGCGCGCCCCGGGCGAACCAGAAGTCGTTTCCGTGAACTTACTGGGGTCGGTCGAGGGGAGGTATGCCGTCTCGGCCCACGCCTCCGGAGAGGATGTCGCCAAAGTCCACTGTGTGGCGGCTGAAGTCAGTACGCCAACCCCTAGTCTGAATACTAAAGTCGTCGAGTTTTTGATGGTACTGCAGATCGGGTTCCATTATCGCGATCGGCCCCGGTCCGATGTCGGCGACAAATGAGTCCGCGTCTCTAATATTCAGCGGGCTGTTCAACCCTGAAGAACCTGACTGGCTACTGCAGGCAATCGCCAGTGTGGCCACAATTATTGCTCCGACGACAAAAAACTTTTTGGGTAATCTGTTCTTCAACCTAGAGCAATCCCCCGACTGTCAGCCAGTAAAAGACGATATACGTACCGGCGATCACCATCAGTAAGGCAGCGCTTTTCTGAGGGCTCCGACCATGGCGGTCTTGAAAAATGCCATGCCCAGCGTCAGCGCCATGATCACCAGGCCCATTCCCAGGGCGAAGAGCAGGAAGTCGGATAGGACCGAGGATGCGCCAACACCAGCGACGCTGATGCCCACCACCGCCAGGAATATGGGCAGGGTGCAGCTTAGTGACGCCGTGCCGTAGCTGATGCCAAATATGAAGTAACCCTTCATGCTGACCTGGGCGGGGTTGCCCATGTGGCTAGCAGCGCGGGCGGCCACTCCGGTGTACAGCTTGCCACCACCCACCATCCAAGCACCCACAAAAACCAACCCGATGCCAATGACCAGGCCCAGCCACTGAAGGAGGTCGCTGACAAAGCCGGCGCCAAATCCGATGATTGCACCCACGACACCAAACAGGACTACGAACCCCGCAGTCACCGTCAGCCCGACTAGGATAGCCCGGCCAAAATGCTTCACAGGATTGACTCCATTCTCCTTTCCGGCCTCGTCACCTAGGTACATGCCCAGGTAGGCCGGCAACATGGCAAAGCCGCAGGGGTTCACCGCAGAGGCCATGCCGGCCGCCAGGGCGAACAGGGCAGAAGCCCCGACTAGTCCGCCCAGCCAGGAGCCAGAATCGCCGGACAACCGCTCCACGAACAGGTTTACATCGTCGATTCCACTGTCTCTGCCGATAATCAAGGCTCCGATAAATGCCGTCGCCAGGGCGATTGCGGCCAAGCCCAACGGCATCATAATAGTGCGCGTGATGTTGCAATCATTTGAGTTGACCATTCTACTTATTGGTTGAAACATCTCTACAGACCTCCGTACGTGCGGCCTGAACCCCAGGGTATAAACCTGATATTTCAGTCCCAGGGGCGCATAACCCGTCGAGCACGCGGTTAGTTGCTGATATTACGTCCCAGCTCTTGCGATGGTTTTCTTGTTGCCGAATTCGCGGTCAATAAGACCATTTTATCGAACGTTTACGACTAAGCCTATACCAGGTCAAGAGTTTCGTTTTAAGCCCAGTTATTAACTAACATTTCATAATTTGTGATGCCCTTGAAATGCTGGGGATGCATTGCTTCAGCGATTCCTTCCAAAACGTCCACCACCCTGGGACCGTGGCGGGTGGGTATGCGACCGTCAAAGAGAAAGACCTGGTCCAGCTTCACTGCAGGCAAATCGCCCCAACCCGGCAAGCAGGTCAGCTTTTCCGCAGTCTCCTGACGCACTCGGTCCGGCTCAAATGCGCAGGGCATCACCATCAGATACTCAGGAGCGTATTCCACAACCTCATCCCAAGTCAGTTCTCTGGAAAGTCCGCCAACGATGGCAAGGCCTTCATCACCACCGGCCAATTCCACCAACTCGGGCAGCCACTGTCCGGTATTGCGCAGCGGGTCCAACCAGTCCAAACATAGGACCCGGGGCCGCGAAGGCGCATCAGCAACACCGTCAACAATGGTCCGGATTCGCGCCTGTAACGAGTCGGCAAGCTTCTGACCCTTCTGCGCTGCACCTGCTGCTGAGGCAATATTGCGCACGTTTTTCAGAATGTCGGCCACCACACTGGGGCGGATGGTCAGGATTTCAGGTTGGTAGTCCAACACCTTGGCCGCAGTTTCGAACACCGAGCCGCTATCAACGGCGCAGACCTCGCACAATTCCTGGGTGATGATCAGGTCTGGCTGCAATTCACGCAGCAGGTCGCCGTCGATCCAATACAGGGGGTTGGTATTGGCCCGGGCCTGGCTGACGATGGCGTCGATCTCTTCGCTGGAAAGGTGGGTGATCTGACGCACGCTCTGGCTGACCACCGGCTTGGTTGCGGCGTCATCGGGGTAATCACAGGCGTGAGAGACGCCCACCAGCTTGTCTCCCAATCCCAGGGCGTAGACGATTTCCGTGGCACTTGGTAGCAGCGAGCAGATGCGCATATCGCCAGTATAGATTGCCGATCTCTGGAGAATCAAACTTGCCGTGCCCACCGGCCAAAACGGCGCAACAGCATGCTAAAATTACGGCGCTAATTCGATAATCACTTTGAGGCCCGATTGACTGCGAAGATACTGGACGGTAAAGCCTTGGCAGAAGAGATCAGAGGGGAAGTTGCCACCGGCGTTGCCGAGATGAAGCAGAATCACGGCGTCCCCCCCGGCCTGGCTGCCGTTCTGGTGGGCGATGACCCCGCTTCAGCCATCTATGTCCGCAACAAACGCCGGGCCTGCGACGAAGTTGGCATGGTTAGCGACACCATCGTGCTGCCGGCAGACACCACCACTGAGCAGGTGCTTAAAACCGTCCAGCAATTAAATGACGACCCACGATTCCACGGCATTCTTGTTCAATTGCCGCTGCCCGACCAAGTAGACGAACTTGCAATCATTGAATCGATCAACCCGGACAAGGACGTGGACGGACTCCACCCTTTCAACGTGGGCAAGCTGGTCCAAGGCCGGGCCGATTTCATTCCCGGAACACCATTTGGCATCCAGCAGATACTGATGCGTAACGGGCACGACCCGGCGGGCGCCAATGTGGTCGTCTGTGGCCGAAGCGACATTGTAGGCAAGCCCATGGCCCTGCTGCTGATGCAGCGGGCCGAAGGCGCCAACGCCACGGTCACCGTTTGCCACACCCACACCAAGAACATGGCAGAAATCACCCGTCAGGCAGACATCTTGATCGCAGCCATCGGCAGGCCCAATGTGATTACGGCTGACATGGTCAAAGAAGGCGCAGTGGTAATCGACGTTGGTATCAACAGAGTTGACGACGCCTCCCGCAGGCGCGGCTACCGGCTGGTGGGCGACGTGGACTTCGCCGCAGTCTCCGAGAAAGCCGCAGCCATCACCCCAGTCCCCGGCGGTGTTGGGCCAATGACCATCGCCATGCTGCTGGTCAACACCCTAACCGCCACTCGACTCACCATCCACGAGAAGGATAGCTAACAGCCATCAGCGTTCAGCTGGCAGCCGCTGAAAGCTAATAGCTACTACCCATGCGCACTGACGACTTCGATTACCACCTTCCTCAAGAACTGATTGCCCAGTCTCCTGCCGAGCCTCGCGACTCATCACGGCTGATGGTGCTTAACCGAGAATTCGGCCAGATTGAGCACAGGCAATTTCCCGCCTTACTCCAGTACCTGCATCCCGGCGATGTCATGGTCTTCAATCAGAGCAGGGTTATACCCGCACGGCTTTACGGCCACCGGGTCGACACCGGCAGTCGCGCTGAATTCTTGCTGCTGCGCCGCAACGCCGACGGCACCTGGGAGGCCATGGCCAAACCCGGCCGGAGACTGCGTCAGGGCGTGGTGGTTCAGATAGAGGAGCAATCCCCCCAACCCGCCTTTGCGAAAGAGGGAATTAACACTCCTGCAGGTGAAGATGGAGTTCCCAAAAACCCGCCACCATTTTTAAATGAGGGGACCGAAAGGGGATTTTCGGTAGACATCATCGCTGCCCATGATGACGGCCTGAAGACTGTGCGATTGTCTTCAGAGGAAGGAATCGAGCGCTTCGGCCACACGCCCCTGCCGCCCTACATCAAAGAAACGCTCAGCGACCCCGGGCGCTACCAGACCGTGTACTCGCGCCAGCCAGGCAGTGTGGCCGCCCCCACCGCTGGCCTACATTTCACCGAAGGCCTATTGCAAAAAGCCCGAGACCTTGGGGTGGAGACAGTGTTTGTGACTCTGCATGTGGGTCTGGACACCTTCAAACCGGTGGACGAAGACGACCCAACCGAGCACAAGATACACACCGAGCATTATTCAATTGACGCCCAGGCCGCCGAATCACTAAACCGGGCCAAAGCAGATGGACGCCGCATCATAGCCGTGGGAACAACGTCAGTGCGGGTGTTGGAACAGGCGGGGTTGGACCTAGAACACAGCGGCCAGACCACTCTCACAGCCACCGAAAGCGAGGCCAGCCTATTCATCCTACCCGGCCACAAATTCCGAATGGTCAACGCCATGGTCACCAACTTCCACCTACCCCGGTCCAGCCTGCTCATGCTGGTCTCCGCGTTCGTGGAGCAGGGCATGGGTGCAGACGGTCCTTCGTCCTTCCCCGGAAGGACAGGACGAACGGTGGTGATGGATGCTTATCAGGAAGCGATTGCCCAGCGGTACCGGTTCTACAGCTTTGGCGACGCGATGTTCATCGCCTAGTCGACTGTCAACCAGACCTCGCCCAGGGTGTCGATATCAAAGCTGACTTCGTCGCCTTGATCCAGGAATTTGGTGCTGACGATGCTGCCCGTCATTACGATCATGTCTCTTTTGAGGCTTTGGCCGCGTTCTGCCAGGCTGTTGGCCAGCCATGCTAGCGCTTCCAACGGATGACCCAAAGCGTCGCCGCCCTTGCCGCCGCCCACGGGTTCACCGTTGATGACCATTTCTCCAGCCGCGGACTCCAGGTCAATATCCTGCCATTCGATTATCGGCTGGCCCAGCACCAGTCCGGCGTTCCAGGCGTTGTCCGCCATCACACCCAGGAAGGACAGGTCAGAGTAATCAGCGCCTCGGTCCTCAATCAGCTCAAAGGCCGGCATTACGGCGTCCACGACCTTGGCCACGCTATCTCGGGTGTAAGGAGCTTCGGAGGCCGGTAAGTCTGAGTTCAATTGCACTGCGATCTCGCACTCGGCACCCAAACGCACATAATCAGAGCGGTTGATCGTGAATGGCGTGTGGTGAACTCCACTAGCAAATACTGCGCCAGAGCAGGGGTGGTCAAACCCGACCATCTTCTGCATCACTGCAGAGGTTAGGGCGATCTTGTAGCCCACGACTGCGCCGCGCTCGGGAATGATCAACTTGTGGAACGCTGACTGAATCTCATAGGCTTCTTTCTCGTCGCGAGGTGCAAACTCATCCGGGATTGGTTCGTACTTGGCGCGGGCCCTATGGCCATCGAACAAGAACTGAGCCGCCTGTTGAATCCTGTCATCACCGGCCATGTTGTCCTCCCCTGCTTGTATTGGCGTGAGTGCGCCTAATCTTACAGCCCAAACTACACCAACTGCATCATTTGCAGCACGTTGCCGTCCGGGTCTTTAAACGTCGCCACCCAGCCGCCCCAGGTCTCCTGTTCCGGTTGTCGGATGAACTCCACGCCAGCATCTGCCAGTCGTTTGGCCTCGGTTTGAATATCGTCTACGCCTAGGTGGGGCATGAAACGGAAGGGGTCCTTAGACTGGCCGACAACATCACTATGGCGGCCGATGTTAAACCGAATTCCGCCCAGTTCAAATGCGATAAAGGCCTCGTGGCGCGAGTGTAACGGCAGTTGGAGCACGTCATGGTAGAAATCAAACATGCGCTCCAGGTTATCGGTCCAAAATGTTACGCCAATAACGCCGATGATCATACGGTGCCCCCTTGAGCCAAAGCCTGAATCTAAAGCTAGAATTAAAAAAAGGTCGGCTGGTGTCTCCACCGTCCGACCTTAGTATTATCGCCATTCGGTTCCGATCAGTTACGAGCGGTCGTTAGACTTCGGAAAGTTGGCCCCGTTTTTTAGCCTCCGAGCAGCGAGGGCACAGACCGTAGAAGTCCACCCGTTGCCAGGCAACTTCAAAATCGGAGTTATCCGCAATCTGCTTGCGCAGGCCTAAGACAACGTCATGAACTGCCGGGTCAGTGTCTGCGTCGATTACGTTCTCGCACTCGATACAAACCAGGTTCACATGGGGTTCCATATTGGGCTCATAGCGCGACTGCTTCTGAAACGGCAGTTCCTGAATGAGGCCGCTCTTTTGGAGCACGCCCAACGTGGAGTAGATAGTGGCCAGGGTCATGGACGGAAAATGTCCTTTGACCCTTTCATAAATCTGCTGGACTGTGGGGTGGTCGGTCGAATTTAGGACCACCTCCGCGATAGCAAGACGCTGTGGGGTAACCCGAACCGCCCACTCCCGCATCCGCTCTACAAGCTCTTGCTGATTTAACATTCAATCTCCTGGATCCATGAAAACGTTTTTGGAACCGCCTCAACACGCCCGTTTTGAACTCAAAATTAAACTCAAAACTCGTCGGCGGAACCTACGACGAATTCTGTCTAACTATAACCGGAATCAGTCATTCGGGCAACCCTAATTATCAATATTCTTAACTATCTTTATTCGCAAGTATGGGAGGTAGAGGCGATTTAGTGCCTATTTTCACAAATTCAAAGTACACTCATAATCAGGTGCGCCGCCTACGAATCATCAGCTATAATATTCACCCTCGGAGAGATGGCTGAGTGGACGAAAGCGCCGGTCTCGAAAACCGGTATGGGGGCAACCTCATCGTGGGTTCAAATCCCACTCTCTCCGCCACATTCAGACACGGAAAAGGCCCGTAGACTAAAATCTGCGGGCCTTTTTCTTTGCCGATGTGCACCATATGTGCACGGACAATTTCCCTACTCCGTTGTATTCTCGCGAAGTCAGCCTGCCTGTTCTTCGTCCTTGCGGCGAATGTTCTCCCGGTAGGTTATGAAGTGAATGGCTTCGTCCGCTCCCATGCGTCCCACTGGGCCCGTAGCATACATTGCGCCCAGCACCGTGCCGTGGATGTAACCGCCTCTGTCTTCTGACCACCATGATCCTAGCATGTCGCCGTCGGCTTTGGTTGCGGCGTAAGCCATAGGAAAAGTCAACTTATTGTTGTCGACGACTTCCTGGGCCAGTTCTTTGGTGTCAACGCTGACGGCATAGGTGGTAACGTCCAGTTCCTCCAAAGCCGCTTTGTTCGCTTCCCATTCGGCTAACTGCCGATTGCAGTAAGGTCACCAATGGCCTCGGTAGAACAGCAACGCTGTGTACCGGGTAGGTGCGTCGTCGGGTAAGGTGATAGTTCCTCCATCCAGCAGCTGGAAGGTGACCTTTGGAAGACGATCCCCTTGTAGTAATTTCTCTCCCATTATCATTCCTCTATCGCTTCAAATTATGAAATATCTAGCACTTCAAATATTTCTCTTCTGCCATGAATTGACGCCCATGCACAATTACCCGAAAACAAAAGTATCAACTCGTAAGGATTAATTCCGCTGGCCAAATTGGCTTAATCGCTAGGCCATATTTTGAGCCACGGCCCCGTGGAACTGATCGCGAATCTCCACCGGAGTGTGGGTAACGCGGGATATATTCTTCACTGGAGCTATTCCAACTTTAGCCAAGATTAGACGTGGCCCATGATTCCCTTCACCGTTGGTCAACGCTCTGGCCAACTGTTCCGCACCTTCCACCCGTTCAGCATGTCGGTATCCGCAGCTCGCGGCGATCTCGGCTAAATCTATCTGACCCGTGATTGAAGGTTGGGCCCCTGTCGATTCATAGCTCTCGTTATCCAAGATGATGTGCAGAAAATTGGGCGGAGCTTCACTGGCAATTAAAGCTAAAGTTCCCATGCTCATCAGCGTGCTTCCATCACCTTCAATGACAACCACTCTCTGGTTGGGGTTGAGCAACGCCAGACCCAGACCAAATGAAGACGCTAGGCCCATGGACCCAAGCATGTAAAAATTACCGGGCCGGTCTTGTGTAACAAAGAATTCTCTTGAGATCATTCCGGTGGTGCTGATTACAAGTTCGTCATCATCAACATGATCAGCAATGATTTTGATCGCGTCGATACGGCTAATCACAGGACAACTCCGGGACGAATTAACAATGCCCCTGGAACAGATTTTTCATTCATTGTCGCCAAAAGCCGATCGATGCAATCTTCAAACCCCTCTGTCTCCAGAATTTCGAATGGTAATTCGAGGGTTTCAAGAATCTCTGTGGATTTAGTTCCCATCACCCAGTGTTCCGGAGCGTCGTTTGGTGGTCCGCCGTACCCGCGCCAGCCAACTATCAGCAACACTGGTACATGGTACATCAAACTGAAGGACGTTAATGGATTCACTACGTTGCCAATTCCGGAGTTTTGCATGATTACAGCCCCGACTTCGCCCTGAAAATATGCGGCGCTGGCTATCCCCAATGCCACGTCTTCTCGCACCGCCGGAACGTACCTGATCTCAGGATCATCAACCATATGATCGTACGTTTTTTTAAATGTTGAATCCGGAACTCCGGAAACGAACGTGATTCCCCTAGACTTAACGAATTCCCAGAATGCACTTGGCTCTATCGCTGTCATTGAAATTTAATCCAGATGCTTAAATTAAGTGAACAGGTCAAAGATGTTGCCCAGAGCGCCGCTCTCCGCCTTGTATATCTCAGTGTACTTACAGCGAGTGCAGGTCACAGTGGTGAACTTGCGACTCTGTATATCAAATATCTTCGATAGGAATCCGCCGGTTGCCCTAAACTCGCTGGTTTCATACTCCGTGTTGGCGCACTTGGCGCAACGGAAATTTGTAGCCATTTCCCTATCTCCTTAGGTTTTTCGGACAATATTCTGCAACGTCTATTCTAACTGCAGTTTACCAAACTGGTCTTTGATTTTTACACGTCAACTTGCCTCGACCTGAGCAGGTCAATACAATCGGTACTGGAACGGAACGCCAGCAAGGCTATTTACGCAACATCAACCTAAAACATCAACTTACCGGGAGGCAGGACATGGCAGAGGAATTGGGACGGGTACAACGGCCCCCGGCAAGTCAATATGACGGCAAACGCAAACTTCTGTTAGTGCCTTTAATCTACGGCCCCCAGGCCGACGATGCAGAAGGCACTGCCGTTCTCCAGAACTACTGGGAGCAGATGAAGACCCAGGTTGAAGCGCTGCAAGAGGCGTTAGGCGGTCTCCATCACATCTATCACGAGAGTTTGACTGTTGGCGGTACTGAAGGCCTAGCCCAACTGGGCACTGCCGACCTGCGCAGCCACAGCTTCATATCCGGCAAGACCGAGTCTGGCTCCGTGCTGGAAGCCACTGAGGATATGGACGTGTTGCTGGAAACATTAGACCTGCAACGCTGCATGATGATTCCCTTGGCCAGCGCCAGCGTAGGATCAAAACTTCAGGAGTGGCACTCTGAAAGCAACCGGCAGCGCTACGACCATATAGCCGCCAATATCGACAGCACACTTGGGGAAAACGAGACGGGCCTGCTGTTGATCAGTGAACGCCATCAGGTGCAGTTCCCCAGCGACATTGAGGTCTTCTACGTGTCTCCGCCAGCTCTGGACGAATACCGACGCTGGTTCAACAACTGGATGGAACAGCAGCAAGCCGCCGCCGCAAAAGAGTCGTCAGGGGAATCAGAGACCGACAATGGTGCCGCTGATACCGCCAAGAACTCGGACAGCACTGAACCTGAATCCGAATAGTTCAGGTAAACACCCGATTTTTTGACCACGAATTGCTCGTACCGGTGCTACTAACGGGAATCTCGTTTTTGAGCCCGTTCCCGAACATTCTCCAAAGATGACCGGTAATCTCGGTAGGACCGCGCAGTAGCTCGGATTCCTAATCTTTAAAGACGATTGGTGCGTTATCTGGACAAGCCTGCCCATCCGCACCGTCCTTTAGAGTTTACGACTGCAGCCGAAGATCCGATTCCAGTATCCGCAGTCAAATCCGGAATCGACAGCGAGACTAAACCACGGCAACAGCCGTAACTTCGATCAATTGCTCCGGACGGCCCAGTATCTGGTGCATTGCCACGCCGGTTGCTGAGGGGAACCGGCCATCGAAATACTTGCGCCTAACCTCGCCCACTTTGCGGTAATCCATCATGCCGTTGGGAGCTACCCACTCGATGGTGTTGACGATGCTGTCCATAGAATAGCCCCCTTCGTCCATGATACGGGCGATGTTGCTGTATGCCTGCTCGCATTGGGCAACGATGTCAAAGCCGCCAACGGTGTTTCCGGTGGCGTGGTCAACTGAAGACTGCCCGGATATCTGAAGTAGCCGCCCTTTTTTAACTCCAGGGCTGTTAGCAAACCCACCGTAATGTTGACCCCATTCCGGCACTTGAATCTCCTCCCTAGTCCCTCCCTTCACTGCCACTACTTCAACCTCGACATGCCCGTCGGGACGCAACAAGCGGTTGACCGGAATACTGGTCGACGCCGGCAAGCGACCTCCGAAGAAGCCACGTCGAACATCCCCGGTGTCTGGGTATTGGATCAAACACCGCGGCGCGATATAATCCAAGGTCTTAACCACGTCTTCTGGGCCCACACCTGCGGCATCCAAGACCTGCCTGATGATGCCGTAGGTCAACTCCAACTGCCGGGCCGTGTCTTGAGGGTAGATAGTCTGGCCGTCCACAATTTCACTGCCCAGAAACCCAGAGGTCCAGACCATATCGTCTACAACTACCCCAGGCACGTAAGTAAGCTCGCCGTACCGGTCCCAACCTGGGTTGATGGGTTTCTTCTCCCCGCGCATGGCCACCATGCTGACCTCAATAAAGGCGTCTGGCCGTAGCAGCCGCTCCACGATGATCCCAGTGGCTCCCAGATGGCTGTCGCCTAGGTATTGCTTCCGGATGGCGCCCGTCTGGCGGTACAGCGGCAGCGCCGTGGCGTCGATATAATCCACCGTCTGCACCACGTTATCAAACGTCATACCAGCCGCATCCAACACCACCGCCAACTTCTCGTAGATAACCTTGGTCTGGTCCAACAGGTCGCCCTTGCAGACCACCCGGCCCGACGCTGGGTCGTACTCGCTGGCGGTCTGGCCGGACAGGTACAGGATGCCGGAGTTTTCGGCGCCCATGCAAAAGGTGTACCGGTTCAGGTCCAACCAGGGGAATTTAGCCGGGTCAACTTCAATGATGTTCTTGCTCATGTCCTCTCCGGTTGGTTACGGGCTGATCCATGCCTGGAAATTAACTGATTACCCCGTTCGCCAACAGACGCTCAAATTCGTCGTCGGGCACCTGTAAAAGTTCTTGGACCACTTTACGGTTGTGTTCCCCCAGGAGCGGCGCAGTCATTGGTACGCCTGGCCGGTCGCCATCAACGTTCCACGAAAATGTGCCCATAGGACGTTGGCCTACCTCGCGGTGGTTAGGTGATTGCACGAAGCCCCGATCGATCATATGCGGGTCGGCCAACACCTGGGCCGAGTCCAAAACCGGGCCGGCAGGAACCCCCGATAGTTGCAATATTTGGACAACGTCCTCTACCTGAAGACCCATGGTCCATTCTTGTATCAGCGGTTCCAACTCATCTTGATGTTTCAGGCGTGCTTCGGCGTTCGCGAATCTGTGGTCGTCCGCCCATCCGGGAATTCCGGCTACCTGGGCCAGGGCCTGAAACTGGGCATCACTTTCAACGGATATAGCCACCCATTTCTCCTGCCCCTGGCAGCGAAACACATTGTGAGGAACTTTGTACTGGTGGCGGTTGCCCACTCGCTCAGGCTCCGTGCCGTCCAGCGTATACTCCATTACGGCTTCAGGCAGCAATGTGGCCAATACCTCGGTCATGGCAACCTCAATGTGCTGACCTTCTCCCGTATTGGCCCGGTGGTACAGCGCTTCCAACATAGCCAGAATGCAGTAGCACCCGCTAAAGGCGTCGGGGAATAGACCTCCCATAATCCGAGGGTGAGATCCTTTATGTCCGGTGACCGACGCCAGCCCACTGAAAAGGTTGATGACGCTGTGGAAGCCAACCAAGTCTTTCATGGGGCCCGTTCGGCCAAAGGCTCCCAGCGACAGATATACAACGTCGGGCCGTAGAGGTCGTACATCGTCGTAGCCCAGGCCCATGCGGTCCATGGTGCCACTGGAGTAGTTCTCCATCACTACATCGCTTACCGCGATGATCTGCTTGGCTAGATCCACACCTTCGGGGTCCCTAAGGTTTAAGGTGCAGCTCATCTTACTGGTATTCACCAGATTGAATCCGCCGCTGCGATTAACGCCGGGCTCCGCCTCGGCGAAGGGCGGCCAGATCCGTGTCGTGAGCCTTTGTTCGGTCTCAATCAAGACCACCTCGGCCCCCAGCCACGCCAACATCTGGGCGGTATAGGGCACAGCGATAATCTGGCCGAAGTCAGCGATTCGAATTCCCTTCAGAGGCAGAGTACTCATGCAGACACCGCCCCCAGTGCCAAAATTTGCTCAGGCGAATAGCCCAACCATTCGTCCAGTACCTCCGCTGTGTGCTCACCCAGCTTTGGGGCTGGCCGGAATAACTGCCACGGCGTCTTCTCCAGTCGGACGGGATAACCGGGGAGCTTGAATCTCTGGCCTCCAGTCGCCTCCATGTCAATCATGAAATTGCGCTCGGTCACGTGGGCCGAGTCCACCATCTGTCCTACGGTATAAGCTGGGAAGCAGGGGATTCCTTTATCCTGGGCCAACTGGGCAATCTCAGCGCCAGTATGTGCCATAGTCCACTCGAGGAGCAGAGGCTCCAGGGCGTCCCAGTTCCTGGCCCGTTCAACACCTGAAGAGAACACTTCGAGTTCGGCCCAATCCGGGTTGTCGGCCAGTGCCATCAAGTTACGCCAGTGGGCTTCCATCACCGCCATGACTACCACGTAGCCATCCTGGCAGGGTAGGTAGGCGTTAGGCATGACCCCAAAAACCTTCGGCTTCCGTGGTTTGGCTTCGTCATAAGAAGCATGGGCCAGTTCGTAGGGCATGACGGCGGCTACCGCCTCTTGCATGCTGAGATCGATCTCGCAGCCAGTGCCTTGGATCGTTCGCGAGAGCAGGGCCGCGACGCTTGCCACCGCGCCTTGAACCCCCGCCAAATATCCGGCCATGTGGGTGTTGGAACGGAGAGGCGGCTCAAGATGGGGGTCGCCAACCTTGTCGGGTATTCCAGGGGTGGCATAGGCCATTCCGCCAGCGCTGATGGCAATCAACTCATCGCCCAGATACGAGCTGTTGGGGCCAATTAGGCCGAAGGGCGTGATTGACGTGACAATCAGCTCGGGATGCGCGGCAGCCAGAAGTTCCCGGCGCAGGCCTAGTCTCTCGACTTCGCCGCTTTCCTGACCCACGACCAGAAAATCCGCTTCGGACGTGAGGTCTAGGAAGGCTGACCGGTTTTTTGATGATTCGATATCGAGGGTCACGCCGCGTTTGTTGGAGTTCAGGTAGAGAAAAAGTCCGCTCAATTCCGGATCTGGCACTCCGCCAGGATATGGGCCATTCCTCCGGTAACGGTCTCCGTTTAGGGGTTCTACCTTTACGACATCAGCTCCCGCATCGCCCAGCAGTCGGGCGCAAAACGAACCGGCCACTTGGTCAGTGAACTCTACTACCTTCAGGCCTGTTAGTGCGCCTTCGCTAAGCATTCGGCTATCCACCTGTCTGCAAGGGGAATCGGAGCTGGGCGCTGGCCGGTTCCACCACTTTCTCGCCTCGTTGGTTCTCGATCCACAGATCGCACTCAACAATGCCACCCTCGTTGGTCGATGAGACTTCAGTAACCACACCATGACAGGTCAGAGAGTCACCAGGGTAGGCCATAACTCGATTTCGGAATGCCAGCTTGCGCAGGAATGCCCCCGGCCCGGCCCAGTCTTGGACCTGCTGGGCCAGGAACCCGCCCATCATCTGTCCATCAACGAACGGGGCCTCAAAGCCCAACTCCCTGGCGTAATCAGCGTCGTAGTGCAGCCGGATGAAATCCCAGGTGGCCGCCCCGTAGGCCATCATTCGCGCGATGCCGATCTCTTTGAGCAGAGGCGTAATCTCGTCGCCAATTTGAATGTCCTGGAAATTTCTGATCTGCGCAGCCACGTTATTTTTCCCCCTCGGGGCTTGGCGGCCTATAGAACATGGTCTCGGTGTTCCGCGCCAGCAATTCTTCCCGTTGGTTATAAAACGTCGTCTCAATCACCTGGAAGATGATAAGACCTGACCGGGTAGTCCGCTCATACACATCTTTTACCTTCCAGTGGGCCGAAATCACATCATCCGGATGAATGGCCTGGAAGAACTCGTACTCATTGCCAGCCCTTAGGCCTTTCAATTCCCGGGTTGGCCCCCGACCAATAAGGTCGCCTAACTCGTCCATGTCGCTATCAACGTATTGCCAGGTGTCGCAGATCAACGTTGGCGGGGCCATCACGTCCCTAAATCCTTGGGCCTCGGCGAATTCTCGATTAGAATACAATGGGTTGAAATCGCCTATGGCCAAGGCGTACTGGCGGAGCGAGGACCGGCCAATCTCGTCAGGCGCCTGCAAAATGATCTCTTGCCCTATCGTCTTGTTCAATTTTTCCAGCAAGCTAGGCACGGGAACTCATCATTACTCGCCTTTGTAAAACGGGGCGCGTTTCTCTCGAAAAGACGCAAGTGACTCGATATGGTCTTGTGTTCCCAGGGTCAGTATTTCAGCCTGGGCAGCCTCGGCCAAATGGTCATCCAGGGTCTGGTTAAGACCCCGGTACATCAGGCCCTTGACCATCCTGTTGGGTACCGGCGCTTTGGAGGCAATCTTCCGCGCCAATTCCATGGTTGTCTGTTCCAATTCGTCGGCGGAAACCAGATGCGCCAGGACGCCGCACTGTTTGGCCTCTTCTGCTTCGAGCCAGTCTCCGGTGTAAAGCAATTCCAGGGCCTTGCTGATGCCCATGGCCCGGTTGTAGAGCCAGGTGGCTCCGGTGTTGGAAACCAGGCCCATCTGCAAGAATGCATTCATGAACCGGGAGTTCTCCGAGCCAATTCTGATATCGCAAGCGAGAACCCAGTCGAACCCGTCGCCGATTGCCAGGCCATTGACCATGCAAATGGTTGGGATATCCATGTTATGCAGCTTGGAGGTGACCCCCTGGGGCATGGAGCGGATAAACTGGTAGGTTTCAAAGGGGTTCTTGTGGCCCAGCAATTGGTCTCCGCCTCGGCTCTCATCCTTGATGTCTGCGGAGGCGCAGAACGCCCGCCCGGCTCCGGTAAGAATCATCACTCTGAGACTCTTGTCTGCGATCACGTCATCAAGCGCGTGGTTCAGTTCGGAGAACATCTCTTCGTTGAGAGCATTCAGGCGGTCTGGCCGATTGAGCGTAAGCCGGGCGATATGCTCGGATTTTTCTAGAATTATGGTGTTGTAGACCACCCTATCTTCCTCCAGTCACAACTCTCAGTCACATTTTCGCTCTGCGGAAAAGCAGCGTAGTTAGTGATTTTGGTGGCCCAATAATAGCCTGTCAAGTTGGCAGGTGCCTAGAACACAATCCCCTGTCCCACGTTTTTTCAATGTATCGAGAATGTCAGACAAAAGTTTTCCTCGATGAGGATTGAGTATTTTCCGCGATTATAGAATAATTCCCCTTTCTGTTGGCGTGTTTTTAATCGGAAGTCGACCTTCACTCTCACGCCGCTCCTGGGTCCCATAGACAAGAAAAGCCCCATTCCTTCTGAGGGAACCCTGAGAAGGAATGGGGCTTGATGCGTGCGAGGTCGAGGCAAGACCGATTCGCTATCGGAAGGTAATTCCAGCACGGTGATTTGTTTCACCAGGGAATCGTAGTCATCAACGTTGGCAGTTTCCAGGCTGACGTAAGCAGTTCCACCGGAAACCAGGGAGTCGAAGTCATCTACGCTGGGGAACTCAATGCTGGTGTAAACCTTGGTCACTGAAGCGATGGAGTCATCCATGTCGGGGAATTCCATTCCGACTGATGTCATCACTGATCCAGAGTTGGGGCTTGCTGGTGAATCGGCTAGGGCGGGTCCAGGAAGGATGGTGGCCAGGGCCATCATGCCACCGACGAAGATATCGGCCAATATTTTGATATTGTTGTTGAAGATTCCTTGGATGTGATTGTGATGGTCATTTTTGCCACCTTCTCAAAGTTGTTGTTTTGGTTTAGTGCTGCCCCGTTGCCGTTGCTGTTGACCTGGATGTTTGTTGTCGTTGTCATGGTTGCCTCACCTCGATCTGCTTAACTTGACATCATCGTAGGCCGTGGGCAGAGGGTGCACATGGGGGAGGTTTCCCATCTTCAAAAACGGGATTCCCTAGGGATATAGGGATACCTACCTAGATGGCCCTAGGGATACGCGTAGGGAAGCGGCAATCGAGGCTACCGGGTATTGGTGAAGGGGTGGTTATAAAATCGTGACAGTAGACATTATTCACCAACATCAGGGGTAAAAGGGGATGCAAATTTGTTGACGGTGGGTCGAGCCGTGGCTATGCTGACAGGAAATCCGATGGCAGATTTCTTTAAGCCGGTCCGCCTGGGAATGCAACTAAAATCAGCGCCAGGCATCATATAATAGCTAGGCAAATCCAGCGGCCTGCCTCTACTAAAATGAGAGGCAGTACAAGGAATGACCATCGGCGAAAAGCTACAACAGGGAGATCGTCTCCCCAAGATCACCCTCAATCATCTGGAAGGTGGGACGCTAACCCTGCCAGATGATGCACCCACATGATATACAGTTCTGCTGTTTTTCCGGGGACACTGGTGACCCTACTGCAAACGGCAGTCAGCCGAATTGGAAGCAAACCGAGCTGAATTAGAAGCTCTGGGCACAACGATTATCGCTGTCAGTGTCGACAACGCGGAACAGGCCGGTGGGATGATTTCAAGTTCACCATGGCCTACGGCGCCACCAAATAGGACGGCGAATTAATTGGCGCATGGTGGTCTGAAGACCGAGGCGGTTACATACAACCGGCCGAATTTCTATTGGGCCGCGGCGGCGTGGTGCTTGGCGCCATGTATGCCTCTGGACCCGTGGGACGTATGGGGCTGATGAGGCGGTACGCCTGATCACCGACCGCGAGAACCGACGCTAAGAGGCCGAGGGCGAGGCCCACTAACCTCAGCAATCACTCTTAATAAAAAACATTGGAGGAGAGCCATGAGTAACCAACAGGTGGTAGACCTGATGGAGCACGTCTGGAGTTCCATAGAATCTTTGTGCTCTTCCTTTGATGAAGTCCAATGGAAAACCCCCACAGATTGTCCTGGTTGGTCAGTCCAAGACCAGATATCCCATCTGGTCGGCGCTGAGTCAGACATTCTAGGAAATCCCCGCCCCGACCACACACCGCAAAATACCCCCCACGTCAAAAATGATGTCGGCGAGTCAAACGAAGTCGTTGTCGACTTTCGTCGCTCGTGGACCGGCCTTGAGGTTTTGGAAGAGTTCCGGGTCTTGACCGAATTACGGATGGAATTCTTAAAAGGCCTGACGGATGAGGGTTTTGCAGCGGAGACCCAAACTCCGTTAGGACCGGGCACCATCACTGATCACGTCCGCATTCGAATCATGGACGCCTGGGTTCACGAGCAAGATATCCGACGGGCACTGAACATCCCGGGTGGACTGGACGGGCCTGTGGCTGCGCACTCAGTGGGCCGGTTCACGAACGCTATGCCATTTGTGGTCGCCAGGAAAGCCCAAGCCCCGGACGGCTCCACTGTGGTATTCAACGTCACCGGTCCTGCCGGCCGGGTGGTCTCAGTAGTGACGGACGGACGCCGTGGCAGTGAAATAGATTCGGAACCGGAGTCTCCCACAGTCAGAATCACATGTGACGTAGAAACCTTTGCCTGCTTGGCGTGTGGACGCGGGGACCCTTCAGAAGCGCTGTCTTCCGGCAAAATTACCCTCTCCGGCAACACAGACCTGGGCGAAAACATCGTTCATCAGATGAATATCATGATCTGATCGCGATCCGGTCGCCATTTCTTGGCTTGGCCAGCATTTGTAACGGTAATCCGCTATAATGCGGCGATTAGCAATCCGAAATGCCAACTTGTTTTCATACTTCATACTTCATACTCCATGCAGGCTGGTTTCTATAATTGGCTCTCCTAGATAGACCAAAATTAGGCTTCTCAGCAACCAAGTTGCCCTTTGGCCTCCATTACAGCTGGATTGTCATCGGAATCTTGGCCACTGTTCAGATATTTGCTAGCTCCATCAGCATGGCTGCCGGCATCATGGTCCCGCCGCTCAACGATGCCAACGGCGAGTTTGGCTGGAGCCTGGGCACCATTGGCGTAGTCATTGCTAGCTATTATTTCTTCGGCGCAATCTATGCCCCTATAACCGGCTGGCTGGGCGACCGCTACGGCTCCCGCTGGATGCTATTTGCCGCCGCCATCATGTACCTGATCAGCATGTTTCTGCTGAGCCAGGTAACTGAGGTCTGGCACTTCTTCGTTTTCTTTGGACTATTTCTTTCGCTGACTCAATCCCTGGCTATGGTTCCATTGATGGCAGCGGTGAGTGGCTGGTTCCGTCGCCGCTTGGGACTTGGTATCGGCCTGCTCTGGGGCGCGGGCGGGATAGGAACCGGGATCATGGCCCCACTCATGGGCGGCCTAATAGAGGGTTTTGGCTGGCAGGGTACTTTCATTTTGATTGGCGCGGTGGGTGGCGGAATCATGCTCTGTATGGTCCCATTCATGCGCAGCAAACCCGCCGACTTAGGGATACAACCCTACGGGACCAGGGACACCGATCCGCCCGCAGTGCTGAGGGACAAAACGGTAGAAAGGCTGCGGCAAAAGGTGTTCAACCAGCACACACGGCGCACCAAGCCCTTCTGGAACTTGCCATTGATTCACGGTCTGGGTTGCGCCGGGCACGGCGTGGTCTTGATTTACGTAATTCCCCTGGCCTTTGAACGTGGAGTGTTCTCGTCTTTGGCGTCTGCCGGGATCATTGTCAGCATAATTTCCATGATTAGCGTGATCAGCCGGTTTGTGACTCCAATCCTGGCTGAGCGATATGGCACCCGAAGAATGATGGCGATGAGCCTGTCCATTCAGGCGTTCACGGTATTGATACTGTTCTGGGCCAACGACCCTTGGGTCTTCTACTTGTTCGCCACAGTCTTTGGACTTGGATTCGGAGGCGAGTGGACCGGCTATCTGGTCATCAACCGCCAGTATTATGGCGACGGTCCAATGGGGACGATCTACGGCTGGCAGACTACGGGAGCGCTGATGGGACACGCTGTGGCCACTGGTCTGGCGGGGTTGGTCATCTACGCCACAGGGTCTTTCAACATCATCCTAGTTCTGTCCGTTGGCTTCAGCACAGTGGGGGTTGTGGTCATAGCTCTGCTAGATGACACCACCAACGTGCTAATTCCGGACTGGGAAGACGATGTACCCATTGCGGAGTCCGCGCAGAATCTTCGGATGAAGCGGGCTCCGGGAGCTGCTGGGGCTGACGACTAGGCTTTGTTGGTCTGAATTGGTTGATGGGCGGCGTGGCCCTCATCCCAGCCTTCTCCCAGGGGCAGAAGGGATTTTTGGTCTGGGGTATCTAGGCAGGCTTTCTACTTTCTTCGAGTAACACTGGTAATTGTCACCCTGAGCTTGCCGGAGGGTCTGCAAAGCTGAAGTTGGCAGATCCTTCGTCGCTTCTCTCCTCAGGATGACAGGTTGGGCGTCAGGTCTTTAAGGCGGATGGGCTTCCTCAGCCTTACTCTTGGTTCAAGAAATCTAGGACGAACTGGCTCATGGGTTCCTTGTCGTAGCGAGTATTCATAATGACCACGTTGCGGTTTCGGTCGCCTTGAAAGAATCGTTCATAGAGTATCTGCCTTGAGCCAAAGGCCGAGCAGCAGGTGTCCCAGGCCAGCCTGAATAGCCGTACACGGTCTTTAGCCGAAGAGAAGTCTGTCTCTAAGTACCGGTCTATATCATCGACTAGTGGTCCGCTAAAATCCTCTTCAGTGGGCAGGGCCATCAGGCTGCTAGAACCCAACAGGTGCAGTATCTCGCCCATGCGCGGGTACATGTTGATGAACTGTTGCCGGGCCACCATCAACTTAACGTCGACCGGACACATCACACCCCACTCGTCCAATTCAGCATCTACTTCCGCGGACCGCAGCAAGGCCTTGGTAATCTCCAGGTTTTCGATGATCTCAGCCATCATTGCGTGGACCTGGGGCAATTCTGACGAGCCTAGGGTCTGCACCATCAGGTTGGCCAGCCCCAAGATGAACTCACACTTCACCACATTCTTGGTCACCACTTGATGACCGGAGTGCAGGTATTGGTGCGTGGCCAGCGACATGTTATTGCACATGTCCACATCGCCGTAAAGGAACACCCTCTCCCAGGGGACGAGTACATTGTCGAAGAAAGCCAGGGCGTCCATCTCCTCAAAACGCGATCCCAGAGGATGGTCGAAGCTGGAACGCTGTAGGTCAAACGACTCCCGACACTGGAACTTCAGGCCAGGTGCGTCGCATGGCAGGGCAAAGGCAAACGAAGTCCGGCCAGGCGCTCCGGTGGGCAGTCGGTGGGAACGTGCCGGGTAGACAGCAATCTCGTCAGAGATGGGCAGCGTGGCCAACACCCTGGCGCCGTGAACAATGATCCCTTCATCGGTCTCTTTGACCACCGACAGGGCCACATCCAATGAATCATCCAGGGCTGTGGCTGCACCGGAGCGGTTGCGCTGAATATTGACCAAGGTGTGGGTCAACACCAGGTCTTTCTCTCGGACCATCTCGTAGTAGTCCTGGATATTCTTCTCAAACTCCGGGCGGTTCTGGCCAAAGTATTTACCGGCACCAGCCATGGCCATTAGGCTCACATTCAAGAAATCCGGAGTCCGACCCATCATTCCACATGTAATCTTGGCCCAGTTACGCATCATCTCGCGGCGACGGTCCAAGTCCTCATGGGTTCTGGGAGTCAAAAATGACAGACCTACCTGATCACCGGTGGTCGGCGACTCATAGGTCATATCTTTGCCAACTTCGGGGTCGTGTTGCAGGTCATACAGTCGGGCCAGGGTCTTGATCCCGCCCATCAGCCCTGGCTGGGTGGTGGGGTCTTTTACCTGTTTGCCAGACATATATAGAGTGGGTGGCCGTTCCTTAAGTCCATCGATGTACTGCTTACCTGTTCTGGCTGGCATCAGATTTTCTCCTGATGGTTTAGACCCGCCTAGCGGTTTACACTCGGCTGACAGTTTACACCCGTTTGAATTCCTAGATTTTGTTTGCCGACATTTTGCGTCAATATCCCCGGATTTGCTAGAGCCAGTGGTTTCCAGCCCGAGCGTCTAATATCCGACCATTGTTAAAGAGCGCCGCCAGGCCGATTGACAGTAATAGGGGTTTCCCCTAGTCTGGGCACACAATCCGGCCAGTCCGCGCACATTGATGTGGCTTGCAGTCGGTTTTTTTCAGGAGGCTTTCAAACATGTCCCTTCCTCCGCATCGAGTTGATTACAGCCCGATCATTGAACGCCCACCCATCAAATGGCCCAATGGCGAAAGGGTGGCTCTGTGGATTGCTCCCAACGTGGAGCACTACGAATACATGCCCATCAAGCACGGCCCCCGCGATCCATGGCCGCGCACCCCGTACCCAGACGTGCAACAGTACTCCTACCGTGACTACGGCAACCGAGTAGGGTTCTGGCGGATGTTGGAGGTTCTAGACCAGTACAAGATACGTAGCTGCGTGTCGCTGAACCTAGCCGTGCTAGAACACTTCCCGGAGATTCGCGACGCTATGGTGGAACGCGACTGGGATTACATGACTCACGGCATCTATAACACGCGTTACCTCTATGCCTACACAGAAGCAGAAGAGCGGGAGTTCTACCGGGACAACATCGAGACAGTTCTAAAACATACCGGCAAAAAACTTAATGGGATGCTCGGGCCTGCCATTTCCGGCACGGTTCGCACCCCTGACTTGATGGCCGAATCCGGTCTGACCTATCACACAGACTGGATGCACGATGACCAGCCAGTGCCAATCAATGTGGAGTCGGGCAAGTTAATCTCAGTCCCGTATTCCATTGAACTGAACGACTCGCCGCTGTTCCGGGTGAACTACGAAGCGGATTACTTTGCGGAAATCTGCAAGCGACAGTTCGACCAACTGTATAAAGAGGGTGCAGAGAGCGGCCGGGTGATGTGTATTGCCTTGCATCCGTTCCTGATTGGCCAGCCCAACCGCATCAAGTACCTGGACGACATCCTCAGCCACATAACCGGTCACGATGACGTCTGGATGACCACGGCTGACGATATCACCGAGTATTACATTAAGAACTACTATGACCAGTCAGTAGAAAACGCCCAAAAGTACAAGGTCTAACGATTCAAGGACCACCCCACTGAAGGACTCACCTTAGAATCAATATGGAGAATAACCTTTAGCCAATTCGGTCTTAGGAGACTTGCCAAATGGCATCTGAACGACGAGAAGGGATGGACCATCCGCACCACGCTTGGTCCCCCATAACCACCCGAGGCAAACTTAGCTGGCCCAATAACGCCAAGATTGCCCTCTGCGTGATAATCACCCTGGAACATACTGAATGGGAGCAACTGGAAGGCAGCTACAGCGCTGACCAAGCCGGGGGACTGGGCGTGAGACCGTTCCCAGACTACCCTCGCTTCTCCCACCGGGAGTACGGCCACCGTGTTGGCATCTTCCGCGTGTTGGACACCCTGGAGCGCCTGGGCATCAAGGCCACGGTCGCCATGGACACTCAGACGGCTGAGGGCTACCCCTTCTTGGTGAAACACTGCCAAGACCGGGGCTGCGAGATTATCGCTCACGGCGTCTCTGGCTCCCAGATGATCACCGGCAACATGTCCGTAGAGGAAGAAACGGTGTTCATCCGTTCCTCAAGGGACAAGATGCAGGCGGCCACCGGCAATGTTCCCAGAGGATGGCACGGGACCGACTATGGTGAGTCGAACCGGACTCCGGACCTGCTGCGGCAGGCTGGCTTTGACTACGTAACCGACTGGGTAAATGACGAGCAACCCTACCCCATGCGGGACGGACTAACTGCCCTTCCAACTATGCTGGAGATGGATGACCTGTTTACCTTGTCGCAGCGCCGTGTGACCATTGACCGGTTCGCCCAATCAGTAACCGATGCATTTGACACGATGTACCGGGAATCCGATACCTCTGGGCGTCTGCTCACAATGAACCTGCACCCGTGGTTGATCGGCCAGCCCTTTCGCATCGGTTACCTTGAAGAGGCCCTCGGACACATAATGGGTCACGACGGCGTCTGGGCAGCGACTGGTTCAGAGATTGTGGACTGGTTCAACAACAATCCGCCGGCGTAGCGGTCAATCACATTCCATGACTAAAAACCAATGGCAAATGTTTATTTAGATAGGCTATCGGCGTTCCTGACAAAAATTCCAGGTGTACCCGGCGACGTCCACCTAGAGTGCAAACATCTCTTTGGTGGCGCTGCTGCTCTTTGCAGAAGGTCGCATCTGTATGTCACTAACTCCTATGGGATTGGCGCTGAGACTCCCGCCCGAAACAAAAGAACGTCTGTTGGCGGTTAGTCAGGCAGAACCGTTAAGATATTTCCCTAATAGTCCGATTAAAAAGGATTACGCACTGTTTCCTGGCGGGGCAGTCGAAAGTGATGAAACATTCGACTAGTTGACATTAGAAAGCATCCAATATGCCCTAAGTTTGCCAAAACCTAAATCAAAGCTGCAAGCGCGTTAAAACTATCCAGATACATCATTTCAAAAGGCCTTGGCTATGCTGTGTTGGTGAGCCCGCACTCACGCGTAGCCATAGCTAAAATCTCTTGACACCAAAATCTAGTTGTGATATTTTTCACCTGACCTCTAAGTAGGGGTATTTTTACGCGCGGCTCCCTTCGTGGGAATGCCTGTAAGAATGGCGATATAAGACAACCAACGAGAATCCATGTTCGACGACCCTAAAGCATTAAATAGCACCGATTGGCAAAACATCCACATGTTCTTGCAATGGTTCTGGATTTATCTCCCTATTGTCCTGACATTTGGCGTCACCTTGCTAACAGCCCACGCTCTGATTCCCTCGTTAATCATCACTGGCCACCTCCCGGAGTCGGCTCACAAGGTCCGTGTCCCGATGACAGGGTTCGCCGCTCTTGTCTTTGCGGCCGGTGTGGTTATCTTGATTCTTGCCATCAACGCTCAGTTAGATGTTCAGAACATTTGGCCCAGGGTTTTTGTCTAACCCACTCCTTAACAGCGAATTACTCATACCCAATGACTACCAATACTCCAAAGAAAACAATGAACGAAACAACTAACTAGATGATGCCAAGTCGGAAAATGCTACCGCTAATGGTTGCCGGTGGTGTTGTAACTGTAATCATGGGATTTGTCCTGGTTGTTCTTCTCATCTCCTGGTTCTCCAACCCGCCGTTTGGGCTGGGCAATGCCCCGCCCCAGCCGATAGCTTTCCCGCACACCGTTCACGTGGCCGAGAACAACATCCAGTGCGAGTTCTGCCACCGGAACGTGACCAAGGGCGAGGCTGCCACGGTGCCTGCTGTTGAAACCTGTCTCTTCTGTCATAAAGACATTGATGGTGGCAACGTCACCGCTCAGGCAGAGATTGAAAAAGTACGTACTGCCTTTGAAACCGATACGCCTATTAACTGGGAACGGGTTCACCGTCTCCCGGATCACGTCCGCTTCATCCATGAAGCACATATCAGGTACTTCACCGACGACGATATTCCGATTAAATACGGAATCAACGGCGAAGTATTAGCCGATACTCCAGATGTCGCCCTGACTTGCACTATCTGTCACGGCGATGTAGGCAATAAAACAGTAGTTAAACCCAAAACCGGCCAGTCTCTAAAGATGGGAACCTGTTTGGATTGTCACAAGGACAACAACGTTCCTACAGACTGTACGGTCTGTCATAAGTAATGGATTGCAAGGTCAGTAGGTAGATGAAACTAACCCGGCGAAATTTTCTAGCTTGGGCCGGCCTAGGCGCGGTGGGAGCCGTTGCCTGTGAGGGCTTTGGCATCAGACACGGCGAACTGGATATCCAGAGCTCTGTGCGGTTGCCAGAGGACCTAGTCCGGGGAAACGATAACTGGTACGCCAGCCTCTGTCGGACCTGTCCCTCTTGCGAGGGTATCGTCATTCGGGTCATGGAAGGCCGCGCCAAGATGATTCAAGGCAACCCCTTCTATCCGACCAACCAGGGCAAGATTCACGCCAGATGCGAATCAGGCCTACAAGCCCTTTATCACCCTGATCGTATTTCTTCGCCCATGCGCCGCACCGGCCCTCGCGCATCTGCGGAGTTCTCGGCCATCTCCTGGCAACCAAACGCCATGGACGCCCTGCGCACCGCGTTACAAGAGCGCGGACGGTCGTCGGTGATGATAACTGAACCGCTCCGTGGGCACATGGCCCTCTTGGTAGACCGGTTCAGTACCGCCATCGGCGCCGAACACTTGGGCTTTGAAGCCATCGACAACAACACCTACCGAGCAGCAGTGAAGAACGTCTTCGGACAGGACTCAATGCCCGACTTTGACCTGGACAACGCCGCCTTTATTCTGTCCTTCGGCGCGGACTTTCTCTCCACCTGGGTCTCACCCACCCGTTACCTACGGGGCTACGGTGAGTTCCGGCAGGGTGACAACCGTGACCGGGGCATGTTCTATCAGATAGATTCTCGGTTTTCCATGACCGCCGCCGCCGCTGACAAATGGCTGCCCGTGCGACCCGGTTGGGAAGGTCACTTGGCCATGAGCTTGGCTCAGGTGATTATTGAAGAGAACCTCGCTGCCCCTGGAGTGAACGTTGGCTCCCTGACCGGCGGCGACGCTCAAGCATTGAACAACTTTCGGCCCGAGACAATTGCTCCCATGGCCGGACTGACCGCAGAGATGACTGGCGGCGACCCGGTTGAGTTCCTAAAGAACTTGGCCCGCAGTTTTGCTGCCAGCCGACCTAGTATTGCTATCGGCGGCGGTTCAGCCGGCGCTTCCAGCAATGGGCTCTTCAACCTTGAAGCTATCTACGCGCTGAACTTCCTAGTTGGCAGCGTAGGAGAAGAAGGCGGAGTCAAGTTCAACCCTGGCAGCCCGTGGGACGATGTTCCCTCCACCAGCAAAGTGGGCGGCCTGGAAGACTGGGCTCGTATCACCGAGCAGATTCGCAGCGGAGAGACCAAATTGTTGCTACTGCACGGCACAGACCCCATCCACGGTCTGCCGGACTCTCTCCAACTTAGAGATGCCATCATTCAGGCTGACGACCTCATGGTTATCAGTTTCTCGCCCTTCTTGGACGATACCAGTGCACTAGCCGACCTGATTCTCCCCGACAGAGTTTCTCTGGAAGACTGGGGCGACGACATCACAGAACCGGGTCCCGGCTACCAGATGATTGGATTTCAGCAGCCAGTGGTTAACCCGATTGGTGACCTTGATCCACTCAGCTTCCCGGATGTTCTACTGACAGTGGCACAGGAACTCGGCAAAGAGTCTCAGTTGCCTTGGGCCAACTTCAAGAGCATGCTCCGTGAAGGCTCAGACGCTTTGTTTGAGTTGAACCGTGGCTCCATTGAAGCCTCCTCAGCTGAGGAGTTCTGGAACAACTTGCTGAAACGTGGAGGTTGGTGGGATGAACAATCCACCGGACCAAAGTCGGTCCAAGCTCCCGCTGGTCTTCTGAAGACCATCGCAGGCAAGGCTTCTAGCCCAGATTTCTCTGGAATCGGCATGGACGCCGACTCCTTCTACCTGGTCCCGTTCTCCCATAACACACTGCTAGACGGATACAACGGGCATCTGCCGTGGCTACAGGCCGCGCCGGATCCGCTGTCCACTGTTACCTGGCAGACTTGGGTGGAATTGAACGACAAGACCGCCGAGCAGTTGGATGTAAAAGAAGGGGATATCCTCCGTATAGAATCTTCCAAAGACTCCATCAGGGCTGTGGTCTACCCCACACCGGCCGCGCCGCCCGACGTCATTAGCGTTCCCTTTGGACAAGGCCGCCAATATGGCTCGGATTACGCCACTGACCGGCCAGGCAAAGAAAGTTCCAACGTGATGGATATCTTGGAGACCACCCGGGTCAAGGACACCGGCTCACTAGCCTGGGCTGGAACTAGGGTCAGAGTTTCTAAGACCGGAGAGAGCGTCAGTATCTCCAAACTGGAAGGCGATGTAAGGGCCATTGAGATTGGCCTGACGCCCGCTGAAGACATCATCAAGACCATTGCCCCAGAGAACGCCTAACAGCGTCCGCTGGGGTAACGAAAGACCTATACCAAGAAGAGTAGATAGACAAGGTTGATTGATGGTAACTAAACGAACAGAACATAAATGGGGAATGGTAGTAGATCTGGACCGGTGTACCGGTTGTCAGGCCTGTGTTGTGGCTTGTCAAGCAGAGAACAACATCCCCATCAACACCAAGGATTATTTCCAACAACGACGGGCCTACGAGTGGATCCGTATTGAACGTTACTGGGAAGGTGAATTTCCCAACGTTAAAGCAAGATTCATCCCCATCTTGTGTCAGCACTGTGAAAACGCTCCCTGCGAGCCAGTTTGCCCGGTCTTCGCCACCTACCACAATGACGAAGGTCTCAACGTACAGATCTATAACCGCTGTATCGGTACTCGGTATTGCTCCGTGAACTGCCCCTACAGCGTCCGGATGTTCAACTACTGGCAGCCCAATTGGCCGGACCGATTCCGCAACCAATTAAACCCAGATGTAACCGTTCGTACTCGTGGAATCATGGAAAAATGCACCTTCTGCGTGCAGCGCCTCCGCCGCGGCGAGGTCAACGTAGAACGACGCGGTCTGGAGCCCCTGACCGGTGAACGTATCACTGGTGAAAAGAAGCTCAACTACCGCCAGATGAAAGAAGGCAACTACCTGCCCGCCTGTGTCCAGTCTTGCCCGACCAATGCCCTGCAATTTTCCGATCAACACGATGAGACCGGTCCGGTAAAAGAGCGCTTTGACGAGGCTAACGAGCAGATTGAAACCCGCCACCACGGCGGACACGTTGATGAGAGTCACACCCGGGTTTACCGGTTGTTTGAAGAAGTGGGCACCAAACCCAATGTGATTTACCTGAAGAAAGTCGATTCATTCCCGTTGGAAAAGGCCTAAATAAATGGCGGCAACCGAAGCTAAAGGTCATGGCCAGCACGCAGGCATGTGGATTTATCCAGATGCCGCGACGTTAAGCCAAGACATATCTGAAAAATCTAAAGCCACCTCCAGTGCATTTAAAACGGCCTTGGTGGTGACTGGAATCCTGTTCGTGCTGGCCGTCATCGGCTTTATTGCCCGAGCAGCCGATGACGGATTTGATGAGATTGGCCCCTGGGGCTACTACAACGCTGTCTTCTCCATGATTTTCATGGTTACCAGCGGCGCCCCTCTGGCTGCCTGCGCCTTCCGCTTCACCAAGAGCCACTGGCGTCGACCCTTATCAAGAGTCGCTGAACTGTTCTCCATCGTAGGCATACTTAATCTGATTATGTTCATCCCCATGATGATTTTCCTACCGTCTCTGGACAATCCGGCCGGCGTGGTTGAAGGTCAGATGGAACTCCGCAGGACCATCTGGTTCGAAGGCCCAATTGGGGCTCCTCTAGCCTGGGATTTGCTCGGAGTAGCATTCCTAGTAATTACAGCAATCGCGATTCTCTGGACCTCAGCCATGGCAGACATGGCCGAAGCACGGAACACCGCCACTGGTTTCAAGGGCTGGCTCTACCGGAGATTGTCCGGTGGCTGGTATGGCACCAAACGACAATGGAACGTACAGAAGGCTGGCTTGGCATTGCTCGGCGCTTTCTACTTCATGACTGTTGTCTTCATGCACTTCGTATTCAGCTCCGATTACGCTCAGAGCTTGATTCCTGGATGGAAAGACTCCATCTTCCCGGTGATTTACACGGTAACCAGCTTCCAGGTTTCCCTGGGTGCTATCCTGGTAGCGCTGTTCATACTACGACGCTGGGGCGGCTACGAAGGCTACATCGGCAAGTCGACCTTCTGGTCGGCCAGCAAGGTGTTGCTGGGAATAACCCTGCTCTGGATTTACCACATGTTCGCGTTCTTCATCACGTTCTGGTACGGCCGGCTGGAGATTGAGCAGAACATCATCCAATACCTAATTAGCGATACTTACTCGATCGTCTTTATCCTGAACGCATTGTTCAGCTTCGTACTACCCTTCGCGGTTCTGGTCTGGAACCCCGTACGCCGCACCGACTGGGGTCCAGCTTTGGCTGGCCTGCTGGTGGTGATTGGTGGGCTCCTATTTAACATCCGGATCTTCGTGGCGTCAGCCAACGCGGCTCCGGGAGAAAAACTATACGCATTCTTCATGGAGCACGTACCGGCGCCGGTTTATCCCGACATCTGGGACGTATTCATGGTGGTAGGCGGACTTGGCGCAGCCGTGTTCATCTATCTACTATCAACCAGGATTCTGCCGGTCCTTTCTCTCTGGGAAGTGAAGGAAGGCACCTTGTACCAGAAATGGGGCAAGCTATTCCGAGGCGAATATCAAATCTTAGGTAAGCCTGAATAAACAGATCACAATTTAGACATAACTCATGGATGCCAAAGCCCGGCATCCAACCGGACACGATGTGCTCGGACACTACACAGGTAAACCGTTCAACGGAGCATCATGCAGGAAGGCAAACCACTAAGTTCTAAACAAATTAACCGGGAATTGCTCTTAACAATTCTCAATTCGCCGAAGTGGTTCTTTACGACGATTTCGCTGCTTGGCATGATCGTGCTCTTCGCCATGGGTGCCGCTGGAATCATGATCAACCAGGGCTTTGGCGTCACCGGTTTGAACCGCCCAGTGATGTGGGGATTCTTCATCACCAACTTCGTTTTCTGGATCGGTATCAGCCATGCCGGTGTGATGCTCTCGGCCATCCTGCGTCTTTCCAAGGCAGAGTGGCGGCGTCCGGCTACCAGAGCTGCAGAGATTCTCACAGTCTTCTCTCTGATGACGGCCATGACAATGCCTTTGATTCACACCGGTCGACCGTGGCGTACGGTCTACTGGATTTACACCCTGCCCTTTGTGCCTTATGACTATGCTCGCGGCATCTGGCCCAACATCCGGACTCCCTTAGTCTGGGATCCCAGTGCTGTTTACACGTACCTAACATCGAGCATCCTCTTCGTATTGGTTGCTCTGATTCCTGACTTCGCAGTCCTGCGTGACCGTACCACTGGTATCAGTCACCGCATCTACGGCATGCTGGCCATGGGCTGGCAGGGTAACCCCAGACAATGGAAACTACAGGTTATCGCCGGCGTACTGCTCTCAGCACTGATTCTGCCGGTCTTCGTCTCCGTACACAGCATCGTGTCCTGGGACTTCGGAATGGCGGTCTCGGTTAAGTCTTGGCACTCAACGATTTTTGCCCCTTACTTCGTTGTTGGCGCGGTTCATTCCGGAGTTTCTGCGGTTGCTTTCGTACTGATTCTTTTGCGCTACGTTTACGGATGGCAGAACTATATCCGTCACGAGCACATTGACGCACTTGCCCGTCTCCTTGTAGTGGTGGCCACTGGTTGGTTCTACTTCTTGGTAATGGAAATCGTGTTCGGCTTCTACGGTCGGGAGGCAGACGAGATCGCGGTTAGGAACTTCCAGTTCATGGTTACTCCATGGAATATCTGGATGATGATATTCGTTGGAGTAACTTACTTCCTACCGGTGGGTATCTGGCTGAGCCGCTCTGCTCGCAGAAACCTCTGGATCATGTCATTAGCTTGTATCTCGGTGAACATCGGTATGTGGCTGGAGCGTTTCCTGATTATCGTACCTGGCTTGGCCCGCAAACAATTGCTGACCTTTGACTGGTACACCTACCGCCCCAGTCCAACCGAGTGGATTATCGTCGGCGGCACGTTCGCCATGGTGACCATGCTCATGCTGATAGTCGCCAGGGTTGCACCGCTAATACCGCTCTACGACATTAAAGAGGGCGAAATACTAAGAACGGAAATAAAGATCGGCCGGGTTACGGTTCCAGCCGTCTACAGAGAAGACTAGGTCGGCACCACTGTTAAATAGTAGGCATCTCGAGGAAACAGAATGGCTAAATTACCGATTTTAGGGTTGTTCGAAAGCGCCGATCACGCCGCCGATGCGGGTGACGCTCTAAAGGCTGCTGGCGTTCCAATGACCGACTACGATTTTCTAACGGACGCTCCATACCCTGAGGGTGCATTCGGCGAGCGCGAAGAGAACCACCGTCTCTACATATTCCCCTTTGTTGGTGCCTTGGTCGGCCTGACAGTGGGAATCATGCTCACTGCCATGACTCAGATGGCCTACCCATTGGCACAGGGCGGTAAACCGATTCTGTCCATGCCTCCCATGGCTGTGGTGACCTACGAGAGCACAATGCTCACGGCGATCGTTTTCACAATCATCGGTATCTTGTTTGAATCCAGGCTACCCGCGTTCAAACAGGGCTTGTACGACACCCGTATCACTGAAGGTTACATCGGTGTCTTGGTCAATGTGGACGAAGATCAGCTAACCCCGACTCAGACTCTGCTCACCCAGGCCGGAGCTATTGACGTAGTTCGCAAAGACGGAGGCTCGGGGGCTTAATGATTAACCGGGTCATTTCACATTCCATTTCGCCTAGCGCCGATCAGGTTCAGACCAATCAGCCCAAGGCGGGGCGTAGTAAGCGTAGATTCAAAGGCTGGTTCATTGGAATAGCCATGCTATTTGGTATCTTGGTCGTTGGCTGCAGCCAAGGAACATATCCTGTGGATATTTTCTACGAGCAGCACTACCAACAATCGTTCAAATCCCATGAGCCGCCCCGTTTGCTTGGTGTGGCTGATGCAGTCTCATTCTACCCGCCCCCAGCTTCAACTGTGACCAACACTGGCGCTGACCTCTACCTGGTCAACTGCCAGATGTGCCACGGCGCCGATGCCAAGGGGACAGGACCAGTCCTCGCCAAGATTACCGAGATGTACGGATACAAACCGATTGTGGACACGAACATCACCACCCGGCCTGTGGCGTTCATCGCTTCCAGGCTGGAAGCCGAGAGCAGGCCCCTTGGCCCAACCTCGGTCATGCCGCCCTTTGGCAAGCTATTGAACGAGACGGAACGCTCCGCCATCGCTGAATACGTCGGTTCGCTCCCAAAATAACCTCACCTGAGCAACAACCCGGAACGTATTGGGGCTGCGTTTTCGGTTTCGGTTGATATATGAGACCTTTGACTCTAAGCCCCTACACCTCTTCTGCGACCAGGTTCACCCCCAGGGCTATCTTGCTATTGCTGGTCGTCTTCGCCCTCTTCTTCGCTCTGGGTATTACCCAAAGTGGTACTCTGCACGCCCAAACCCCAGAGCCCGTTTCCCCCGAAGGGTCATACAGCGAAAGTCAGGCCCAGGGCATTGATCGTATGATTATGTGTCCGGTCTGCCCCGCCGAGACCATTGACCAAGCTCAGGTTGAAATCTCATTTCAGATGCGCCAGATTGTTCGGGATATGCTGTCTCTAGGTCGTGACCGCGACGAGATACTGGATTTCTTTGTTGAGCGTTATGGCAAAGATATCCTGGCCGCACCACCCAAATCAGGAGCCAACCTGGTTGCCTGGCTAATGCCGGTTGCAGCAGTTAGCGTCGGACTGATAGCCGTGTACTTAATCCTCCGTTCCATGACTAGACGAGGGACTGCCCCTGTCATTGCCCAGCCGGTTACAGACTCCGGTCTGATACCCTATCTGCAGTTGGTTGACCGCCACTTGGACATGACTAGAAGCGCTTCTCAGACAGGCAGTACATCCAATCCAAACAGCTCTGGCGTAGAACCGCTTGGAGAATCACCCGGGGAAAAACCTGAAGATTCAACCGATACAGACGAACCCGAAGCTAATGTTGATCAGGGAAAACAAGGTAAGTAGATGGCTGAACTAGGCGCAATTAGCCTTTGGATAGCTTTGGCACTGGCGGCTTACTCCACTGTAGGCTCAGTGGCCGGTAAGCTGCGCCTGTCACCAGCCCTTGTGGAAAGCGCTCAATCGGCCGTGTACGCCGCTGCTCTGGCGTTGCTCGTTGCCACCTTGAGCCTGGTCATTGCTTTTATCAGCCGCGACTTTGAGATTTCCTACGTGGCGGCCCACAGTGACCTGGCGATGGCCGACCGGTTCACCTGGGTGGCCTTCTATGCCGGAAACGAGCAATCATGTCTAGCATCGCGGTTTGGCGGTCGCCAGAAAAGTTCAAAGACGCCATGCCCTACACAACCGCAGTTTTGATGCTGACTTTGACCTTCTTCCTGGCCGTGACCGCAGTGATGGCCAATCCCTTCGACAAGCTCCCCTTCGTGCCCCTGGACGGAGAGGGCATCAACCCGTTGTTGACCCACTTTGGCATGTTCTTCCATCCGCCGGCGTTGATGGCCGGGTTGATCGGCATCACCCTCCCATTTGCCTTTGCCTTGGGTTCATTGCTGGCCGGGAAGACCGGGGACGAATGGGTGGATGCCGGCCGCGTCTGGGGCATCATCTCTTGGGTACTATTGGCCGCGGGACTATTGCTGGGTTCGTGGTGGGCTTACACCATCTTGGGCTGGGGCGGATTCTGGTTCTGGGATCCCGTTGAAAACGCAGCATTTATGCCCTGGCTTGGCATCACCGCTTTCATTCATTCAATCATGGTGCAAAAACGCCGGGGCATGTTCCGCATGTGGAACATAGTCCTGGTCAACGTGGCTTTTGGCCTGGCCCTCTACGGCATGTTCATGAACCGTGGCGGCTCGGTGCCATCAGTCCACTCCTTTGGGTCGTCCTCGTTGGGCTGGATATTCCTTATTTTCTTGGCCGTTGGCGTGGTGGTGCCATTCGCCATTTTCATCTGGCGGTACCCGCTGTTGAAGAGCGCCCGAAACCTGGACTCCATGCTCTCTAGAGAGGCAGCGTTCTTGGTGAACAATATGCTTCTCCTGGCGATAGCGTTCGTCACACTGTGGGGCACGGTCTATCCGCTGTTATCGCGGCTGACCAACGACGAAGAAATCACGATTGCCCGACCGTTCTACGACCAAGTAAACGGGCCGCTGATGCTGGCTCTGGTCTTCCTTATGGGCGTGGGCCCGCTGATACCGTGGCGCAAAGCCGGGATGGCCAGCGTCCGAAAAACACTGCTGCCACCCATCATTGGCGGCCTGGCCACCGTGGGTATTTTGGCCGCACTAGGACTGCACAAGGAATACGCCCTAATTGGTTTCGGGCTGGCGACTTTCGTGACTACCGGAATCCTGATGGAATGGTTCCGAGGGATGCGTTCCCGTCATCGCAGCTCAGGCGAGAATTATGCCACGGCGTTCCTACAGCTGATCATGGCCAACCGGCCCCGCTACGGCGGTTACATCGTCCACCTGTCGGTGGTGATGGTGACATTGGGTATCGTTGGCACATCGTTCTTCAGTACGCAAGTAGACGTGGTCCTGAGCCCCGGTGAATCGGTGGCGGTCGAAAACTATGAACTGGTCTACTTGGGCAGCGTAGAAACGCCCAAAGGCAACCGCACCGAGTTTACCTCCACCGTCCAGATATTCCGCGACGGTGACCTGCTGGAGACGGTGCGTCCCAAACGTGATTTCTATCCCAGCTTCAATATGGCTGCCACCAACGCGGCCATCCGGTCAACTCCCGTCGAAGACCTGTACATTGTGCCCAGCGAAAACTTACCGGATGGCAGCGTGGGATTCCGCATCTTGATCAACCCGCTTATCTGGTGGATGTGGGTGGCCGGGCCGGTGATGTTGGTCGGCACAGTGGTGGCACTGTGGCCGACGCGAGTCCGTGCGCCCGCCCCAGTGCCAAACCTTCGCCGGTTCACGCCTGGAACCCGGCCGACGACTGCCTAGTGGGTTTGCCTTTCCTGGTAAACTGAGTTCATGGACGCGGAAACATTTATATCCATATCTTTTGGCGCAATACTGGCCATCTTCAGCTTTGCCATGGTCGGGTACGCGTTTCTGCGTGACCGTGAGCCAATTGCTGCCGACAGTTCAGTCCCGATTGACTCCGACGACCAAGCCCTAGACGATATCTTCGACGCCATCAACACCTTGGACCTGGAGTTCCAACTGGCTCGGCTACCCGAATCACAGTTCCAGGAGCAATTCCAAGCGTATCGATTGCAGGCTGCCACAGTCCTGAGAGACCAGCTTAAGATCGGCCGCGGTGATCCAGCCTGGGTGCTGGAACAGGAGATACTGCTAGCCAGGGGCGAACGAGAGAACGCCGATGGCCGAGTTGTTGCCTGCCCGGACTGCAGTGCCGCAGTGCTGGCGAGCGCATCTGATTGCCCCAATTGCGGCGCAGCTATGATGTCCCCGTAGTGAGGTCCAAACTAGTTCTATTAATGGTCCTGGCTGTCGCGTTGTCTCTCTTTCCCTTTGTCGGCCCGGCTATCTTGGCTCAAGAGACGACAACTGTCAGAGGTCAGATGGTCAACGGCACAGCAGGCGCCGAGATACCGGATGACCTCAGTGTATTGATGCTGATAAGCGGAGCAGACGGCCGTCTCGCCGGCACCGGACAGGCCAGCCCCGAGCCCGACGGCAGTTTCGTGTTCGACGACGTCCAGGTTGAAGACGGCAGCACCTACACTGTCAGTGTGGACCACATGGGTGTCTTTTACGGCACCTCACTCACCCACGACAACCTTGATGAAGGCCTAATGCTCACCGTCTACGAGACCACTCTCGACGCCTCAATAATCCAGGTGGAACGGCACGTGATGGTCATTGCCGCGGTGGACAAAAATGACCAGCTGGTCAGCGCCATCGAGTTTGTCCGCGTCATGAACCCGTCAGATCGGACGTTGCTGCCGGACCTTACGAACCTAGATCAAATCAGCTTTTTGCGATTTGCTCTGCCACCAAACCCTGCCGAGTTAAACGTTCAGTCAGACCTGCCCGGTGGTGACATCGTGTCCATCGGCACCGGGTTTGCTCTAACATCGGCTGTGGTGCCCGGCGCCCACAGCATCGACTTCTCCTACGTGTTCCCGTTTGAGGAAGATACCGTCTCCTACCGGCAGAGCCTGGTTCAGGGCGCTGGTATCTTCCAGGTTCTAGTCCCGGAGACCTTTCCGAACATGGCTGTCTCCAATCTCACCAGTGTTGCCCCGGTGAATATCCAAGACACATCCTACCGAGCCTACGAGGTCAGGGATATGCCACCGGGGCAGGGATTGCAGCTTGAGATCACCGGTCTGCCGCTGCCAGGTGCCTTGACTCGATTCTCCAACACGATCACTGGGGGCCGGTTCTGGCAAATCGCTATACCCAGCGCCCTGGGTGTGACACTAGCCTTTATGCTCCTGTGGGGCCTCATACGGGGCTATCGCCCCGATTCGGGCCCCAATGGCCAGTCAACGGCCTCTGCGGCTGTGGGTCCGGCTGAGAGGGCCGCAGTAGTACACGCCGTAGCGTCCTTGGATCTCCAATACCAGGAAGGACACGTTCCAGAGTCGGATTACCGCACCCAACGCCAGGAGCTACTCAACCGAGTCCTCAGTTCCGGCGGCGACTCAGCAGCCTCCAGCGGAGACAATCTGAAATGAGCAAACGCACCTGGGTCATGTTGGGCGGCGGCGTACCGCTCATCGGTTTGCTTGCGCTGCTTGCTTGGGCCTCTATCAGCACCGGCGGCAACCCTGGCGGCATGGCGACCAACAGCGACCTTGTCGAGTACGAAATCGATGCCGAGACTGCCCGGAATTTCAACCAGGACCTGATTGGCGGCGGTTCTTTGAAGCTTTCAGACTACCAAGGACAGGTTGTGATGGTCGATTTCTGGGCGTCTTGGTGCCAGCCCTGCCGTGTGGAAGCCCCAATTCTAGCTAAGGTCTATCAGGAGTTCCTAGACCGGCCGGTGGAGTTCATCGGAGTGTCGGTCTGGGACAATATCGGCGACGCTGAGGTTTTCCTCCAGCAGGAAGGGCATACCTACCCCAACGGATTCGACCGTGAAGGTGTCATCGCCATCGATTACGGTGTCCGGGGCATACCGGAGAAATATTTCATTGACCGCGACGGCATCCTGGTCAAGAAATTGTCCGGCCCTTTGACTGAGACAACTCTCCGCGCCACGTTGAACGAGCTATTAGCCAGATGAAGAACCGCACAAAAAGGGGCGGGCTATGAGCACTTCTCAGGTAGCAGTGGCCATGGACTGGGGAGGCACCTGGATCAGGACGGCAGTCATCAACAGGCAGGGCGATATCCTCTGGCAGGCCAGGGAGCCCAACCCGCAGAACGGCACCAAAGAACAGTACCTGGCCCACGCTGAACGGTTGCTGGCAACGGCCATCGAACACGCCGGCGGCCCGGTAGCCGGCATCGGCGCGGCGGTGGCGGGCCCGGTGGAACCAACTACTGGCACTTTCTATCAGCCGCCAAACCTAAAAGTTCTGGACGGTGTTTCCTTCAACGCCCTCTGGGAGGACAAGTTCTCTCTTCCAGTCTGGGCGGGTAACGACGCTAACCTGGCAGCAATGGGCGAGTTCTACTTTGGCGCTGGCAAGCAATCGGAAGAACAAGGCCAGCCTGTAAAAAGCTTGTTTTATGCCACTGTCAGCACTGGGGTTGGCGGCGGCGCGGTGGATAACGGGAGATTGTTCCTGGGCGCCAACGGTCTGACTGCCGAAATCGGACATACGATAGTGAACCCGTCAGGAGATGCTCTTAGCTGCGAATGCGGCTCTCGGGGTTGTTTGGAAACAGCGGCTTCAGGCACCAGCATTGCCCGCATCGCCAAGCTACGATTGGACGCCGGTGAGTTTCCGGACTCTGTGCTGGCTGGACTAGAACCGGATAATGTCGATTCCGAAGCGGTGTTCGACGCCGCTCAGCGGCATGACCCGCTGGCGGTGTCGATATTGGACGGCGTGGTGTCCGCCTTGGCCATCGGCCTGACCAACGTGGTCCACCTTTTCAACCCGGATATGATTGTGCTGGGCGGCGGGGTAACCGTTGGTCTGGTGAAGTTGAATCTACTCACCGCCATCAAAAAACAAATACTGGGCCGGGCGATGAGCGAACTACACAAAGAATTCCAGCTCACATCGGCAGCATTGGGCGACTCGGTGGGTCTGGTGGGGGCCGCCGCCTTAGTCTGGCAGCGGTTGGACAAAGCGCAGGAGTAGATTCCGACGGCGGGTCATATTGTGCCACCGGAGTTTCTTACCCGGAGTTGGTTTCGGGTGCGTGAACTGGCTAACGAAAGCTAGGGCGGGTTAAAAACCCGCCCTTCCGCGGCGACCGCGCTTTGTTTGTGGCAATATATGGCTCGCGAATGGCAACGCCGCTAATACGCCAACCATGCCGCCCCATGAAAACCCCACTGCGTGGGTTAATTTATGTAGCGGCCGCCCATTACGTTTATGCTGTCTCCGGTGATGTAGCCAGACTCGTCTGACGCGAAGAACAGGCAGGCATTCGCAATATCTTGCACGGTTGCTTGGCGGCCCATGGGAATACCTTTCAGGTGTTCGTTGGAGCCACGCTCCACACCGGCCTGGAACTCCGGGTACCACTCGGGGTTGCCTCGGGAGGTATCCGTGGAGCCTGGGTTAACCATGTTGGCGCGTATGTTGTAGGGGGCCATCTCTGCGGCCACAGCGCGCAACAAGCCCACCACACCGGTCTTGGCGGTGGTGACAATTGATGTGCCGGGACGCCCGGTAATGGCCGACTGTCCGCCTAGGGCGATGATGCTGCCGGTCTTGCGTTCCATCATGCCAGGCAGCACGGCCTTGATCAGATAGAAGGCAGCGTGCATGTTCACGCCCAAGGTATGGTGCCATTCCTCGTCAGTCACTTCCAGGATGGGTTTATGGGGGCGGATGGCCACGTTATTGACCAAGATATCTATCTTGCCCAGCTCTTTAATTCCTTCAGCCACCATTTTTTTGACACTGTCAGAGTCGGAGACGTCGGCAATCACAGTGTGGACCTTTACTCCCAGCTCGCGGCACTTTGCGGCTACGTCGTCCAGTTCAGCCTGGCTGGTGCGCGTGTTCAGGACCAAGTCAGCCCCTTCCCGGGCAAATGTTATAGCGACCTCTCGGCCAATGTTCCGGCTGGCTCCGGTGATCAGGGCGGTCGTTCCTTCCAGTCGCATGGCTAATCCACCTTGTTTGTAATTTATTGTCTTTATTTTTTAACGCCAAACGCTTGGTTCCGAAGAACTTCGGCCCAGCGCGCTAGATTTTACCACCTTGGTCGCACCAGCACCGACAGTCTCCCGCTTGACCAGGCTGGAACGCGGTGTAAAATTGGCCTGACAGATTAATGGCTGCCCAAGCACCGGTTGCCTAAAGTGTGCATTTGCAGCCCAAAACGAGGTAAGACAAACATGAAATGGTGCAGATTTTCCACCGGCGGGGACATATCATTTGGCATCATCGAGGGCGACACCGTAACTCAGGTTGATGGTAGCCCATTTGATAGCTACACAAAGACTTCAACGACCCACAAGCTGGACGCGGTGAAACTAGAGGTTCCGGTCATCCCGCCGACCTTTTATGCCGCTGGTATCAACTACCCGGAGCATGTGACCTGGGCCGCCCAGATGCGCGGTGAAGAACCAGTTCTGCCGAAACAGGCCGATGTTGGCTACCGGGCCATCAACGCCTTGGTTGAAGACGGCCACGACATAATCGTGCCCAAAGACGCCACTGAGATGCTCCAGTATGAGGGCGAGTTGGTGGTGGTCATTGGCAAGACCTGCCGCAATGTCACTGAGGAACAGGCGCTGGACTACGTGTTTGGCTACTCCATCGGCAACGATGTCAGTGAGCGCACCTGGCAGCGCGGCGACCGAACGATGTGGCGAGCCAAGAACACTGACACCTTCAAGCCTATGGGCCCCTGGATCGTCACCGACCTTAACCCAGACGACTTCCATGTGATCATCAAGGTCAACGAGAAGATTGTGGGCGAGTATGACGTTGCCACTGCCATCTTCGGCGTCCGCACTTTCATCAGCAAGATGAGCGAGTACCTGACTCTGGTACCCGGCGACATCCTGTGGATGGGCACTGACGGCGCAACGGAGAATATGGTGGACGGCGACATTTGCTCCATCTCCATCAACGACATTGGAACCCTAACAAACAAAGTAAACTGGCAGAAATAGCGGCGCAGCCGCGTTTCCGGGGGTCTGACTTAAGAGAGAGCCTTTGCAAAAACAAAAGCGCTCTCTTTTTATTTTTTATGCATAGGGATTATCGACCTGATACATCAGCCTACAATCCCATGAAAACCCAGCTATGCTGGCGGTTAGGCGTTTAGGCCGATTCCGGTCTCGGCAGACCAGGCCTGGAGACCGCGGCGGTAGGCCAGGGCGCCCATGGGCATGATTACGCACTGCATGGCCTCAAGCACTTCCATGGGGGTGGCTCCCTCTTGGATGGCCACGTGGATGTGGGCTTGGATTTGGTCAACGTCGGCTTTCAGAGCTGCTTCAACCGCCACCTGCAGTAGTTCCTTGGTCTTGCGGTCCAACAAACGCTGTCCCGTATAGGTGGCGTCGATGAACTGGTTGTAGGAAGTGACCCAATCAATGTCCACTTCAGCCATAATCCGGTGCATCTCCAGGGAATAGCCTCGATTCTCTGAGATCCTCTTTAGCATTTCCTCTTTGGTTTCTTCAGCCATGGTTATTACTCCTCACTTGGTTTTGATTTGATTAAGTTTAAATTGGCAACTTATGTCTAATGACGAATGGGCGAATTGTAATCGCTGTCGGGCCGCTCCACCAGTATTGTTAGAAAGGTTGCGTGGTCAGTAATTTGGTCATGTTACAATCTGCCGAAGCCGCTGAAACACGCCAAATCCGGCCATCAGGAGGTGCCGTCACGCAGTCGAATCTTGGACCAGAATATTTCCAGCGAGAGGATGAAGAGGACGACGGAGTCTTCTACCAGTCCCCGCGCTTGGTTGTGCATATAGACCAGGGAGCCATCGCCGCAATCAGCAACCTATTCAAACAACAGGTACCAGAGAACTCAGAGATACTGGACCTGATGAGCAGCTGGCGCACCCACTGGCCCGCCGACCATCCCAAAGCCAAAATGGTCGGATTAGGCTTGAATCAAGTCGAATTAATGGAAAATCCAGACCTGGATGAATTTGTTGTTCACGATGTGAACAGAAATCCTGAGCTGCCCTTTGAAGACGATTCCTTCGATGCAGTGCTAATCACCGTCTCGGCTCAGTACCTGACTAAACCCATTGAGACCTTTGCCCAGGTGAACCGAATTCTGCGGCCGGGCGGGGTCTTCATTGTCAGTTTTTCTAACCGGATGTTTGCCACCAAGGCAGTACTAATCTGGCGCAACTCTACCGACCGAGGTCGGGTTGATCTGGTGGGCACCTACATGGAGTCTGCACAGAATTTTGAGGACATCCAGGCCACTTTCCTCAATGCCCAGACCAGCCCGCCCGACGACCCAATGTTCGCCGTCTATAGTCGTAAAGCTAAGACTGAATAGCTAGGCAGGCGATAAAAATACCTTCCCCCGCAGCGGGGGAAGGTTAGATCCAACGGAGTCGAGACTCTCGACCATGTCGGAGATGCGGGCGTTTCTAGCTGCTGGTAGGTGCCGTCAGAGGCTCCGTAGCGACGCTGGTCACGGGCAACGGGCCTGGCGGTTTGGCAGCCAGCACCATCACGGCGGCGATGCTAACTATGATTCCAAACACGGTGAATGGTGCTCGGTAGTCACCCGTGGCGTCATACATGAACCCCGCCACTATGGGTCCCATTGCCTGTCCGCCGATTTGAGCAGGCAATGTCAGGCCTCGAATGCTGCCAAGGTGTAGTCGTCCGTAATAATCGGCCCAGGTGAGCCGCAGCAGCAGGTGCATCCCACCCACACCTACGCCCAGCAGCAACCCCACGGGCAACCCAACTGATAGAGAGCTGCTGTACCCCGTGCCGATGGCGCCCACGGCAGTGATTGCGCCCGCCGCTGCCAACAAGGCCCGCAGCGGCAATCGCCGGGCCCAAAACGACCAGAATAAACTGCCAGGCACCTGTCCAAAGGCAAAGACGCTGGCCGTGATTGCCGCCAGCCTGATATCCACGCCCTGGCCGATGTAATGGGGCACCTGATGCAGGCTAACCCCGGCCTGGACGATGAAGCCAAACACCGAGAACAAAGCCAAAATCCAAAACGCCCGAGTGTGCAACGCCTGCCGCACGGTGTAGTTGTGTTCAACATTAGCGGATGGGGCCGCCACTTCCACTACAGTTTCTGCCCCTAACGGAGCAGACTCACGGCTTGGTTGCTGGCTCTTCTCAGGGTCGGGTTCCAGGCCCATATCTTCAGGGCGACGGGCCATCAGCAACAACACGGGAATTATGCCAGTACTGATGGTGAATATCCCCAGGGCCAACCAGGCCGTCCGCCAACCCCAGCCGTTGATCATCACCTGGGCAACCACCGGGAAGATTGTCAGCCCAATAGATTGAATGATGCCCATGTAGGCCAGTGCTGAGGGTCGGCGTCTAATGAACCAGTTACTCACGGCTGTGGATGTGCCCAATTCCAACGGACTGGAGAACACCGCCCGCCCTGGCACGTACATTGCGTAGAAGGACCAAACGGGAGAGGTCATGGAAAGGCCAATTGCACAGATACCCACCACCGACGCAGAGCCTGCAAGCATTATTCCGGAGCCGTAGCGGTCTACCAGCCGGCCCGCATAGGGTGAGACCAATAATCCAAACAGGGCGCCCAGACTCACGGCACCAGAGAACTGGCCTCGTGACCAACCAAACTCTTCGGTCATGGGCACCACGAACACCGAGAGGGTAGCCACGGCCATCACTGGTCGTGAGCCGAAGCTCGGAACAGATGCGACGGCCAATACCACCCATCCGTAGTAGAAGGGCAGCCGCTGGGCTAACCGAGCGCGCAGTCCGGCAAAGCTCACTGCGCGCTCCGGTTGCGTTGAGGTCGGCGTATTTCCGTTTCTATTTCTCTCTCAGATGAGTGGATAGAAAAAACAACCATTGATGCAACTGACTTAGGGCTGGGGATGGGGCTCGCCCAGAATGTGCATCAGCCGGTTGGCCCAGGCAAATATCGACGTGGACAAAGTTAGGTCAAATATTTCATCCAATCCAAGTCCGTTTTCAACCATACGCTCAACATCGGCCTTATCAGCCTCTGGTGGAGATTGCGACAACTTGGTGGAAAAATTGAGCATCGATTTTTGACGGTCGTCTAGATTGGCGTCTTTACGGTCGGCAAAGATGAGGTCCATCACCGACTCGTCCTTGGTCAGTTGGTTATACCGATTGGCGTGAACCGCCGCGCAGTAGATGCACTCGTTAACCACGGAGGCCGCCACAGCGCCGAACTCGGTTTCAGCTCGGGACAGGCCGCCGTGATGAAACATGATGCCGTTGAACAAAGGAGTGCGCTGTTGCAAAGTCTCCGGGTCCAGGGCCAGCACCAGCGTGTAATTGCCGATCTTGGTATCGGAGACCGTCACCCTCATAGCTTCTAATTGCTCAGGGGTGGCTTCCGCCAGCACCGCTGGTTTTACTCGGGGCTCCCAAAAAGGAACTACCGTTGTGAATTCTTTGAGTATCTCGCTCATGCTACCTCCGCCATCAACCTGAGACTATGGACCACTCTTATTTGGTAACTGAGAAAAGCAATCAGCTGCGATAGCCTGACAATGTCCGGGTCATTCATCCCAACAGATTGCAGGGCCAGAACGTCGCCCGCTGCTGCTTCTTTTGGCTTGGTGGTGATTAGATCTGTGTGCCGGATAATTGCCTTGAGCCTGGCATCGCTGCCGCCGTCAAAACTCGTATCCGCAAGAGATTGGCTGCCGTCACCAAACAAGCTCTCGTAGTGGGTTACCAGGGCTGAATCGTTGTTCAGTTTGGCCATCCGGCAGGCCAGCCCGGCGCGTTCCGCGTGAGACAGCCCGCCAGGGCTCTTGGGCCTGAGCGATGCTTCGTGGGAATTCTCGGTGAGTTCCATAAGGTCGGCGCGGGCAGAAAATACGCTGGCCAAAGCGCTATCAGCGGTAATGCCCGACGCCTTGGCGACTACAGTCTGAAATATGTCCAATATATCCTCCATGTTTCTTTGCCGGATGAGTTTAAGTGAAAGGATTAAATAGAACCATCGATCACGATGTCCAACACCGCCGGCTTACCCGAGGCTATCGCCCTTTGCAATGCCGGGGCAATCTCTGCCGGGTCCGTTATTCGCTCTCCGGCCACCCCCATGCCACCAGCGATGCTGGAGATGTGGAAAGGCGTGGGGAAGTCGGAATACGGCAGATTCTCACCAGCCGTTTCTTTCATCTGCAAGATATCCCGTTGGTAAAGGTCGAAGTTCACCTTCAGGATGCGGTACATGCCGTTGTTGCAGATGACAAACACGCAGGGGATGTTGTCATTGGCCGCAGTCCAGAGCCCTTGGACGGTCATCATGGCGCTGCCGTCTCCAATAATGCCGACGACCGGTCGGTCTGGGTTGGCGACGGCAGCGCCCATGGTTGCGCCGATGCCGCCGCCGATGGCCTGGCCTCGGAAAGCCCTGATGTCGCCCCGTTTCTTGCCCTGGAAGTAGTGCCGCATGGTGGCCCGGTTGCTGATGGAATCATCAACCACAATCGCATTCTCAGGCATAGCGGCGGCCAACTCATACATCATGCGCGCCGGGGACATTGGCTTGCTGTCCCAATCCTCTTTCACTGACTCATCGAAAGCCTTCCGCTTGTCGGCAGCCGCCACCAATACGCCGATCTTGCGGCCGTCAATGTCGTTGGCAAGTTCCGGCGTAATCAGGGGTTTCAAGCCGTCAATCAGTTCCTCGATTCCCATACGACAGTGCGAGACGATTCCGACGTCCGTTGGCTCTGACCTTCCGGCTCGGCCTGGAATCGGGTCAATGTGGATCAATTTGGTGTTCTCACCCAGGATGACATCGCCCCAGTAGAACAGCTCATCTATGGCATCCATGCCAATGCACAAAACTAGGTCTTTATCTTCCAATAACTCCCGTCCGGCGGGGGTGCGCAGCGTATGGGTACCAAAGAACTGGGGGTGCATGGTTGGGAATGCCACTTCTGCGCCCCGTGACTGGTAGACCGGGAAGCCCACCAGTTCCGCCAGTTCCACGGCGGCATCGTTGGCGTGGTCCTCAGATACTCGGTCGCCCACCATCATGATTGGGTTCTTAGCGGCGGCAATCAGGGCCACTGCTTCTTCAATACCCTTGGCGCTGGGCCTGGTTTCATCGTGCATCTTGCTGGAGGGGACGATGTTCATCTCGGCTTCGCCTTCCAGCGCGTTGGCTGAGAATCCAACGTAGACCGGCCCTCTGGGATGGCTGTTCGCTTCATGGAAGGCCCGCCGCAGGACGGACGGAATCGAGTCAGCAAGGTCTAGTTCGACCGACCATTTGGTGACTGGACGAACCAGTTCTGCCAGGTCAGTCATGGTCTCATTGACCTTGCGGGCGTCATAGTTAGCCGACATGACTACCATTGGCGTACCGGTGTTAAGCGCGTCTAGCATCAGGCATATGCCGTTGGCTAGGCCGCTATCCACGTGGAGCATGACGCAGGCCGCAGTCTCAATTGACCTGGCATAGGACTCACCCATGCCCACGGCAACGCTCTCTTGTAGGGTCAGGTGGTATTCGAGTTCCGGGTAATCACCCAGCATGTCCATGATCGGGCCTTCGCTGGTGCCAGGGTTCCCGAAGATGTGTCGCACACCCTCCGCCTTCAGCATCTCCAATACAGCCTGTTTTCCGGTCATCTTTTGAACCATTGAAATAAACCTTCCATCCGTTATCTAGAAATAGATTCGCCGTTATTTTTCCGGGGTTGTTACGGGGCCGCCTGCACTAATTCGATGATTACGTCGTCGGGACCCTCGATATAGGCCAGCTTGATTCCCTGTGGGGTTACTGTCAAAGGCAGCACCACGCGGATACCCTCAGCCTCAAACCTGGCCATCTCGGCCTCCAAGTCTTCCACATGGAACCCAAAGTGTTCCAAGCCAAGCCGGTTGAGTTCCGGAACGGCCCGTTCTGAAGATGAATTCGGCGGTTGGGATGAGATGTTCAGTCGCGTGGGGCCGCCCACCTGCATGCCAATGGTGATGGTGCCGGGCATGACCTCGCGCTCTGAAACAATCTTGGCGTTGAAAATCTGCTCGTACCAAGAGGCAGACGCCTTGGGGTCTTTAGCCCTGATATGAACGTGGTTGATGGCGTATTCCATGATGAATCTCCTCTGGGGCCGTCTTACGCTGAGTTGGCCCAAATGCGCTACGTCGAAATATTAGCTTCGGCGGGCAACCCTTGTCCACCACCTGCCCATAGAAAGTGGTGTCTAACCTCTGGTGCAGGCTCGATTTTGATTGGCATGTCGATTTGGAAGTCTGTATACTCGCCACAACCCAGCACGAGGAAATACATGGCACGGACCTTTCGCCTGGCCCTGGCTCAGATCAACCCTACAGTTGGGGACATCTCCGGAAACACCGCCAAGATTCTGGACTACCTGGAACGTGCCCGAGACGCCCAGGCAGACCTCGTTGCCTTCCCTGAGATGGCCACTACTGGCTACCCCCCGGAAGACCTTCTTTTTAAAAAGTCGTTTCTCACCGATAACGTGGCCGCCATGGAGCAGATTGCGGAAGCGTCAGAGAGCATCGCAGTGGTTCTGGGCTATGTGAACATTCTCTCTTTGGATCGGCCGCCTGAGGAAACACTGGGAGACGTTGGCCCACAGATAACCAACGCCGCCGCTCTCTGCCATGACGGCGATGTGGTGGACGTTTACCACAAAATATTCCTGCCCAACTACGGCGTCTTTGACGAGCAACGCTACTTTCAGAAAGGCTCCGTCTGCCCGGTCTATCGCATCGGCGGTGTGCTGATTGGCGTCAATATCTGCGAGGACATCTGGTACCCAATGGGTCCAACCACCGTGCAGTGCCAGACCGGCGCCGAGTTAATCGTCAACATCAATGCCTCACCCTTCCACGCCGGCAAACGGGCCATGCGTGAAGAAATGATCGCCCAGCGCGCCTCGGATCACGGCCTGACCGTCGCCTACGTGAACACTGTCGGTGGCCAAGACGAACTGGTATTCGACGGCGGCAGCATCATCTACGATGCAAATGGTGGCCTGCTAGCTAGAGCGCCCGCTTTCGAAGAATCTTTGCTGATCACCGACCTGGAATTCCCAGAGGAAATCGCCGAAGAAAAACCCGAGCCGACCGGGTCATTCGCCGCTGCGTTGCAGGCGGTGGGACAACCCAAAGCCCTGACAGTGTCGAATGCAGACTCTAGCTACAAGTCGGAACTTGAAAGCGAGCAATTGGCCCCGGAGATGAACGGCCCAGAAGAGGTCTACCGTGCCCTGGTCATGGGCACCGGGGATTATCTCCGCAAGTCTGGCTTCAGCAAGGCTCTGATCGGGTTGTCGGGCGGCATCGACTCGGCTTTAACCGCCACTGTGGCCGTAGACGCCTTGGGTAAAGACAATGTGGTAGGAATCACCATGCCTTCCCGTTATTCATCCGACGGCAGCGTCAGTGACTCCGAAGAGCTGGCGGCAAATCTGGGCATGGAACTGTGGGAAGTGCCCATAGAGCAGGCGCACCAGGCCTTCACCGACATGCTGGAAGACCGTTTCAAGGACACCGAAGCCAATGTGGCCGAGGAGAACGTGCAGGCCAGGGTGCGGGGCAACGTGCTGATGACAGTGTCGAACAAGTTTGGCTGGATCGTGCTTACCACTGGCAACAAGTCAGAGATGGCCATGGGCTACGCCACTTTGTACGGCGACATGGCTGGCGGCTTCGCGGTGCTAAAAGACGTCCCGAAGACCACGGTCTACGAACTCTGCCGCTGGCGCAACGGGCAAGGCCCGGCTTTTGGGACGGCGGATGATGTTATTCCCATTGCCATTATTGATAAGCCTCCTAGCGCTGAGCTTCGAGAAGACCAGCTAGATGCCGACAGCCTGCCGGAGTACGAAGTGCTTGATCCGGTGGTGGAAGCGTACGTGGAAGACGACCTTAGCTACCAAGAAATGATTGCCAAGGGGTTTGACCCGGCAGTCATCCGACAAATCATGTCTGCGGTGGACCGCAACGAGTACAAACGTCGCCAGGCCCCGCCCGGCGTCAAGATCACCCACCGCGCCTTTGGTAAAGACCGTCGCCTCCCCATAGTCAATCGCTACCGGCAACAGGACGGGACTTAGGGTTGGCAAGCGCGACGGGATCAAGCAGATTTCCGGTTCGCACCGCCGGTAGGAAGTTCGCCCCCGGGGTGCCCACAGGCCCAAATTCCAAGCCCAGTTCTTGCAGTTTCTGTTCTGCGCCCATTTGTTAACCCGCGTTCCGCCTATATTTATTCGAATTACTAGGCGGTCTCAACTTTCAAGAAATTATACGCGGCATAATCTCCGTCTTGATGTGAAATTTAGGCCCTTCGGCTGGATAAAGCCAAAATGAGAAGGTTAAATAATGTAATGCCCATCATATCAATTGACATGGGTACACCACAGGCGCAAAATATCATTTGCCAATGATTAAACCTAAAAATAAAGGCGCGTTCGGCCTGTCCACTGGTATTCACTACGCGTGGATTATCATGGCCATCGCCGCCGTTATGCATATGGCTGGTGGTTCCATCCGGCAAGCTTTCGGGGTCCTTATAGTACCTCTGGAGGATGCCAACAACTGGAATCCGGCAATGGTCACCCTGGCGTACGCCCTAGCCAGCATCACAGGCGCTCTTTTGGCACCTCTCAGTGGGTACTGCACCGACCGCTACGGCGCAAGAAAGGTCATCCTGGTCGGCATCTTCGCTTTTATCGTCGGCGCTCTGATGACTGGCGTGGTCTCTGAGATCTGGCACCTGTGGATTTCCTACGGGATATTCCTCGGCGCCGCCAGTGCGTGTTTCAACGTACCAATCATCACCACCGCATCGTACTGGTTCCGCACCCACCTGGGCTATGGCGTGGGCTTCTTGCAGGCATCCCACGGACTTGGTCCGGCCATTATGGCAATCATGATTAGCGTCCTTATTAGCGGCTCGTCCTGGAAGATGGCATTTTGGTCCGCTGGCATCCTCGGCGGAATCATGATGTTGGCTCTCATGGTCTTCTTTAGAAACCGACCTGGCGACATCAATATCAGGCCCTTTGGCGCATCACCCACCGAAGAAGTAGTGGTATTTAGGGACCGGGTGATGGAAGGCCCGCGGATCAAGGCTTTCCGGAACAGCATGCAGTCCACCACCACCTTCTGGAAGTTGGTGGCTATCCACTTCTTGGGCTGCGTCAGCCATTCCATAGTCATCATCTACATCGTGCCCATTGCGGTGTTGGCCGGCATGGACAACGTGTCGGCCGCCGGCGTGCTCAGCACCCTCGCCTTGGTTAGCGTGTCCACCAGGTTCTTGACGCCTGTAATCTCAGATTACCTGGGCGCTAGGGGCACCATGGCTACGGCCTTTGTCTGGCAGGGCCTGCCGGTGTTGATGCTCTTCTGGGCGCAAGAGCCGTGGCAGTTCTACATGTTTGCAGTCATATTTGGCATTGGATACGGCGGCGAAGGTTCAGCCTTCCCAGTCATCAACCGTCAGTATTTTGGTCGTGGGCCAATGGGTTCATCCTTTGGCTGGCAGGCCTTTGGCGCCGGTTCCGGGATGGCCATGGGCGCTTGGTTGGGCGGAGCGTTGTTTTGGTTGTTTGACTCCTACACCGCCACCATCTTGGTCTCAACCTTTGCGAGTGTGGGCGGAGCATTTGTCATCATGTCTATGGAGCCAACTGGCCGCGTGTTGAACCTCAACTGGGAAGAAACGATCCCAACAATTCCTGCCGCAGCCGACGACTAACTCAGCCCCCAGTTTTGCGCTGGGGGCTGTCTCTCTACTTATGGTTGGGCCCTCTCCGCAACAGTAACTGTCATCTGCCGGTTTTTGATTGTTGTTCCCCTTGGAACCGCTACTGTATAGTCCCGTAGCGGCGATGCTCTTTGAGCTGACCGCCATTTCCCAGTTCTCGTATTTAGGTTGTACCCAGCAAGATATGCCACTAGACCCCTTCCCCAGTCCCGATTCAACGCGGCAGGAGACCGAACACACGATGGCAATTGGCGCGGCGTTCAGCATGATGAGTGCTTTCTTCATGGGCGGCCTTTACGTGGCCGGAGCACTGGGTGCAATTGCACTCCTACTCATGAAGTTCTTCAACATCTCCAACCCGAACCTCTGGAACATCATGGGGAACCGGGCTTGGGAAAGCAGCACCAACTTCATCCTCATCGCCATCCCTCTCTTCATCCTGATGGGCGAGTTGGTTCTCCGTAGCGGCGTGGCAGAACGAATGTACAACGTCCTCTCCCGGTGGCTCGTCTTCATCCCGGGCGGTCTGATCCACAGCAATATCGCGTCCTGCGCCATCTTTGCCGCTTGCGCCGGTTCCAGTGTGGCCACCGCAGCCACCATTAGCCGAGTGGCCCTTCCCTCTTTCCGCCAACGGGGTTACAACGAAAGGCTGGTCATCGGCTCACTGGCCGCCGGTGGGACGTTGGGCATCCTGATACCGCCCAGCATCGGCTTAGTCCTGTACGCGTTGATTGTCGGAGAGTCCGTGGGGAGATTATTCTTAGCCGGGTTCATACCGGGAGCGATCCTGGCCATCACATTCATGCTGATGATCGGCATTGCCTCCAAGATTTGGCCGGGTATCGCCCCCAAAGAGCCATCTGTTTCCTGGCGACTGCGCTTTGTCGGTTTACTCAGCCTGGTGCCCATCGGAATATTGGTGTTTTCTGTCCTGGGCAGCATTTATTTTGGTTTTGCCACGCCCACGGAGGCTGCCGCCACCGGGGTGACCGGCGCTCTGGTAATCGCGATTGCCGGGAATTCAGGCATGCTTATTCTCAGCCTGGCCGCGGGAGCGATAAGCAGACTGCCTTTCCTGCCATCTGGCACCAAGACCAAGTTGAACGACTTTCAATCTGCAAAACCAGTGTTACCTGGACAGGTGAAACGAAACTTCGACGAGATGGTCAACATCCTGCGCGAGTCGTTTCTCTCAACGGCAAGAACCTCGGCGATGATCCTACTGATCTTGATGGCGGCTTTTGCGCTGCAGTTCGCCTTTGCATCGGTAAGAATTTCGGTGGAGATGGCGGAGTGGATTTCCTCGTTTGAGCTCAGTCAGTTGCAGTTAATCCTGCTGTTGGTGGTGTTCTACTTGGTGCTGGGAACGTTCATGGAGAGCTACTCCATGATGCTGACCACTTTGCCTATCCTGATACCAGTTTTGAACGATGCCGGGGTGGACAAGGTGTGGTTCGGAATAATCATGGTTATTCTATTGGAGGCTGCTCAAATCAGCCCACCCCAGGGAATGGCCCTGTACGTGCTCCATGGCGCGCGCAAGGACACTGATAAAGAACTATCGGAGTATGAAGGGGTGCTAGCGCAGACCGGCACCATAAACGATGTATTCATCGGAGTGCTACCCTTCATGGTCTGTATGTTTGTGGTCATTGGCCTGGTGATTGCGTTCCCAGAGTTGGCAACCTGGCTCCCAGACCAAGCCAAAGGCAACCGCTAACAGGCCGGCAATGCCGGGTTTCCATATTCAAGCCTAAACGACAAATACCCATTCCGGCTGAGAGTTCAGCCGGAATGGGTATTAAAAAAACCAAAACGCGGCTTGTGCCGCTAGGCTAGGCGGACGACAGCTTCTACTTCCACCATGAACTCTGGGCGCACAAGGCCGGCGACAACCACAGTAGAGCTGGCTGGCGGAGAGATCGGCCAGGTCTCAGAGCGGATCTTGCTGTAGGCCGGGTAGCTGGCGATGTCCGTTATGAAGCAGGTAATCTTGGCCACATCTTCCATCTTGCCACCGGCGGCGTCGATCACGGCCCGGATGTTGGCCATAACCTGACGTGTTTGGGCTTCAGCGTCACCCTCGCCGACAACGTCGCCACTGGTGTCCACTGAAACGTGTCCTGAGACGAACAATAAGTCGCCGACAATCATTCCAGGCGACAGGGCAGCATTGGGACCGGCGCCTGCTGGGCTCACGGATTTTCTCTCTGGCATGACTTTACCTCCAGGAATTTATGTATTTTTTAGATTGCATATTTCGCAATCGATAGTGAACGCGAGAACACATTATACATTTGAACCAGGTGGATTAGGCAGGCAGGAGGACTGCTAGAGAGAAGTTGAGACCGGAAAGAGAAGGGGGTTAACGGGCGGGGATGGGCATGCTAGAGCGGTCACGGGTCACGGAGATACAACCGCGCACACCGTCCAGTTTGGAGAACAGCTTATTCAGCTGGTCTAGGCCCGTGGTATGGCAGGTGAGGGCCATGGTCACTGTGCCATCCGCCCATTCTTCTGTGACCACCGATGCGATGTTCACACCCTCGTTGGAGACTACCGCTGTTAGGTCACGAAGTAGACCAACGCGGTCATAGGCCTTCATCATGATACGCACCGGGTAGAGTTGTTGCTCCTCGCCCCAGTTTACGCTGACCAAACGCTCTGGTTCGTCCTCATGTAGAACGCTGGAACAGTCTTGTTTGTGGACGGTCACGCCGCGTGCACGGGTGATGAATCCGATGATTGGGTCACCAGGGATGGGGTTGCAGCAGCGGCCAATGCGGATCAGCAGGTCGCCGACACCCAAGACTGTGATGCCGGAACTTGGGCTGGACAGGGGCAGGTCGTTACGCCTTTGGGTCAGTGGCTCATCTGTCTCGAGTCCAATCTGTGCCAATCGATGGGATAGCAGGCTGTCGGCAATGTTGCCTGAACCCAGGCTGGCCAACAGGTCGTCCATGGAGTCGACCTTGAACAGGCCCAGAATGGTCTTGTCATCTACCTTCTGGTTCAGTCGACGCATCTCACGCCGCATGAGTTCCTTGCCGCGCTGGATATTGGCGCTGCGTTCCTGGCGACGGAACCATTGGCGCACGCTCTGTCTGGCACCGGCTGATCGAACGTAACCTTTGTTCGGGTTCAACCAGTCCAGGCTCGGGCCACGGTCCGACTTGGAATTGAGCACTTCGACTGTGTCGCCGTTCTCAAGGGCAGTGTCCAGAGAAACCAGTTTGCCGTTCACCTTGGCCCCGATACAGTGGTGCCCCAAATCAGTGTGAATCTTGTAGGCAAAGTCCACCGGCGTGGAACCGGACATAAGCTCGACAATCCGACCCTTGGGTGTGTAGACAAACACTTGGTCGTGGAAAATGTCTTGTTTGACCGATTCGATGAACTCAGCGGTTCCGGAAACTTCACGCTGCCATTCCAGAAGCTGCCGCAGCCAGGTCATCTTTTCTTCAAAACGTTGGTCGCCAGAGGTGCCCTCTTTGTAGGCCCAGTGGGCAGCAACACCGTACTCGGCGATCTGGTGCAATTCGTAGGTCTTGATTTGAACTTCCAGGGGAGTGCCGCCATCACAAATAACGGTGGTGTGCAGCGCCTGGTACATATTCTCTTTGGGGTTGCCTATGTAGTCGTCAAACTGGCCCGGGATAGGATGCCACATCTGGTGAACCACACCCAGCGACTGGTAGCACTCAGCCGGTTCATTGACCAGCACCCTTAGAGCGAACAGGTCGTAAATGTCGCCAAAGTCCTTGCCTTGGGCCTGGTACTTCTCCATCTTCCGGTACGTGCTGTAGATGCCCTTGGGCCGTCCGGTAACATCGGCGGTGATTCCGTAATTTGCCAGTTCCTCACGCAGACCGGTTGAAACTTTCTCTACGTATTCCTCACGCTCGCCGCGCTTTGAGGCCAGCATTTTGGAGATCTCGCGGTATTTGTCTTCATTGAGGTGGCGGAAGGCCAGGTCGTCCAACTGCCACTTAATCTCCCAGATACCGAGACGGTGGGCCAGAGGAGCGTAAATATCGAGGGTTTCCTGGGCTATGCGCTTCCGTTTCTCCGGAGGCAGAGCGCCCAAGGTCTTCATGTTGTGCAATCGGTCGGCCAGTTTTATCAGGACTACCCTGATGTCTTCGGCCATGGAGACCAGCATCTTGCGCAGGCTTTCTGCGTAAAGATTTTCTGAATCGTCGAGGAAGCTGGACCCGTCGTCCGGTGGCTGGAGTTTGTCGTCCATCCGGGTCAGCTTAGTGACACCGTCAACCAATTTGCTGACTTCAGGGCCAAAGCGCTCTGTAATCTCTTCCAAAGTAACGCCGCAGTCTTCAACTACGTCATGGAGGAGTGCGGCAACAATGGTGTGGGCATCCAAGTGGAGATCAGCGAGGAAGAGGGCGGTTTCCAGGGGATGGACGATGTAGGGGTCGCCGGTTTTACGCTCTTGGCCGGTGTGGCAGGCTTCGGCGTAATAGTAGGCCTGGGTAACGGTTTCGGCGCTTTCTTCGGGCAGATAAATGCTGACCCTTTCGATAAGAGTTTTGGCCGCCCCTGATACCACCTTATCTGTAGCTACCACAGTGTATTGATAATAATACACTGTGGTTATCAAAGTCTAGACGTTGTGACTGGGGAATAGGCTTCCCCAGTCAGTTTCACGAGAGAGGACAAAAATCCCCCAACCCCCATTTGCGAAAGGGGCTTTGTTTGGTCGACTTTAAATGGGGAGGGGGAGCTCGATTAGGGTGTCTGGCAGGCCTACGTCAAAGGCGTTGATGTTGAAGGCCAGAGACGAGTAATAGCCCATTATATTGGTTAGTTCGACCAAGCCAAGTGTCCCAAACTGAGCCTGTGCAGCGTCGAATGTTGCTTGGCTAACTCTGTGAGTGCGGAAGAACTCACGTCCGTAGTCGATCACGGCCGACTCCTTATCAGAGAGGCCTGTCAGTTCTTTCTTGTCGCGGAGGTCGTCAACCAATTTGTCTGGCACGCCTGCTGTGCGGGCAAAACCGGAGTGGGCGTTCCAGATGAACGGGCAGTCCAACTCACGGGCGGTAAGTATCATAGCTAGTTCTCGTACCGGCGCCTCCAGAGTGATTTCATAGCCTCGGAAATAGGCTCGGAAGTGCTCGCCTCGGGTGGCCAGTTCCGGACTGTTTATCATGATGGCCACTGGGCCGATATCTGGCACACTGCCCCGTGACGCTACCAACGTGTCAAATGCGTCCACTTGGTCTTGGGGTACGCTCTCCCTGCTGGCTGTGGGGATTCTAGACATTGACGCCTCTCAAATTTCATATTTATTAGAGTAACGGTCTACACCAAACCCACGGTTAGTCATCACGGGCACCACATGATAACAGCCGTCTAAATGGTGGATTGTGGCCCGAGTAACCGGCGTGACAGGGTAAACAAAATTGCGGTAACCTTGTCCATATGTCGACGCATGAACCCAACGCTATTTCGAGTGACGTCGCAGCAGAGGGAGGGACCGCTCTGACACGTAGTCCCAATTACAAATATTGGGTCTTTGGCGCGTTGGCCATCGGCATTTTCGCGTCGGTGGTAGACCACGGAAGCGTCAATGTGGCGCTGCCGACTATCGCCAGCCATTTCCAGACCGACCTGCCCACCATCCAGTGGGTGGTCATCATCTACGCCCTGACCATCGCCGCGCTGCTGCTACCAATGGGCCGACTCTCCGACTTGGTTGGCCGCAAGAAGATTTACATCTTTGGGATCATGGTTCTGGGCACTGGTGCTGCACTTTCAGGACTGTCTACATCACTGGAGATGTTGTTCCCGTCCCGCATCCTTCAGGGAGTGGGAGCGGCTATGACCCAGGGCACCGGCATGGCCATTGTGACATCGGTGTTTCCCGCCAACGAGAAAGGCCGGGCCATTGGCATGTTCATGACCATGGTTGGGGTGGGCGCCATCGCTGGCCCAGCAATTGGGGGTATGGCCGTCGATCTTTTCGACTGGCGCGTTGTGTTCTTCCTGACATTGCCGTTAAACATCATCGGCGCGGTGGCCACTATTTGGGTGATGCGCGGTTGGACCCCGGCCCAAGAGGCCCGACGAGACAAGTTTGACTGGTTGGGAGCAGCGTTATCTACCGGCGTGTTGGTGGCCTTGCTCCTAGCCATGACCACCGGCAACAAAGCAGGCTGGACGTCTTTGCCCATCATGGCCGCCTTTGGAGGGGCAATCGGCATGTTGGGTACGTTTATCTGGTGGGAACTGCGGGCCGACGCTCCGATGCTGGATTTGAGGCTATTCAAAGGCCGGACTTTTTCTCTGGGCGTATCCGCCGCCTTTCTGACATTCTTGGGCTCGTCTGCGGTCCTGTTCATGATGCCGTTCTACCTGCAAAACGTGCTTGGCTACAGCGCTAAAGCTGCGGGTTTCGTGGTGGTGCCTGGCGCCATCTGTATGGCCATAATGGGCACGGTTAGCGGGGTGCTCTCCGACCGGTTTGGCTGGCGTCCGTTCACCGTCGGTGGGCTGGCGTCTTCAGCCACGGGATTGTTGATTCTCTCGTTAGTCAAAGAGGACTCGTCGATATGGATGGTGATCCCGGCCATGATACTGATGAACACTGGCATGGGCACTTTCTATTCGCCCAATTCCAGCTCGGTGATGAACGCTGTGGGGATAGCCAAGTATGGTGTGGTTTCCGGGTTCCTGAACCTGATACGGAACGCCGCCAACGTCACAAGCATCGCCTTTGCTACGATTATCGTGACCGCCACCATGGCATCAATGGGACACGAGCCCAATCTGGAAGCAGTGCGCGGCGGTGCGGAGGGAGTTGGCCACGCGTTTACCGTGGGCCTGCGTTACGCGTTCTTAACGATGATGGGCATAGTGTTGTTGAGCATGGTCTTGTCAGCGTTGCAGCCAAACCAAGTCGTAAAACCAGACGCCGAGCCTGAAGAATCTCTTGACGAGGCTCCTAGAGAGGATATCGAACTGACTGAGCAAGAGTCAGAAGTCTAAATCGGACTCTCACCCATTTTCCCGGCAAACCGCAGACCCCACAGTGAAAACGCCAAAATCGTCGAGGCTACCAGGGTGTAGGTAGCGCGGTTCTTCCAGGCGGACCCTCGCCAGCTGCCGTGGGGCGGAGCCAGCCACCAGCCACGGGCCAGCATTGCCACAGTAAACACCAAAAACGGCCATCGCACCTGCGTTGTAGGTGCGATGGCTAACCCGGCTGACGTTCCACCAAATATGCCGAGCAAGCCAGGGATCACTCATAACTAGGGCAGTGGTAGAAACCCACTGAGCAGGCTGCCGAATGGCTTTTCCACGTGTAATAGATTCATTTAGTTTTCTGTATGAATTTTCTGTGGCTAAACCCTTTGGCCACAATCGGAGCTAGTCTTCCACCAGCGTGCGGGTTACGTCCACGGTAGCGTACGACCAGGCGATCTTAAATGGCACATTTCCAGTGTTGATTAATCGGTGGTGGGTGCCCGGAGTGATGAAGGCAGCATCGTACTGGCGGACGCGGTTTTCCTCTCCGTTGATCATCAGAATGCCATCGCCTTCGATGACGATCACCGACTCCTCAGCGTTATGGAAATGGGTGGTGTTGGAGGTTCCTTCTTGGAACGTCGTGATGCCGCTGGAAATCTCGGTTGCACCTACTTCTTTGGTGATGCTGCTAGCCACGGAAACCCCTAGGGCCCGCATTAGTTGCTCAACTTCTTCTCGTCTAACAACTCGTGGTTCTGGCATTTTTGCTCCCTCTAAAGCCTCTTAAGGCCCAATGATCGTTAACTGAAATTCACCGATGAATTATGTTCGATTGATGGCAGGATGTCACCAGGCTAAACGGTGATAGGCAATGGGCAGCCCTTGCGTTGCCTCTGCCGTGCAAAGGCGTTACCATTCGCCTGTCTACAGGCGGCTGCCAGTCTTGATATGCCGCAATTAGTTTTTGGAGATTTAAATTATGTACGTAGTAATCGTTCCCATCCAGATTGAGCAGGGACACCGAGAAGAGTTCCTTGAAGCCCTGATGGTAGACGCCAAGGGCGCCAACGAAAACGAGCCCGGCTGCCTGCGATTCGACGCCGTTGAGGACGCCGATGATGATCACCGCATCTGGTTGTACGAAGTTTACAAGGATGAGGACGCATTCAAGGCCCATCTGGCCGCGCCCCACTTCCAGGTGTTCAAGGCTGCCGCCGACAAGTGGCGGGTTGAGGGCATCCAGGGTTCCGCCCGGGGCAGCAAAAACATTTACCCCACCGACGCTGAATGGCGTTAAGTTTAGGCTCCTAGATTCATCGTTTCGTTAGATCAAAGTTTTTAGGAGAACGACCATGACTAAGACCATTCTTCTGAGCGACAAGGTCTCTTACCCAGCGGGAATAATGACCCAGGGGGTGGAAACGCCGGCAGGCACGATGGTGTTTATTTCCGGACAGGTGGCCAGGGCCTTGGACGGCAGCATTGTTGGTGTTGGCGATATCCACGCGCAGACTCGCAAGGTGCTGCAGAACATGGAGGCCGTCCTAGCCGAGTCCAGTGCCACCTTTAATGACGTGGTTAAGGTAACCGTCTACGTCACCAACCTGGAAGAACACCTAGTCGCAATCCACGAGGTGCGCAGCGAGTTCTTCAAGAGCGATTACCCCGCCAGTACCCTGGTTGAGGTCAGCCGTTTGATTCACAAGGACATGCTGATCGAGATCGAGGCGATCGCGGTCACGCACTAGCCAATAGCATTGACGCAAAGCAAAAGGGGCGGCCCATTAAATGGGCCGCCCCTTTTTGTTTGCCAGGTGCCTATCCTAGGGTCCAGAAAAGCTGACCAAGGGGCTGGAGAACAACTTAATCTAATAAATAAAGAACTAGAGGGCGGGTAGATAAACCCGCAAATCGGTGTCCACACTCAGGCGCGAGTGATACAATATCTCAGCCGAGTCTCCTCGCCTCAGCATACCCTCAAAATGGGCCGTTAGCTCAGTTGGTAGAGCACCGGACTTTTAATCCGGGTGTCGCGGGTTCGACCCCCGCACGGCCCACTCGAATTTAGTCACAAAAAACGCCTGGTAGTTTATTACCCGGCGTTTTATTTGTTATTTGACAGCCAAATTGACAGCCACGGGGTCGGCTATCCTGTCAAAAGGCTGTCCATCCGGTCGGCGGCGTTTTGCAGAGCTGGCTTCATTACGTGAGAGTACAGGTTCATAGTTAACCCTATTTGGCTGTGTCCTAATACTTCCATTATGTCTCTCGGTTGTACATTCTCGGCTAGCAATAATGACGCTGCCGTATGCCGTAGGTCATGGAATCGTAGTCGTGGCAACCCTTCTCTTTTTAGTAAAGCTTGGAAATCTCTAGTGAGATTGTGCCTGTTTATCGGAGTCCCTGCTCGGGTGGTGAACACCAGATTGAACTCGTTTGGTTCGCCAGGCATCCGCAATCTTTCCACTAACTGGCGATGTTTATGTACCTTTATCGCCTCCATCGCCAGTCCTGGTAAAACTAGCGTCCGGCGGCTTTTCGTTGACTTCGGTTCCACCAGACAATAACGGCCTTCGTGCTTTTGTAGACTGTGCCTGATAGTGATACTGCCACTTGTTAGGTTAATGTCAGACCAGCATAGCCCAAGGATTTCTCCCTGCCTTAACCCGATTGTGATTGCCAGTGTATACAGTGCTGCAAGCCGGTCACCTTGTATGACTTTTAAGAAGCGTCTGGCTTCTTGGATTTGAAACGGAACTACTTCTTTTTGGAGTGTACTAGGGGAATCTGCTAACTTGGCAACATTCCTGGAAACATAATCCAATTTCACTGCGATGGTAAGTGAGCGCCGAAGTACTGCATGTATATACTGAACCCGACGAGGGGATAACCCTCTTGATAGTTTCGTATTAATTAACTTAGTCACGTGCATTGGGGTGAGTTTAGAAAGTCGGACTTTCCCTAGATTTGGTTCTAGATGCAAACGCACGATTTCTTCATAAGACTCTAAAGTGCTTAGTCTGACTTTGGGCTTGGCCGAATGCTCTAACCAGGCTAACAAATACTGGCCTACGGTCAGTTGGTCTGACGGCAATGGCAGCCCCTGTTGATGTGAAGTCAGAGCTTTATTGAGTTTCTCTTGAACCTCTTTCCTGGTCTTGGCGTACATAGACTTGCGCCATAGCGTGCTTTCTGAGCCCGAGCAGACCGCGTTGTCACTGTCTGTGCCTGCTCGAAGGCTTCCCTGTATGCACCGCCATGCCAGACCTGATAGCGGATGATGTTGTCCCCTATCTCCCTCAAAACACGATTGTTATCTACCATGCCCTCTGCTTTCGCTTGGGCAGCTAATTTAGCAGCCCACAGCGGTGGTTTCTGTAGCCTGTCTCGATACCGTTGAAGGTAGTCGGCGAGTAGGTGGTCTTCGACGTACTTTCTCAAGTCTGCAGATTTCCATTGACTCTTCCTCTGCTCTAATTCGTCTTGTTGCAGCATGAGGGACAGCGCTTGCTCGGTCTCTAGCCCGCCCGCCCGAAGGGCCCCAACATCCCATTCGACTTCAGGTAGGTCTGCCAATACTGTCTGTATGGTGCGCTCTAAACCACCCGATGCAGCGGCATCTGAAGACCAATGGTCTCCACCAATCTCTTTCCCCTCAGTGATCGCAGCTTGAGCAACGTTCTGTTCATGCTGAGCGTCAACTACGAAATCCAGCTGCCCTTCCTCAAGCAGCACTCTAATCTTCCGGACTGTGTCTTTCGCGTGTGCACCGTCTAGGTTAGTAATTTGATGGACGCTTTCCCCATTCCCTAACCGCTGAACAATCTGAGTCACATCATCAATCGAAAGACGAATCTTCAGGTCACGTAATCTGGCAGTGGGCGTGCTGTCCATGTAATCGTCCTATATATTCGTCTAATTGCCGTATTGACCTTTATTTTAGCCTATTTTATGTTTGTAATCGTACTAATAAATCTTACAAATATCCATAGTAACAGGAGGACACGCATGGAAACAGAGCGACAGCCGAAGCTGCTATACCGAATCACCGAAGCTGCAGGGCTAACCGGTTATTCCAGAAGCTTTATCTACTTGGCTATTAACAAGGGCGAGCTAAAGGTAGTGCGAAAGGGTAAAACGGTAAGAGTACTAGCCGATGACCTACACGAATGGATTCGCGAACAAGAAGTTGAAGAGTGAGTTACATGCTGACTGCTAGTGACTTGCCACTGTCAGTAGCTCTTCAGTTAGCCGAGCAAGGCTGGTTTGTTCTGCCCGTCTGCTGGCCTGACCCTGATGGATTGTGTGCCTGTCCCAGAGGCCACATTCAGAAGAACTCTGGCAAAGCACCATTGACCACTCATGCAGACAAGGACGCTACAACGGATAGGGCGGTCATAGAAGGGTGGTGGGCAGAATGGCCGAGTGCGAACGTCGGAGTGGCACTTGCTTCTTCAGGCTTGGTGGCCATCGACTGCGACTCTCTCGAGGCAATCCAAGAAGCCTCCGGACTTGGGCTTGTCCCTACCGTATGTCGGATGAGTCAATGGCCGGCATACATCTACTTGGCTAAAGATGACACGCCTCTGATTCGACTGGTTCATTGGGGTAAATCTAACAAGATTGACCTGCTCGCCAATGGCTACCTAGTTGTCCATGGCAAGCACCAGAGCGGACGGGAGATCTACCTCGAAGGGGATGATATCGCCCTTCTACCACCGTGGGTGTCAAACGCACTACACAGCAAAGTGGAGACGACGGTCGAGATACCTGAAGTAGCCAACGATGCGCCACCGGTCGTCTTATCGGCCATCGGGGGTGACATCTGGTATGGCCGAGCGGCGGTGGATAGTGAAGACGGGCGCGTGAGGGCGATTGAGCAGGTAAGCGCTATCGACCGCTCAGAGACGCTATTCCAGTTGGGAATCAAGCTCTCAAAGGCGAACGCGTCATACCACACCATAGTGGATGCCTTGGCTGAAAGGGACGAGGCACTGGGCTATGACAAGTACACAGACCGGAAGGATGAACTGGAGTATCACAGGATTGCCGAGAAGGTCGGTCAGTCGAGCTACAACCTAACCTCCGATATAAGAGACCACCCACCGGAGGTTAGATTACCTAGCTACAACGCTGGCGACCTTAAACGCCAAGCATTGTCTGACCCAAGTCCGGCTCTCACGATGCTTCCGTTCTTAGGCCAACTTGAATCATCGCCCTTCATTCTTGGTGCTGCACACTTACTCTCGGCCTATCCGAAAGCAGGAAAGACTGAACTGCTATGTAGGTTAGTTTCTGAATGGTGCACCCTTGGGTATAAGGTTCGCTACTTCTCAGAAGAATCGATGCGAATCTGGCAAGCTAGATTAAAGTTGGCCAACAGTGAATTTGACGATGTGACAATAGTGGATGCCTTAGGAGCTGGTCGGCATCTGATTGTGGCTGATATAGGTCGCAGTGACTCTGATGTCATTGTGATAGATACGATGAAACTTCTGATGATGGAAAACGAGAACGATAACGGCCAGATAAACATGGCTCTCACGCCCCTGGTAGCAGCGTGTCGAGCGTCAGACAAGACCCTAGTTATCGCTCATCACACCAGGAAAGGTGGTGGTTTAGGAGGAGAAGCTGCAGCAGGGGGTTATCAATTCTTTGGTGGCGTGGATGTTGGGTTAGAGCTAGAAAGGGTAGGCCAACCCACAAACCGAAGAAAGCTACACGGTCAAGGACGTATCTTAGACGTCCCTGAGCTTCTGTACGAAAGGTCAAACGATGGGTCATTCTCATTCCTGGGTTATTCTGACCAGTTAGCGCCGCAAGCAATAGCTACTCACCTAGACCAGGTACTTACCGAAGACTTCCAAACGACCAATAAATTAAGACTTGTACTACCGGCGCCACAGCCATCAACGGATCAAGTGTCCAAGGTGTTGCGCGAGATGGCTGAAGAGAAGTCAGTCGAACGCCTACCTCCACTGTCGAAAGGGAATAAGCCCGGGGCGACGTATAAATGGCGACGAGCAACCTAACCTCCGATGGCGCTTCCCTAGTATCGGAGGTTAGGTCTTTGAGTAAGAGACCGGGGGTACCATCGGGTCCCATACCCGGGTGGGGTACTGGTGGGGTAGTGGGGGGCTCAGCCGGAACATGACCATTCCACGACAACTATCCCTAGGGGAAGTTATTGGGCAGAAAAAGGGAAAAGCCCAGCCGAAGCCCCGTCCGGTGTCACCAGGTCGTCCAAGGCGGGAAGTGGACGTAGAACTGCTTAGGATGCTTCGTGCTAAGGGTTACGGGTACAAGCGGATCGCTGGGGAATATACCAGGGTGACCGGCGAGTACATCAGCCACACCACTGTGCGAGACCGGCTGGTTGATGGTTAGTACTCAGCTTGGAATTTTTGACTATAATCTCCGGCATCTCAGGATTCGACGACTAGGTTTTTATCGGCTAGTATTCACCAATCTATTAACGGTCGGAGGATATCATGCCTAAGGCATACGTAATGATTCATTTGGAAATTACTAATCGGGAAGAATTTATATCTGGCTTCTCTTCAAACGTACCTGCACTCGTTGCTCAGTTTGGTGGCAAACCACTGACTCCTGGGCCTGATGCAGAAGTCCACTTCCTTGAGAACCAAGTTACTGATAGGCAGGCCGACGTTCACGCGATATTCGAGTTTCCAGACAAAGAATCAGCACTCGCTTGGCGTAACAGTGAAGGATACAAGGCTATCTTGCCCCACCGGACGGACAACACAACCAACACTTATTTTGCAATCGTAGATGGACTAGGCGACTGACCGAACTCAGCATAGAAATTTGGACGGTTATTGCTGGTGTATCAGGCTCTGATGATTAGGTGTGTGCAAACGGAAGCCATCTGGCTCTCTAGCATCGTGTTACTCTAGTTCCGGCGTATGACTAGCCCGAATGGAGATAGTGAACTATGCGAGTGGTTATTTTGCTTCTGGGAATCTTGGCGTTGTCGGCCTTTGTTGGCTGTCAGTCCAAACCCATGGTTGTCTCAGAGAGCGGTTCTGGCCCAGAGGTACTAGTGACCTAGTTGCCCATGGATATATTTGAGCAACTTCGATTATAGCTTAGGGAACCGAAAGGGGTTCTTGTCTCAGAACCAAATGTCCGAGGGAACAAGACGCTCCATGACGAAACTTTGATTCTTAAATAATCGTCGGAGGTTACAACGGAAATCCCCTGTAATCAACAGGGGATTTCATTTTAGGCGCTCCAAAAGCGGGGTTTGGTGCAGTGAATCTGTAGCAGAGATATAATTGGGTGCACCAAAAGGACTTCTTTTTGGTTCATGTTCAAGACCCTGAATGGCTTTCAGGTATGTTTCTGGGCCACCAGACTTTCTGCCGGAGAAGACCACACACCTTGCTGTAGCGCCGATTTGATAGTGTCCGAGATCGGACTGACCAGTTTAGATGTTATCCGATTTGTGCGAAAACCTGGGACGTCTCCCAAGGAATGCGTGAGGAATACTATGTTCATTGAGAAGATTAAAGTTGATAGCCTGGCCAACAACTCTTACGTTGTTGGTTCCGAGTCATCCGGGGCTTGCGCTGTAATCGATCCAGTACGGGATGTCGACCAGTACATTGCTGTAGCAGATCGACACAGTGTCCAGATTACCTACGCTCTAGAAACCCATCTTCACAACGACTTCATCTCAGGGGCCCGGGAATTGGCCGGTCTAACCGGTTGCCAGGTAGGCGCTAGTGCTTCTGGAGGCACCCTTTTCCCTGCGGTGCGCCTTCAAGACGGTGACGAGTTCGACTTGGGCGAGTTCAAAATCAGAGTGGTGCACACTCCGGGGCACACTCCTGAGCATATCTCCTTCTTGATAGAACAACAGAGTGAGCCCACCGCCATATTCACCGGAGGCGCCATGATGATGGGCGGCGCTGCCCGGGTCGACTTACTGGGCGCCAGGGTTGCTCCATTCCTGGCCCGCTGGCTCCACCAGACCATTCACGGCAAACTCCTGAAACTTCCCAATAGTGTGAGAGTTTATCCCACCCATGCCGGCGGTTCTTTTTGCTCTGCGGCCGCTCCTCCGATTGACTTGGACTACACCACAATAGGGGAAGAGAGGGAGCACAACCCCTTCGCCGCCGAGACCGAGGAGAGCTCATTCGTGAAGTTCGCTCTCACTGGTATGGGTTCTTATCCCAGCTATTTTAAGTTCATGGCCGATATCAACCGCCGGGGGCCGGATGTGTTAGGCGGCGTGCCCCAGCCAGCTTCCCTTACTCCGCTGTCCGTCCGTAATCAAATGAATGAGAACGCTTCCCTGGTGGACGCCCGGCAGCCTGCCCTGTTCAACGCAGAGCACGTTCCGGGGTCTTTCGCCGTTCCATTCGGCGACACGTTTTCCAGTTGGTTGGGCTGGCTGTTGCCTTGGGGTCAGCCGTTGATACTGCTGCCTCCGGACCCCTCCAATCAAGACGCCATTGTTCGCCAGCTAATACGCATCGGTTTTGACCGGATTAACGGCTTCCTGGCCGGGGGTTTTGAGGCGTGGAGGTCCTCTGGCCTGCCCACCGAGTCCGCCAACGGCATCGGCCTCAGTAGGCTAAAAGAATTATCGGACCAGGAATACCCACCAATGATTCTGGACGTGCGCCAACGCAGCGAATTCCACGATGGGCACATTAAAGGCGCCCTGAACATCGAACTGGGTGAGCTACAGGAGCACTTGGACGGGATACCCAGAGAGATTCCTGTGGTGACGGTCTGCGCAGCCGGGATGAGGGCCTCAATGGCAGGCAGTATCCTTCAACGTGACGGCCGAGAGCGTGTGGAGATATTGGAGGAGTCGGGAACGGCGGCTTGGATTGAGCAAGGCTACCCATCGGCTACGGGCGAGGAGTAGGACGGCTAGTCAATANNNCTTCCGCACCTCTCATGGCCTCAGAAGAAGTCTAGCAGTAGGATACCTACGCGAGACTCCGAGTTTCGGGACCTCCGGCAAGGAGGAGCGGCGGCTGGTCAAGTAGATGGCTGTCATGGAGAAGCGGATATCTTAAGGTTGCTCAACTGATTGTTACCCTGATGAAACTACGCCGCCACCAACACCGCCAGCCCGCGTTCTCGGTATAGTTGGACTTTAGTCCATCTCCCGTACCCTACTTTTGTTACCTTCCGGTATCAGGGTTTCCGGAATCGAATCATGGGTACGTAAGTTGGCCGAGGTAGCCTAGTGGACAAGGGAAGGGTCCAACCTCCCATTGGGCTACGCCGGTCAAGTTGGCATAATCCGCCGTAACCTTTCTAGGTATCTAACCCGGTAGACGCCCATTTCTTCCGCCGTTAACATACCTCCATCATGGCCAGCGAGAGATTCCAAAGGCGTATTGATCGTATTACCTGACATAGAGTTCATTGAATGCATGGTTCCACTAAATTTTGTCGCACCAAAAAAAGACATGTGAACTTCATTCCCTTTTTGTTCCCATGTTTGTTTTTTCTGACCATAGGAACCTTTCTCTTGGATACTCCGTATACATGCTCCTTCGTCTGGGCCAGTTTGATACCTTAGACACTTTCCCCACTCTACCCAAGTTCCATCGTAATCAAAAAAGATTGGGTCATAGTCATGCATATAATGAGGTGGCTCTGACTCAAATTGCCAAGCGGTTCCGTCCAGCGGATAGTCTGGTGAATCGCAGCCTAGGCTAGCCAGCAAAGTCACCATGAGAACGAACGTCAATGTTATCGGCCCGATTCGCATGGTCTAGATTTTACACTTCGGTGATTAGTGACAAACTGGTCACTAATAGGAGGTGAATATTAGAACTTTTGGGAGACGTTTGGGAGATGACGGGTTATAGCCAATAAAAAATAACGCCCCCTGGTTTCTGATTAGAGGGCATTTTCATGCCTATAATGTCTTGGTTGACCACCATATGGAGAGATGGCTGAGTGGACGAAAGCGACGGTCTTGAAAACCGTTATATCTCACACCTCTGCCATCAGCGGTTAGCTCCTAAGAAAGAAGCCCCCTCGTTTGAGGGGGCTTCTTTTATTTCAGAGACACCCCCCATCGGGAAGGCACCGGGGGTGGGGTACTGGTGACGGTGGGGGTGTGCTCATCGGGCCAGTTGGCGGTCCTAACTTTGGGCCGTCGGGTTCCTCTTTGGCGACACCGAACTTAGCCTGGAACTGTGGACGGTGATTGCTGGTATATCAGGGTTCGACGACTAATTCTCCGTAACCGTTCCAGTGGCATCGTCCACTTTTTAATTTAGACAAATAGAACGTCTAATTATCTTGTCGAAGTCACCTAACTCGACTGTAACCCAATCTGCATCGGAACGACCAAACACGTGCAACTGCAAATCCGATTTGGAAATACAAGTGTTGCAGCGTCAATACTTCTTTGCGTTCGCAATTAACGCTAGGTGTGTGTTGTGACCTAGATCACAACAAAAAAGGGAATAAAATAACGACATCGGTTAGAATACAAAAATCTAACGTCTGAAAATTCGATAAGGATTTAGAAATGAAAGACATGATGGGTTGGATCAAGAACGTAAAACCGATGGCCTTTCAAGTGCTGAAGTGGTTGGCAATAGCAATAGCAATTTATATGATGGTATCGGGATTTGATACTGATAAATATATGGAAGAAAATACTTTCTTCGCTTCCGCGAGTTTCTTTATGCTTATTGCTATCTTCTTTCACCTAGAACAGCATAAATCATAATTTTATTTCTACTGCCTTATACAGAGCGTCCAGGGCCTGGCAGGCCTTTCTAGATTTCCAGATTAGCTACTGCCAGGCTTTTGGTCTGTGTTTTGCAAAACGGATAAAAAGAAAGCCCTCTGACCAGAAATCAGAGGGCGTTTTCATGCCTATAATATCTTGGTTGACCACCATATGGAGAGATGGCTGAGTGGACGAAAGCGACGGTCTTGAAAACCGTTGTACTTCGCACCTCCGTCAATTAATGTCTAGATCCTAAGAAAGAAGCTCCCTCGTTCAAGGGAGCTTTTCTTGTTTCAGCGAAGAAAACTCGACAGCACATATTCTCGTGACTAATATGGGCTCTGACCCCGATTATATTTCAGATTGGAGGGCACGATGATTTTCCATATACTTTCTCAACACAATTGGGAATCTTGCGAAGGGACGAGGCAAGCAAAAGGTGAAGATGTACCGCCACGTGTTGAGCGGCAAAAGTGGGTTGAAGGGAATGACAAAGTGAAAATCTTGGGAGCCTACGGTTATCAAACAGAGCACAGGATGTATGCCATCGTCGAAGCTGATAGTTACGTTGAGGTGCAAGCTCTCTTCAGAGATCATGTTCATAAAGGTCATGTTGAAGTCTTACCAGTGAACGACATGATTGCGTTAAGGAAGGAGTTTGGAGAGTGGGGCAAGTAGAAGGAGCTCGGATTCCTTGCATTTAGAGCTTCTACTTTCGCCCAGTACTCAAGATGAAAAAGCCACCTTATTCCAGGTGGCTTTTCTTGTTTCAGCGCCACCCCCATCGGGAAGAGGGGGTTGGGAGATCGGCAGACGGGCCGCCGGTTTCTTCTTCGGGAACGTGGAACTCAGTCTGGAACTGTGGACGGTGATTGCTGGGATTTCAAGGTTTGATGATTAGTCACTTAAGAACGCAATCCAATCAGTGGGGGCCGCTTTTATTTCAAAGAGAACCGTATTGGTTCTCTCCTTTATCAGATGGCCAAGCAAACAAAACCATTAGTGCGATGCTTCCGATAAACGGCACCAAGCCAATCAATTGATACCATCCAGATTTATTAGAATCATGGAGCCTTCTCGAGCCCACTGCCAAGCAAGGTACGATAGCTAGGATAAAGATAATCGGTGCAAGGATTACTCCAATCATGTGAATAATAGGCACAACTATTAAAAGTAAAATCACAAGATAAAGAGCCAACTGAAACCACCAATATTCAGAACGGGATGCTCTACCATTGAATGTCGCATACTGGCTGAACACGGATTCTACAGATTGTTTCATATTCATTTTCTTCGGCAACGTAACTCCCTGGAATATAGGCTTGGCCCTGGGAGTGCTTCCGGTCATATAATTCCAGTGTAATGACAAATCTAGGATATGGGTTTCTGAGGTTCGGTTTATATAAACTTATATTTAGATTCTATTTCCCTATAAAAAGATGTTCTTGTGCTGTCAACCAACCTAAACCAGATAGAATCTAACGGCTAGGAGTCCCATGGGGGATTAGGTACAGCAGGGGAGGTAGGTAGATTAACCGCAGACGCGCGGTATCATTCCTAGCAGTTAATCCCAACATTGTAGCCCTGGAGGCGTAGTACCTGGAAGGTTCTTATGGCAACATCAGTATTAGAAATATCGGATTTAACGAAGCGGTACGGCAAGTTAACTGCTTTAGCTGGGCTTAATTTAACGCTTCACGACGGAACTGTACATGGCCTTGTTGGCCCTAATGGTGCAGGCAAAACTACGATGCTTTCAGTGATCTCAGGACTCAGAAGGAAAACTTCTGGAGAAATCATATTTGGTGTCCCAACTAACAAAGTTATGCTTATGCCAGACACCCCTGATTTTTTTCCATTTCTCACTGCTCGGGAAATTGTGGACTTGGCTCGTTATCCCTTTAGAAAAGAAGTTAGTGAAGAATCAGTTACGGAGGTAATTGAGCTAGTTGGATTGGGTGACTCCATCGATCGTCGTGTTGGAGGTTTTTCCAGGGGTATGAAACAACGTCTTGGGTTGGCTACTACATTGATCGGAGAACCTCAACTGCTACTCTTAGATGAGCCATGTTCGGCACTTGATCCGATTGGACGAAGGGAAATATTGGATGTCATATTGCGATTAAAAAGCAAATCTACCGTGCTGTTTTCAACCCATCTCCTGAGTGACGTTGAAGCTGTCTGTGACTCGGTCACCGTGGTAGACCACGGAAAGACATTGTATGAAGGTACTGTAAGCGGCATTAGGAAATCTAAAAATCAGTCTTTTGAAGATGCGGTTCTGGAACTGCTCCAACCTGGGAGGAGCGCCGGATGAATTTGTGGAAAATGGAACTAATTCACCTGTTCCGTAGCTGGCGGGGCTGGACCTTGTTAGGAGTATTCATACTGGCAAGCGTATTGTCGATTGTTATAGGTATATTCATTGAACAAGCTAATGATCATTTTTCCTATGGAGCGGCGCTTGACATATACATGGCGTCCTCGATCGTTGGGACACTACTGTTTGTTGGTATTGTTGTCTCTTCCCTAGCTTTTGATGGTAATAAGGATTCATCGATATTCCTCAGAACTAGATTCTCAGTGAAACAAATTCTTCTAGCGAAGTTACTAATCTACGTTCCGTTATCTGAAATTATGTTCTTCATGGGATTTTTCCTAACTCTTATCGTCGGTCTGCTAATCTTTGATTCATCAGACTCCCTAAGCCTTAATTGGTTCTTGTGGGGAACGTTCTTGCACCTGGTCTCTGGTCTTTTTTATGTGGCACTTATGCTGTTTATGTCATCGATTTTCAGAGGCTCAGTTGCTTCTGTTCTATTGACGTTGGCAGTACTCATAGGGATACCAATAATAGGAGGCACTGTTGTCACCGTTGAATTACTTATGCGTGGACTCATTCAGACGCCGCTGGCGCAATGGGAAACAGTTTCTTACGTAGGGAAAGTGCTGCTTTGGTGGCCAGCTGCGCTCTCCGATACCCAGGCATTCCTTAGCGTGACCGAGTCAGAAATAAGAACCGAAATAATTGATACTTTCGGCCAGTCATATGAACTGGATCCGCACTTCAGGTCTAAGCCACTCATTAGTACTGTAATCGCCAGTCCTCTGTTAGCACTATTTGCATGGCGTAGATATTCAAGGCGAGAGATGTGAAGCTAACCGAAAGTCGATTCTTTGCCTTGCAAGCAGGGGGTCACCGTTTTTTGCATTGGGCGGTAGCCCATACGGCATTAAACTGAAGAACAGATAACCCTTTGGGAGATGTTTAGGAGATGACGGGCTGTAGCGCATAAAAAGAACGCCCCCCCTGATTTTTAGTCAGAGGGCGTTTTCATGCCTATAATGTTTGGGTTGGCCACCAAACGGAGAGATGGCTGAGTGGACGAAAGCGACGGTCTTGAAAACCGTTGTGCTTCCCACCCCCGTCAATGAATGACTAGGTCCTATGAAAGAAGCCCCCTCGTTCAAGGGGGCTTCTCTTGTTTCAGCGACACCCCCATCGGGAAGGCACCCGGGGCGGGGTACTTATAGGGTATGGGGATGCTCATCGGGCCCGTTGACGATCCTAGACGAATGGTCTGGGTTACGTCGACATGTTTGGCACTTTATCCTCTTATGGTTGGCAATCCCATTCTTCGTCCGGTTCTGGTTTTGGGTCTTTCGAGAATATCACTAACATCAATCCCACTCCCTCAGTCCTTATTTAGAACGGCCCAGCGGTGCCATTGTTGCCCACGGGCAACGATATGTACAACAGTACCCAGTACCCAGTTTCTACAATTGTAGAAATTTTAACCACCGCTTCAGAAGGTTGGCCACAGCCCTCGGCCAACTCATCCTGCATGTTGGGCAGGACGTGGGAATATAGGCCAAGGGTGATGGCGACGCTGGAATGGGCCACCGGTTTCTTCTTCGACAACACCGAACTCAGCCTGGAATTGTGGACGGTGGTTTCATGCCGTCTTTGTTGAATCCCGCCAACTACCGTAGCACCCGAAAGAAGTCCCGAATGTCCTCAACCAACCTAGCCGGCTCTTCAAGGGCGGCAAAGTGCCCTCCACTCGGCATGACCGTCCACCGTTGGACGTTGTGAAAACGTTCGGCCCACTCTCGGGGCGGGCCATTTATCTCATAGGGGAACACGGCGATGGCGCAGGGGACGTCGCTACCTTCTCCTTTGGCCATATTCCACGGCTTGCGTCTGTTCTCGTAGTAGAACCGAGTAGAGGAGTTTATAGTCTGCGTCACCCAGTAGATGGTTGCGGTGGTAAGTAATATATCTTTGGAGAAGCGAGATTCCACGTCGCCGCCGCAGTCGCTCCAGGTGCGGTATTTCTCCACGATCCAGGCAGCTAATCCGGCCGGAGAGTCGTTTAGGCCGTAGGAAAGAGTCTGGGGTTTGGTACCCTGGATATGTCCGTATCCGCCTTCGGACGCAGTCCAAGCATTCCACTGTTTGAGATGTGCTTCTTCCGCTTCAGACAGTCCTCTCGAGCCAGGTCCCATGTAAGGAGTGAGTCGAGGGTAAACAAATGTTGAATGAATCCCGATGACGTTTTGGGGGTATGAGAAAGCTAGCTTGCTGGTAACCGCTCCCCCCCAGTCACCCCCTTGAGCGGCGAAACGCTGATACCCAAGGTCCTCCACCATCAGTTTGGCCCACATGCCAGCCACCGCCGACACGTCCACACCCGGCTCGACAGTCTTGTCGGAAAAACCGTAGCCCGGCATGGATGGCACCACCACATCAAATGAGTCTCTTGCGTCACCACCGTGACTGGCGGGGTCAGTTAGAAGCGGTATTATTCTGTGCATCTCGAAGAAGGTGCCCGGCCAGCCGTGGGTTATCACTAGAGGCATGGGGTTTGGTCCCTTGCCCTTCTCATGGATAAAGTGGACCCCCAATCCCTCGATATCAGTCTTGAAATGGGGGAAGGAATTAATCAGTCTCTCTTGGGACCGCCAGTCGAAGGTGGTACGCCAGTACTCCACCAATTCCTTGATGTAATTTAGGTTGCTCCCGTAATCCCATCCGGAGCCGGCAATCTCGTCAGGCCACCGTGTACGGTCCAACCGTTCCCTTAAATCCTGAAGAATGTGTTCGGCTACTTCTACTTTGAATGGAGTGATGGCCATTGTTACCTACCTTCCAGGTAATAAATCCTGATTTCAGGAACGTCGCCCTGCATTTTCCCATAGGTTCCAAGATTGAGTAGAGAATCTAGTCTCCCCAGATGACTTTACCCTGATGACTCAAGCCAGACAATCTTTGGCAACGTGATCGACTCCATAGCAAAAGCCTAAGAGTTAGCTGATTAGACAACTCCCGCACGCCTGACTAATATAGCCTTCGACCCCAACTGTATTTCAGGATAGGAGAAACACAATGCCCGAATATTTCCGGTTTGTCCGTGTAACGTTCGACCCCTCTAAGTACGACGCCATGATGGCTTATGCAGATACTCAGGTAGCAAAGTTGAAAGCTGTTTCGGGGATGCGAGCTGTACGTGTCGTTCGGGTGGCTGACAATCAAACTATTACTATAGGTCGGTACGACAGCAAAGAAGCATGGGAGGCATCGGCAGAACAAATTGCTGGCATTTGGTCTGGGTTCGCCGAGTTCATGACTGACGAACCATTAACTCGGGATGGTGAAATGGTCTGGAGCTACGACAGATAATCCCTGATATTAGACGCCAAAGATGATAGAAGCCCCCTCATTTGAGGGGGCTTCTCTTGTTTCAGCGACACCCCCATCGGGAAGCCATAGGGGATGGGGGTACTGGTGACGGTAGTGGCCGAAGTCTTGAGTTATCTAGTAAGAGATGAGCGGTGAGCCGTTTGGGTCTGTGAATACGTATCCAGTGTTTTTCGAAACCAAACGGTATTCGAGTTATCGGACCAGCTGCCCCCCCTACGACTGTTATGCGGCCTGGGTGTTCGGGCTTGTAACTGGCACAAAACCGGGTAGGCAAAGAGGTCGATATTCCCTCGGTTCCGCCGTTTGTCTCTATTCGCCAGCCGCATCCTCTTGGACACCATTTCACTCGTGTGCAGAACGTATCTGAATATATGCCTTGACACCGGGACCACCGCCTATCTTTTTCTTGGAGGATTATTGTAGCAAGGTTAATCGTTATTCGTCTATATTTTTAATAAGCATGGCCCTATACAGTAACTCTATAGATCTAAAGGGACAAGGTTATCGACTATTTGAGACTAAAAACGCAATAGCGTTCGGCATCTAACCATGATTCAAGAGTTTGGACCAATCGACATTGATGGGCGCACCCAGAAG
>LWDU01039391.1_pt1 | contig 180011 bp, 150 predicted proteins | sample 727161 | NCBI WGS metagenome assembly LWDU01 (sample SAMN04566230, study PRJNA314399) | hydrothermal vent metagenome | isolation source: deep sea hydrothermal plume seawater | place: Mexico: Gulf of California, Guaymas Basin | collected 2004-07-11 | reverse complement strand
GTGCCGAACTCCAAGCGTTGCGCAAAAAGTTGACCAGGCCCGATGTCGAAAAATTTAATGCCAACGCGCTCAAAGAATACGAGCGGTATGAAGCCATCTGGGCAAAGAATCGAAATCGCCGCTCGTAGCAAGCGGATGTCCTGAAAAGACAGTCACGGAGTGAGATTCCAATGCAGGTCTACGCATCGATGGAGCAGCGGCTCAGCCTGGGGCAGACGGGCGCCCACGCACAACGTGCCGAGGCGCTTGGCTACGACGGGTTGAACGTGCCGGACGCTGTTCACGATGGGTTGTTGATCGCCCACGAAGCGCTGCGTTCAACCACGCGGCTGCGCGTAGCAACGAGCGTGCTGGTTGTCTTTCCGCGTAGCCCCATGATCGTTGCCGTCGCGGCTTGGGATCTGCAATCCACTTCGCAGGGTCGCTTCGAAATGGGGCTCGGCACCCAGGTGCGGGGCAATATCGTCGGACGCTACAGCACGCCATGGACGTCTCCAGTGCCGCGAATGCGCGAATACGTGCTCTCGCTTCGCGCGATCTTCGCGAGCTTTCAAGACGCTGTTCCGCTCAAGTTTGAAGGTGAGCATTATCAGTTCACGAAGATGCAACCGTTCTTCAACCCGGGACCCATCGACCACCCCAAGATCCCGATCTATCTCGGCGCAGTCGGTCCGGTGATGACCGCGCTTGCCGGTGAAGTCGCCGACGGACATATGAGCCATCCAACGCATTCGGCGCCGCGGGTCCTCCATGAACTCGCGCTGCCCGCACTCGAGCGAGGCGCGGCACGGTCGGGACGAAAGATGAGTGACTTGCACCGCATGGCAGCCGGCATGGTTTCGACCGGCAAGGGCGCTGACGCGGTAGCGGCCCAACGCGAAAAGAATCGAGAGTTGCTGGGCTTCTTGTATTCGACCCCCGCCTACTGGCCGGCGCTCGAAATCTTCGGTTGTCGTGAAGTCGGAGAAAAGTTGCATTCGATGACTCGCGAAGGAAAGTGGGCCGAGATGCCGGGTTTGATCGACGACGAACTCCTCGAAAACATCATCCCAAGCGGGACCTATGATGAAATCGCAGACGTCTTGATCAAACGCAACGAAGGGCTCGCGACACAGATCACGTTTCCGATGCCCGACGATCCCGCGGAAGACGGTCGCACGCGAGAAGTGATCGCCGCGCTTCGTGCTTAGTCCGCGCTCTTCGCATCAAGCAATTGGCTTACGCGCGTTTCGGCGTAACGCACAAATGTGTCTGCGAGACAGCGGTCGATGAATAGCGCCGGGTCTGAACCAAAGGACGCTTCGGTGTCGTCGAGGGATTGAAGTTGTGCGTACATCACGCGCCGAGGGCCGAAGCTGGCTTTGACTGGACCGGGGACGTGAGTAAGCCGGCCTTCGAAGCGAGAGAACGCAAAAAACGCATCGATCGCGTTCGTGAGTCCGGTTGAGCCTGCAGCCGAACTGTCGGCTTCGAAAACGGTGAGGAGGTCGACGGCGATTCGCATTCGCAGGCATTCGGCTTCGTAAGACTCCAGCCAAGGTTCGAGTTCCTGGGCGAGTTCGCGATCGTCAAGTGCGGTGCGGATTTCGCTTGCGGCACATGATCGCGCGTTTAGCATTGCGTCGAGATCACTTAATGAGCCCGCCGCACTTTGGCCGTCAGCATGACATGTGCGCATGCAGTCGAACGTTGCTTCGAGTTCAGTATCCCGGTCGTTCGGCAAGAGCGGCGAAAAGCGATGTGCTCGGGCGAAGAGCGTATAGGCTTCGGAAGCGCCCGCACCCAGCGACTGCGCCGCATGACCCCACGCTTGTTCGGCGTTGTAGTTGTGGGGGGCGTTCAAATAGTCGGCCGCGGTGCGTACGCCCAGGCGTGACGCGCGCGGGAGTTCCATCGGGTTCAGCAGGATGCCACTTGCATGTTCTGCCAGCGTTTCGTCGCGGCCAACGTATGGACCGAGATGCAACATGGGGCGCATGGGGCCGTCACTAACGGGAACGTTGTCCCAGATCAGGAGACGTCGGCCCAATAGCTGCGCTCGCGCTCGGATCTCGTCGCCGGTGATGGTCGGGCTGATGACCGTACGGCCGGTCCACGCCACTTCGATTTTGGGGTCGAGGCTACGTCCGATCTCCTCCAGATAGTCACTGGGTTGTGTGCCGATATAGTCGGTCGGGACGAGCCACAACAATGTGTCGTTGGGTAGCTCTGCCTTGATGCGATGTGCGAGTGCGACATGCGCTTGAGCGAGGTTTTCGAAGGTTGCACGATCGTCTCTGTGCTGAAGAGTCGTGGGGACGTCGTCCAGCGCGAGTGAAATAAAACGACTTCCGAGTTCGGTGAAGCCGTGGAACTTGGCGATCAGTCCCTCGACGTCGTCGTCATTCGCGTAGTGGATCGAGAGTCCCGGTGATATCGCGAAGCCGACGCGCACGCCTGCTTCGTCCCCGCACTGAACCAACGCCGCGAATTCGTCGAGGGTTTCTTGAGGATAGGGATCGCGCCAGTGTTCGCGGTGGAGAGGGTCGTCCTTTGGCGCATAGAGGTAGCGGTTCATGCCCCACTGTCCGATGTCACGCACCCACGCGAGACGATCTTCCGGGGTGTACGTCTTGCCGTAATAACCCTCGACGATGCCGCGATGTTCAAATGCCGTCATGGCTTTGCAGCTCCGCGCGGCGTCTGATGTTCGGCGCACTCGCTTGCGCGCAGTAGCGCCAAATTGTTACAACCAGCGGCATTGCAGTGCGGAAGAGCCTCGAACTCACCGGCCCGCACTTGTTGCTCGAAGGTCGTGCGCGAAACCGCAAACCCATGGGCTTCTACTTCTGAGTCGGCTTCTGCAATCAACAGCGAGTCAAGGCCGTGTTCGGGGGACGTCTTGCCCTCGGGTATGCCTCCGCCGGCGGACCGTCCCAAGGGTTCGTGGGTCATGTGGACGTACATCTCATAGTGGTTGTCTCGGTACCAAGTGCCATTGCGTGCAGCGAACACGAGATGCGGCCCCGGGTCGTTGGCGAAGTTCGGAGTCAAGACCGACCGATAGCTCTCCCAGCGCAGGGGAAGCAAGCGTGGGTCGTGTTTGGGTCGGATAAACGTTGGTGTTGCGAGCCAGGCCTCGGCAAGGCACGGGGGACAGCTCGGCATCGCCGCGGCGTCAAAAACCTCGTCACAATTTGGGCACGCGGCACGGCTCATGATCACTCGTCTCTTCAAGATCGAAATGTTGTTGGCTTCAGGGCGCCTTCGCTCGGCGTGATCTATTCGATTTCTTGAAGCGCCATTTCGATCAGGGTCTCCCGTCCTTCGCGCATGATGTGAACGGTGACTTTCTCGTTTGGCTCGCGGGTGTCGAAAGATCGGAACAAGTCGTCGAAGTTTCGAATCTTTGTGTCGTTGATGCCCACGATCACGTCGACGAAGACATTGCCTCGGCGATCCACTTCCATGGGGCGGACTCCGGCGTCTGCCGCCGGTCCTCCGCTCACGACGTCGCGCACGATTACGCCTTCGACACCCCACTTTACCGCGTAGTTGTCGGGCAGAATGCTCACGCCGATCCCGACCCGTCGAACTCGGCCTTCTTTAATAAGTTGGGGTATGACGCGCTTTACCGTGTCGACTGGGACTGCGAAGCTGATCCCCGCACTTTGACCCGATGAGCTGATGATCGAGGTGTTGACGCCGATCAGCCTGCCGTGCGAATCGAGTAGCGGACCCCCCGAGTTGCCCGGGTTGATCGAAGCATCGGTTTGAATCACGTCTTCGATCGTGGTGTTGGCGAGGGATTGCATTTCGCGACCGAGCGCACTGATGACGCCGGTGGTGAGCGTATGGTCGAGACCAAAGGGGTTGCCGATCGCGAGAACCTTTTGTCCAACCACCAGGTCCTTGGAGCTTCCATGCACAAGAGGTGCGGGAGCATCAACCGAGCGTTCGAGCTCGAGGACAGCCAAGTCTTTATACGGATCGACGCCGATCAACTTCGCGTCATGAGCCGAACCGTCAGCGAAGCTCACCGAAAACGCATTGCTGCCTTGAACGACATGAAAGTTGGTGACGACGTGTCGGTCGTCGTCAAATATGAACCCGGAGCCCGTACCTTGGTTGATCGGGTTCGCGAACAAGCCGAAGAAGCTTCGCTGATACTGCGTGCTCGTCACGAATACGACCGACTCGGAAGTCGCGCGAAACACGTCGATCGTGTTGCGTTCGTTTTCGAGTAGGGCGTTTTCGCCGAGCGGCGTAGCGACCGGTGCGGTCATGCGGGCTGGGATCGGGGCCACGGGCGGGGCCGCGACCGGGGTTTGTACCGGGGCTTTCGGTGCGGGCTCACTGTCGCCGCATGCCGCGGCGAAGAATAAACATCCAATCGCGAGGGTCCGTCCGATGCGCCTGCGTACTGTGCACGTAAAAAGGGACAGCCCGGTCGTCCTAAGCAGGTTGATCAATCTTGACTCCGCGTCTTTTGGGGCGCTTGCCCGGCGCTTGTCTAGCGCTGGGTTGGTGTGTCGTGTCGCGCGCTTGGCGCGATCTTCCCGGAGGATATCACGGAACCGTTGCCGTCCCAGTTTCCCGTGATCTAACGTCGAGGCCCTTGGGCGAGTCGACGATTTTCCGGTCGCGCCGCCAAACCCTTCGAGCAAAGGAAGTCCCCGATGAAGTTCTGGCAAGCCCTTTCATTCTCTGAACCCGACCAGCTGATAGACGTTGCAAAGATCTGTGAAGAAGTTGGCTTCGACGGGGCCTTCCTTTCGGACCATATGTTCTATCCGGGCGACTACGAAAACAAATATCCATACTCCGAAGACGGCAAGCTCGATGGCTTCACCGCCGAAACAGCGTGGCCCGACCCTTGGGTCACCATTGCGAGCATGGCTGCCGTCACCGAACGCCTGCGCTTCACGACCTTCATATACATCCTCGGCTTGCGGAACCCGATCGAAGTTGCGAAGTCGACGTCGACCCTTGGCGTGCTGACCCATGACCGTTTCGCACTTGGGGTCGGCGCGGGCTGGATGCGCGAAGAGTTCGAGACGATGGGGGTCGAGTTCAAAACCCGTGGCAAGCGGCTCGACGAATCGATCGAAGTTCTGCACAAGCTTTGGAGTGGCGACTTGGTCGAACATCACGGAAAGCACTTCGACTTTCCGCCGCTTTCGATGTGTCCGGTCCCGGAAAAGCGCGTGCCGGTCTGGGTCGGTGGGATTAGTAGTCCCGCCCTACGTCGCGCCGCGCGGATTGGTGACGGATGGCTCGGCTCGGGACAAACCGCCGATCAAGCCGTGGAACTTCTCAACGAGTTGAACGGCTATCGCAAAGAGTACGGTCGCGAAAACGAACCGTTCGAATCGATCGTGCCGCTCGTGACTCCGCCAACCCCGGACGATCTCAAAAAAATCGAGGACGCCGGCGCCGACGCAACGGTGAGTTACCCGTTTACCTACACCGTAGGACCGACGTCGACCCTCGATTCGAAGCGGGCCTACCTAGAAGGCTTCGCCGAAGGCGTCATCAAAACGATGGGCTAGTCGCCGGGCGCGCTTAAATCGCCGCGTCGCCGCGTTCACCGGTTCGGATTCGGATGACGTCGTCGACGTCGCCGATGAAGATCTTTCCGTCACCGATGCGTCCCGTGTTCGCAGAATTGGTAATCGCGTCCACCACGGCGTTGACGTCCTCATCGCGCACGATGATTTCGATCGACACCTTCGGAAGCAGATCTACGACGTATTCCGCCCCGCGATAGAGCTCGGTGTGCCCCTTCTGTCGTCCGAAGCCTTTGACCTCGGTGAGCGTAAGGCCCTGAATACCGACCTTCTGGAGTGCGTCGCGAACCTCGTCGAGTTTGAACGGCTTGATAACGGCTTGGACGAGCTTCATGCTTCAAGTCTCCTTGCGCGGGTTTGTTGCGAATGTAACCGCAGACCGATGTGTGCCCTTGCGATGCAAGATATCCAACCCAAAGACCCGAGCCGAGCCCGTCTGCGGGGCCGGCCCGGAATTTCAACCAAATCGCCTTTGGGTCCAGGTAGGAATCACGATCAACTGTAGGCGGATTCGGAGTGCTGGGAGAGGTCGAGACCCTCGCTTTCGGCTTCTTCGCTTACCCTCAGGTCGCCCACCACGAGCTTCATCAGGAAGAGAATGGCGATCGTGGCCGTACAGGCGAATACCGCGGTAAAGCCAATACTCACCAGCTGTCGCATGATTTGCTCGCCTTGGGTGACGCCTTCGGGCAATGCAAAGTCCGCAATGAACAGCCCCGTCGCGAGTGCTCCCCAAGCGCCGCCGATGCCATGTACACCGAACACGTCGAGCGAATCGTCATACCCAAGCATGGGCTTCAGCAAGGTGACCGCGCCGTAGCAAAAGACGCCGGCGCCAACGCCGATCGCGATCGCCCCCATCGGCGTCACGAATGCACATGCAGGGGTGATCGCCACGAGGCCAGCAACTGCGCCAGTCGCCGCGCCGAGCACTGTCGGCTTGCCGCGGTGCAGCCATTCAATCATGATCCAGACCAGGGTGGTTGTTGCCGCTGCGGTCTGGGTGGTGATGAACGCAAGCCCGGCGATTCCGTCGGCCGCAAGTTCGCTGCCGGCGTTGAATCCGAACCATCCTACCCAGAGAAGCGACGCACCAATCACGGTGAGAGGCAGGTTGTTGGGGTGCATGGGGTCTTTGGTGTAGCCCCGGCGTGGGCCGAGATAGATCGCAGCGACGAGTGCCGAGAAGCCACTCGACATATGGACAACGAGCCCGCCGGCAAAGTCGAAGGCCTCCATCTCCGTCGCGACGAACCCGCCGCCCCAGACCATGTGGCAGAGCGGGATATAGACGACGAGAACCCAAATTAAGATGAATGCGGTGTAAACACTGAAGCGCATTCGTTCGGCAAACGCACCGAGCATGAGAGCCGGTGTGATGATGGCGAACATGCCTTGGAACATGACGAAGACATACGTTGGAATCGTGCCGCTTACGCTATCGGGGGTGATCCCTTGTAGGCCCAACATGCTGAGGTCGCCAATAAACTGGTTGCCTTCGCCAAAGGCGAGTGAGTAACCGACGACAACCCACATGACACCGATCATGCCCGCCGAGATCAGGCATTGCATCAACACGCTGAGCACGTTTTTGGTGCGAACGAGCCCTCCGTAGAAGAGCGCGAGGCCGGGTAGCGTCATCAGCAACACGAGCAACGATGCGGTGATCATCCAAGCGGTGTCGCCAGAGTTGATCGTGTCTTCAGCGGCTGCCGTCTTGGCGAAGAGCGTGAGGGCGAGGGATGGAAGTAGGGCGCGCAATGCACGAAGTTTTCGAATGGGCACAGAGTTGTTCCTTGGTTGCCGAGCTCCGGTGTTCGTCGGAGCGTGGGGTGAGATGTCTTGTTGATGTCTACAAAGCAAGTCCTGTGCCCGGACCCACTCAAGTGGGAAGCCTTCTCCACGCGCGGAACGGGCGGCGAGGGATAGACTGCACAAATCTAATGCAGCCCGTGCATCGAAATTGAGCAGATGTGCGGTGGCATGCGCATAGGGGCTCCGATATATCGCCGGCCCCGCCAGTGTGACGAAATTTGCGCAATTCAGTTTTGCTTCCCCGGATCAGGGGGCGAAGTACGACTCCCAAAACGCAAGAACGAGATCGTTCATTTTGAAAAGCTCTATGTTTTCAGTTGGCTAAAAACTTCGTGGCGGTTTACCCTCATCTTGCTGAGTGATCCTATGAACATCTGCTTGAAAGCTTTCGCCCGCGCCGGAATTGGATCCGGTGTTGAAATTCCCCGTTGGATTCGGGGGGGCGTGATCGGCTGACGAGTCTCGTCGAAGAGTTTTTCGGCCTGAAAAAGGCTCCATTTATATTTGAACGCGGACGCGAGCCAGCCTGAATGACGGAGTCTTTGCGAAGAGCTGCCAACTTTCTGCGTGAGGGTCTCGAAGGGCAGACCCCGATCCTGAGCATCCACGGTGCTCGGGGCATCGGAAAGTCGTCTCGGGTTCGGGCGCTGCCGAAGATCGTTGGAGACGAATGAAAAATCACGACCCGCTCGCAGCCGCGCCCAAACGGTGGGTGCGGTAGAAGCACCGAAGACTCCTGAGGATGCGTTCTCGATGGGGCGCGATTTCGACCGCAGCAAAAAACTGTCGTGTCGGTCCCCAACGAATCGACCGAATTCGAGTTCGCCCCGTCGACTGACTTTGACGAGTGGTGGAGTCGGCTGGTCTAGACGACCAACGCCCGTGCGCTAAGACGCGGAGCCAATGTCGACGTTTTCGTCTGACGCGTCGGTCTCATCGACGAGTCGGACGACGTTCGTCGCGGCCGAGGTCTCTTTCGCGCGAAGGTCGGGCGCGCCCAAGCGCGCCGCGTCTGCGCTCTGGTCGTCGGGCTGCTCTTGTGACTCGCGCTCTGCGCGCACTCGCAGGACGTAGTGCCGGACTTCATCGTTGCGCTTGTCTTCGTCCCAACCGAGCACCCGCGCCATTTCTTGTGAGACGCGCTCCGCGGCTTCGAGGCCGCGGTCGAAGGTCTCGATCGATATTCGCGTGCGCCGCGTCAGGACGTCGTCCAGATGCAGAGCCCCTTCGTGGGACGTCGCATAAGCGGCCTCGACGCACAAGTAAGTCTTCGTGCCGGGGATCCGGTCGGCGAGTTCGGGGCGATCCTGGATGAGTTCGAGGAGATCAAACGTGCGCGTCCCGTAGCGTGTCAGTAGATGTTCGACCTGCTGCAAATGGAGCCCCGACTCCGCCGCGATGGCCTCTCGCCGGTTCCACACCGCGTGATACCCCTCGCCGCCGATCAAGGCGATGGTGTCCGTGCAGCTTTCGGGCACGTGCTTGCCAATGCTGCGCGCAGCAAGGTCAATCGCGTCCTTCGCCATCACGCGATACGTCGTGTACTTCCCGCCCGCAACCGTGATCAGCCCAGAGACAGACTGAGACACCGCATGGGTTCGGCTTAGCTGGCTCGTCGCATCGCTTTCGCCCTGTAGCAGCGGGCGCAGTCCTGCGTAAACGCCCTCGATGTCTTCGTGGCGCAGCGGCACCGCGAGCATCTCGTTTAGGGTGTCGAGCAAGTAGTCGATGTCGCGTCGGCTGGCGGCCGGATGATCGAGGTCGAGATTCCAATCGTCGTCGGTGGTGCCGATGATCCAGTGATGCTTCCAGGGAATCACGAAGAGGACGCTCTTCTTTGTGCGAAGCACGAGGCCACAATCGCCGTGGATGCGATCACGCGGCACAACGATGTGAATGCCTTTCGATGCACGGACGCGGATCCTTCCTCGGCCGGCCATCTTTTGTACATGGTCGGTCCAGACGCCCGTCGCGTTGATGAACTGCCGCGCGCGAAGTTCGACGGTGCGTCCGCTTTCTAGACAGCGAACGGTCGCACTGGTGACCCGGCTCCCGGTCTCGTGAAGTTCGGTGACCCCGGCGCTGCTCGCGACGGCGGCGCCGTGTACTGCGGCGGTGCGCGTCAGGGCAAGCGTGTGTCGCGCATCGTCTACTTGGGCGTCCGAAAATTCGAGCGCACCCACGAGTGCTTCGCGTTTCAAACCGGGAAAGCGCTTCAGGGCACCGCGCTTGGTCCAGTGTTCATGTCGGGGAAGGCTTCGGTCACCGGGCAATGCGTCATAGAGCATCGCGCCCGCTCCCATGTAGGCTCGATCGATCAAGCGCCGTTGCAAGGGCATCATGAACCGAATCGGGCGGACCAAATGAGGGCACAGCGTATTGATCATCAAGCTCTGTTCGCGGAGTGCCTCGCGGACCAAACCGAACTCGAACTGCTCGAGGTAGCGAATGCCGCCATGAATGAGTTTGCTCGACCGGCTCGATGTCCCCGCCGCCCAGTCGCGTTGCTCGACGAGTGCGACGGAAAGGCCACGGCTGGCGGCATCGAGTGCGGTGCCTGCGCCGGTGACCCCGCCTCCAATAATCGCGACGTCGAAGACTTCAGTTTCCATGCGCGCAAGCGCGCGTTCGCGATCTTCGGGTCCGAGTTGCGACGTCGCCATGAAACTTCCTTAGCGTAGATCGCCGCTGGCGTTCACCATTCGAACGCGTTTCGATCGACGGCGATTCGCTCGCGGCGGGAACCGGCGGTGGAACCGGTTCGGTCGAGCGTAGTGCGAACTGAGCTCGCTCGCTGTATTCGATCGTCGATCCATCTTCGTGGACGAGGCTTTGGCTGCGTTCCTCTCTGGCGCGCACGAGGCCGAAACCCGGTGCGTACCCCCTCGTTACGCTGTCGTCGTCGAACGGCACTTCCATGCGCTGCCCATAGACCTCGACCACGCCAGGGGTCTGTCCTGTGAACTGAATCACGAGGCAGTTTTAGAACGGCGCATACGGCGTCGGAGCGTTTTGAAACCCGAGGATTTCGCCTTCGAGGTCGGTGTGGAAATCGCCGTGGCCGGGGGCGCCAAGCTTCCATCGCTTTCCCGGTGTTGCGTTCGCTGCGAGGAGCGCGAGCGGGACTTCGATGCGAAAGACGTCCTCTCCGAGTTCGGGCGTGGGCCCCTAGACACTCAGTTCTGCGGAGCGACATTCGACGCTGTTGCGAATGGCATCTCCGATCTCGCGTCCGAGCCCAGAAAATCGCACCGCCATGCCCATCGGGAGTAGGCCCTTGCTCAGGTTGCCCGGCACGTTGGTGTAGAGCACTTGGCAAGCGGCTGAAACTTTGCCGCCAGGAAGCGGGAAGGCGACTTTGATCTGCGCACCCGACATCGAAGGGCGTGGCGTTTCGAGATAGGCACCGGCTGCGGAAAGGCTGTAGAGCGTCGCACGTTTGATTCGGCTTCCCGCGCAGACTGTCGCGGGGATGTCGAAGGGCGCGCGCAATTCACAGCGAAGCAGTTCGATTTGCGACGGCGCGAGTGCGCTGTTGAGTTGAAAACGAAGCGCCGTGTCTTCGACGGGCGACCAAAGTGCGAGCGATACGCCCGCCTCGCGCAATGCCGAACGATCGGCGTCGCTGGGTGAGGTCCCGGTTGCAATGCAGCGCATGTCGAAGGAATTGGTTTGGTCTTTGAAGGACTCAAGCGCTTGGCGCAGATGAAACGCAACGCTCGGGACTTCCAGGATGGCCACCGCAAAAGTAATGTGCCGCTCGAGCGCGAGGTTGATTGCCTCGTCGAGAGACTTCATGCGCACTGTTGCGTGCCCAAGGTCGCGTACGCGTTCAGCCATTGTGTTGATGTGAGCGTTGTGGTCTCCCACAATCAAAACCGGTTGTTCGCTTTTCATTGCTCACCTCTGCATCGTGCGCAGACCGGCTTTATCTGCCTCGGAGCTCAAGCTTCGGGCAGAACCAAGAGGGTGCTGCCGCCGGCTGGGTGATAGCCTCCCCGGCGTGGATGAATCGGTATCGACGCAAACGCACGCCTTTCGCGTGATGAATCTCACGCTCGGTCTCGACGAGCCCGAGGCGGCGCTTCGCGCGCGCGCATGTGAAGCGATCGGGGTTGCTCGCGAACATTTGCGAGACTTGCGAATTGCCCGCCGGTCTTTGGACGCACGGCGCGCAAGCGGAGGCGGACGACACTTTCGCTTTGTCATTCATGTTGACGTCGTAGTCGAAGGCATGCCGACCGGAGAAACTTTCGACGGCGCATCGCGTACTGGCCGAGTAAAGCCACTGGCGCCCCCGCAACAATTGCAACTTGCCGCGGCCGACGTCGCCAAGCGCCCCGACCGGGTCGTCGTCGTTGGCGCAGGGCCGGCAGGCTTGTTTGCAGCATTGGTACTGGCGGAGAGCGGCGTTCCGGTGGACCTGATTGAACGAGGCGGTGAGCTGCGGTCGCGCGGACGTGCTCTCGCAGGTTTTTTGAACGGCCGCAGACCGGATCCCGAGAACAATCTCTTGTTCGGAGAAGGCGGCGCCGGTACGTATTCGGACGGCAAGCTCTACACGCGGGTGGATCATCCGCTTTCGCACCCCATCCTTGAGACGTTCGTTGCGTGCGGTGCAAAGCCTGAGATCGTTTTCGATTCCCGCGCCCATATCGGGACGGATCGCTTGCACGCCATTTTGCCCGCGTTGCGAGAGCGTCTTATCGATGCAGGCGTTCAGTTTCACTGGAACACGCAGGTGTCGGGGCTGCGCTTTCACGAGGGCGGCGGCGCGCGCGCGATCACGGGCGTAGAGACAAACAACGGTGAGGTGGCGTGCGACGCGGTGCTACTCGCCATTGGACACAGTGCCCGGGACACGTGGGAACATCTCTTGCGCGACGGCGTCAAGATCGAAGCGCGTGCATCGCAACTTGGCGTGCGGATCGAACATCCCCAGGCATTGATCGATGCAGGGCGATACGGAACTGGCCCGGAAGCCGCGCGTCTTGGCGCGTCTTATTACGGGTTGGTTTGTCGTGCCGAAAAGGGTGCGCCGGGGGGGCACTCGTTCTGCATGTGTCCCGGCGGTCAGATCGTCGCGAGCGTCAACACGCCTGGACATCTGTGTACCAATGGCATGAGCAATTCGCGTCATTCGTCGCCATTCGCAAACGCGGCCATCGTGACAGGCGTCGGGCCGCGAGAATTCGGTGACGGCGTGTTTGCGGGCGTTGACTATCAACGGGCACTCGAAGCGCGGTTCTTCGACGAAGGGGGCAAGGACTACACCGCACCGGCGCAACGCGCGAGTGACTTTCTAAAGGGGCGCGAAAGCACGAGCCTCAAGGCAACGAGCTACAAGTTTGGCGTTGTGCCGGGTCGGATTGATTTGTTGCTGCCATCAACCGTTCGCGACGGCATCGCCCGGGCGCTTACTGCATTCAACCGACAGATCTCGGGCTTCGCATCGGAAGAAGGGATGCTCGTCGGTGTCGAGACCCGCTGTTCGGCACCCCTGCGCATCCCTCGAGATCCCGATACCTTTCGCGCCAGAGACATCGCAAACCTCTACCCCGTTGGCGAAGGGGCGGGGTATGCGGGCGGGATCTTGAGTGCCGCGATCGACGGTGCCGCGGCCGCTCAGGCGCTACTCAAAAATCCAGACTGATTTCCCGTTGCGACGCACTGAATGAATGCGGCGCAGAACACCGCGCCAAATAAGGACGACCCACTCATGCGCAGAGACATCTTCAGCGACGAACACGACATGCTTCGCGATCAGTTTCGACGCTTCGTGGCCGACAAGGTCGAGCCCAAGATCGAAGGCTGGAACCGCGGCGGGACCACTGACCGCGAGAGCTGGGCTCAATTCGGAGCGGCGGGTTATCTAGGCGCGTCGGCGCCCGAAGAATACGGAGGCGCCGGCGGCGACTTCATGTTCGATGCCGTGATTATGGAAGAAATGGCCTATGCCCGGGCTCACGCGTTGATGATGAGCCTGCACAGCGACATCTGTATGCCGTACATCGCGACCTTTGGAAACGACGCCCAAAAGGCGAAGTATCTTCCCGGCGCAATCGCCGGCACCACGATTCTCGCCATCGCGATGACCGAACCGGGCACCGGTTCTGACCTCGCCAATGTTCAAACTCGCGCGATCCGCGATGGCGATCACTACGTCGTCAATGGTGCAAAGACGTTCATTTCAAACGGTCAGCTGGCTGACCTCGTGATTGTCGTCGTGAAGACGGACCCCAATGTGAACCCGCCTCACAATGGCATCAGCCTGCTTCTGGTTGACAGCGACACGCCGGGGTTCGAACGCGGGCGCAATCTCGAAAAGATGGGGCTGAAGGGGCAAGACACGAGTGAGTTGTTCTTCAAGGACTGCCGTGTCCCCGTTGAAAACTTGCTCGGGGACGAGGGGCAGGGCTTCAAGATGCTGATGAAGAAATTGCAGCAGGAGCGTTTGTCGATCGCGGTCGGCAGCATGGCTTCGTGCCGGCGCAGTTTTGACGACACCCTCGAATACGTGAAAGAACGGCGAGCGTTTGGACAGCCGATCGGTTCGTTTCAGAACTCGCAGTTCAAGATGGCCGAGATGGCGACTGAGATCGAATTGGGTCAGGCGTTGGTGGACAAACTCTTGGTGGCTCACGTGGCGGGTGACGACATCGTCTCCGAAGTGAGCATGGCGAAGTACTGGACCACGGATCTGCAAAAAAAGATCGCCGCCGAGTGCCTCCAGCTTCATGGTGGCTATGGCTTTATGGAGGAATATCCTATCGCCGGGGACTACCGCGACGCCGCGGTCCAGTCGATCTATGCCGGAACGAATGAGATCATGAAGGTCATCATTGCCAAGCGACTTGGTCTCGGTTGATGGGCCAGGCCAGCACCACGAGCACCACTGCGGTCCTGGTGATATGCAACTCGGGGTCACAAGAGCGCAGGCGCAGTCATTCAAAGCATGAATTCCGAATATTTCTTCAAAATTGTCCGCATATTGTAGTGAAATCACTTCGTTGTTTTTAAATTCAGTCGATAGACTCAGTGCTTGAATACAAGACGATCTCGATTCACGAAGCGGCAAGTTCGGCACTTGATCCAAGTCGACGAACGAAACTTGTAGTAAGGCCAAGCGACGATCCACGTTTATAAAAACACAACCCACAGAATGAAAGCGGAGTCCCCCCTCCATGCTTACTGAAGAGCATTTGAACTCCCTCGCCGGTTGGGCCGCATCGGGCGCCGAAGCGAGCGCGTCCGTTTTGCGCGAGACCCATACCGAAGATTCGGGTCTCGAAGTTCGTGATATTCGTGTGACCACCCTCAGCGACTTGCCCGATCAAGCGCCGTGTTTTGAGGGCGAATGTGTCGCCGGTGTTGCGAGTCGTTTTGAAGGCGGGCTTTGCGCAAGCGCGCTGCTCGCGATGGACCCCGAAGACGCCTTGGCGTGGGTTCGTTCGAAGCCCGGCGTAGCCGACCCGCTCGAAGCCTTTGTGCGCCTTGGCGAGACGGTTCAGTCCGGCATCGCCATCGAGATCGGCGCAGGCCTCGGACTCGAAATGCGAACCGAAAACAGCGAACTGCGCGAAGAGTCTGTGCCGCTGATCCTGTTTGGCACCCACGCACCCTCCGACACGGTGGTGGTGGTGGTGAGTTTGCTTGTCGCTTCTGGCGATGAAGTCCTTCCGGTGCATGTCTACTTGATGATCGAGCCGAAGCTTCTCGGTACGGCACTGGCGGCCTAAAGAGACGATCGAAGCGATCGAAACGAGCTACGCTCGACGGCCATGTCGATCTATCTCATTCGCCACGGACAGACGTCCGGCAACGCCTCGCGTCGTCTGCAAACCCCAGACACTCCACTGAACGAAGAAGGGCTTGAACAGGCCCGCCGTCTCGGCGAACGCTTGCGCGATGCAGGCATTGGCTGTGTGCTGAGTAGTGACCTCACCCGAGCAAAACAAACGGCTGCGGCCGTGGTCAGCATCACGGGTGTCCCGCTTGTGTTGGAGCCCCTGCTTCAGGAGCGCAACTTCGGCGACCTGCGCGGCCAACTCTATCGCGACGTCGGCCCCAACCTATTCGACGACACCTTCGACCCGCCCGGCGGCGAATCAGGCGACGTGTTTCGCGCGCGTGCCCATGCGGCCTGGCAGCGTGTTGTCGCGTTTGCCGAAGAGGTCGCCGACACCGGGCATTTGGCGGTGGTCACCCATGGGCTTCTGTATCGCGTGCTGTACTCGCGGCACATTGCAGCCGATGCAAACGCCGAAGCGCCCATCGTCGGCAATACGGCAGTCAGCATTATTGAGCCTGGGTCGCCCCACGCGGTGTCCTTGCTGGCGTGCACGGCACACCTCGACTGAATTCCGTTCTTTCAGTCGATCGGGTGGCGGGTGAACAACATGAAGGTGACGTTGTCGAGGCAGTCGCTCTCTTCGACCTCTTCGACGTCGTCCACACACATGAACTCGTCGTGGTCCGAATGGAAGTAGACGACGTTCAGGTCGAGTATCCGCGCCATCGCAACAAGCGTGGGCTGCGACCAGACTGTCCAATCGTGGTAATTAAAGAGCGTCTTCTTATTTCGCGCATTCGAGGCTTCGAGCCGGAACGACATCAGGTTGGTGAAGGGATTCGGCGCGCCATCGTCTTCGTCGATCAAGCCCACCTTGAAGCCGGCGTCTTCCATTTCGGGGCGCGTGACTTCGTCTTCGTGGTCCATTTCCGAAGGCAGCGAGATCTGCGGCGTTTCGAGCATGAAGTAGTCGACGTGCTGGGTGGCGACTTCTAGCAGCCGAAAGAGCTGCTTGGCGTTGAAGAGATGGTGACTCTGCTTGCCGATGTAGCTCAGAGACTTTGTCGCGGTGAAACTCTTGAACCGTTGCCAGATCTGTTCGTCGAGCACGTCTGCGATGACGTACTGGCGCTCGGTCCCTTCGAGCCACGGCTTTGACTCGACGTGCTTCTTCGCGTCTTCGTCGAGGTCGACCATCAGATAGCGAAACTCGGGGTAGCGAAAATGACCCTGGTAACAGAACTCGGCCGTGCCGGACATGGGTTCGATAATGGTGTCGACGCCTTGGCAGAGCTTCGTGGTGACGAAGTCTTCAACGCCGTAATCATGCGAGCCGAGCACCGCAGAATAAACCAGATAAGGGTCGAGAGCGTTGATGCCTCCGGCCATGAACGGCGTGATGTAGTCGTAGTCCTCGACGAAGGGCGAGTCGTAACACTTCATCCAGCCGAGCTCTGAAAAGTCGTGGAAGCCGTGGCGCGCGACGGTTGACCAATATTCGCGGCGTGGTTTGCGTTTTTCGATGTCGACGTTGTTGGCTTTGAAGCCCCGGAGTGTGCAGCGGTGCATGCGTACCAGGGCTTCCTCGAGATCGGCTTTTGCGAGTCGGTCGAGCCGGCAATCAGACTGAAGGTGAAACCAGTCGGGCTTGGCCTCGGTACCGGCTTCAATGGCATCGAATCGCCTGCGCAAGACATCGAACGAGCGAGCAATGCGCGTCACTTCTTCGGTTTTTCCGATGCCGTCAACAGCGTCGTTCAGTGGGTCTACGACTGTGGTGGTGTCGGTGCGGTCTGTGTGATTTGTCATGTCGTACGTCCCCCCAATCGCGGATCGAAACTTTGCCGGTGGCTTCGTAGGTGCGAAGTCCCGACTCGGGCGCGGCGAGAACCTATCGCAATCCTCGCCCGGTTTGCTGCGAGAATCCCGCTATTGCTGCTGTCGTCTAGACAAATTGCAGCCAAATCACGTTCTGCCAAACCCGAGCGCAACCTTACTGCGCGTCACTGCGCATTCGTGATTGATGCCACGGTCGGTTCAACCGATAGGAAGCTTTGGTATTGCGCGCGTGCCAACCCGGAGTCGCCCTCCGTGGTAACGCGGGCGCGAAGTCGTGTGATCGATAACGAAAATGGCAGCGCAATTGAGGGAACTTCGTGGACAATACTGATCGCCTTCCAAGTGGACGAGAATTTCGCAATCGGTTCATCGCCATCGTCAGTACGTGTGGCACGATCTCGGCAGCGATCGTACTCGGCTATGTGGTTTTGTTGTTGAGGATGCCGCCCGAGCAATTGCAAGGCCTCGGTGTGGCGGTTGCGCTCATATTTCTCCCCGCGACGCCATTTTGTGCGTGGGGCTACAGCCGAGCGATTGCGCCAGTGGTGTCGTGGCTCGACCGGCAGGATTCCGTGGGGTCGCTCTCGGACGACCAAGTTTCTACGCTGCATCGCGCTGCATTCCATACGGTGATCAACATGCCGACCCGCGTCTTCGGGTTGTCGTTCGTGTTGTCCGTGGCGCCTGCGATTGCGGTCGACCTTGTAATGTTTTCCTGGTTCGAGGAGTTCCGCCTCTATCACGCGTCGCTCATGGCGGCTGCCATCTTCTCGGCAGCGGGGCTAACCTCGATCATCGAAGCCGCGCTGCTCAAAGGATGGCTCGAAGAAATCCGCTCCAGGCTGACCCTCGCGGTCGCCAACCCGATGCAGCGCTCCGAACTAACCCGCCCGGTATCTTTGATGGCGAAGCTTCAGGTTGTGATCACGCTTTGTATGCTGGTTCCGGTCGTGTTCGCCGCGCTCGTGGGGCATACCCGCGCCGCCATTCCCGCCGAGCAGTTTGCCAACACGATGCAGTTCGAACTCGGGCGGACTGCTGCTGCGGCGTATCACGTACAGGGTGAATTCGGCATTGCGGCAGTCGTACAAGGAGATCTTGCTCGTGCGTTGAAGGCACAGGTTGTTGTGCTGGATCGAAAAACCGGTGCTCTGGTCGGCGACGCTGAGTTGGTCCTCACCGCGATGGAACGCGAGCGCATTCTCGACTCGAAAGAATCGTCGGGGTCGGGCGGCGAACTTCACGCAAGCAATCTCTACACCTGGGAGAACACCGCGGACGGCACGCAAGCCATCGTGGTGATGAGTGCTCGCTCGGTCCTCGACGGTGACGCCTTTGACTTGGCGACGATTTTCGGGGGTATCTTCGTTGCGTGTCTCGTGCTGGGACTCGGTGTTGGCTGGTTGATCGCTCAAGACGTGGGTGGAGCAGCCTTGCGCCTAGGCCATGTCGCCGATCGGATGGCGGCGGGAGATCTGCGTCGCTTCAACGTCCTCGAATCGGAGGATGAACTCGGCACGCTGGGTCGTGCGTTTGATTGGATGGCGACTTCGCTTCGCGGCTCGGTCGGAGAAGTTTCCGCAACAGCCGACGGGATCGAGGAAACGTCGACCAACATGTCGAACGTTGCGCGCGAGCTTCATGGAGCCGCCCAGACCCAGGGCAGTGATGTGACGTTTGTTGTCGAAGCCATGGACGCGGTCGAAGCAAAAGCGCTCGAAATTTCGCATTCGTCGGTCGAACTCAGTCATCTCGTGGGCGAGTGCACAAGCTCCGTTCTCGAACTGGGTGCTGCCGGTGATCAACTTAATCAAACGGCGGGGTCACTTGCGGACCGTGTTGAAGTGGTATCGAGCACAGTGGAGCAGACGGTCCGCAGCGTAAGAAACGTGGGACGCGAAACGGACGCGTTAGTCGAAGCTGCGGCCGAGACGTCGGCGAGTATGAAAGAAATGGCGTCGGCGATGGGTCACGTCGACGCCACCGCGGCGGCAACCGCTTCTCTTTCACAGCAGGTCGTCGCAGCAAGCGAATTCGGATACGAAAAAGTGCTAGCCACCATAGAAGGCATCGAGTCCATCCGCGGCGCCACGGACACCGCGCATACGGTGATCACACGTCTAGACGGTCGCGCCCAGGAAATTGGCGTGGTGGTTGAGGTGATCAGTGACGTTGCCGACGAGACGAATCTATTGGCGCTGAACGCCGCGATCATCGCCGCACAGGCGGGTGATCACGGGCGCGCCTTTTCCGTCGTGGCAACGGAGATCAAGGGGCTCGCGAATCGCGTGTTGCTCAGCACGAAAGAGATCAGTGAGCTGGTGGCTTCGGTGCAGCAAGAGAGCCAGAGTGCGATCAATGCCATGGATGAAGGTGCGCGTAGCGTCGCCGCCGGGGTTGAGCGTTCCGGCGAGGCGGGCAAGTCCCTCGAAGAGATCAAGCGCATCAGTCATGACAGCGGGCAACGTATTCACGAGATCCTCAGTTCGGTGCAGGAGCAAACGATCGCGGCGGGGCATGTCGTTGATCTGATGGAACGCGTACGAACTGGGGTCGAAACGATTCAGCTTGCGTCGGCGGAACAGGAGCGCGGCAATGAACTGGTCTTGGACGCAACGCAGACGATGCGCGAAGTGGCACGGCAGCTCCATCTCACGACAGCTGAACAGGCGGATGGCGTTGGTCGCATCCGCGATAGTATTGGCGGGGTGCAGACGCAAATGGAGTCGATCGACGACGCGCTTCAGGAGCAGTCGAAGTCGACGAACCAAGTGGTGGGCTTTCTCGAAGAAGTTTCGAGTCGCAGTGTTGCAAACGAACGTGCGGCTCGCTTGATGGGCGAATCAACCGAAGAACTGTCCGAGCAAGCTCGTCGGTTGCGAGCGGGAATGGGACGCTTTCAGCGTTAATGATCTTCTGAAATTCGATTTTGCGTTCTCAATGGCTTCCAGATGCTGAGGTGGGACTCTTCAACACGCACGAAAGGCTATGCTCGTGCAGCCCGTGATGCGGGTACCCATCACGATCACGCCGGGAGCTTGAACCAGCATGTGTGGAATAGCGGGATACGCGGGGCTTCACGATCCCGAGCTTCTTCGCCCAATGACCGACGCCATGATTCACCGCGGCCCCGACGATTCGGGTACGTGGTACGACGCAGACGCTGAAATCGGCTTTGGCCACCGGCGACTCGCCATCATCGATCTGTCTCCGGCCGGTCGGCAACCTATGTCGAACGCCGATGAATCGATTTTCATCACCTACAACGGCGAGCTCTACAACTACCTCGAGCATCGCGAGCGGCTCGCGAAGAAGGGCTATCCCTTCCGGAGCAACAGCGACACCGAAGTCATGATCGCCCTGTACGAAACTATGGGGATCGATTTTCTCAACGAATTAAACGGGATCTTTGCCTTCGCGCTTTGGGATGCAAAAAAACGGCGCTTGATCCTTGCGCGAGACCACGCCGGCGTAAAGCCGCTCTACTACCGACAAGACGGGCGCAAGCTCTACTTTGCGAGCGAGCTCAAGGCGCTGCTGAAAGTCCCCGGCTCGTCTCGCGAACTCCACACCCCGAGCGTGCCCGACTACCTCACGTTTCTCTGGGTGCCGGGCGAAAACACCCTGCTCTCGGGCATCAAGAAGCTCGAACCGGGTCACTTTGCGATCTGGGAAGACGGCCAACTCGAAACCAAGCGCTGGTTCAACATCGAATACGAACCCGACGAAAGTCGCACCGAGGCCCAGTGGAACGAAGAAGTTCATGACTCGTTCATGAACGCTACCAAGCGCCAAATGGTGAGCGACGTACCGCTGGGCGCATTTTTGTCCGGCGGGCTCGATTCGTCGAGCATCGTCGCCTGCATGCGCAACGTCTATCCGGATCGTGAGATCAACACCTACACCGTACGCTTCGACCGCGGTGCGATGGCGCGGGAGCAAGGCGTTGATGACTACCCGTACGCGCGGAAAGTTGCCAAGGCAATAGGGGTGCGGCTGAAGAGCGTCATGCTTCAGCCGGAAGTCATCAGTCTATTGCCCAAGATGGTCTACCACCTCGACGAGCCCGACGCAGACCCAGCGGTGTTCCCTTCGTATTTGATTTCGAAACTCGCGCGTGAAGACGGCACAACGGTTTTGCTTTCGGGAACTGGGGGTGACGAAGTATTCTTTGGCTACAGGAGCCATCAGGCTTACCGGCTCTATGAGCGGTTCGCTTGGATGAGTCGCTTTCCGATTTCGTCGATGACCCGGGCTGGCGTCAAGATGAGTTCGTCATTGTTGGGCGCCCAAAACCGCTATGCGCGCCGTATCGCGAAGTTTCGGCGAGGCCTCATGCAGAGTGGACTCGACCGCCACCTCGAAGTTGCGGACTGGTCGAGCCATGCCGCCCGCGAAGGCTTGTTCAACGACTCAGTGTTCGACTCGATGGATTCATGGGACAGCTCGGAGTCAATGCGCCGGTACCACGACGATTTCGTGGGCGAGGGTGAGTTGAACCTCCACTCTCATTTGCTGATCCAAACGTTTCTTGCCGCGCACAACTTCCTTTATACAGACAAGTCGAGCATGGCGGTTGGTCTTGAAGCGCGCGTCCCATTTATGGACGTGGAGTTGATGCGTTTGTGTGCCCGCATTCCGGAGCGTTACAAGCTGAAGGGCAACGTGACTAAGAACGTTCTCAAGAACGCGATGGGGCGCTACCTGCCTCGGGATCTCATTCACCGCAAAAAAACCGGCTTTGGTGCGCCGCTCAGAAAGTGGATCCAGGACGACCTCCAAGAGGTGATCCAGTTTTTCTTGGGGCCCGAACAAGTGTCGCGCCGTGGCATTTTCAACCCCGATCAGGTGCAGCGCATTGTCAAAGAGAATACGTCAGGCAAGGCAGACCACGCGTATTTGATCTACGCGCTGGTCAACCTCGAACTTTGGATGCAGTCGTTTCTCGACGCGCCCGGGGAAGAAGTCACGCTCTAGGGCGCAAGGGCTTCTTTAGGGTTACGCCCAGGGTTACGCCCAGGGTCACCGCCCCGCGCTACGCCACTTCTTCGGGATCGTAGGCGAGGTTCGGTGCGAGCCATTTTTCGACTACTTTGAGCTCAACACCCTGTCGTTTCGCGTAGCTTCGCATCTGGTCTCGATCGAGTCGCCCGACGGTGAAGTACTTTGTCGCCGGATGCCCGAAGTAGAGACCACTTACGCTGGCCGCAGGGGAGATGGCGCAACTTTCGGTGAGTTCCAAACCGATCTCGGTGGCATCAAGTAGCTTGAACAGGGTCTGCTTCGCGCTGTGGTCCGGGCAAGCGGGGTAACCGAATGCGGGCCGGATGCCGCGATAGTTTTCCTTGACCAAATCTTCTTTGCTTTCGCCAGCGGACGGTGCGATTCCCCAATCTTCGCGGGCGCGCGCATGTAGGTATTCCGCGAAGGCTTCTGCGAGGCGATCGGCCAATGCTTGTACCATGATGGCGTTGTAATCGTCGAGTTCGGCTTTGAAGGCGTCGACCAAGGCTTCTGTCCCAAGGCCAGCCGTTACGGCGAATGCTCCGAGATAGTCTTCGACACCGCTGTCCTTTGGAGCGATGTAGTCCGCAAGCGATCGGTTGAATTTGCCTTGGGCAAGGTCTTCCTGCTGGCGAAGCATTGGGAAACGATGCAGCTCTTCGTTACGAGATTCGTTCGCATAAAGAACGATATCGTCGCCGTCACTGTTCGCGGGCCAGAATCCGTAGACCGCCTGGGCGGTGAGAAGTTTTTCGTTGACGATCCGGTCGAGCAGAGCGCGGCCATTTTCATAGAGCTCGGTTGCGGCTTCGCCCATCTTCGGGTGCTTAAGGATGGCGGGGAAACGGCCGTTTAACTCCCACGCACTGAAGAAGAACGTCCAGTCGATGAAGGGCACGATCTCTTTCAGGTCAAATTCGACAAGTTTCTTTTGCCCGATGAAGCTCGGCTTTGAAACTTCGTCCGGGCCAAACGCGACTTCAGGTCTGTTCGCGAGGGCATTGCGGTACGTGCGCAGCGGTTTTTCTTGGCGCGCTTCATGGAGGTCGCGCAGTTTCTGCTGCACCCGGTCGTTTTCTTTTTTGTACTTGGCGCGTGCGACAGGGTCGACCAATTTCGACACCACCCCAACCGCACGGGACGCATCGCGTACGTGCACAACGGATTGGTTGAAGGTGGGAGCCACCTTGACGGCTGTATGAACCCGGCTCGTCGTCGCTCCGCCGATCAAGAGCGGCATGTCGATCTCGCGCCGAGACATTTCCTTTGCAACCGAAACCATTTCGTCGAGGGACGGTGTGATCAGCCCTGAAAGTCCAATCATGTCCGCATTCTCGTCGATGGCGGTTTGCAAGATCTTGTCTACAGGGACCATGACGCCCAGGTCAATGATTTCGTAGTTGTTGCAGCCGAGCACGACGCCGACAATGTTCTTGCCAATGTCGTGGACGTCGCCTTTTACCGTCGCCATCACGACCTTGCCTTGGCTACTGCCACCGGATTGTTCGGCTTCCATGAAGGGTTCAAGATGTGCAACGGCACGTTTCATCGCGCGTGCACTCTTGACGACCTGGGGGAGGAACATTTTGCCTTCGCCAAAGAGTTCGCCCACGATGCTCATGCCGTCCATCAGCGGACCTTCGATGACGTCGAGGGGCCGGTCGAGTTCGAGGCGAGCCTCTTCCGTGTCGTCTTCAATGAAGTCGATGATGCCGTGCACCAACGCGTGGGAGAGGCGTTTCGAAACCGAGCCTTCGCGCCAAGACAGATCGACGACACGTTTCTTGCCGCCCCTCTTTACGGTATCTGCGTATTCGACCAGCGCTTCTGTCGCACCCTCGTTGCGATTAAAGAGCACGTCCTCGACCTTGGTCAGCATTTCTTCGGGAATGTCGGCGTAGACCTCGAGCTGTCCCGCGTTCACGATGCCCATGTCCATGCCGGCACTGATGGCGTGGTAGAGGAATGCAGAGTGCATGGCTTCGCGGACCGCGTCGTTGCCTCGAAAGGAAAACGAAAGGTTCGAAACACCACCGCTGATGTGGACTCCGGGGCAAGCCTCACGGATCAACCGAGTCGCTTCGATAAAGTTCACCGCGTAGTTGCTGTGTTCCTCGATCCCGGTCGCGATCGCGAGAATGTTCGGGTCAAAGATGATGTCCCGGGCCGGAAAGTCGGCCTGCTCGGTCAACAACTTGAATGCCCGGGTGCAGATGTCGACTTTACGCTCGACGGTATCCGCCTGACCGACTTCGTCGAAGGCCATCACGACAACGCCAAAGCCGAAGCGTCGAATCGTGCGCGCTTGTTCGAGAAAGGATTCTTCGCCTTCTTTAAGGGAGATCGAATTGACGACCCCCTTGCCCTGCACGCACTTCATGCCGGCGAGCAAAACGGACCACTTCGAACTGTCGATCACGATCGGGATCCGGGCGATTTCGGGCTCGGTCGCGATCAGGTTCAAATAGTTCGTCATGCAGGCTTCAGAGTCGAGCAAGCCTTCGTCCATGTTGACGTCGAGAAGGTTCGCGCCGCCGCGTACTTGGTCGAGCGCGACTTCGACTGCAGTCGTCATGTCGCCGGCTTTGATCAAGTTGCGGAACTTCGCCGAACCCGCGACGTTCGTGCGCTCGCCGATCATCTGAAAGTTTGACTCGGGACGAATCGCAAGCGGCTCGAGGCCACTGAAGTAGGCGACATCTTCGTCAGAAAGATCCGGGATTTCGCGCGGAGCCTTGCCTTCGACCGCGTTCGCAATTTCGCGAATGTGGTCGGGCGTAGTTCCGCAGCAGCCGCCAACGATATTGACGATTCCCGAAGTCGCGAACTCTCCCACCAACTCGCCGGTGAGCGCAGGTGCTTCGTCGTATTCACCAAACGCGTTGGGAAGGCCCGCGTTCGGATACGCCGAAACACAGGTATCCGCGACCCGCGAAAGCTCCGCGATATGCGGGCGCATGTCGACGGCCCCGAGCGAGCAATTGACACCGATTGAAATCGGATTCGCGTGGGCCATCGAGCGCCAATAGGCTTCGACCGTCTGCCCTGAAAGAGTGCGACCGCTCGCGTCGGTGATCGCGACCGAGATCATGATCGGGAGTCGTACGCCCAGCTCGTCGAAAACTCGCTGCACCGCGACCAGTGCCGCCTTGGCATTCAATGTGTCGAAGATCGTTTCGACGAGGATCACGTCGACATCGCCTTCGATTAAGCCGCGAGTCTGGGTCGCGTACGCTTCTTCGAGTTCATCAAAGGTGATGTCGCGGAACGCTGCATCTTCGACTTTTGGTGAAAGCGAAAGCGTTTTGCTCGTTGGGCCAATGGCACCTGCGACGAAGCGCGGCTTGTCGGGCGTCTTCGCCGTCCACTCGTCCGCGACTTTGCGAGCAAGCTTCGCCGCCGCGAGGTTCAAGTCATAGGAAAGGGTGTCGAGGTCGCCGAGCTCGTAATCACTTTGTGAGATCGCGTTGGCGCCGAAGGTGTTGGTCTCGACGATGTCCGCACCGGCTTCGAAAAACTTCGCGTGGATCTCTTCGATCACTTCGGGGCGGGTGAGAACGAGAAGTTCGTTGTCGCCCTTCACGTCTTTGGTGTGGTCTTTGAAGCGGTCGCCTCGAAAATCGGCTTCCTCGAGGCCGTAGCCCTGGACCATGGTGCCCATCGCGCCGTCGATGACGAGGATGCTTTCGCGAAGTCGCGCTTCGAAAAGTTTTGTCCGGTTGCCGGCGCTCATGTTTGGGTCTCCCGCTCGGCCGGGCCCTAAGCAGGCACTGACTGAACAAGTAAAAAATTAACTAGATCAAAGTGTTACAGGACTCTATGCTTCGAGGTTGCCGCCTGGATTCAAGCGCGCCAAAGCTTCAATTTCAAGGTATATCAGCTTATCTCAATATTCGGATGAATGCACAAAGTTCTTTAATTTCACCCCGGTCCGTCCGGATCTCGCGCAGGCAATTTGCTGGAGCCGTTGACGCAGCCCGAATGTGCCTATTCTACGGCCCGCCTGAGGGGCTCGACGCTCGGACGGCCTCGAAATCACATCCGAAATCACGAACCGCCCGCGCGCAGGTCGACTGCGGGTAGTTGCCATTGGAGACACCATCGATGAGCGCCGAACAACACGAATTCCAAGCCGAGGTCAAGCAGCTCCTCGACCTGATGATCCATTCGCTCTATTCCAACAAAGAAGTGTTCCTCCGCGAACTGATCTCGAACGCCAGTGACGCCATCGACAAGGTGCGTTTCGAAGGGGTGATCAAGCCCGAGCTTCTGCCTTCGGACGAGTTGGGTATCCAACTCATCGCAGACCCCGAAGCGCGAACGCTCGCGATTGTGGACAACGGCATCGGGATGAACCGCGACGATGTGGTCTCGAACCTCGGCACGCTCGCAAAGTCGGGCACCGGAGAATTTCTCGAAAAGCTCAAAGGTGCGGGCGGTCAAGGTGATGCCCCCGAGTTGATCGGTCAGTTTGGCGTCGGCTTCTACGCCGCCTTCATGGCCGCCGACGAGATTACTGTGCTCACGCGCAAGGCTGGCGATGCAGAAGCGGTGCTTTGGAAGAGTGACGGCGGGGGGGGCTACAGCATTGAAGCCGCCGAACGCGACGGCGCGGGAACGACCGTCACGCTTTCGCTCAAAGCCAGCGATGCGGACGACGGCCTTCAAGACTTCACCGACGAATGGGTCGTGCGTCAAACGGTGAAGAAGTATTCCGACTTTGTCGCCTATCCGATCAAGCTCGAAGTCATTCGCCCGCCGAAGCCCGCGAGCAAAGAGGGCGCGGATGAAGAGACCGAAGAGAAAGACGCTGCAAACGAACCGTTGAACTCGATGAAGGCGATTTGGACGCGTCCCGACAGCGACGTGACCGACGAGGAATACAAAGAGTTCTACAAGCACATCAGCCACGACTTCCAAGAGCCGCTGCTGCGCGTCGCGAGCAAGATGGAGGGCAACTTCGAAGCGAAGTCCCTGCTCTTTGTTCCGTCGGTCGCGCCCCACGACCTCTACCACCGAGAAATGTCGCACCGGGGCATCCAGCTCTACGTACGCCGCGTCTTCATCATGGATGAATGTCGCGACCTCGTCCCCGAGTACCTGCGTTTCATGCGCGGCGTCGTGGACGCTGAGGACGTCACCCTCAATGTGTCTCGCGAAATGCTTCAGCAAGACCGCCAGATTCAGGCGATCCGAAAGTACCTCGTCAAGAAGGTGCTCGAGTCCTTGAAGGCCTTGCGAAAGAACGATGAAGAGAAGTACCTGAAGTTCTGGGGCGAATTCGGTCCGGTGCTCAAAGAAGGACTGCTGATCTTCGACGAGAAGAAAGACCGCATCCTCGACCTCGTACTCGCGCGATCGACGAACGACGATGCGAAGCTCGCGTCCTTGGACGAATACGTTGAGCGCATGGGCGAAGGGCAAGAAGACATCTACTACATGGTCGGCAACTCGATTGACGCGCTCTCGAACTCGCCGCATCTCGAGGCCTTCAAAGAGAAAGGCATCGAGGTGTTGTTGTTCGCCGACCCCGTCGACGAAGTTTGGCTGCAGCAGATGCCCCCCGAGTTCAAAGGCAAGGCGTTCAAGTCCGCGGGCCGTGGCGCTGTCGACCTCGAAGAGAAGGACGAAGAGGGCGAAGAAGGCGAAAAGAAGGAACCCGAGAACGAGATCTTCAACGACTTGCTTTCCGCACTCAGCTCGGCACTTGAAGGGACCGCTGCGGAGGTGCGACTTTCAAAACGCTTGAAGTCGTCGCCCGCCTGCCTGGTGCTCGAAGAAGGGCAGCTCTCCCCGCAACTCGAAGCCATGCTGCGACAAGCTGGACAGAAAGTTCCCGAGACCCACCCCGTGATGGAGATCAACTCCGACCACGTGCTCGTAAAGAAGCTGCAGGAGATCTTCGAAGCCGACGCAACCGACGCGCGCATCGCGACCTATGCCGAACTTCTGTTCGGACAAGCACAGCTCGCCGAGGGCGGCCAAATCGACGACCCGGCCGCGTTCAGCAAGAAGCTCGCAGACGTAATGCTCAAAGCCCTGTGAGGTCAGGCTGCTAGGCTTTTCGGTTCCTCAAGCTTGAGAGACCGCGAAGCCGACTATGATCCAAGAGTTGTTTTCGATTGTTGCGCCCGTCTATCTCTGCGTGGCATTGGGCTATGGCTGGCGGCGAATCGGCCGTCCCGTAGACAACGCGCTGATTGCCGACCTGTGCATGAACCTGGGCGCTCCGTGCCTGGTGTTTTCGAGCTTGGTAAGCCTCGGAATCGACCCCGCAGCATTGGGCGAATTCGCTGCCGTGGTCCTCGTCGCCTTCGTTCTCTTTGGTGCGATCGGCTACGTGACACTGCGTGGCATGGGCCTTCCGATGCAACCGTTCCTCGCCCCAGTCGTCTTCCCCAACACGGGCAACCTCGGCCTCCCGATCTGCCTGTTCGCCTACGGAACTGAAGGCTTGCTCTACGGCGTCGTGTTCTTCGCCCTCACCAGCATCATCCAATTCACAATCGGCCAATGGATGTGGAGCGGCGAAATCAGTTTCGTCAAACTCGCACGCACCCCCCTCGTCTACTCCGTACTCGCCGCACTCGCGATCCTCTTCACGGGCATCGAAACCCCCGCATGGATCCTCCGCACAACCCAAAGCCTAGGCGGCATCACCATCCCACTCATGCAATTCACCCTGGGCGTCTCCCTCGCAACCCTAAAGGTGAAACGCCTCCCCACTTCATTCGGCTTGGGCGCCCTCAGACTTCTCCTGGGCTTCAGCGTCGGAGTTGGCCTGAGCGAACTCTTCGCCCTCGAAGGCGTCGTTCGCGGCGTCGTCATCCTCGACTGCGCCATGCCCGCCGCCGTCATCAACTACCTCTTCGCCGAAACCCGAAGAAGTAGCCGGCATCGTAGTCGCCTCCACCACCATCAGCCTAGTAGCCCTCCCCCTAATCCTCGCCTGGCTCCTCTAACAACAAAACCAGTGGATGGACTTCTCTTTCCCGTCGTCACTGCGAGGCCGAAGTCTCACAGCCGAGTGAGCTGCGGCCCCCCCCCTCGTCCCCAGGCGCGGCCTAACGAATACCAATCAACCCCCCAACTCACCCGCCCGAAAACTTATCCTCAGCAGCAGGAACCGGCGGCGTATCATCCATCCGATCGTCCAAATATGCTGCGGGCAAAGCCACCTTCTGAGTCCCACTCTTCTTACCCCGCGGCACTCGAAGTGCCGAAGCCGGAAACTCAAGCCCCGGGTCTGCCTGGCTCAAAACCCCTTCGAGATCCCCAAGCGTATTCACTCGAATCAATTCACTCCGCAACTTCGCACTCTGCGGAAATCCCTTGGTGTACCAAGTTGACTGCTTGCGAAACGCGCGCACACCCCAGCGCTCCCCTTGCCACTCGGCGAGCAACTCGGCATGACGTTGCATGATTTTGATGACCTCACCAAAACGCGGAGGCATTTCGGGAGCACGTCCGTCGAACACGTCTGCAAGGTCGCGAAACAACCACGGGCGACCGAGGCAACCGCGTCCAACGACAACGCCATCACAACCCGTGTGTCGCATCATGCGAAGTGCATCCCAGGCTTCCCAGATGTCGCCGTTACCAAACACCGGGATCTTGACCGCCTGCTTCAACTCGGCGATCGCATCCCAGTCCGCTTCCCCATCGTAGAGTTGCGCTGCGGTTCGCGCGTGCAGTGCGACCGCGGCACAACCTTCTTGTTCAGCCACGCGACCCGAGTCAAGGAAGGTGTGAACGTCGTCGTTGATCCCGATCCGAAATTTGATCGTGACTGGAACGTTCCCGGCATGCTTCACCGCGGCACGAACAATGTTGGCGAGCAGACGGGGCTTGGCGGGAATCGCCGCCCCGCCACCTTTTCGTGTCACTTTTCGCACAGGGCAGCCGAAATTCATATCGAGGTGATCGATCCGTCCTTCACCTGCCAGAAACGCCACGGCCTCGCCAACATAATGGGGGTCGACACCATAGAGTTGAAGGCTCCGCGGCTGTTCTTCGGGCGCGAAGCTCGCAAGTTTCAACGTCTTCGGGTTTCGTTCCACGAGTGCGCGGGCAGTGATCATTTCGCTGACGTAGAGCCCGGCGCCAAACTCGCGGCACAGAGTTCGGAAGGGCGTATTCGTAATGCCGGCCATGGGGGCAAGGATCACAGGGATGGGCAACGAGAGGTCGCCAATCGCCACTGGGGGGAACTCGCCCGGTTGCGCGGGAAGGACGTCCTTATTGATTTCGCCGATCGGTGCCATCGCCATTGCGGGGTTAGATACCAGATCCAAGCGCGCGTCGCGCCCGGGACAGCACAGATCGTCCAATGGCCCGATTTCTAAGAAAAATTGAACGGATGATGTTCACTTCGTTCCGAGGTTTCGGGATCACGTGTGCAGCGCATAAGCCACTGCTGGAGAAAACCATTTGAAGTCGCGAGCCACGGTTGTCCCGGTTCACGGTGCATTTCACGGAGCCTGGTGTTGGACCCATAGCGAAGACCTTGTTTTTCCGGTCGGCTTTCAGCAGCGTCTCGCAAAGCGATGTCATAGGAGCGTCGAATGGGCATCAGGCCATTCACCCATGCTGAGCTGTCCCGCACAGGTCGTACAACTGCTGACCGAACTTTCGCACTAACGCGCGCGTTGGTTCTGTGTGTCGTGGGTTTGGCCGCGGTTCATGCCGGAGCCGCAAGGGCAGAGACTCCTTCGAGGGCGATCAGCGGTTTGCGCGCGACATGTATGGAAACCTGCCGAGAGAAAGAGAACGCGACCGACTGCGCGCTCTATTGCAACTGCCATTTGTTCGAGCTGCGTCGAGATCTGAGCGATTCGCAGGTCGTGCAATTGCTTCTGACCGCCGAGCGCGGTGGTGATGAGGCTCCGGCAATCCGAGAATGGTTGCACGCGAGCGCGAAGGTCTGCGAAAAGCGCGTGTTCGGAGAGCCGCCGGTGCCCGCAGCTGAACCCAAGCCCGAAGCCAAGCTCGAACCCAAAAAAGACAAGAGTGATTAGCGGCGCCCGGCATCGTGCCGAGCAGCGGAGCGTCCAATGAAACGGCCGTCTATCTCAATTGTTGGGCCCGGTAAGGTCGGCACCGCGCTGGCTCGGCTTGCAGCCGCTGCGGGCTACAGCGTAAATGCGATTGGCGGCCGCGACGCGACGCAAGCGAGTGCCGCCGCGACTTCGGTCGGTGACCAAACGCGGGCGCTTTCAGTAGAAGCCGCCGCCGCCGCGTCGGAGATGGTCATCCTCGCCGTTTCGGATTCGGCGATTGAAGAAGTGGCTTTGGGCCTCGCTCGTGCGGGTTCCATGCAAGACGGCAGCGTGCTGGTTCATTGTTCGGGCGCACTCACGAGTGAGCTCTTGGCCCCGGTCAAAGAGAACGCTTCCGTTTCGGTGGCCTCGTTTCATCCCCTGCAAACGTTTCCGACCCTTGAGAGCGCCATGACGAGCCTGCCGGGAAGTCACTGCTTCCTCGAAGGAGACGGTCGCGCGCTCGTGATGCTCGAAGCGTTCGGCGCAGCACTCGGTACCCAGTGCGTCCGCATCGAAACCGATGCGAAGGTGCTGTATCACGCGGGCGCGGTGTTGGCGTGTAACTACCTCTGCGGTCTGATCGATGCAGCGCTTGGCGCCAACGAAGCCGCGGGCATCGGCCGTGGCACTGCGATGACGGCGCTTCGACCTTTGATCGAAACGACACTTGCCAACATCGCCAACCTTGGACCCGCAGCGGCACTGACCGGACCCATCCAGCGCGGCGACGCGCAAACGGTCGCTCTGCATATGCGCGCACTCGAAGACGCGGCTCCCAACCTCGCGCGCCTGTATCAAACGCTTGGCGAGAGCACCCTCTCGTTGGCAGAGGGCAAGGCTTCCTTCGACGAAGCAACGCGTGCGGCGCTGCGTCGCGCGCTCGCGCTTGACCCCTCTTAAGCGCTGCTTGCGGATTCCACGGTTCCACTCCATGGGTAAATCCTTGGTCGGCCGGCCTACGGAGCGCGAAGGGGGCCCGCTTTCGGCGGAATCGAGAGGTCGGGGATCTCTCCCTCGAAGTCATCGGCCGCAACGTCGTGGAACATCCCACACGCAGCATTGGGCGCATGACTGGCGAGCGCGTTAGCTTCGCAGCGTGGCCAAGGGCAAAGTCGTCGGACTCGGACTAAGCGTGCTCGACGAGGCGTATCTCGTTGACGACTTCGAGATCCATGCCGTGCGAACGCGCTTTCATGCGCGGAGAGTTGCACCTGGCGGCATGGTGTCCAACGCGATCGTTCAGGCTGCTGAGTTGGGAGTAGCGGGTCACCTTCTCACGATGCTGGGAAACGACGCCGACGGCGATTTCATTGCGAAGCAATTGCGCAGCCACGGAGTCGTCACCCGCGGCGTGGTTCGCAGCAAGACGCAGCCGACCACGGTTTCGGTGGTGCTCGTCGATCGCCGCTCGAAAGACAGGCGCTTCTTGGTTCCGGATCGTAGGAAGATCGAAGCCCAGTGCCCCGACTTCGACCTTTCGTCAATCGATTCAAGCACCGTTCTGCTCGTCGACGGTCACTTTCCCAAACAAGCCATGCGTGCGGTGCGTCGGGCGAGGGAATGTGGTGCCGTGGTGGTCGCCGACTTTCACACGCCGCGTCCGGATTGTATGAAGCTCTTGCCCTTTGTCGACTATCCCATTGTGTCGAGGGAATTCGGAACGGCGTGGCAGAAGCGCTCACCGCGCCAGGCCATTCGCGCACTGCACGAACAGTACGGCGGCAGCCCTGTTGTCACACTCGGCGAGAAGGGGGCGGTCGGTCTCGTTGAAGGGCGGCTCACTGAAATTCCGGCGGCGCGCGTGAGGGTGCGTGACACGACAGGAGCCGGCGACGCGTTTCACGGCGCCTTCGCTGCGGGTCTATGTCTAGGGTATTCAGCGGAGCAGTCCCTTCACCTGGCCTCCCGTGCGGCGGCCAAGTGCTGCACAGAGTTCGGCGCGACCGCGCGCCCGTTGCGATCAAGCGAGATCTCGGTGAGACCCGCGGGGTGCGCGCGGAAGTAAATTCGAAGATTCAATATTTCAATAGCGCGCGTGGTTGATGCCTCACGCGGAATCGTCCACTCTTCGCTCCGAACCATCCCCCCAAACCATCCCCCAACGACCCACATGCAAGGTGCGATGCCCGTAACCGCGAGCACACCGCCGCGCGTAGATGGAGAGTTCGGTCCAGACATGGCCAAAGCCAAAGTCAAGTACGACGAGAAAGCGATCCAGACCCTCGATGCCCTCGAGCACATTCGCCTCCGTACAGGCATGTACATCGGGCGTTTGGGCGACGGCAATCATCCACTCGACGGCATCTACGTGATGCTGAAAGAGGTCATCGACAACTCCGTCGACGAATTCATTATGGGTGAGGGCAAGAAGATCGAGATCAAGCGCGAAGGGGAGACGGTCACCGTCCGAGACTACGGGCGTGGCATTCCGCTCGGCAAGGTCGTCGACTGCGTGAGCCAGATCAATACCGGCGGCAAGTACAACGACGACGTGTTTCAGTTTTCGGTTGGGCTGAACGGTGTCGGGACCAAGGCGGTGAACGCGTTATCGACTTCGTTCGAAGTGACGAGCTTTCGCGACAAGAAATTCGTCAATGCGACGTTTTCCGAAGGCAAGCTCTTAAAAGAAAAGAAGGGCAAAGCAACAGACGAGCAGCCCGGTACCCTCGTCACGTTTACACCCGACCCGAAAATCTTCGGCGAGTATGCCTGGAACGAAGAATACATTTCGCACCGGCTGAATTTCTATTCGTATCTCAACAGCGGCCTTAGCTTGGTTTGCGACGGGAAGAAGTTCCATAGCTCCAATGGCCTCGCCGACCTGTTGAAGGACGAGATCGGTGATTCTGAATCTCTCTATCAAGTCGCACATTGCAAGAGCAAGCTGATTGAATTTGCGTTCACCCACACGCACACTTATGGCGAGAATTACTTCGCGTTTGTGAACGGCCAGTACACCAACGACGGCGGAACGCATCAGAGTGCGTTTCGTGAAGGCCTCCTGAAGGGTGTGAACGAGTTTGCGAAAAAGAACTTTGCTGGCGAAGACGTTCGCGAGGGGATACTGGGTGCAGTTGCGATCAAGCTCCAAGACCCGGTCTTCGAAAGCCAGACCAAGAACAAACTTGGCTCAACCGAAGTACGCAGCTGGATTGTGCCCGAAATGAAGAAGCAAGTTGTCCTTTGGCTACATCAACATCCCCACGACGCCGCGCAGTTGCTCGAAAAGATCTCGATGAACGAAAAGCTTCGCAAAGAGCTTTCGTCGATTAAGAAAGAAGCGAGAGACCGAGCGAAGAAGGTTGCGATTCGAATTCCGAAGCTCATCGACTGCAAAGTCCACTTCGATGATGCCAAGGGAAAGCGACGGGACGAGACATCGATCTTTTTAGCCGAGGGCGATTCTGCGGGAGGCGTCATGATCCCTTCCCGAGACGTTCAGACTCAGGCGATCTTTAGCCTCAAGGGAAAGCCGCTCAACTGCCAAGGTCTCAAGAAGGACGCGATCTATAAGAACGAAGAGCTCTACAATATTATGCGCGCACTCGGCATTGAAGACGGGATCGAAGGGCTTCGTTACAACAAAGTGGTGCTCGCCACCGACGCTGATGTTGACGGGATGCATATTCGCAATCTGTTGATCACCTACTTCTGCCGTTACTTCGAAGAGCTCGTGATCAAAGGCCATCTCTACATCCTCGAGACTCCGCTGTTTCGGGTTCGAAACAAAAAGGCTTCTCGCTACTGCTACAGCGAGAAAGAGCGGGATGTGGCGATTGCGGAAATCAAGGGCGCAGAAGTGACGCGCTTCAAAGGGCTCGGTGAGATTAGTCCCAAAGAGTTTGGCCAGTTTATCGGCGAGGGCATGCGACTCGTCCCCATCGCAGTAAAGAACATGGGCGAGGTTCCAAAGGTCCTTGAATTTTTTATGGGGAAGAACACACCAGAACGCAAAGACTTTATCGTCAACAATCTGGCTGAGGCGGTCATCTAGACATGGCTCTGCTTGAAGACTTGATGCATGAGCACTTTGTTGATTATGCGAGCTACTTCATCCTCGATCGCGCAATCCCGGACATTCGCGACGGCCTGAAGCCCGTTCAGCGACGCTTGCTCCACACGCTTTTCAACATCGAAGACGGTCGCTATCACAAGGTTGCGAACACCATCGGCGAAACGATGAAGCTCCACCCGCACGGGGACGCGTCGATCGCAGACGCGCTCGTGGTGCTTGCCAACAAGGGTTACTTCATCGACGGCCAGGGGAACTTCGGGAATATCCTGACCGGACACCCGGCTGCGGCATCTCGCTATATCGAATGTCGTCTCACGTCGTTGGCCCTCGAGACGCTCTTCTTTAGGCCGCTGACCGAGTTCGTTCCGAGCTACGACGGTCGTTCGGAAGAGCCGGTGTTTCTGCCCGCGAAACTCCCTGTTGCGCTCATGCTCGGCACCGAGGGCATTGCGGTAGGTCTGGCGACGAAAATTTTGCCCCACAACTTGACCGAGTTGTGGGAAGCACAAATCGATCTACTGAACGGCAAGTCCATCGAGCTCTTCCCCGACTATTTACAGGGCGGGCTCATGGATGTATCGGCCTACGACGACGGTGCGGGCAAAGTTGAAGTTCGTGCTCGCATCAAGGTGCGCGATCCGAAACACGTGGTGATCGAAGAAATTCCTTATGGGACGACGACCGAAAGCATCATCGCCTCGATTGAAAACGCCGCGCAGAAGGGGCGACTCAAAATTTCGTCGATCGACGATTTTACGACCGATCGCGTCGAGATCGACATCACCGTCGCCCGCGGCACCCAGGCGAAGGAATTGATCCCACAGCTATACGCCTACACGGACTGCAGTGTCTCGATTTCGTCGAATCTCAACCTCATCAAGGGGCGTCGCCCCGTGCAGATGACGGTGACGGCGATCTTGAAGGAGCTGACTGACGGACTCGTCGCCCAGCTCAAGGCCGAGCTCGAATACGAGCGCGACCAACTGATCGATCGGCAGCACTGGCTCACCCTCGAGCAGATCTTCGTCGAAAAGCGCGTCTACAAGCGGATCGAGACCGCGAAGACCGAGCAATCGGTGAAAGACGAAGTCAATAAGGGGATGGCGAAGTTCGAAGACATGTTCATTCGCCCCATGGTCGACGACGATGTTCGGCGCTTGCTCGAAATCCGGATTCGCCGTATTTCGGCCTATGACATCAATAAGAATCGCAAGACCATCGACGACATTATCAAGGGCATCAAAGAGATCAACGTCAAGCTCAAGCGCATGAAGCGCACCACGATCCAGTACGTCGAAGCGCTCATCAAGAAGTACGCCGAGCAGTTTCCCCGGCGCACCCACATCACGCGCATCGTTGCGGTCGACAAGAAGGCCGTGGCGACGAACAACATTAAGCTCGCCTACGACCGAGATACCGGCTTCTTCGGCTCGGCGGTGCGGGGTGACCTGTTTCGCATGAGTGTGAGTGAGTTCGACTTTATTCTTGGTATCGCGAGCGACGGGACCTATCGCGTCATGACGCCCGTCGATAAGGTTTTCTTCAGCGGCAAGTTGATCTACTGCGAAGTGTTCGATCCGGAAGAGGGCGCGGAGTTCATGGTGGTCTACCGGGACAAGAAGAAGATCCCGTATGGCAAGCGGATCAAGGTCCACAAGTTTATTCGCAACAAGGAATATCAGCTAATCAAGAACCGCGAAGGCAAGGTCGACTTGCTCTTTGCGCCCCGGGACATCGGCACCGTCAAAATGGACTTCACCCCGGCCAAGCGACAGCGCTTGAAAGAAGCGGACTTTGACCTGTCGACCCTCGAGCAGACGAGCCCCGCCGCACGCGGTGCGCGTTTGGCTCCCAAGCCCGTGAGCAAGATCAAGTATGTCCCTGCAAAGAGGGCGTCTAAGCCGGCTCCGAAAGCGGCAAAGACAGATGCCGGTCGTTCGGCGAAGCCGAAGGCTGCGGCGAGGAAGAAAGCGCCCGCCAAGAAAATCGGCGGCGGTTCAGGGCCGGAGCAGGGCGACCTCTTTTAGTCGCAACGCATGATCGACGGACTCAGGGCTTAATGCACTCGAGTCGGTCGATCGCGTGCACCGGAGCATCGTCACCCTTCATGAGGTCGGCGATTGCGCCGTACACCAACTGCTGCTGCTTCACGCGGTTCAAATCAGCGAACGCGTGGGATACCGCGCGGATCACATAGTGGCCGGGGCTGCCGGATTCGATCACGAGGTCTTCGCATTCGACCGCGGCAAGAATGGCTGCTCGCATTCGTTCGATCACGCTTGCTGAATCGTCGCCTAGAACATGGAGAGACATGGCGGACCAGCGTAGCGGTTGCTTTGACTCCGGACCACGAAGCTTGGTTACTGAACGAGTTCCTGAGACACCTTGATCTGTTTGGTGCAGATTGCGAGGACGGGTCCGAGTCGATCAAAATCGCCGGAAGTTTCGCGAGGCGGGCCGCAGTTGGGCCCGAGATCGTCGAGCGTTGCCACAAGCGTTGTTCCATCAAACCAAAGCGCCGAAAAGTTTTTTTGAGCTAGAGGGCGAGCACGAGGTTTCGAACTGTCCGTGTGCCGAGCAAGGAAAGCGCGATTCGCATGAAGGGGGTTCGCGTCAATCGAGTGACTCACGCCTGTTTGGACAGATCGGGGTCAGCTTGAAAATTTTGAGCGAAGAACAGGTCGAACGCCTGCTAACGATGCCGCGCTTCTATCGCTGCCTTGACCCAGGTGCGGTGCGGGTCTTCGAGAACCGCGTTTCTTTCTCGGACCTGCTGGCCTCGATATCGCGCGATTGCGAAGGCTCGGGGCTTACGGCTCGCCACGAACGGAGCATGCAAAACCCCGTTCCGCGGCATGCCTAGCCCAGACAACGCCCTCTTCCCTGCGCAAAGGTCTGCGAAAACGCGCTGCAGTTAGAGTTCGTCGGCCGCTGGCTTTCGGAGTTCGGCGGTAAGCGTTTCCGGAGAGCTCGAGCGGCTGAGTCGAACGTAGTCCCGCAAGATTTCGATTGCTTCGACACGCTGGATCGTCGGCTCTTCGGGTTCTTCTTCCTCAGCGGCGGCGGGGGCCGCATCTTTTTCAGACTCCGCGTCTTCGCTGCTGGCGTCGCCCTCGATCTTGTCCTCGGTTTTGTTCGCTTCGGCCTTGGCTGCCTCTTCGCGCTCCGCTTCTTCGTTTTCTTTCATTATTTCGGACAACCGAATGATTCCCGCGCGCTCCTTGGATTCCTGGAGTTTGCGTGTGACGTCTGCAAAGTCTTCGTTATCGGCGATCCGCGCAGCTGAGCGTTTTATGAGTTCGGAAACGATCTCCTTCGAGACAGGCTCGTACGCGGTAGAGGTTTTATCGCCGCCACTGACCAAGTTGGCAGAGGTCTCGAGAAAGGGTGCGATCTCAGCAGTCTCAAGCGCGTATGTCTGGTTCGACTCGCCAAAGTCCGGGGTGTTGAACGGTGAGGGCAGGACAATGTCGGACGCAACGCCCGAATGCTGTGTCGAGTCGCCACCGGGTCGGAAGAAAAGTGCGGTGGTTACTTTCAATGCGCCGAGGCCGGGGGGGAGTGGAACCAAGGTCTGCACGGTTCCTTTGCCAAACGTGTGGTCGTCGCCGACCAGAACTGCCCGGTGATAGTCCTTCATCGCACCGGCAACAATTTCGGACGCGGAGGCACTAATGCGGCTTGTCAGGACGATCATGGGCCCGTCGAATAGGATCCTTGGATCGTCGTCTCGCAGGTGCTGAACATTGCCGTATTCGTCCTTGACCGCAACGACGTTGCCTTCGCGGATGAAAAAGCCCGCGATGTCACGCGCGGTGTCGAGCAACCCGCCGCCGTTGCGAGAGAGATCGAGGAGCAGGCCAACCGCTTTGGCGTCGGCAGCTTCGCGAAGCAGATTGCGAAGGTCCGTCGAGCTCTTGCGTTCGCTCGGGGCTCGCCCCCCGTAGAAGGAAGGGAGGTCAATAACGGCGAGCTTCTCTTCTTTGCCGTCAATGATGATCGGCTCAAAGGTGAGCTTCGCGGCTTGCTCTTCGAGATTGACCAGATCGCGTTCGATCGTCACCACAAAGCGTTCGGTCTTGGGCGACTGTCGCAAGATGGTGAGGTGCACCTTGGTGTGGCGCTCGCCGCGTATGAGGCGCACCACTTTACGCAGGTCCATGTCGATGATATCGACGGCCTCTTCACCGTCCTGCGCAACTGCGATGACTTTGTCGTTGGGGAGCAGTTCGCCGACGCGATGGGCGGCGCCGCCCTGGATCACCTTTTCGACGATCGAATATCCGTCGCGCGAAGAAAGTGCGACCCCGATCCCGATCAACGAAAGCCCCATCTGGATCTTGAAGTCTTCGTTGGTCTCTTGGGAAAAGTAGCTCGAGTGCGGATCGAGCGCCGTCGCGAATGCGTCGAGGAACAAGCTGTAGGTGTCTTCCTGATCGAACTCAGTGGCGCGCTTCAGCGAAAGCTCGTAGCGGTGGATGAGCTTCTCTTTCGCCTCGGTGAGTTCCATGTCGGTGCTGAGGTAGTTCGACATCTGGAAGTGGATCAGCTTCTGGAAAAGCGCGTGCTGTTGGGCTTCGTTTTTCGGACGTGATCGCTTGTCGGGATCAATGACGAGTTCGACATTGGGGTCGAGCTCGTAGGTGTCTGCGCCCACATACCCGGTGACGAAGTCGAGCATCGATTGATAGCGCGAGACGATGTCCTTCTGAATTTCTTCGAGGCTTGCGCATTCGCCACTCCCGACGTCGAAAAAGATACCCTTTAACGACTTCTTCAAGACGTCGGCTTCACCTGCGGTGTAGAGCGTCTTCGAAGAATCGAGTCGCTTGATATAGGCATCGATCGCGCGTTCGCGAAGTTCGTCGTTCAGGTGCCGAAAGCGAATGTGCTTGTGGAGGAAGGTGTTGAGCAGGCCCGGAATTCGCTCGCAGGTGAGTTCCATCGCCGATGCGGGAGCCGGAAAGATCGTTACCACGCTGGTAAGGAGCATGGCGACGGTGACCATCAGCGCAGTCACGCGGGACGTCGTGGCGGCCGTGCTCGGTCGTGACTGGGGCGTTGGAGTCGTCGGAGGTTTCGCAGGAGCTTGGATGCCATTCTGCGCGCAAGGGCTCAAGATCGTCATAGGCTCGCATTGTAACAGGGTGTCGGGCGGTGGGGCAGGTGCAATGGGGGCGCGGCTGGGGATGCGCAATCGCTTGATCCCCAGACGCTTGACGCGGTTTTTGGCGCGCTGATCGTGCGCCTCAACTTGCGTCGTACTGCTTCCAGCAACATCGGTCCTAACCTGCTCCGCACAGCGGATTGTCGGGCGAGCAAAGTCGCTCGCATTGAACACATCTTGTCGGACACCGCGCAGGCGAGCCTGAGTTCCCAATGTTGATAAACCCGGACGCGTGGGAGCACAGGCGAGCGCAGTTTGTGTGCAGCGCAAGAATCGGGACGGACCCTCGACCCGGTGGCGCTGTTGTTGCGGGACGGGTACCCCCGTGATTTCCACGTCGCAAGCCTTCGAAAAGCCGCACGCCAACGACGGAGCAGATTTCGCTATTGTGAGGCTGCGCTGGGTCCATGCGCTCTGCCATATCTGGCGCAACCGGCAAAAATTGAAATGGTCGATCGATGTCCGTTGCACGGTTTCGCGAAAGCATGATGATTGCTCGCGAAGCACTGACTTCGCGCAAAAACGACACGACCCAGAAAATTGGGAATAGAAAAGTGGGAACGGGGAACAGAATGGCCGATTTTCGATTTCAAGAAATGTTTGAACTGGGTGAGGACACCACCCCATATCGCAAGCTGACCGATCAGCATGTGTCCACGATCGAAGTCGATGGCCGAACAATTTTGAAGATCGAGCCCGAGGCGCTTTCGATTCTGTCCGGACAAGCGATTCGCGACGTTTCGCACCTCTTCCGCCCCAGCCACCTCGCACAGCTCGCCAAAATTCTCGAAGACTCCGAGGCGTCATCCAATGACCGTATTGTGGCGCTCGAGCTGTTGAAGAACGCGACGATTTCTTCCGAAATGATTTTGCCGTCGTGCCAAGACACGGGGACTGCGATCGCGGTCGGAAAGAAGGGCCAGGACGTCTTTACCGGCTTCGACGACGAAGAAGCACTTTCGTACGGGATCTACCAAACGTACGCATCGAGCAACCTGCGCTATTCGCAGATGGCTGCGCTTAGCATGTACGACGAGAAGAACACGGGCACGAACTTGCCTGCCCAAGTTGAGCTCTACGCCACCAAGGGGAATGAATACAAGTTTCTGTTTATTACCAAGGGCGGCGGCTCCGCGAACAAGACCTTCCTCTTTCAGGAAACCCGAGCGCTTCTCAACGAGGACTCGCTGATGGCATTCCTCGGGAAGAAGCTCCCGCTTCTCGGCACGTCGGCTTGCCCGCCCTATCACCTGGCGATCGTCGTCGGGGGCACGTCGGCCGAGATGACGCTCAAGACCGTCAAGCTCGCGAGTGCACACTACCTCGACACCTTGCCCACCACGGGCAACGAGCAGGGTCGCGCATTTCGTGACCCTGTCCTCGAGGAGAAGATCCATCACATGACGCAGCAGATGGGGATCGGCGCACAGTTCGGTGGCAAGTACTTCTGTCACGACGTTCGTGTGATTCGCTTGCCTCGACACGGCGCCTCATGTCCGGTCGGAATCGGCGTTTCCTGTTCGGCAGACCGTCAGATCCTTGGCAAGATCAACGCCGAAGGCGTGTTCCTCGAGCAGCTTGAAACCGAACCGGCCCGCTTCCTTCCTCAGCCGAGCGATGACACCGACGATGGAGAGGTCGTAAAGCTCGATCTCAACCGCCCCATGAGCGAATTGTGCGAAACGCTGAGCCAATACCCCGTGACTACGCGCCTTTCACTTTCGGGTACGATCGTGGTGGCCCGTGACATTGCCCACGCCAAGCTGAAGGACAAGCTCGACGCGGGTGAACCGCTGCCCGATTACATGAAGAATCACATCGTCTATTACGCAGGGCCCGCGAAGACTCCGGATGGCTTTGCCTCTGGCTCCTTCGGCCCCACGACAGCGGGCCGCATGGATTCGTACGTCGACTTGTTCATGAAGAACGGCGGAAGTTTCATCACGTTGGCGAAGGGGAACCGTTCGCAGCAGGTGACCAACGCGTGCAAGGAATACGGTGGCTTCTACCTCGGTTCGATCGGTGGCGGCGCTGCGATTTTGGCGCAGAACAACATCAAGAAGGTCGAAGTACTCGAATTTGAAGAGCTGGGGATGGAAGCCGTGTGGCGGATTGAAGTCGAAGACTTCCCGGCGTTCATTATCGTGGACGACAAGGGCAACGACTTCTACAGCAGGTCGTAAGTCAGCGCGCGAGCAAAGCGCGGTTCGAAACCGTGCACGTCAAGATCGAGAGACGCCGACTTACGCTTCGGTCGTTTCCGGTCCCACGACCGAGGGGGAACTTTCGAGGGCGAGGGTTTCGCGAATTCCTTCGCTGTAGCTTCGGGTTTTCCAGCCGAGGTCTCGACGTATGCGCCCCGACGCGTAGTGGCGTCGGTAGTAGATGGGCAAGGGGAGTCGCTTGTCCTGTGCACTCGGATCTTGCTCGCACCACGCTTTCGTAAACTCGCGAAGGCGCAGGTCTTCGCCGGTTACGTTGTACGCCTTGCCGTCGGAGATTGGGTTTTCAATGCAAAGCATTGCCGCGTTTGCGACGTCGCCGGCATACACGAGACAGAAGCGCGACAGGTACGGATGAAAGGCGAACGGCCGCAGGCGAATTGCTTTGCGATGCCATGCACCGAAGTAGCGATCAAAGGCGCCATACATCACGGATGGGCGAAGCGTCGTGAGGCCTATTTCGTATTTGGCCGCATAACGCCACGCGGTTTCCTCGGCGAGTGCTTTGCTGACCTTGTAGCCGTTTAGGCGATGTTGTCGGTGGGCTTCGCCGTAGCGAGGGTGGTCTTCGTCGACCGGTGGGGTGTGGCCGTTGTAGATCCCGACGGTCGAAATGTGAATTCCGCGTGAGACTTGTGCGGCGCGCATCGCTTCGATGACGTGGATGGTGCCGTCGACATTGGCAGCGAGATAACGACTAAAGGGGTGGGGTCTCAGGCTTACGAGCGCGGCATTGCCGACCACGCAGTCTGCACCGACAAATGCTTTCGCGAGCGCCTCGACGTCGTCGAGCTCGGCGTGGCGCACCTCGACACCGGCATTGACCAGTGGGCTCACCAAACTCGTATCACGGACAACGGCGATCGGATGCGCACCGCGTTGCAGCAGCGCCCGCACGAGATAGCCACCGAGCAGACCCGTGGCTCCGGTCACGGCGACGCTCATCCCTGTCATGTCTCGCAGCGTTTCCTGCAACGCAGACTCTCCGTGCGCCGGGTCAAAAATCGGCGGCTGCAATGTGGCCCAGCTCGGTAGACTTCGCCGGGAGTTTCTCAAAGTTAGGCCCGGGTGGCGAGGACTTTGTTTGCTGTGCTTCGCTCTGCTCATGCAGCCAATTTGGGTAGATGATGTGAGCGACCCGCGCCTTGCGGATTACCGGGACGTGCGGGATGCGGACCTTCGCCGCAAGCGAGGCCTTTTTATGGCGGAAGGACGCTTCGTGGTTGACGTGTTGCTGCGCGATTCGCGATATGCCCCAGACTCCTTCTTCTTGAACCCGAAGTCGTTCGAGGCGCTCGAGCCGGTGATCAATGAATGCGGCGGCGACGCGCCGGTCTACGTCGCCAAGCAAGAAGTCTTTAGCGATGTCGTGGGCTTCGACATGCACCGAGGCTGTCTCGCGGTAGGCAACGTTGGAGAGGCGCTTGGCTTCGAAGTTCTGATCGCGCAGGCCGCAAAAGAAGCGTCCCTAGTCATTGTGGTCGAGGGGCTTCGCAATACCGAAAATTTGGGCGGGATCTTTCGCAACGCCATGGCGTTTGGCGCGAGCGCAGTGTTGATGTGCCCCGAGTCGTGCGACCCGCTCTACCGCAAGGCGATCCGCGTATCGATGGGCGGAACGCTCTGTATTCCGTTTGCTCAGGTCACCTCCTGGCCAGCGGGCCTTTCACGTCTGCGCGACGCCGGCTTTCAATTGGTCGCGCTCGACCTTGCCGACGACGCGATTCCCCTGGACGAACTTGGATTGCGCATCGTCCCAGACAGACCCGTGGCACTCTTGCTTGGGACCGAAGGGCGTGGCATCAGTGAAGCCGCGCTCGACCAAGTCGATCACGCAGTGCGGATCCCGATGGCCCCCGGCGTAGACTCCCTTAACGTTGCAACGGCATCGGGCATCGCGATGCACGCCGTCTTTGCGGGAAACGGTGGATCGAATTCTAAACCCGGAGCCCCAAAGTGAAGCCACTGCTGATCTTGAAAACTGGAACCACACTGCCCGCGATCGCCGAAGCACGTGGCGACTTCGAAGACTGGATTGGCGAAGGGATGGCCTTCAGCTCCGACGAGATCGAAGTTGCGAGTGTCTACGAAGGCGATTCGCTCCCCGATCCAGACACTCTTTCTGGTGTCGTGGTGACGGGCTCGAGCGCGTTGGTGACGGAAAAAGAAGATTGGAGCGAACGCAGCGCGGCTTGGCTCCCGCGTGCAATCGATCGGGAAATCCCCTTGCTCGGGATTTGCTACGGCCATCAACTGCTCGCTCACGCGGTCGGAGGTCGCGTAGAATGCAACCCACTCGGTCGCGAGATTGGCACCGTTGAAGTGCGCTTTGGCGATAGCGCGAAGGACGACGAACTCCTGCGTGTCTTGCCCGATCAGATCAGCGTGCAGGTGTCTCACGTCGAGTCCGTCGTCAAGCTTCCCCCCGGCGCCACGCACCACGGGGCCAGCGCGGGAGACCTCAATCAGGCATTTGCATTCGGTACGTGTGCCTGGGGAGTGCAATTCCATCCCGAGTTCGATGCCGATATCGTGCGCGGTTATATCCGTGGGCGTCGCGCGTTACTCGTCGACGAAGGCATCGACCCGGAAGCGTTGCTGTCGGCGGCAAACGACACCGATCATGGGACAGCCCTCCTGCGCCGCTTTGGGGAAATCGTCCGGACCCGCGCGGAGTAGGAGTCAGGCCTCGAGCTATCGTTTTTTTGTTCGGTGGCGCCGCGTCTGCTCCCGATAGACCCACCGGAGCAGTTCGCCGCGATGTTCTTCAGCGAGATCGACGAACTCAACGGCGACGCAATGCCGTTCGTTTTGCCCTTGGCACGGTTGCACGCGAACGAGCGTCGCGGTGTCGGATCAGTCCGCCACAGCGTTCGGTGTAGCGACCCTGGCGCATCAGACCCGAACGCACTCGCACAGATCGATCAGGCAAATACAGTTTGTATCGTCTAGCCGCGCAGAACTTGGTGCGACCGAGAACCGACTGTCGTCGCAAGTCCCCAGCCCGAGGGTCGCAATCGAAAACACCTCGCGCGCCGAATTGGAGATCCGCGACGTACGCGTTCTCGTCGTCGGCCTGGTTGCGATTGCGACCCTCGGGTTGGAGTGTTGATATGCCTACGGTCTAGGCATTTCGATTTACAAATGGGGCGAAGCCCGGTCGCGTGACGGCGAATTCCCAAAAATATCTGAAAAAACGCGTAATCATGCGGCCTGAGTGCAACGTCTTGGTGCGGATTCGGCCCTCGACGGGCGCATGCAATACAAAGTTGAGGACCTCGCGACGGCCTGCGGCGTCAAGGTCGATACAATTCGGTTCTACCAGGGAAAGGGGCTCATTTCCCCGCCCTCCCGTCAGGGAAGGAACGCCGTCTACGGACCCACGCATCTGGCCCGGATCCGGCAGATTCGGGCGTTGCTGGTCGAGGGGTTTAGTCTCGCTCAGATCCAAAAAGTCGACCCACCGGACTCGACCGCCGGAGCGTCAACCCGCCTCGAAACCGAATCATCGAGCGTGGCGCTGCTCCAAGCCCTGGCTCAGGAGCGCGGCGTAGGCAGGTTTCGCCGCGCCGAGCTCGCGGAGCGCGCGGGCGTTCCCCAAGAACTCGTCGACGCCGCCCAGGCTGCCGGCCTACTCGAACCGACCGAACAAGATGGCGAAGAGTTCTTTTCTTCCGTGGACTTAGAGATGCTCGGCAGCGGCCTTTCGGTGCTGGGAGCCGGCTTGCCGCTGACCGAATTCCTCGAACTTGCGGCCCAACACGACCACAACATCCGCGACGTGAGCGAGAAGGGGATCGATCTATTTGACGATCATGTTCGCAAAGTCGCAGCGAACGGTGACGACCCCGAAGTCGTCGCCCAGGCGTTCCAGCAGGTCCTGCCCCAGCTGACGAAGCTCGTCGCCCTGCATTTCCAACGAACCCTCGTCAACCGCGCGATGAAACGTCTCCGCGCCAAAGGCGAAGGCCCCGCGCTCGAACGCGCGTTGGCGGCCGTCGAGGCAACTCACCTCGAAGGGGAATGGCGCAAATGAGCCTTCCGACCGGCCACGAAAAACACGTAGCCGTTCGCGACATGTTCGACCGCATCGCGCCGCGCTACGACCTCCTCAACCGCATGGTGAGCCTCGGGCTCGATCAGAGCTGGCGCCGTTTGGCCCTCGATCTCGCGGCAGTGGGCGAAGGCGACCGAGTGCTCGACCTCGCGTGTGGCACCGGAGACCTTTCCGAACAAGCGGCGGACCGTGGGGCGATCGTGCTGGGTGTCGACTTTGCGCGTGAAATGTTGCGAGGGGCTTCGGCCCGGGGCATTGCCGTCGACCTGGCCAACGGCGACGCGGCAAAGCTTCCGGTCGCGGACAACTCGATCGACGTCGTGACATGCGGCTTCGCGCTTCGCAACTTTGTGTCCCTTGAAGTTGTGTTCGTCGAAATGCACCGCGTGCTCAAGCCCGGTGGCCGAATTGCGCTGATCGATGTCGACCGTCCGGAATCCGCCATTGTGCGCACCGGTCATTCCCTTTACTTCGATCGCTTCGTTCCGTTCTTGGGGGGCCTGCTTTCGGATCGCGACGCCTACCGGTACTTGCCCGAATCGACTGCATACCTCCCGCCGCCCGAAGAGCTGCGCGCAATGCTCGACAAAGCTGGCTTCGAAGGCGTCACCAAGCGTCGTCTTCTGTTGGGTGCCGCGCAGATTCTCACCGGAGCAAAGGCGTGAACGAACTGTTTGAAATCTTGCATGCGCGACGCGAAGCGCTCCGAAGTCCGGCGGCGCGCACCGTCGCACGCGCGAAAGCGTCCGGACGTCGGCAGTGGCTTTCGGTGCGCGTCGCAACGTCTGCACGGGACCTGTTGTCCGACTTCATGGGTGCGGGAACGGGCGATGCATTCTATTGGCAGGAGCCGAATCGCGGAGTTTCGCTCTTGGGCGTAGGACGTCTCGTGACCATCGAAGCACTGGGTTCCAAACGGTTCGGCGACGCGTCGGCGAGCGTGAAAGAGCTTTATCGAGACTTGCAGGTCTTTGATTGTGATGAGGTTGTTGACGAGATTGTTGTCGGCGCAGATTGCGCGGACGCTCGCGGTCCTTTACTTCTCGGTGGCTTTGCGTTTTACGACAAGCCCCTCGATGAAGAAAGCGAATGGCGCGCACTCGGCGCGGGACGTCTGATTCTTCCCGAAGTTGGCGTTGTCGTGCGTGACGACGCGGCGTTCATGACACGAACCTGCACTGTCTTACCTAGCGACACGGTGGAAGACATCGTCGACCGGCTGTGTGCGGCAGTCGAAACAAACGAGGCGACGAACTCGAAGGTTAGCTGCGCAGCGGAACCGCCTTATGACGACAACGTCCGCGGACCCGAAATTCAGGTGCAAGCCGATCGTCCCCACGACCGCTACCTCGGACAGGTCAAAGCAGCACTCGAAGCGATCGACGCAGGCATGTTTGAAAAAGTTGTTTTGGCGAGGTCTCTTGAGGTCCGCGCTGACGAAGACTTTGACCTGATGAGTTTTCTTGGGTGTCTTCGCGAGATCTATCCGTCGTGTACGACACTCGCGGTGCGCGAAGACGACACGTGGTTTATCTCGGCTACCCCCGAGCGATTGGTGTCTCTGCATGACGGTGAGGTTTCGACTGCGGCAGTTGCCGGTTCGGCACCGCGCGGTCGCAGCCACGACGAAGAGGCGCAGCACAGTGCGCTCTTGCTCGAAAGTGAAAAAGAACGCCTAGAGCACGAGGTCGTGAAGCAGTCGATTTGTGAAGCACTCTCTGAGGCGTGCGGTTCCCTCAAAGGTCCCGATCAGCCTCGACTGCTCAAGCTCGAAGGCATTCAACATCTCGAAACGCCACTTCGCGGATCGCTGCTCGACAAGTGGCGGGATGAGCTTGGCGTACTTGATCTCGTCGGTGCGCTTCACCCGACGCCTGCAGTGGGGGGAGCGCCGAGTGCGACGGCACTCAATTGGCTCGAACAGAACGAAGCACTCGACCGCGGTTGGTATGCGGGGCCGGTGGGGTACCTCGACGCGAACGGCGACGGCGAATTTCGCGTTGCGCTGAGATCGGCGCTTCTCTGCGGCAGTCACGCGCGGCTATTCGCGGGGGCGGGAATCGTGGCCGGCTCCGAGCCCGAACGCGAACTCGCCGAGACACGACTCAAGCTTCGTGCATTGCTCGCGCCGCTTACGGAAATCTAAATGAGCGAGCCCAAAAAAAAGAGCGAACAAAGCCCCGTCGGCGAAGCGCCGAACGCCACTTATGCCTTTGCGATGGCTTTCTTTGAAGAACTCAAGCGCAGCGGCGTTGAACACGTCTGCGTATCGCCGGGGTCGCGATCAACTCCCCTCGCGGTCGCAGCGGCGCGCACGTCGGGCCTTTCGGTTTGGTCGCAACTCGACGAGCGGTCGTCGGCCTTCTTCGCATTGGGGTTGGCGAAGACCACGCGTCGTGCAGTTGCTTTGGTGTGCACGTCGGGGACGGCGCTCGCAAACTACGCGCCGGCGGTGATCGAAGCTCACCATGCAGGTGTCCCGCTTTTGGTTTTGAGTGCTGACCGTCCACCCGAATTGCGTGCATGGGGAGCAGGGCAAACGATCGATCAAGTCAAGCTGTTCGGCGCTCAAGTTCGTTACTTCGCCGAGCTTCCCGTCCCTGCCGCCGGTCGAGAGATGCTTCGCTATGCGCGCACAGTCGCGTGCCGCGCGGTCGGTGAGAGCACGGGAACCCAACCCGGGCCCGTTCATCTCAACTGGCCTTTGCGTGAACCCCTCGCGCCCCTGGTTGCGAATGGGGAACACGATTGGGCCGAAGGCGATCTCACTGCTGAACGCGGCCGCGCGAACGGCAAACCGTACGTCCACTACGAAGCCGAAGAGAAGCGTGCTGCAGCTTCGCAGGTGGAGGGGCTCGCGGCTTCGTTGTCCAGCGTCGAGTCTGGAGTGATCGCATGCGGCGTAATGGATGACCCAGGCTTTGCCGCGACCGTCACCAGACTCGCATCAAGGCTTGGTTGGCCTGTTCTTGTCGAACCGACTTCCGGCCTGCGAAGTGGCCCGCACACGGGTGAAGCGTCGATCATTGCTGGGTCGGATCTGTTTTTGCGAGACGAAGCTTTCGCGAAAGCGCATCGGCCAGACGCGGTACTTCGTTTCGGACTGACACCGGTCAGCAAGGCGTTCAGGTTGTGGCTTGAGGCAAATCCTCCGCAACGGCTTGTCGTCGTGAGTTCAACACGCGACTGGAACGAACCGTCCCATCTCGCAACGGACTTCATCGTTGCTGACCCAACGACGTTCTGTGAAGACTTGAGTTTGGCAATCGACGCAAAAGGTGCGCGATCCAAGAAGTCGAACTGGCAAACGCAGTTCGAGGAGGCCGACGCGCGAACCCAACAGGTCCTTGATGCTCGGCTGGGCGACGACGCGAGGCTGCTAGAACCCCGCGCGACGCGAGAGCTTTGCGAACGACTTCCCCGAGACACGCTGCTGTATGTGTCCAACAGCATGCCGGTGCGCGATCTCGACGCCTTTATGCCGATACGCGAAACCCGACTGCGCGTGTTGGCGAATCGCGGCGCGAACGGAATTGACGGCATGGTGTCGAGTGCGCTCGGCGCAGCGGCGGCGGAGCAGGGGCATGTATGTCTTCTAACCGGAGACCTCGCCTTCTTGTATGACATCGGCGGTCTGCTCGCCGCGCAACGATACAACTTGCGTGCGACGATCGTGGTGTTCAACAACGACGGGGGTGGGATCTTCTCGTTTCTTCCCGTCGCGGCCTATGGCGAAGCGGTTCGCTTCGAAGAGTTGTTCACAACACCCCACGGCGTGGACCTCGCAGCCGTCGCTCCTCTCTATGGCCTTGACCATACCCGTGTAAGCAATTGGAGTGATTACGCGGACGCCATCGAAAAGTCTTTCGTGCACCCCAGGGTTTCGGTGATCGAAGTTCCGATCGACCGCGAAGCGAATCTCGAACACTTCCGCGACGTGGTGCGTGAAATCGGGGAAGCGGTGAATCAGCGTGGTGTTGACACGCAAGGGGAGGGCGTATGAATCGAGTCCAATCGACTTTTGTAGACGCTTCTGGTGTGCGAATTCACGCGCGGATCGTGCCATGTCCAGCGGCCACCGAGGCGCCCCCAGTCGTGGTGCTGCACGGTTTTACAGGTTCAACTGAAAGCATGCGTGGTGTCGTGACTGCACTCTGCCAAACCCGCACAACGGTGAGCATCGATCTTGTCGGTCACGGGTGCAGCGATGCACCCGACGATGTCGCGTCATACAGCATGGAAAGCTGCGCCGAACAAGTGGCTTGCGTGATCGATTCGCTTTCCCTCGATCGGCCCCACCTGCTTGGCTACTCGATGGGGGGACGCACCGCGCTCTCATTTTGTGCCGCCTATCCCGAACGTGCGCGCTCGGCTCTGTTGGTCGGAGCCAGTGCGGGGCTTGCCGACCCGAAGGCTCGTGCCGATCGTGTGAGGGACGACGAGGCCCTGGCGGATGAAATACTTGCCGGCGGTCTCAGTGCGTTTGTCGACGAATGGATGGCGAAGCCCATTTTTGCGAGCCAAGCCCGTTTGGGCGAAATCGAGCTGGCCAGCGCGCGAATGCAACGCATGAACAATCGCCCGCTCGGTCTTGCCATGAGTTTGCGCGGCATGGGGACGGGGGCGATGACGCCCCTCGAACTCAACGGGCTCAAAGTGCCGACGAAATTCGTCGCCGGGTCCGAAGATGAAAAGTTCTGCGGTATTGCGCGGGCCTACGCCGGCCGCTTGCCGAACGCGCAATGTGAAATTGTGGCGACGGCCGGGCACGCGGTTCATCTCGAAAATCCAGAGGCCTTTGGTCGAGTTGCCCGGGCGTTCTTTGATCGCGTCGATTCCGGAAGTCTCTAAGCCGCGAGACATTATTCGACAACGCTGCAAAGCATAAGAAGAAATAGACAGGAACAAGCATGGGTTCAAAGAACGGTAAGATGAACAATGTGATGCCGAAGCGATGGTCGGACTTTTCGCGCTTTCCGTGGCGCTCGTAGCATGGCGATGGCAGACGGCAGTCTCGATGCGACGCCAGGTCCAGTCGAACCGCGAAAGGGATTTGATCGCGAAGCGTGGCTCATGGCCGCGCGACCCCGCACGCTCGCGGTGGCGGTCGGACCGATCGCGGTCGGCACCGCGGTAGCAGCGATTCAAGGGGGTGCGCGTCTGTGGCCTGCATTGGCGGCGTTGCTCGGCGCCATGTTGCTTCAACTCGGTTCGAACTTTGCCAACGACGTCTATGACTTCGAAAAGGGAGCCGACACCGACGAGCGCATCGGCCCCGCTCGGGCGACTCAACTCGGCCTGCTTACGCCAGGACAGATGCGTCAGGGTATGGTGGCCGTGTTTGCGGCGGCGACATTGGTGGGCGTGTATTTGATCGCCGTGGCGGGTTGGCCCATCGCCGCAGTCGGCATTGCGTCCATCATCGCGGCCATGGCCTACACGGGGGGGCCGTGGCCCTTCGGATATCACGGCCTGGGCGATCCCATGGTGTTTCTCTTCTTTGGTGTCGTTGCCGTGGTCGGGGCGACCTACGTGCAGACCCTCGAAGCATCGACGCTCGCCTTCGCTGCTTCAATCCCCGTTGGCGCGCTCGCGACCGCAACCTTGGTCGTCAATAACGTTCGCGATCGAGACACGGACGTGAAGGCGGGAAAACGAACCCTTGCTGTGCGTCTCGGTGCGCGGGGCGGGCGACTCGAATACGTCTCACTCGTCGCGCTCGCCTATTGGATGCTCCCGGTTTGCTACTGGGCCTTCGAGCAGTCGGCGTGGATCTTCTTGCCGCTCGCGACACTTCCGCGTGCGTGCCAGTTGCTCAACCGGGTCTTCCACAACAGTGACGGTCCGACTTTGAACGAGGCGCTTGGGGGGACTGCGCAACTCGGCATGGTCTATTCATTGCTCTTCGCGATCGGGTTGTGGCTGTAGGGTGGCGATCAAGATCGCATCGGCACGATTGTTTCGCGTTCGTCTGCCACTGCTTCGTGAGGTCGCAAATGCGAAGCACACGTTAACTCACCGCGACGGCGTGCTGGTGCAGCTCACCAGTGACACCGGTGCGCACGGTTGGGGTGAAGCGTCACCATTCCCGGGTTTTGGTCTTGAAGCGGTGGACGACGCGTATCGTGCGCTCGAAGACGCCCTGAAGCAGGTGACCGGAAGCCATTGCAGTGGCGCCGCGGAGTTCGAAAATCCGGTTGACGATTTGAACCCGACGGCGAGGGGCGCGCTCGAATGCGCGGTGCTGGATCTTTTGGCACGGACAGCAAACGTCACGATGCGTGACTTGATGGCGAGTACTGACGCCCCGAACGCGGTGCGAGTCGAATGCAACGCGTTGATGACGGCCCGTGATCTCGACGCACTTTCGGACGAAGCCGAGGCCGCGGTGGCCGGCGGCTTTAAAACCGTGAAGTTGAAAGTAGGCGGGCTCTCGCTTGACGAAGACGCGTCGCGCGTCGCACATCTGCGAAAGTGTGTGGGGGGCGAGGTTTCGATTCGTCTCGATGCGAATACGGTCTATGACCTCGAATCGGCACTCGCTGCCCTCGATCGGTTCGCGATCCACGACATCGAATATCTTGAGCAGCCGCTTCCCATCGATGAACTCGACGCGATGGCGAGGCTACGTGCGAAGAGCCCGATTCGAATTGCAGCGGACGAAGCTGCGACGTCCGAACAGAGCGTTCGCAGAGTCATCGATGCCGGTGCTGCAGACGTCATCATCGTGAAGCCTTCCGCTACAGGCGGGCCGCTTGCGGCGTTGCAGATCGCTCGCGCGGCAAGGCGCGCAGGTCTCGGTGTCACGGTCACGTCGATGCTCGACGGCGCGATCGCAACCGCGTCCGCGCTTCAGGTTGCGAGTGTATTGGCAGGTGAGGGTGGGCTACCCGCATGTGGGCTCGCCACTCAGGGGTTGTTCGAACGCAACGTCGCGGCACTTCCTTCGGTTGTAGACGGAGGCGTCGTGCTTTCTAGCGATCCCGGGCTTGGGATCGATGTGGACCCTGCCGCCGTCAACGACGTTTCGATGGGCCTGACATGACGGCTCAGTCCCAGGTTCATTACGACGAACGACATTGGTCGCAACCGTGGCTCTATGTCCGTGCCGAACAGTCGCCTGACCAGCCGGCACTTGAGTTCGGCGACATGCGCCTCTCTTACGCCGAGCTTGCGGCGCGTGTCCGCATCGTCGTGGCGTCGCTCGAAGAGAAGGGCGTGAACCGAGGCGATGTTGTTGCGGTGTCGCTCCCCAACGGCTTGCCCATCATCGAACTCATTCACGCGAGCTTTGCGGCTGGCTTTGTTCTTCTGCTCATCAACCGCCGCCTCACTGCGGCTGAAGTTGGAGTTCAGTTGCGGGATAGCGGCGCGCGATTCTTTGTTCACCCGTTGGGTGACTCGGCCTCGGAGCAGGTGGAAGTTGAGGCAGGTACGGCGCGGTTTACGTTGGTTCCGCGCGGCGATGTCTTTGAGTTCGCTTCAGCTGCCAAGTCGGACCCGCGAGATGATCGTGCGCTTTCGCTCGCGCAAGAGTTCGACCTTTCACAGCCCCGGTTCATCCTTTATACGTCGGGCACCTCGGGCAAGCCCAAGGGGGTGATACTTTCGGGCGCGAACTTACTTTCGAGTGCTCGCGGTTCCGCCGGGCTGCTCGGCGCCGACGCATCGGATCGCTGGCTGCTCTGTATGCCGATCTTTCACGTCGGCGGCTTGTCGATCTTGCTGCGAAGCACACTCGCGGGATCCCAGGTCATCGTCCACGAAGGCTTTACTCCGGAACTCGTGAGTCATGACCTGGATGCGAAGTCGATTACGGGCGTCTCGCTGGTCGCCAACATGTTGAAGCGCATTCTTGATCTGCGGTCGAACGCATCGCCACCTTCCGCACTCACGTGCGTGCTGGTGGGGGGCGGACCTGTGCCGGCCCCCCTCGTCGAGGCCGCGCGCACGATGGGGTTTCCGATCGCGCCGACCTATGGCCTCACGGAAGCAGCGTCTCAGGTCGCAACCCGTCGGCCCGAAGATCCGCCGACCGCTGGCTTGTCTGCCTTGGCGGGCACCGAGCTGAAAATCATCGACGATACGGGTGCGAGTCTGCCCGCCGACCGGCCGGGGCAAATCTGTGTTCGCAGCGGTAGCGTGATGACGGGCTACTTGAACCGTCCCGAGGCAACGCGCGAAACACTGCAGGACGGTTGGCTTCGCACTGGAGACGTCGGTTCGCTCGATGGTGACGGTCGACTTTTCGTCCACGACCGACGCAGTGATTTGATCATTTCGGGTGGCGAAAACATTGATCCCGCGGAAGTGGAGTCCGCACTGCTCGAACACCCCGCTGTCGCCGAAGCCGGTGTTGCTGGGGTTGCCGACGAAGCGTATGGCGCTCGTCCCGTGGCCTGGCTCGTTGCCGGCCTGTCGGGTGAAGCGACTTCGGAGGTTCTGCACGAACACTGCCGAGCGCGACTGGCTCACTACAAGTGCCCGGTGAAATTCGTTTGGCGAAGCGAGTTGCCCCGCACCGCGAATGGGAAGCTAATTCGCCGAAAACTCGGCGGCCGCAGCGACGAAGCCGCGGAATAGCGCGCGGTTGACATCGTCGTCGAGTTTTTCGGGATGCCACTGGACGCCCAGACAGAACGCCGTGCCCTGGCGCTCGATTCCCTCGGTGACTCCGTCGCGACTCGCCGCCACGGCAATAAAAGTTTCACCGGGCTCGGCGATCGCCTGATGGTGGAGGCTGTTGACCTCGAACTCTGTGCGTCCGGTCAGCGTTCCAAGCCGCGATCCAGCCTGTACCACCACGCCATGTCGCCCCGTTCTTTCATCCAGTTGGTGCTCGATGGCATGCTCGACGTCATCCGGCACGTGGTAATGGAGGCTGCCGCCATGCTCAAGTGCCATCAGTTGGGCGCCGTAGCAGATCCCAAGGATGGGCATGTCTCTCTCAAGCGCGTGGTGCAAGAGTGCGCGATCGAATGCAAGCTGCTCGTCGGTCGTCGCGAGGTGGGGGTACGTGTCACGGGTGAGCCCAGCAGGGACGAAGTCGTCACCGCCGGGCAGGAGCAAACCATCGATGCGCTCGATCAACGCCTCAGGGTCCGCTTGGATCGGCAGATGAAACGACGTTCCACCGGCGCTGCTCACGGCATGCGCATACGCGATGTCGTTGTACAGATACTGCCTTCCCGGTCGAATGCGGCCACCGGCATCGTGGCATTCAGGGATTCCGATTGCGGGTTTCACGGCTGCGAGTATAGGCCCGACGTTTTGCGCTCGACAGAAATTTCTCGCGGGACGTCGAATAGGGTGCTCGGGCGAACCACATGGGGCAACCTAGGGTGATGGCCAAGGTTTTGATCGCGGGTTGTGGTTATGTGGGTTGCGCACTGGGGACGATGCTTGTCGCAGACGGGCACGAAGTGTTCGGGTTGCGGCGGAGTCCAGATGCCCTTCCGTCGGGCATCAAACTTGTAAAGGCTGATCTCACTCTGCCTGAGACCCTTGGCGCCGTGCCGTCGGGGATCGACACCATTTTTTATACGGCGGGTGCATCGGGCAGTACCGAAGAGGGCTATCGCGAGGCCTACGTCGACGGTATGGGGCGGCTGTTGCACGCGCTATCCGAACTTGGTGAGCGGCCAAGACGCATCTTCTTTACTTCGAGTACCTCGGTCTATGAACAGAGGCGCGGTGAATGGGTCGACGAAGAATCCCACGCCAGGCCGAGCAGCTTTCGTGGTGACATCATGTTGCTTACCGAACGTCTGATGCTCGCGGGTTCGATTCCTGGCACGGTGGTTCGTTTCGGCGGTATCTATGGTCCCGGGCGCGAGCGGCTCGTGCGCGCGGTGAAGGACGGTAAGGTCGCGGTGCGAAACGACGAGGCTCATTTTACGAACCGCATTCATCGAGACGACGCGGCAGGCTGCTTGCGTTACTTGATGGGGCAGGACGAACTCGACGACATGTACCTGGGTGTCGACCACGAAGCCGCAGAAGAATCGGTTGTCTTGCGTTGGCTCGCGGACCGCACGGGCGTCAAGCTTCCCGAACTCGATCCGGACAACCCCCTCGCCAAAGTGCGTCGTGCCGGGAGCAAGCGCTGTCGCAACGACCGTTTGACGGCCGCCGGCTATCGTTTTCAGTATCCGACCTTCCGCGAAGGCTACGAGATGATCATCCGCGGAATGTCGGAAGGTTCGTAACGCCGATCGCTCGGCCGCGTGTGGCGTTGAAGTCGTACTCCAACGAGAGATCTTCTTCCGGTCCTAACTACAATCGCAAACCGAAGGGTTCTTCGTGCCCCGCTTTCCCAACCACACCGCGACCGCGCTCACGATGCCGGGTGCCGTCTACTCTCCGTTCGCGGATCGCATGCACGAACATCCCGGGCCGCTGTACCCGCTCCATGTTGGCGATACCTGGATGGAACCCTTCGACGGCGGGCGCATGCAAGACCTTCGCGTCGCAGATCATCCGGGAATGCACCGTTACTGCGATACCCGAGGCGTCCCGGAGCTTGTCGATGCACTCGTGGACAAGGTGCGGTCGCGCAATGGCTTGGCCTGTGAGCGCGACAACATGTTGGTGTGCGCGGGCGCAACCGGGGCGCTTGCATGTGCTGCCGGTGCGCTGGTTCAGCCGGGGGATGAGGTTCTAATTCTTGCACCGTTTTGGCCGCTAATTCGAGGCATCGTTCAGGCCTTTGGCGGAGTTCCGGTCGAGGTTCCATTTTACGATCGGGTCGACACCGTGGAGGCTGCGGTCGAAGCCGTCCGCGAAAAGACCACGAGTCGAACGGTTGCGCTCTACGTCTCAACACCTTCGAACCCAACGGGACGGGTTCTTCCGGAAGTTTGGCTTACCGCGCTCGCGGAGTTTGCCCAAGCAGAAAACCTCTGGTTGCTCTCCGATGAAGTTTATGAAGACTTCATTTTTCGCGGCGAGCACTTTTCGATGGGCCGGGTGGCGCCCGAACGAACTCTTTCGACGTTTTCGTTTTCGAAGGCATATGGCATGGCGGGGAATCGCTGTGGATACATGGTTGGGCCCGCTGAAGCGATCGATCAATCCCGAAAGATCGGAACCCACACGTTCTATGGGGCTCCAACTTCGGGGCAGCTCGCCGCGCTGCGGGCACTTTCGGATGGCGCGCCGTGGCAAGACAATGCTCGTGAGAGTTATCGGGCCGCTTCCAAGAACGCCGCCGCAGCGTTGGGCGTGCCGGAGCCGGAGGGATCGACGTTCTTCTTTCTCAACGTTGCCCACAAACTCGACGGCCGTGGAATGACCGGTTTTCTAGAAGACTGCTTTGAAGACGGCGTGCTCGTTGCTCCCGGACTCTCAAGTGGGGACGACTATGGTACGTGGGTTCGTCTTTGTTACACCGCGATGCCCCCCGACGAAACCGCTGCCGCGGTTGCGCTGCTGGCGAAGCGGGTTCGTTAGCCCAGATTGTCCACCTCCCACGCCCCGGCTACGGGTCGATGGGGTGAGTTCCGGAGTGGCATGATCGTTCACCGCAGCAATCGAACCGAAGAGCTGATCGCCGAACTCGCTGACGTGGTGGGCGCGCCGGGTCTGGGTGCATTTTCCAAAGAAGTCCTGGTTGTGCAGGGGCGCGGCATGGAGCGCTGGCTATGTATGCAGCTGGCCGACCGCTTGGGAATCTGGGCGAATCCCGATGTGCTGAAGCCCCGTGGGTTTTTAGAGTCGGTGTTCAAGAGGGTGCTCGAAAGTGAGATCAACCCCGCGTACGACAGTGAAAGTCTGCTGTGGTCGATCGCTGATTTGTTGCCCGACCTCGTCGCCAACGATGAGTTCGCATCCATTCGGCGGTACCTCGCGAAGGACGACGATGGTCGTCGGCGTATCCAGCTCTCGCACCAGATCGCAATCACCTTCGACGAATACATGGCTCATCGCCCGGAGATGATGCTCAAATGGTTGAACGCGGACCGCACCGAATTCGACGATCGCGATGAACCTTGGCAAGCGATGTTGTGGCGCGCGCTCACCAAGCGTCTCGACGGCAATCATCTCGCGGGACGCGCGGGTGCGCTGCTTGATCGTTTGAACCGTGGCCCCTTGCCTGAAGGTTGTCTTCCCCAGCGCGTTTCAATCTTTGGCGTGTCGTCGCTTCCGCGCTTGTACCTCGACCTTTACACGGCACTGTCCGAACACCTTGAACTACATCTATTTATATTGAGCCCGACGCGCGAGTACTGGGCGGACATCGCAACGCCTCACGAAGTGCGGCGTGAGCTGCGCCGAGACCACGATCAAGACGAAGTCTCGTTGCATCTCGATGAAGCGCCTTCGCTTCTCGCATCGCTCGGTCGGCTCGGGCGCGACTTCCACCGCATGATTGAAGAAGACGGAAGCTACGCGGAAACGTCCGGAGACTTGTATCGCGAACCCTTTGACGATGGAAGTTCGATGCTCGCGGCCCTGCAGAGCGACATCTTGAACCTTCGGGGCGCGCAGGACGATGCCACGTTGCGTCGCTCGATTGACGGTGGTGACCGGTCGGTTCGTGTGCACTCGTGCCATGGCCCTATGCGCGAAGTCGAAGTGCTGTGCGAAGAGCTTATGTCGAGTTTTGAGGCGGACCCGACTCTTGAACCTCAGGACATCATCGTGATGACGCCGAGTGTTCGCACCTACGCGCCCTACATCGAAGCGGTCTTCGGAACGCGAACCAACAAGGGAACCTCGGTGCGGGATGGCGAAGGCGCGATTCCGTATCGCATCGCGGACCGTTGGCCCCAGCCGGGCGACCAAATCGTCGATGCATTTGCGCGAGGGCTCGACTTTGTCGGGAGTCGCTTCGGTGTAAGTGATGCACTCGACTTACTCGACATCGATTGCATTCGAGAGCGTTTCGAGTTTGAGCCGGCCGACCTGCCCGTAGTACGGACTTGGATCGTCGAAGCGGGCGTACGATGGGGTGTCGACGCCGAGCATCGTGAAGCCAACGATGTCCCCGGAAACCGTGCGAACACATGGCAGTTTGGTTTGGATCGTCTGCTTCTTGGCTACGCGTTGGAGGACGACCATCACAGTGTGTTTCAGGGTGCGCGGCCTGTTGCCGGAGTCGAAGGACAGAATGCCGAGGTTCTCGGGCGCGTCCTCGCATTTATTCACTTTTTGTCTGCACAGCGTGAGACGCTTGCCGCCCCGCGCTCGCTCCAAGCATGGCGCGAAGCACTACTGGATTTCCTAGCAGGTTTGGTGGTTTACGGGGCTGAAACTCAAGAACAACATCAAACGATTCGCAGCGCGCTCGACAAGCTCATGGCCCACGGCGCGCAGGCCAACTTCGAAGGCGACGTCAGTCTCACTTCGGTTCGCGAACAGCTCGACCGCAACCTAGAACTCGCTCATGCGGCGAGCGGCTTTCTCACGGGGGGGGTGACGTTTTGTGAACTCGTTCCCATGCGGAGTATTCCGTTTCGCGTCGTTTGTTTGCTTGGCATGAACGACGACGAGTTTCCGCGGATTCGTCACGCGCTCGGGTTCGATTTGATCGCCAAGAAGCGCAGGGTTGGAGACCGCACTGCGCGGGAAGACGATCGCTATCTATTCCTCGAAGCGATTTTGAGTGCACGCCAGCAACTCATTATTTCGTTCGTCGGGCAGAGCATCAAGGATGGCGCCGAGCTTCCCCCTTCGGCGGTGGTGAGTGAGCTGCTCGATACCATGAATGAAACGTTCGAACTTTCGGGCACAGGTGAACGTGATGTGCGGGATGCGATGGTGCTCACGCATCCCTTGCAACCCTACAGCGGGCGTTACTTTAGTAGGTCGGGAACGTTGGACTTTGAAGTTCATTCAGCGCGCTATTGCGAGGCAGCCAACCTGCTCGCGTCACCACGTGAGAAAGAATCTTTGTTCTTGGATCGTGCAATCGAGTTGCGGCCGATTCCCGCAGAGGAAGTCACGCTTGTCGAACTCGAAGACCTGATCAACTTCTTCCAACATCCTGCACGGAATTTTCTGCGCCGCACGCTGCAGATTTCATTACACGGTGATCGCGATCCGCTTGCCCAGCGCGAGCCGTTTGATCTTGACGGACTAGAATTATTTCGGATCGGCGGCGAGTTGCTTTCGCTGGTGCGCGCGGGCATCAAGGCCAGTGACGCGCAGGCGATTATTCGCAGCAGCGGGCGCTTGCCTCACGGGGCTGTGGGGCACGTCGTCTTTAGCGATCTCGCCAACGAAGTTGAACAGTTGTCGAAAAAGGCGAATCAGTTTGCGAGCGGGGAGACAACCGCGTCGATCAGCTTTGCGCTTTCGTTCGGCGACGTTCACGTGCGAGGTGGGTTGACGGACGTCATGCCGCACGGACAAGTCTTCTGTCGTTTTTCGAAGTTGGGGCGGCCGGCGGAACTCGGCGCGTGGTTGCGACACTTGGTACTGCAAGTTGCGCGTGAAGAGGCAACGGCCGTTGCAAACCGATCGAATCGCGCGCGACTCGCCGAAGCCTCCCCGGAGACTTACGTCGTGGGCCGCCCCGGAAAAGCCGGGGGGGCGACCGTTGTGCGATTCAACGAAGTCGAATCACCGAGGGACGAACTTGAGAAGCTCCTGCATTTGTACCAGGCAGGCATGAGGGCTCCCCTTCCGTTCTTTCCCAACGCTTCACGGGACTTTGCGCAGCAAAGACTCAAGGGCGGGAGCACGACAGATGCTCTTGTGGTCGCGCGGAAGAGTTACGACGAGTCGTTCAGCATTCAAGGCGAGGGATTAGATGAAAATAACATCCTCGCCTTCCGTGGTGTAGATCCCCTACACCCCGATGCAGAACTTGCGTGTGGTCTCGGTTTTGACGAAGTCTCCGAACAGGTCTTCTTGCCTCTGCTCGCCGCGCGGGAGGAACTCGAATGAACCGACTCGAGCCCTTGCAAATTTCGCTGGCAGGCACGTCGCTGATCGAGGCCAGTGCAGGTACTGGGAAGACTTACACGATCACGACGCTCTATCTGCGCCTGTCGCGAGTGAAATTCTCGTTGTGACCTACACCCGCGCAGCGACCGCCGAGTTGCGGGACCGAATTCGTCGACGAATCGCGGGTGCGTTGCAAGCTTTTCAATCGGGTGATCCCGCCGATGACAATGTGTTCGAGAGTCTGCTTGCAAAGTTTCGTTCCGTGGACGATCGCAAACGCGTGACTGGCCAACTCGCTCGCGCGCTCGCGGACTTCGATGAAGCCGCGATCCTGACGATCCACGGTTTTTGCCAACGCGTATTGCGCGAAAACGCTTTTGAGAGCCTCGCGAGCTTTCAGGTCGAACTGCTCGCCGATCAGCAAGCGTTGCTCGAAGAAATCGTTGGCGACTACTGGTCCAACCGAATTGCAACGCACCCGCGATTCGTCGACGAATTCGGTCCCGCAACTCGGCGGTCGCTGCGCGGGTGTAGGTCACAACGAGAATTTCACTCGCGACGGTCGAAGAGCAGCTTCAGTTGGAGGAAAGTTTTCAGGCATCTCGCGAGGCAACACTCAAGTCATGGAACTCCTGCCAGGAAGAGGTCCTGGCACAATTGCGGGCTGCCGCCGAGGCGAAGGAGATCAGCAATGCGGTCTACAAGCCGGACGCGATCGCGACGACTTGGGGTTCGTTGTTGAGCGAAGAGCTATCGAGCCTGTTTCCCGCATTGCTCGACCGGTCGTCCATCTTTGAACGATTTACCGCGTCGAAGCTCATTGAAAAGACCAACAAGAACAAGACCACACCCGAGCATTCCTTCTATACAGAGTGCGACGCTCTCGCGAGCGCTTACCGCGCGCTTGTCGCAGCGCTGCAAGCGCGACGAATTCATCTCGAACGCGACTTGATCTCGACCGTCGAGGAGGAGAGCGCCCTTCGCAAAGAACGTGCTGGCCAACAGTCCTACGACGATTTGCTTGGACAGGTTGCGAGCGCTCTTGAACAGTCGGGCGCCGAACTCTTGGTCGGTCGGTTGCGTCATCAGTTCCGCGCGGCCTTGGTCGACGAATTTCAAGACACCGACCAGTTGCAGTACGGGATCCTTCGTCGCATCTGGCACGTCCAGCCGAACCAGGGCGAGGACGATGATAAAGCACCGACGCTTTTTTTGATTGGCGATCCCAAGCAAGCCATCTACGGGTTTCGTGGCGCGGACGTCCACGCGTACCTGCTCGCAAAGCACGACGCTGGCGAGCGCTGCTTTACCCTCGATACCAATTGGCGATCCGATCCCAGCATGGTCGAAGGCGTGAACTGTCTCTTCAGTCAAACCGCTGAACCGTTTCGCGTTGAAGGGATTCCGTTCGACCCGATCGCCCCGAAGTCGGACGGCAAGGATCGAATCGTCGCTGGTGAAGTGGGGGCGCCTCACGCGGGCGCGCTCGAAGTTCTGTGGGTCGAGAATGAAACGGGCAAGCCGTTCAGTGCCGGTTCGATCAAGGCTGAATTGCCGTGGCGGGTCGCCGCGGACATCGCGCGTCTCATTCGCAGTGACGTTCGTATCGACGGAGAAAGAGTGATGCCGGGCGACATCGCGGTCCTTTGCAGGACCAACCCCGAGACCCAGGCGATGAGCGAGGCCCTGCGTGATGTCGGCGTTCCCACGGCACTGCTCGGGAATGCAAGTGTCTTCGATTCCGAAGACGCGATCGAGATGGAGCGGTTGCTAGATGCGATCGCAGAACCGGCTGCTGGGAACATCGTCCGCGCCGCACTTGCGACTCGGATCTTCGGTCAGACGGCGGACGAGATCGCCGCGCTTCAGGACGATGAAGCGGCGTGGGATCGGTGGCTCGCTGTGTTCCGTTCGTTGCATGACGTGTTCGTGGAGCGGGGCTTCATTCGGATGTCCCACCAGTTGTTTCGTGAGGAGCGGGTTCATGCTCGGATGCTTGCGCTCGAAGATGGCGATCGTCGGATTACCAATTTGCTGCATCTCGTTGAACTGCTCGAGCAGGCGGCGCTGACGAACCACTTGGGCCTGCGCGCACTTGCAGATTGGCTCGCCAGTATGCGGACCGATCGCTCGCTGCGGCAGAACGTGATCGGCGAACAAGGAGAGCTTCGCCTCGAAAGCGATGCAGACGCGGTCAAGATCGTGACCGTTCACAAGAGCAAGGGACTGGAATATCCGATCGTGTACTGCCCCTTTCTGTGGGGAGGCGCCGACCTGCGCTTGGATGAAAAGAGGTGGGTTCGCTTTCACGATGCAAGTCGGGACCACGAAATTGTTCTCGACCTGGGTTCGGAAGAAAAGGCCGAACATGAGCAGCTTGCTCGTGATGAAGCGGTCGCCGAGAGTCGCCGGCTCTTGTATGTCGCGCTCACCCGCGCCAAGCACCGGTGCTCGGTTGTGTGGGGAAACATCAAGGGTGTCGAGAAGTCGCCAATTGCGGCGCTCTTTCACCCCTCACTCATACCTGCGGCAAGTGAGGCGGGTGAGGCGGGCAAGAAGAAGAGCAAGCCCACGTTGGCGAAACGCACAGACGACGAATTGCGTGAAGAGTTGGAGGGACTCTTCACGCGTTCGAATGGAGCGGTTGGTCTTCGGCCGCTTCCCGATGAACCAGCCGAACGCATTGAGGTGGTGCAGACATCCGAGAACTTTGAGCGAGCCGAAGTCACACGCACGATCTCATCGAGTTGGTCTCACTCGAGCTTTTCACGACTGACATCTCACGACGTATCGGGCTCGCATTTTTTGCCACGCAGTGGCGAAGAGGGTTTCGACTACGACGCGGTACCTGAGCCCACGGTGCTTGTTCCGGTCGCGCCAAGCCAAGCTGAGGTTCCTCTGAATGCATTCCCAGCAGGAGCCGTTGCAGGAATATTACTGCATTCAATCCTCGAACATCTCGACTTCGAAATACCAACGCGGGAACAGACGCGCGACATCGTTCGCAGCAGCCTCGAGGGAAGTCCCTTCGATGTTGAACTGCATGATGACCTTTGCGACGTCCTCGACCGAATGATTGCGACGCCTTGGACCCAAGGCGGGCCGAGTCTGTCTGACCTTGGGCGAAGCAAGAGGCTCGATGAGCTTGAGTTTATGCTTCCCGTCGCGAGTCGAGAGCGCCAAAGTTCTGGCGCGCGCGCGATGCGCGTTGCGGACCTGGCCAGCGTCTTTGGCCGACACGCGGACAGCGATTTTAAGCGAAGTTATGCCAGTCGTCTCGAACAGCTGCGCTTCGACCCGCTCGCGGGCTATCTGCGTGGCTATGTCGACCTCGTGTTCGAATGGAACGACCGCTTCTATGTCGTCGACTACAAATCGAATCACCTCGGGCCGTCGCCAGCCCACTATGAGCCAAGCCAGCTAGAACGTCCGATGTCCGAGAACCACTACGTTCTTCAGTACCACCTCTATACTGTTGCGCTCGATCGATACCTCTCACTGCGTTTGCCCGACTACGATTATGAACGTGACTTCGGCGGCGTCTATTACTTGTTCCTTCGAGGCATCGATCCCGACATGATTGCCGACCTGACGAGCGTGCTTCGCGAGCCCGAGGGCGCCCAACCATGACGATGCTTTTGGATGTGCTCCTCGAGGCCGCACTGATCTCTTCGTTCGACCGCGAGTTTGCGATCGCAATGGGGCGCCTTGGCGGAGAGCAGCGGCCCGAAGCGCTGGCGGCGGTTGCGCTCGCGAGCCACGAAACGAATGAAGGACATACCTGCCTTTCGTTCGATTCGGTTCTTCGAGGGGATGGCTGGCGGAACATCGAATCGGACGTGTCGGTTCCCGAGATCAAGTCCTGGCAGGCATTGGTTTCGTCGAGTCCGCTGGTTGCACGCCTTGACACGAACCGGCCCCCTGCACGTGAGCCGATCGCCGAAGTCCAAGACGTCCGTCCTCTTGTTCTCGATGACCAGGGTCGTCTCTACCTGCGCCGCTATTGGATGTTTCAGCAACGGCTCGCTGAAGATGTGCGGCGGCGTTCGGCAACAGCAATAGAAGACCTTGATGAAGCGCAGCTGTTGGATGGTTTGAACCGCTTTTTTGGCCCGATCGCGACAACAGGGTCATCTGTTTCAGATGGGCCTGGCCAGCTCAAGCTCGATCTAGATACCGTCCCTCTCGACCGACAGCGACTGGCCGCTGCGGTCGCGGTTGCGCAGAAGTTGGCGGTGATCACCGGCGGTCCAGGTACCGGGAAGACTGCGACCGCGGGCAAGATCTTGGCTTTGATTGTCGAGCAGGCTTTCGCACAAGCGGAGCGCCAACAAGGGGATGCCGAAGTTCCGATCCGCATCGCCATGGTGGCCCCAACTGGGAAAGCCGCCGCGACGCTTTCCCGTTCGATGAAGCAAGTCGTTGAGCGTCTGCCGTGTGACGCGAGAGTGAAGGCTGCCATTCCAACCACCGCGGAAACGATCCACCGATGTCTCGGTGTTCGCGGTGGCGCGATTCCGACTTTCCGGCACGATGCCGAAAACCCGCTGTCGGTGGACACGTTGCTCGTCGACGAAGCCTCGATGGTTGATCTTGCGTTGATGACACGCTTGCTTGCCGCCGTTCCGAAAGACGCCCGCGTGATCTTTCTCGGTGATGAGTTCCAACTCGCTTCGGTCGAAGCGGGGGCGGTGCTCGGAGACATTTGTTCGGCAGCTCCCGCCGACGGTTACTCGCAAGAGTTCGCGACCCGACTTGAAGCGTGGGTTGGCGATGGGGTCGAGTCTCTGCCAGATGGGCACGGCGCATCAGAGATACAAGACAGCATTGTTCGGCTCACCCACAGCTACCGATACGACAAACAAAGTGGCATCGGAGCGCTTTCGCGCGCAGTCAATCGGGGCGACGCTGCGGCCGCGCTCGAAGTCCTCGAATCAGCGGACTATCCCGAAGTTACCCGCTCGGACTTCGATCCCCGCGGTGAGTCCATCACGGCTTTTCACGGTGAATGCATCGATGGCTTCACTGAATACTTGTCGTGCAGCGACCCCGAGCAAATGTTGCGACGTTTCTCTCACTTTCGGGTTTTGACGCCCCAGCGCATTGGGCCGGGCGGTGTCGAAGATCTCAATCGGCAGATCGAAGCGGTGTTGCGCCGCGAGCAACTCATTCACGGGGCGGCAGAGCGCTTCGTAGGACGACCGCTGATGGTGAAGATCAACGACTACGCACAGTCTCTGTGGAACGGAGACTTGGGCGTCGTAGTGGGTGGAGTGGTGGGAGGCGCTGTGGGTGGCGATCCCGGGATCGAACGCGTGATTTTCGAAGCGGACACCCCGAAGATCACCGACGGTTTGGAAAGTGACTCCACAAGAACCCTTGCGTACGCCCGACTTCCCGAATGCGAGACCGCCTTCGCGATGACGATTCATAAGAGCCAGGGTTCTGAGTTCGATCGCGTTGCGGTCGTGCTCACCGACGTGGCCGCCGAACGCGCGACCCGAGAGCTGCTCTACACCGCGATCACTCGCGCGCGAAACAAGGTGACGCTCTACGGCAGCAAGGATGCGATCGCCCAGGCGATCAACCGCAAAATCGAACGATCGAGCGGCCTAGGCGACGCACTTCGGTCCCCAACGTGGAAGCGTTAGGAATCCGCTTGCTTCGCTAGGAACCCATCCCCGTTGAAAGTTCACGTGCTTCGCGGACGAGGTACAAGAACTCGGCCCGGTCGCCGTGCGGATCAGGGGCCCAAGCTCCGACGGGAATCGGAGTTTGGGTCGACATGCGATCTCGAGTTCGCCCACTTTCGGAGCGCGGCAAAGGGCACGATTCGTGCTCGCGAACAACACCGACTTGGTGCCGTGGCGACTCTTGAGAGCAGCAATTTCACCCGGGTGCGGCATCCTGGGTCGAGAATCTGCCGGTCCGAGAACCCGTTCTGTGCTTTTTCGTGAGAACACGAGTATCAGGTTGGTCTGGACAATCCCTCGATCTGTCGCCTGACAACGCATAAGTAACTGTAAATAAACGAGAATATTATTCTCTATCGGACGCACACGGATATCCGATAAAGTCTAATGAAAACCGTTGTCATTTTCATTTGGAGCTGTTAAAACAATGCAGCGCCGGAGGCTGATCGCCGAGGGCGGTCTGAAAATATCGAACGCGTCTAGCACGAAAGATACGGAGCGAACAAATGTGGGCAGGTGAACCCTTGGATGGGCAGGGTCGACCGTGGCGAGGGACCGCGGTCACTCGGGCATTTGTGGCCCTAATGTTGATGGGTGTCGCGATCCCCGCAGCAGCCGAAGAGGTGCCGAGCAACGAGGAACTCTTCGAGCTCTTCAAGCAGCAGCAAGCACAACTCGAAGCGACGGCGGACGCAGTAGATCGAGCGACAAACGCAGACGATGCGCCGGACGACGCAAGTGTCCGTAAATTTACCGGCCAGCGTACATTCATGCAGCGAACCAATATCGGCTCTTACGGCGAACTTCACTTCAACTTTCTCGAAGGGTCGAGCGGGGCGGATAACAAGTCGGAAGCCGACTTTCATCGCTTCGTCTTGTTCGTGAACCACGAATTCTCCGACAAAATTCGGGTGTTTACCGAACTGGAACTCGAACACTCGCTTGTTGGAGAGGACGGCCCGGGTGAAATTGAACTCGAGCAGGCTTATTTGCAGTTCGATCTTCCGCAAAATCACACTGCGGTGGCGGGTTTGTTCCTGATCCCCGTCGGGATCCTTAACGAGACCCACGAACCCACGACCTTCTACGGCGTTGAACGTAACCCCGTAGAAAAGAACATTGTCCCCACAACCTGGTGGGAAGGCGGCGGAATGCTGACGCGCCGGTTCGACAATGGCATCACGACCGATCTTGCAGTGACGACTGGTTTGCAGACCGGAGACGACTTCGACCTTCGATCCGGACGCCAGAAAGTCGCCAAAGCGAATGCGAGCGATGTCGCTGTTACGGGTCGCGTCGTCTACCGGGGAACCCCCGGACTCGAAGTGGGCACCACCGTACACTGGAGTGAAGACGTCAACAGCTCCGGCGAGAATACGCCCGCAACCTTGTTCGAAGGTCATGTCGTGTACCAAAAAGGCCCCTTCGGCCTTCGCGCACTCTACGCCCGGTGGGATCTTCATTCAGACGCCGCGGAAGACATCGGCCGCGACGAGCAGTACGGCTTCTATGTCGAACCGTCTTACAAACTCTGCGATCAACTTGGCGTCTTCGCTCGCTACAACCAGTACAACAACGTGGCCGGGAACGCGGGGGGCACCAAGCGGCAGTACGACGTTGGCTTTAACTACTGGCCCCATCAGCGAGTCGTGCTGAAGCTTGACGCCCAGTTTCAGCGCAACGACAACGGTGCCGAAGAACTCGACGGCGTAAACCTCGGCCTTGGTTTTAACTTCTAGTTCCGGGATCAACTGAGCAGATGAACCGACTCACTACATTCGTCGTCACGACCACAATTTCGGTGGTCGTGGCGTTCGTGTCTCCCGCGATGGCGACGCAGGTCTATCAGACCTCGGCGGACTTCATCTCGGAGACGTTTTCCGAGCACAAGCCGGTGGCGAAGGCGGTGTGGGTGACCGGCAATCTCAAACAGCGGGTTGCAAAGGTTCTTGGCCATGACTACCGAGATATCCGCGTACGGTACTGGGCCCTCGAGAATCGCAGCGCGTGGATTCTCGAAGAAATCGGCAAGGTCGAACCCATTACGTTGGGCGTCGTCGTCGAAGACGGCCATATCGAAGAGGTCAAGGTTCTGACCTACCGTGAGTCCCGGGGGTTCGAGATTCGCTTTCCCTTCTTTATGGATCAGTTTCGGGGCGCGCGGGTTGATGCAGACAACAAACTCGACCGATCGATCGATGGCATCAGTGGTGCCACGCAATCGGTACGTGCGACGACGAAGCTCGCCCGCATTGCACTGCTCCTCGAACGCCACGCCGAGAACGGGGTAAAGCGAGCCAGTGCCGAGACTCAAACCAAAACTCCGTAGGTCGCTGATTGCCGCGCATCGTTTTTTTGGACAAGCCGCCGCGTTTGTCGTGATCTTGCTCGCGCTCACGGGGCTCGCCCTCAATCACGAAGAAGATTTCGAGTTTTTGAAGGGCACCGTGCGCTTGGATGCCATCCTGAACCTGTACGGACTCGAACCTCAGGGCGAATGGGTTCACTACCAGGCGGGCCCACACGGTTGCACGAGCTTGGAGCGCGGGATCTATCTCGATGGCCGCTATCTAACCGCCACCGAGACTCCCTTGATTGGCGTTGTGCGCTTCCAACGATTTCTTGCTTTTGCATCACCCAACCGTCTGCTCCTCGTCGACTCCGCGCCAACGATGGAAGACGAGCGTCCTCAGATCGTGGATCAGATGGACAGCGCATCGCTGCCCGGCGAACTAATCCGTTTGGGACGCGATAAAAGACAACAGCTCATTGTCGAAACGATCGACGGCAGCTTTCGCGCAGGCGACGATCTGTTGGAATGGCATCTCGTCGACAACGTCGAGACCGCCGAAGTCGCGTGGAGTGAAGCGACTGAGCCGACGACGGATCAACGCGCAAAGGTTTTGCGCGAATTTCGCGGAGAAGGTCTGCCCCGCAGTCGCGTGATGGCGGACTTGCATTCGGGGCGCATCTTCGGTCGCTTTGGTCCGGCGGTGGTGGATGCGTCCGCGGTGATCCTACTGCTACTGGTCATCACTGGGATCACGGGTTCGGGGTTGGGACGAAGGCGAACGGGCGGCGACTAGCGGAGATGGGCCGAAGCCGTCGCGCGGCGGCTGGACGTCGCTGTATCGCGCCGCTCGGATTCTGCGCGTCAGAAGTCGGGCTTGAGCAAGGTGTCGACCAGCTCGACCAACGCGGCGGCAGTTCGGGTCGGGTCGTGTCGCACGAGCGAGTCCGCTGCAATGATGTCTCGCCGCCACGTCACTGACACCCCGAGCGCGCGCATCTTGTCAAAGTCGACTTCGACAGGTTGGGCATGTTCGTCGTCATAACGGGTGAGTAGATCATCCGGCACCGAGCCATCGTGGATCAACACAGCGTCCGGGGTGCGACCGGCGTAGCGCTTGATTTCTTCGATGTGGCGCGACGCAGTATAGCCGTCGGTTTCACCGTGCTTCGTCATTAAGTTGAGCACGTAGATGAAGGGGGCTTCCGCCTTCTGGATCGCTTCCGGGACCCCGCCGACAAGCAAGTTCGGCAGGGTTGACGTGTAGAGATCGCCGGGTGCCAAGATGACAACCTGCGCGCTTTCGATCGCTTTGAGGGCGTCGGGGTTCGCGCTGGCGGGTGGCGCCAAGTAGACGCGTTCGATCAGACGAGAAAGATCACGAGGCGGAAGCGCGGGGTTTTCGTTTCCGCGGACGTCGATGTTGCCCTCGCCCTGAATGACTTCGCCGCCTTCAATTTCGGCGGTGAGGTGTGAATGGTCCCACGTCACCGGGATCACGCGGCCTTTGATCTTCAACATCTTTCCGATCGACTCGATCGCGAGTTTTTCGGAACCGGACTGAAGAGTGAGTGCGAGAAAGAACAAGTTGCCGAGGTTATGCCCGGTAAGCGGCGGTTCTTCGAAGCGGTACGACAGGATGTCGCGCAGCATTTGTGATTCGTCGGAGAGCGCGATGAGGCAGCGGCGCAAGTCGCCGGGGGGAAGCACGCCATAGGTATCGCGCATCACGCCCGAATTTCCGCCGGAATCCATCATCGTGACAATCGAACTCAGGTCGACGGGGTGGTGGCGCAACCCGCTCAGGAGCGAAAAGCTGCCAGTCCCCCCACCGATGACGACGTATGAATTTTCCATGTCTGCTGTGACTCTGCGGTTGTCCGGGGCCAGAATCTTTCGAATTTCGGCGCAAATGCGTCCGATTTTGTCCCCTCTACCAGGGGCGATTGCGGAACGGGCACCGGACGGTTCCATGCAAGTCTTGAGGCATCGTGCTGGAGTTAGAGGGCTTTCGCGCGCTGTCACACGGGTTCTAAACGCAAAAGCCCCGACCCGCTGTGCGGATTGGGGCTCAACGTTCGTGAAGCTTGGCTCGGTCGCCTTCGCGCGCTGTTGTTCTTGCTAGCAATCGCTCTTGCTAGCAGTTGTTCTTGCTAGCAGTTGTTCTTGCTAGCAGTTGTTCTTGCTAGCAGTTGTTCTTGCTAGAGACGAACCGATCGCAAGGCCTTGCCGATCTTCTTGCGGCCCTGGTTGATGTCGCGCAGCACGTCCATGGCGCTTTCGGCCACGTCCGTTCCGACAACTTCGTCTTCTTCCCGCTGCAGTTCAGACATGTCGACCCACTGTGCGTAGACGTGTCGCGTGCGGTCTGTGATGATGCCCGACTTGAGCAGGGTCTTGATCAATACGCGGAAGATGTCCGTGCCTTCGGTCATGGCTTCGCGGCGCGTTTCATCCGAGAAGGCTTCGATGATGGCACTGCGTACCCACTTCCAGTCGAGACCAAATTCGCCGTAGATCTCCTGCTTCTGCTCGGCGTTGATCAGGTTGAACAACAAGTGTTGGAAGCACTCGGCCGCCCAATCTTCAACGACTTCGTGTTCCTGGGGCGTGAGACTCGGGATCGTCTTGTCTGCCCAGATCTTTCCGAACTTGTGATGGAACGCTTCGTCGGTCATCACAAACTGCACGAGGCGCTGAAGTAGCGGATCGTTGGTGCCGGCGTTGATGGTCGCGAACGCGCCCATCGCGAGGCCCTCGATGAGCATCTGCATCCCGATGAGTTTCTTATAAACCTGCTGCGAAACGACGATCTCGCTCATCAAGTTCTTAAGTGTCGGGCCCGCTGCCAGTGGTGTGCCCCAGCGCTGCGCGATGTAACGGCTGAAGCCAGCGACGTGGCGTGCTTCTTCACGCGCTTGGTTGGTCGCATATTCTTGAGCGCCCGGGTCTCTCAGGATCATCGCAAGGCTTGCCGACAACGTAAGCGCACCTTGCTCACCGTGAAGAATGCTCGAAAGCTGAAAGCGCGTGTTTTCGTTCGCGAGTCTGATCTTCTGGCCTTCGTCGAGCTTTTCTCCTACTTCGCACTGCAATTCGATGCAGAAGTCGCGAGGCATGATGGTGTCGTTCTTTTGGTCGAAGGGCTGGTTGTAGTCGAGATACCGCGGGTCCGACGGGTCCCAGAAGTGGTCGACGGTCGCGGAAATGATCTCGTCAAAGTCCGTCGAGCGCTCGGCGTAGCGATCGACTTCGATCAAAGTAGGAAAGTCGTCGCGGTCGACGGTGTTGTAGACGGGGTGGTGTGTGAGTTGATCGGACATGAGTCTTGCTTCTCCTAAGGTTCTGTCTGGGCTCGGCCGCGACAAGCGCGCCCGAGGTTGAGCGCGCTAAGCCACGACCCGACTCGTGCCGGTAAGCTGAATCTGGGTCAAAGTTTCAATCAATGCTTCGCGTGAAACACGCGTTGGATCTTCGCTCCACCAAGAGAGCACCTGTGCCCACATGCCGACGACGGCTTGGCCGAGCACGGCGGGGTCGAGGCCATTTTGTGCAAGACCGACAGACACAAGTTCGCGTCGATCTTCGGCGATGGTCTCTGCGAGTGCGCGCAAGATGCCCGAGCCGACTGCGGCTGCGTCGGCATCCGCGCTGAAGAGAATGCGAATCAAGTCGCGGTGATCTTCCGCGAAACCAACCAACGCTTCGGCTTGCGCGTGAATCAACGCGGGGATGTCTTTTGTTTCCCGGTGCGGTGAGCACGCGTTGTCGATGCATTCGATCAACTCGCTCACGCAGCTGTCCGCGATCTCTTGAAACACTTCGACTTTGTTCTTGAAGTGGAGATAGAAAGTGCCCGACGCGACTTCGGCTTGATGCGCGATGTCGTGGGTCGTGACGCCGTGCAAACCGTTCTTTGCAAACAGCAAGCGGCCACTTTCGACGAGCCGAGCCCGAGTCGCTTGGCGACTGCGCGCAGCGACGGAAACCCGCGGTTGCTTTTCCGCGGCGGTCGATTTGTCGGAACTGACGGACATGTCAGTCCGTGACACTAGCGTCATATTCTCGAGCCGTGCAAGCCCCCAGGACGAATTAGAGCCAGAGGGTGCAGCGCGCGTTACTGTGAGTCGAACGGATTGGTCAGGCACAATTCGAGTTGGGGAGTTCATGGACGATTCAATCAAGTCGATACTTGCGCGCGAAGCGGCGGGCGGCAGTGTCGTGATCCGCGGTTGGCTGCGTACGGTGCGGCATTCAAAAAACGTGTCTTTTCTTGAGGTTACGGATGGTTCTTGCTTCTCCGGCCTACAGGCGGTCGCGGCGCCCGAGCTGCCCGAATACGAAAGCTGTGTCCTCGAACTCGGGACCGGATGCTCGGTCGAAATCGAGGGAGAACTCGTTGAGTCCCGGGGCAAAGGGCAGCGGTACGAAATCCACGCGAGCCGGGTGGTTCTTGTGGGTGCAGCGGCGGACGACTACCCGCTTCAGAAAAAGCGCCACAGTCTTGAGTTCCTGCGCACCCTCGGTCATCTGCGCACTCGGACCAACACCCTCGGTGCTGTGCTGAGGGTCCGCAATGCGGCGACAGTCGCGATCCACAACTTCTTCCAAGAGCACGGTTTCATCAACCTTCACTCCCCGATCATTACGTTGTCCGACGCCGAAGGTGCCGGTGAGATGTTTCGCGTCTCCACGCTGAACGCCGAAGCACCGCCCAGGGGCGACGACGGCAAGGTCGACTTCAGCCAAGATTTCTTCGGCAGTGAGGCACACCTTACGGTGTCAGGCCAGCTCGAAGCCGAGATCGCGGCGTTGTCGCATTCCAAGGTCTACACCTTTGGCCCGACGTTCCGTTCGGAGAACTCGAACACGACTCGTCACCTTGCAGAATTTTGGATGGTCGAACCCGAGGTCGCGTTCTGCGATTTGAACGCGCTTGCCGAACTGGCCGAGTCCTTCTTGAAGTCCGTCTTTCGCGACGTGATGGCTGCCTGTCCCGACGACTTCGAATTCTTCGACCAGCGCATTCAGCCGGGCATCATCGAAAGTCTCGAAGCCATTGCGTCGAGTTCCTTCGAGCGGATCCCCTACAACGAAGCGATTTCGATTCTCGAAGGATGCGGCAAGAAGTTCGAGTTCCCAGTGCAGTGGGGCATCGACCTGCAGAGCGAGCATGAGCGCTATCTCGCTGAAGAGCACGTGAAGCGCCCCGTGATCGTCACCGACTACCCCGCGGACATCAAAGCCTTCTACATGTATCAGAACGACGACGGCAAAACCGTGGGCGCGATGGACGTCTTGGTACCGGGCGTGGGGGAGATCATCGGTGGCTCGCAGCGTGAGCATCGTCACGACCGACTTTTGCAATGCATCCGCGACATGGGCCTGCCCGAAGAAGAGTATTGGTGGTACCTCGATCTGAGGCGCTTTGGCACTGTGCCCCATGCGGGCTTTGGTCTCGGGTTCGAGCGGGTGATTCAGTTCATGAGCGGCATGGCGAACATCCGCGACGTCAGTCCGTTCCCGCGCGTGCCAGGCAACGCGTCCTTCTAGCCCACGCGTCTACGCCGCGCAGACGAAGTCTTTGCCTTCGCAGTAGTTCAGGCGACCCAGGGCTTGGCGGATTTCTACGCGGGCGCCTGCTCCAGCGACCGAAGCAATGAGAGGCTTTCGTTCAAGGGATGAAAGCGCATCGGGGTGGATCACTTTGGCACCTTGAATCGTATTGCCGATTCGTCTTGGGTGCAGTTCCACGATGTGGCTCGGGTACCGATCGTGTTTCGCCAGGGCCTTGAACATCGCCCGCCCGGTATCGCCATAACCCCAAAGCACGTAGTCGGTGCGCTCACGCAACAGGGTTTCGCAAAGGTGGTAGGCCTTGCACGCGACGAACTGTTCGAGAGAATAAGCGCGACTTGTTCGAGACAGCCGAGCATCGTGATCGCGCCATGACAGGAGACGGCTTGGGACGACGACGAGAGACTGCCCTTGTGCCAACAACCGAAGCACCAAGTCGTAGTCTTCGGGCCAACCCATGTCGCGGTACCGATAGTTGGCCAGGGTGTCGCGACGCAGCATCAAGGTCGGATGGGCGATCGGACATTCGACATAGGCTTCGCGCGAGACTTCATCGCGGCTCGTGATCGAATTGAGCCACGATTCGTATCCGCCTCGTCCCTTTCGCAGCTGGGTGGATTCCCCCGGAAGAGGGCGCTCATCGATTGGGTCAGTGATCCGCCGCGGAAACAATCGAACGTGGCTTCCGACGCCGCAGAGATCGGACGCCGCGTCGAGCGTAGATTTTTGCTGCTCGAGTCGGGTTCGGTGCATGATGTCGTCTGCATCCATGCGCGCGACGAGCGGCGCCTCGCAATGGTCGATGCCGGTGTTTAATGTGGAAACAAGGCCGAGGTGCTCGGTCGCGACAACGCGAATGCGGCGATCGCTGCTGGCGATCTGTTGCGCGACTTCGACCGAGCCGTCACTGGAGCCGTCGTCGACGACCACGCATTCCCACTCTTTGAGAGTCTGCCGCTGGACGCTGCGCAGACACGCTTCCAAGGTCTGTTCGGCGTTCCACACCGGAAGCAAGATCGAGACGCTAGGCGTCATGGACTTTGTCTCCGTGGCTTGAGTGCGTTGGGCGCATCGTTCGCAGCTGAGCTGTGCGTCGTACTAGTTGGCGAAGATGGGGCTTGACCACGCGAGTGCCCCCGACTCTTCGATGACGCGGATGTATTGATATTCGCCACGTTCGAGTCGCGGGATTGCGCGTTCGTTGCTCCAGTCGAGTTCACCATTGAGGTCAAACCGCGAGATATTGCCCGACCGGACGATGTCGACGTGCTTCAGCGGACCTTCAGAAACGACGCGAATCTTAAGTGTCTGGGTTGCGGCGTCCGCTTCGGTTCTTGGTGGCATCGTCGTTCCCATCACATGGCCGTCGAGTGAAACTTGCATCCAGATCCGAGCGCCATTGGTTGCATAGGTTCGTCTTGCTCGAAGGGCTTCGAGGGTGCCCTCGCGACTTAACTCTTCGGTGAAGATCGCCGCGAGTCCGCCGCCGCCGTCATTGCCCAAGTGGGCCAGCCCCGGATGACCGTCGTGCCCGTCGCCGCTGCCAATGAATCCCACCCGGAACCCTACGTTCAATAAGTCTCGTACGAAGTTGCCTCTGACCGGGTTATAGATCGCCGAGGGCGAATCATGACTTTCGCTACTGCCGTGAACCGAAGAAATTTCGGTGACAGGTTCGAGGACCGAGTGCGGTGGGTAGTACCAGTTGGTTGAAACGGGTCCGCCGGCCGAGTGGTGCGCGAAGGTTAGAGCTGGCTGTCCGCTGAGGGCGTCCCAGAGTTGCAAAGGGTTTTCGTACTTTGGGTCGAGGGCGCTGTAGATCTCGCCTTCGTCTTCAAAGTAGATAACGTGGCGATGTCCGTGCAGCCAGCTCGTCCATTCGTATCCGAGCACCGTCACGAATTCGCCTGGGCGATGATGGGCTTTGACAGTGTCGCGAATGAGCTGCCACATTTCTGGATGCTCATCGAGGAATTGGATGCCCCAATGGTCGTGGTCTGTGAGCGATACGATGTCGAGCCCGGCGACCTCTCGCGCATAGGTGAAATAGTCGTCGGGGGTTCCGGTTCCATCAGAGAGTTTCGAATGGCCGTGGATGTCCGCCCAACGAACGCGCGCAATATTTTCTTCGACGATGATTGGGTTCGCGGTCGCCTTGTATTCGAGCTTCTGTCCCTTACCACTGATCGCGGTGGCCGAGATGCGGTGGACGCCGGCCTTTCGGGCAATACCCGGAACGCGTTGGCGCCCGCCTTCGTTGCCACTAAATTTAACGCGTGCCGGCAGTTCGATGCCGTCCGGTGCGTCGAATTCAACAATGCCGGAAAAGCGCGTTCCCGTGCTTCCCATTTTGTCGAGGATCGATACGAAGGCTATGAACTCTTCGCCGGGTTCGAGAGTAGTGGGGACCATCACGACCAATTGCGCAGATGGGGCCGAAATGATGTCGACCGTTGCCGGGGCGTCGATGAACTTCCGAAGGCCATCGCCGTCGCCGTCGACGGAGAACCAGTGCTCGGCGCCACGCTCGGCAAAGATATCGACCTTCGCGCCAAATTTTCCCGCGCCGTAGGTAACGTGGATCTGCTCGCCAGCTTCGAGGCTACGCCCCGCAATCCCAATCGCGAGCAATTCGGTTCCGTGCCACACCGGTGTGAGTTCAACGCCGTCCGCGTCGGTGCGCACCGTCGTATAGCCGCGGCTCTCTGGGTCTTTGTTCTGCGGTGGGTCCCATTGCCAAAACGACGAGACTTGGAAGTGCACTTCGCCGTCGACTGCGACCCCCAGCGGGCCCGCTTCGTATATGAATTCGAGTCGGCCAGCTTCTCCCGCGCGCAGCGGCCCGGGCGTTCCGTTTATGCGAGCCTCGCTCACAAGCCAGGCCTTGCCGCCGCCGTCTGAGGGGTCTACGGGCGTCGTCATGCCACTGCGAAGCATGTTGTGGATGTCGTGTTTGGCGTCGACCGAATAGACGGGGCCTTCGTCTTGTGAGGCCGCGGGTGGCAGTCCGGCAGGCTTCGACTTCGTGTTGAGAACGTCGCCAGCTGGCCTGACCGTGGAATCGCTCTCTCCCGAGCATCCAAGCAACACTGCGCTCAGGCCAAGCGCCAGGAGGGCTAAAATCCATCTCGAATCAGTCTTCGATGTCGAGCGCGTGACGCTCCATTTCGACTTACACGCATCCCCGAAATTGTGGCCGAGTGAGCGTCCCCTCAGTGAATTGCCACGGGATGAAATCATCTGCTCAGGGGTAGCACACAGCCCAATTTTCGCTTCAGCCGACTGTCCGACTTTCCGCTTAAACAGGGGTTATTGGCGCGAAAGCTGCTTTCGCGCGTTGCAACGAGACGATTATTTTCGATTCGCACGCGAGCGGCGAATCGATCCGAGTTGGTGAAACGATACATGTTCATATTGGTTACGCAGGCAGATGGATCGGCCCAAAGATTTACGTGGGTTACCTATGCGATCGCATTGCTGTTCGTCGCGCTCTTTTTGCAGCAGCGCGGTGCGACCGAAGTTGCAAACGAAGGTCGGCGCGAAGCCATCGCCTACCTCAACGAGCACCCAGGCCTTGAAGTGGCCGAGCGTTTCCGAGGTGTGATTCCACTCGAGTACGCGCAAGCGCTAAACGAGGAGTTCTTGCGCGAGCGGGCCGAGTGGGGCTTCGTGGAAATGCCCGAAAAGATTTCCGCTCGCGGTCAACGCGAGTTCAATGAAATTCTTAGTTCTGCTTTCACCAAAGTCGAGCGGCTCCCGGTTTGGAAATACGGCGTTCGCGATACAGGTGTTTTGGATCCCAATTGGTGGGGACACTTCGCCGCGCACGAAACCCAAGCCGCTCTTATGGCATCGCTGATCCTGTTGATGATCCTTGGTATCGCACTCGAAGATGGCTGGGGACACTTGCTCTTTGGTGGCGTCTCCATTGTGGGAATCGGTGTGACAGGCATCGCAAGTACAAGCGCCAACTACCTCGACGCAACCGGTCATCCGTGGTTCGGCGCGAGTGGGCTCCTGGCGACGCTCCTCGGCGCCTACTTGATGCGCTCCTTGGTTAAAGGGGCGCCACGTGCTTTCGGCATGATCCCCATGCCGGGCATGCTGCTCCTGCCCGTTTGGTTCGTCGTCGAATACGTTGTGGTCCGCGGTATCGATTCGCCCTCCGAGTTCATCTCTGCCACCGCGATCGCGCATGGCGCAGGGTTTGCCCTCGGTGCAGTCGTCAGTGGCGTCGTGCACTTCCTTGGCTTCGAGGACAAGAGGCTCGACCGAGCAAAGGAAGAAACCGAGGTCCTTTCGAACCCGACACTTGAGCGCGCCATGATCGCGAAAGAACAGGGTCATTCCGAACAAGCGTATGACCTGTTGCGAGCCGAATTTCGTCGGACCCCGACGAACCAGGAAGTGGCGATCGCGCTGTGGGACACCGCGGTGCAGACTCGCAATGCAGGCGATGTCGTCGAGGCCATGTGGGTCGTCATTGATGGCGACCTCAAAGCCGGGCGCGCTTCCTCGGCCGCTGCGAACTGGTTCGCGCTGATCGACGAAGCGTCGGCAGTAGGGGGGAGCCCTCAAGCTCTCGTCCGTCTCGGAGAAGTGCTGCTCGACGAAGGGCATCCGGAAGCGGCGATTGCATCACTTACGCTTGCGGTCGACGGCAGGAATCAACCCGCAACACCATTGCTCTTGCGTACCGTTCGAATCGCCCGGGACCTCGACGCAGAGCTCACGCTTCGCGCGGCAGTCATGGCGTTGCAGGACAAAGAACTCAGCGTTGACGATCGCGGTAAACTCACCAGGCTGACTGCCAGTTTGGGGGGAGGCGAGTCGTCTGGACCGAATGCCACAGCTCCGAAACTTGCTCATATTTCGACCCCTGCGGCTCCGAATCATGCCGACACCGGAGCCACGACTCAAGTCGACCTCGAACCCGACCGGCCGATCGCATCCACGACTTCGGATGCAGACATCGAAGCGCTCGACCCGCAGGCCCTCGATCTAGAAGCCGAGAGTGCGGCCTTTGATACCGGAGCCTCTGCAGATTCCGATTCTCTCGACTCGTGGAATGACCCGGGGCGTGTCGACCCGGTCGCCCTCGACTCGGTTGGCAGCCTCGAAGACGATCTTGAAACGGATCTCGCCGAGGAATTCAATGCCGGAATCGAAGGTGATCTGGATGACCTCGACGAATTCGACGAAAGCAATCTCGTCGAAGCGCTGATGACCCACGAAAAAGACTTCGGCGAAGAAGCGACCGCCTTGACCCATGCGATCGTGCAAGGTGCGGCGAATGCGGATCCTGTCACCGAGGTCACCGTGCAAGCCCCACCGGCCGCGCGTCCAGCCCCCGAAGAATTTGCGCCCCGACGTGTCGATTCAACGCCGAATGACGACGTCACCGAAACAACAGTCCGCCTCTCGGCGTCCGCTCCCGCGCCAATGTCGCCAACCCCGCCGCCGGCGCCGACAACGTACAGAAAACTCAAGATTCGCGAAGGCGTGCCTGCGGCGATCGAGAACGATGCCATCGTGGTGGAGATTGACGGCGGCAGTAAAACGCGCGTGCCATTCGCGCGCATTGAAGCTGTCGCGGCCGCGGTCGTATCCGGGCTTCGCGAAAAGCCTGTGGTCGTAATCGACTTGGTCGTGAACGGGTCGGCGGCCTACGATCCGATCAAGGTGATTCGACTGCGCAGCGATCGATTCGACCCCGGCCAGCTGGTCCCCGGGCATGCCAGTCAGGTCGATGCACTGCGCAAAATGCTGTCCGACGTCGTGCAAGCCAGCAATGCCTCTGCACTCCCCAGCGCAAATGGCGCGGTGGGTTCGCCCTTCGACGTGTTTGCGTCGCTCGACGATTATCATCGAACGGTGCTCGGTGGCAAAAACGACGACAGCGCTTCGAATCATTCTCGAAGCGCTGCGTGTTTTTCCGGTGTTGTTTCGGAGTCGATTCGGAGCTGAAACCGAACGCCGACGGGGTTCGCGTTAGCGACCCGACGGACCGATGATTCCGCTGCCCCCCATGCCTTGTCCGCCTTGGCCAGGGACAACGATGCGCGAAGCTTCTTGTCGCTGCATCTCTTTCGCTTCTTCGATCATCTTTTCCACCGCGGCATTGATCGCTTCGGGGAATTTTTGAAAAGCTTCTTCGAGGCTGGTTGCTTCGATCGGTGTATGGATCGGCAGCGGACCTCGGGCGCTCATGAGTTGCGTTTCGCCAATAAAGATAAGCGTGCGTTCTTCGTCCTGCGTCCCGTCCATTTTGACCGGTGTGAGCTTTCGGATCTGTGCGATGCGAAGGTCAGTGTAGGATTCTTCGCGGTAGAGGTTTTCAATGTCCGGCTGCATCTCTGCAACGAGGTTGGGTTGTTCCGACGACATGGGTCGATCCTTTCGATTTCGATCGTGATGTACGATAGCGATGCGTGATTGAAGTTACGTATGAACGAAGGAAGTGGATGCGCGTGCCGTGGTCCTGCGAGGGCGCCGCAAAGCGAAATGCTCAAACTTTGTATTCGTACGCAACTCAGGTGTTCAATTTGGGATAACGAGACAGGAGTTTACGCACTCCGCTCTGCGTTGCCACCGGCAAGAGCCTCGCACGTCACGACCCAACCGTGCGTAGCGATTCATGATCCTGGATGGCATTCGCGGTGTCTCACGATGGCAGGTGTATTGCATCTGTATCAAGCGTGTCCCAAGTGGCAATAAGCCGAGGGTCGGTGAAAAAACTGTCCGGGGCGACGTGGGTGGAAAAGGATCGCCCGTAATCGCGGTGGGCTAGCGATGCGAATTCAAGTTGCAACACTCAATGTATGGGCTCTCCCAGAGCCGTTTGCCCCGGACGTTCTTCCGCGAATGGCCGCGATCGGAGACCGCCTTTCGGAACTTTCCGCTGACGTGGTTTGTTTCCAGGAAGTCTGGATGTCTAGCGCGCGGGACGCTTTGCTGCGCAAAGGTCAAAGCGCTGGATACGCCCACAACTGGTATCGGGACGACGCGATTGGTGGCGGCGGCCTCCTCATGATGTCGCGACTCCCGATCATCGAAAGTCACTTTGAGTCATTTGGCCTTAGTGGCTATCCCGAGCAACTCGACAACGGCGAGTTCCTCAGTGGGAAGGGCTTTGTGCGTGTGCGCATCCAGGGCCCGGATGGGCCGTTCGCCGTTCTCAATACACATCTTCATGCGCGCTACAGCAATCGCGTATCGCACCAGTTTGCCCCACACCGGATCGGTCAGATCATTCAACTCGCGTCGAGGGTCAGGGAATATGACGAGCCTGTTGTGATGATGGGCGACTTCAATATGTTGGATGAAGACCCGGAGTACCGCGTGCTCACCGGCCTGACGGGCATGCGGGACTGTGCCGTCGAGATGGACCATCGATGTGAGACCGTGATGTACAGCAATCCGTATCGGGCACGGAAGCCAATATCAGTCGCAACCGGGCGACGTATCGATTACGTGTTCATGCGCGATGGCCAGACTTCGGGGCTTCAAGCACGGTCGTTTGATCGAGTCTTCGACGGTGTGTTCACGATCGGTGGCCAGCCCGCTTCGTATTCGAATCACGCTGGCTTGATGGCCACGATCGAAACGCTCCCCGTGCACGCGGATTTTAGGTACGCGCTAAACCAAAGCGTAGTCGAGTTGGCCTCGCGACTACTTTCCGAAGGCAGGGAAGAAGCGGAGCGGCGGCGCGCCGGGAGCCGGGTGATGTCCGGCGTCGGTATGGCGTGCGCCGTGGCCGCGGCCGCTGCGGGCCGAACCGAAAAAGTCAACCGGAGACGATTTCTTCAGAACACCTTCCGTGCTGCGGCCTTGGTCTCGCTTACGCCTGGGGTCGCGTATTCGGTGATGAGCGAATTCATCGTGCCGAGCGAACTCACTGCATTCGATCACGCTGAGAAGAGCCTCGACAGGCTGGCACAGCAGCGTTCTTCGTCGAGCGGCGAACTCAATTCGTAGACGGCGCAGTCGACGGTCCCATACAAGTCGTCCCAAACGCAAGGAGCCGCGTCGCGAACTAGAGCGACACGGCTACTAAGCATTGGCTTTACGAGAGACCCCGCACGACCCTTGGTCTAGTGGCTTCCGAGTGGATCCGCCCAGACAAAGCGAGCCGGCTCGAGCACCATGGACTCGAAAGGCTTTCCGATCTCAGCCGGTCGCGTGATCAACGTGAGCGGAAGAACCGGAACCACGAAGAGAACCGTGCTAACGGCCAGGGAAACCAGGCCGACCGGGCGCAGTAGCAACAAGTCGAGCATCACTGGCGATGTCGTTTTGTTGGCTTCCGAGCCGGAAGAGTTGATGAAGCTATCGTTCGCGCTTGCAGACAGCGGGAGGGTAACCCCCGCCACCAAAGCGACGAGACAGAAGGCTGCAGTGGTTTGGCGAATTCGATTGAGCATGCACTTTCCCCTGTAGGGTGATTCCAAATCCATTGCGATCTGGTGATCAAGTAATCGGTGTAGCGGGAATCCAACTGAAGCCGATTAGAAGAGGTTGGCTGTCGCAGTCGGGAAATCACCCGAGCGCCCGGGGGGTTGTCTTTGGCATGCGCAACTCGACTATCAGCAATGTGCAACGGCTTCTTCTGCCACTGAACTTGCTGTAGCTGCAGTCGAATTAGACCGATTGTTCGGAACAGACCACTCAAGCTTTATTTAGGATGCTGCACGGAATTGGATTCACCCATTTTCGTTGGACGACAGCCGATCCTGGATCGCGATAAAAACCTAGTCGCCTACGAGCTGTTGTTTCTTGGTTCTGCAGAAGCGAAGAGCGCAGTACTTTTTGAACAAAGTGCTGCGTCCCTTCGCGTAATCGTGAATGCGTTTATGGCCATGGGGCGAGATCGCGTGCTCGGGCGATTGCTCGAACTCACGCAATTTTTCCAGTGAGCTGACGTTGATGGTGTTGATCGGATGCTGGCAGATCTGGGGATCGATGTTCCGACACTGCAGGATTGCGAAAACCGAACTGACGCATGGGTGCACGGGCTTTCGGTGAGCGAATAGCGTCTCGTATCGAGTCGGTACGGATGCAGTAGGGCGTTGATGCTGCTTGGCCCACTGACGATTGCTTCGGAGTCGTTATCATCGCAGCGTGATTTCATGGCTCATCATTACTGCGCTCATCTTCGTCGTCTTTTATCGGGCTCTGCTGGGCTACCCGAAGCCGCGAAGGCAATACAACGTCCTCGCGCGCCGAGAGGTTGCGTTTCTCAACGCCACGGCCGAGGTGTTGTTCCCTGCGGATGGTGCGATTCCGTTTTCCGGACTCGAAGCCGACATCCCAAACTACGCGGATCGCTTTCTTTCGGCTCTAGAACCGAGGGTGCGTTTGCAGATTCGCGCGTTGTTTATGTTGTTCGAGCACGTCACGCTCTTTTTGCCGGCGTCTGGTATCAGCGGCTTTCGACGGTTCTCTGCGCTCAAAATCGAACAGCGTGAACTCGTCATGCAGGGTTGGTCCCAGAGCCCAAGCTTTGCGCGCCAGCTGGTTTTTACCGCGCTGCGCGCCGTGCTGACGATGGGCTATCTCGGGCACCCCATCGTCGCGCGGCATCTGAACGTCGCTCCATACGATATGGATACGCCGGTTTGTGAAGCCGACTTGCTCTACCCGCCTGTCGGTGGTCACCGCAGCGAGATTCTCTTCACCGAAGCGGATCTCACACCGCCGAGTAACGGCACGCCAATTGATCTCGACGGCCCACTCGCTCCCGAATATCTCGAAAGTTCGATGTTGGACGGACGTGCTGCGGCCGAGGGTGGGCGATGAGCGTTTCGGCACGCACCGTAGGAATTGCACCCGAATGTCTGCGGGTCTTCACCGACTATGACGCCGACTTCGAGCTCGAGGCCGATGCCGTCGTCGTCGGTTCGGGACCTTGTGGTGCCGTGGTTGCCCACAGCCTTGCGGAAGCGGGGCACAGTGTCGTACTGCTCGAAGAAGGGCCGCCGTTTACCCCGCGCGACTTCGAGTTCGAAGGCAGTCTTTCGATGGCGCGGACCCTGCGCGAAGGCGGGCTTCGAAGTACATCCGGAACCATCTTGCCCACCATGCAAGCGATCGCACTGGGAGGAGGCTCCCTCGTGAACTCCGCGATCTGCGTTCGACCGCCGGAGTTTGTGTTCGAAGAATGGTCGAATCGATTCGATCTCGAACACACAACCCGAGAGTCACTGGATCCGCACTTCGACGCGGTGGCGGACTTTCTCGGGATCGCACCGACTCCGGACGACGTTCAAGGCCGCCGCAACTTGCTGATGAAAGAAGGCTGCGATGCGCTCGGATACTCAAGCGAGCCAATCGCCCGCAACGTCCGTGGCTGTCGTGGGTCGGGGGAATGCTTCACGGGTTGCCGCGCGCGCGCAAAGCAGAGTATGGATATCAGCTACATCCCCGAAGCCATGCGTCACGGTGCCAAGGTCTTAACGTCGGTGCAGGTGCAAGGTGTTCTTTCGGATGGACGCCGCGCGACGGGGATTGAGGGACAGGTCGTCGAACCCTTTACGGGCGCTACGAGCCATCGCTTTCGGGTGAAGGGCAAAGTCGTCGTACTGGCTGCGGGCTGTATGGCGACACCCATCTTGCTTCAGCGAAGCGACGACATGGCAAACAAGTCGGGGCAAGTCGGCAACAACTTGCAATTTCATCCCGGGGTCGCGATCGCCGGGATCTTTCCCGACATCGTGAACCCGCAGTTCGGCGCGACCCAGGGCTATCAATCCCTGGAGTTCTTGAAGGATGGGTTCAAGCTCGAATCGCTCTGGGCACCGCCCGCGGTTGCGGCGGTGCGAATGCCAGGCTTTGGCAAAGCATTGCTCGAACGCTTTGCGGACCTTCCATACCTCGCCAATTGGGACGCGATCGGGAGCACCCATCGGTCAGTCGGAACCGTACGTCCGCGACGCCGGGGCCTTGATCCAAACCTGCATTGGAACCTGCATCCCGAAGACGTCAAGATTCTTACCCACGCGCTGTGGGTGATCGCGGAAATTCTGTTTGCCGCCGGTGCACGCAAGATCATTCCAGGCGTGATCGGCTTGCCCGCAGAAATGTATTCCCTCGACGAGGCACGGGTCTTTCAAAGTCACCCCATCCGAGCGCGAGACCTCGTGAGCGCTGGCAACCACGCCTTCTGCACGACACGGATGCACGGCGACGCGAGCATGGGGGTGGTGAACGAGTTCGGGCGATGTCACGACTTTGACAATCTCTACATCACCGACACCGGGATCTTCCCTCGCTGTCCGTCGGTCAACCCGATGTTTACCGGGATGGCCCTTGCGCATCGTGCGAGCCAACAGATCATCGACGCCCTCTGACCCCACGGGGTTGTTCTCGACGGCTTCGAGGCCCATCACGACTTCTATATGTAGATGGAACGTGAGAGGCGTGCCGCGCGGGGGCGGCGTTCGGCTGCCGCCAGCGTGCATCTGAATTTCACAACGAACGCAATCGTGTGCGGTGTCTCCGCGTCGCGGATGAAGGCTTTACTTGCGCGCTGAAGTGGTCGATGAAGTGAGGACTCCAACTGAGCGTCGAGGGGAGGGGACACTTATGCGTTTTATTGTGATTGCGTTCGCACTCGCGCTTTTGATGGCCGGCCCGGCAACGGCGGTTCAAAAGCCGAACCGCGGCCAATGCAGACAGTTGACCAAGCAGATCGAGACCCATTCCCACACTGTTGCGAGAGCGCAGAGCCGGGGGAATGCGATGTGGGCGCGCGCGACCCAAGCGCAAATCGATCGTCTCGATCAGCGGCGCATGAAGCTCTGCCCCGATCTCTATTCGCCGAGCGCTCGCGCTCAGGCGCTTGAAAAAATGAAGCAACTCGCGAAGATGGCAGCGCAAGCTGCAGTTAGCTTCTTCACGATGGGTGCGATGTAGCGGGCGCGGGTCTTCGTGCCGCGGAACCCCATTCAGTTTCGTACCGTCCATTTCGTGTGAGTCATTCGTAAGGTCGGAGTTGCGTCTCGCGGTCTGCGGTGCGCTCGACGACGTGCGACACTTGCGAATTCGTCGACGTGGCTCCAATTTGGTTGGACTTCGGAACATGCGGCGAGCGGTGTAGGAGCTGGGATTCGGATGCGGGCAACAACAATGACATATCAGTCTTGCTCCGCGTGGGTGTTGCTATGGATCGCGATCTTGGGTGCATCGATCGCGACTGCGGATCGCGGGGCCGATGGCGAATACGACGAGCGCCGGTCTTCACACTTTACGCTCTACCAAGACGTTGACATCGATCGAACCTCGGGCTTTTACGGTTCGCGGCGATTCGAACTCCAGGTGCTCGATGTCCTCGAAGGCGGGTATCGAAACCTTGAATCTTCATTGGGCATGCGCCCGCGAAAAAATATCATCGTTACGATTCACGATCCAAATATTTTCGATCGACGGTTTGCAGGCTTGTTCCGCTTCCCCGCCGCGGGCTTTTATGGCGGTACGATTCACATCCGAGGCGACACGGCCGTGACCGACCGGCTGGTTCGCGTGCTCTATCACGAACTGGTTCATGCCGCCTTCGACGCCGAACTCCCCAACACCGCACTACCTGCCTGGTTCAACGAAGGCATCGCGGAATGGTTCGAGGCGAGTGCGACGGGCCAACACAAATTGTCCGAACGCCAAAAGCAGGCGCTGGCCAGTAGAGCGCGGGAGGGGCAGTTGTTTTCGTTGTCGGAACTCAGCGGCACCAACCTCGCTTCCCTTGGCCCCAATGCGGCGGGGGTGGCGTATCTAGAGTCCTACGGTTTTATCAATTACCTGGTTCGCGAGCGCGGCGAGCCACGGCTGCGCGATCTTTGTCGACAGCTCATTCGAACCGGAGATCTGCTGGATTCTTTGCGACGGATTTATCGCAGCGACCTTCAGAAGCTCGAAGACGGATATATGATCGCTCTGCGTGCGACGCCGCGTTGAAGCCAAGGCATTAATCTTCTAGCCTGCGCCTCGTGTTGCAACGAACTGATCGACCGGGCGCGACCGCGGATGCCGACCCCAGGCGCGGGTGCAACCAAAGCGTGCTGTGCCCTGCGCACGTTCAAAGCATTGCGGCAAGCGTTGCGTTGGTTGTCGCCGTGATGAGTGTGCTCGGGAGCGATGCGCACGCACGTCCGGCAGCGCCAATGGGTCTCGATTACGACTCGGCGTTGACCGAAGGCCAGTGGAAGTTGTCGTACATCTACCAGCGCTTCGATCGAAAGGGACTGCGCCGGGGTACGCACAAAGAGAAAGCGAGCGATGCCGCAACAGCAGACCTCACTCAGATTCCAACCGAACTACGCACCGACGTACACACGATTGAAATTCTCCATGCGCCGTTCGAACGGCTGACGGTCGCGATCAAGATCCCGGTGATCAATCACAAAATGAAACAACGCGACTTTCCTGCCGGTGGTGGTGCCGGTGGTGATCGCTACACCACCGAGTCAAGCGGCGTAGGAGATATCGAGGTCGTCGGTGTGGTTCCCTTCATGGAAAAGGGGGAAGAAAAGCTCGACGTTCATCTGGGGTTTCGGTTTCCCAGTGGAGAGATCAGCGAACGCGACGACGTGCCTGACGGCATGGGCGGCGATACGCGGGTGTTGTTGCCAAGGTCGATGCAGACGGGAAGTCGCACCGTCGCCGTGGTGACGGGGCTGAGTTACCGGGGCGATTGGGAAGGCCTTGGTTGGGGTGTGCACGGCACGGGCTCGATCGGGTTCGGCGAAAATCATCGAGACTATCGCGCGGGCAACCAGGTGGAATTTTCGGGTTGGCTCGCCCACGACGTCACGAGCTGGTTGAGTGGCTCATTTCGGCTCGGCTTCGACTACCAGGAGCGGTCGCGAGGAAAGCGCCGCGTCGGTCCGGAGAATCATCTCGATTCGTTTCGCAACACAACCGAACGCAAAGTTTTGGAAGTTGCACCCGGTGTGAGTGTTGGCGTACCCGGGTTCGAGGGACAGCGCGTCCGCTTCGAAGCGGCTTGGCCTGTATATCAAGACGCTCACGCGACCCAGATCGATCGCGACTGGAACCTTACGGCCGGTTGGGACTGGGTCTTCTAGTCGCCATCTAGACACAGTACGTGGCAGGAAGGAACCGGATGTCATCGAGCCAGCAGCACCTCGCCTTTCTGTGCCTAGGGACCATGGGTTACCCCATGGCGGGATACCTTGCGCAGGCGGGGCACCGCGTTCGTGTTTACAATCGAACCGAAACAACCACACGAAAGTGGATCGAAGAATTCGCCAAGTACTCGCCCCAGCACGCGGCGACCCCAGCAGAGGCAGCTCACGGTGCAGACGCGGTCTTTGTTTGCGCCGGCAACGATGATGACCTGCGCGAGGTCGTCCTCGGCGAAGGTGGCGCGCTTGGTGCGATGAAGCGCGGCGCGACCTTGGTCGATCACACCACCGTGTCCCCCAAAATCGCACGCGAAATCTACGCCGCAGCCCAAGCGAAGGGGATTGGCTTCTTGGATGCGCCGATTTCAGGAGGGCAGTCCGGCGCGGAAAACGGGGCCTTGACCATCATGGTGGGTGGAGATGAAGACGTCTATCAACTCGTGATCCCCTGGCTCGAGTGTTACGGCAAGATGCATTTGCGCATGGGGCCTTCGGGGGCAGGACAGCTTACGAAGGCCGTCAATCAGATCTGCATTGCTGGACTGATTCAAGCGCTTGCGGAAGGTTTGGCATTCGCCGAGCGGGCAGGGCTCGACGGCGAACGGGTCGTCGAAGTGATTTCGAAAGGTGCCGCCCAGTCTTGGCAAATGGAAAACCGACACAAGACCATGCTTGCGGGGAAGTATGACTACGGATTTGCGGTGGATTGGATGCGCAAGGACCTCGCGATCGCGCTCTCGGTTGCCGAAGAGATCGGTGCGCCACTTCCGGTGACCGCTGCGGTAGACGAACTTTATCGCGAGGTTCAGACGCGCGGCGGAGGTCGGCTAGACACGTCGAGCCTCAAGAGGTTGCTCGACTAGCCGGGGCATGGTTCCTTCTATCTCGCGCATTTGCGCCTGAAGTCGGCAGTGCCGAAATCGACCAACCTAACGAATGATCGAGGGATCACTGATCGTGGCTAACGCTTGTCAGCCCATTTCCGCGTTGTTCGATCGCTGGGCACCCGTCGGCTTGTTTGTTGTGCTGCTTGCATGTGCATCAAGCGCGTACGCCGACCCGGGCTCTGCACAACTCGACCTAGCGACACAGCGCGCCCAAGCTTTGGAACAAAGCATGATGAGTTGGCGTTTGGCGATCGCGGTCGCGGCTCTCGTTGTTGTGGGCCTTCCGATCCTGGTTCGCGCTCGACGCATGAAGCAGGGCACTGCAAAGCGAAGCAACGCAATCTTCGAAACCGCGCGAATCACCGCACTGCTCTTCCTCGCATTCGCCGCCTATTCGTCCTACTACGATTTCTTCCAACCCAAGTTCGGTATCGGGTTCAAGGACACGGACGTCTATCACTACTACATGGGCTCGAAGTATTTTTCGGAAGTCGGCTACTTCGACCTCTATCACTGCACCTTGATGGCCTTGGTCGATTCGGGCGTTGAAGATCGCTTCGACCTGCCAGAAGTTCGCGACATGCGAACGTTGCGAATGCATTCGCCAGAATCGGCGCTCTTCGCCGCCCGCGAATGCAAGCAGCAGTTCGCCCCGGAACGATGGACGTCGTTTACCGCCGACGTTGCTTGGTTTGAAAGCGGGTTCGAGGCTCGTCGCTGGCACATGACGCTGCGCGACCACGGCTACAACCCGAGCCCGGTTTGGAACGCAATTGGCGTGGCGATTACCTCGCGCATCCCGCTCGATTCAGCGGGCTTCGATTGGCTGATCCGAGGCGACAGGATCCTCATTGCCGCAGCCTTCATGCTGATCGTCTGGGCATTTGGCCTCGAGGTGGGAGCGCTTTCAGCGATCGCGTGGGGGACGGGTCAGCACTGGGGGTATACGTGGATCGGCGATTCACTGCTGCGCAACCTTTGGTTGTTCGCCTTGATCTGCGGGCTGTGCATGCTGCGAAAGAAGTGGAACGTCGCCGCCGGTGCATTCCTTTCGTTGTCGTCGATGCTCCGGATCTTCCCGGGCATCTTCTTGCTCGGTGTCTTTCTGCACGCTGGCCTTCGTCGCCGGCAAGATGGGCGATGGTCGACTTTGAGTCGCGAAGTGGCAGTCGGCGCCATTGTCGCCGGCGGCGTGCTCTTCGGGTGGGCACTATTTTCTTCTGATTGGGGAGCTGTCGCGTTCGTTGAGTTTTCAGAAAAGATCGATGTGTTCACCGATCAAAAATCCCTTAACAAACTCGGCGTGACGTCACTTGTTTGGCGTTCCATCATGATGGGAACGGGGCATATGGTGACGGGCGCGGAGGGGCAACTCACGTTGCTGCCCTTTGCACCGTCCTGGCTCCCCGTTGCGATTCGCGGAGCACAGCTCGCGGTCGTGGTTCCCGCGCTTATTCTTTATGCACGTGCATTGAAACGGGTGCAGGCGTGGGAAGCTGCGACACTTTCGTTTGCCCTGATCCCGCTAGTGAGCGATCCGGCGAACTACTACTACGGGTTTGTCGTCTGCGGTGCGCTTCTCGCAGGAGGTCGACCGCGTCTCCAGGTCTACATGTTGTGGAGCTGTGTTTTGTGGATCGCGAACGGGCTCTTCTTCTACCGCGTGCATCAGGAATACGTAGGCGCATGCCTGATCGCGGTCTTGTTGCCGCTCGCGGTGCTTTACGAGATGTCGCGCGAAGCGCCGCCGCTCGAAGCGTCTTAGTCTCTTCGCGTTGCGCGCGCGCTCGGCCCGGGTGGCAGGAACAGGTTCAGGTGCGAAATCGAAACGTCTCGTGCATCGACCTCTCCGTCGCCGTCGAGATCAAAGTTTTCGTCGTAGGGACCGTTCTGCGCCGCAATCGCGATCCACTCGACGTCGCCCCGCTTGGTGAGCGGATAGACTGCTCCCCATGACGTGGTGACGAGGCCGTCACCATCGACGTCCGCGTCACACAGATTCCCAAACCCGTCACTGTTCGTGTCGCGTTGATCGGGGTTGGCGACTTCGGTGCAGTTGTCCGATGCATCAGGAACGCCGTCGAAGTCGCGGTCGTCACCGGCGCGCTCAAGAGGCGTCGGAACTGTCATCAGTGGATCGCCGATGTAAACGTTCGTCCAGCCGAGGAAGGGGAGGCTGCGGTAGTAGGCTTCGACCGCGATGACACCTTCGGCATACGTAGGAAGTAAGATGTGGGGACGCACAACGCCCGGAAGCACCGGCTCATAGACATGCCCCGCTGCGCCACTCGCACCGAGACGCAAAAGGTCCGCGACCAACGACTGCCCATATCGCGGCGGAAAAGCAAAGGTCCGCGCACTGGTGCTGACGAGATCGAACGCAATGCTTCGCTTGGCAAACGTTCCCGGATAGTTCTTGCTCTCGATTTTTCCGTAGTACGGCTTGCCTGCGTCGTGTCGGTCATTGCTCCCCCATGACGCGTAGCCAATTAAGTCCTTCACCCCTGAAGCGAACTCGTCTTCGACATTGTGTTCGACACGTGCGCCCATCCCCGCGAGCAGCTTGGCCGTAGGCGCAAGCCACATGCGGTTTACGGCATCGAGTCCTGGTGGATGGCTGGGGTCTTCATCAACGAGCCAGACTTGCGGCGTAGCCTCCTCGACGTCTTCGTCCGCACCCGAGTCGATCAAACGCTTGATGTCGACGGGGACCTGGGTGTCTTGATCCGTTTCCGTCGCGTATCCCGTCAAGCGCGCAACCATGTAGCGAAGCCTTGCGTCGGGATGGTTCTTGCGAAACTTCGAGAAGGACGTTCGCGCATTGAAATACGGATTGACGTCATTGGGAATCCCTGCCGAACCCGCGCGGTCGGAAAATAGCAGTGAGAGCTCTGCGTCAACTGAAGCCTGGGAGGTGTCGCGCAGCCAGGTATCGATCGCAGAGGTCTCTCCGTCGATCCGCAACGGAATGCCCTTCGTGGTGACGAGAATTTCGATCGAATCGCGAAGGCCGCGTTCGTCGATGAACGCTTCGAGGGGCTGTCTTATCCATTCGTCGTAGTGCTCGGGGCCCACGGTTTCGGGCGAGCGGTCTGGGAGTTTCGCGTCCCAGAGCGGGATCTTGAGCTTGACGATATTTTCGCTCGGGACGCCGCGCTTCGCGGCGTAGTACTCGCCGATGGCGACCGAAGCGGGGCTTTCCGAGTTGGTGATCACGAGGACTTCGTCGTGGTCCCGACCTGAGCAGGCCAACAACAAGCCGGTCAACAAACAGATGCATGAGAGGAGCGCAGTCGCGGTCGCTCCAAACGGGTCCGTACGCACGTGTGCGTGCGAACGCTTCCGGGCCGTCTTCTCGGCAGGACGTTGCTGCCGGCGTCGCGCTGGACTTGGAGAGGGAATCGGATCGAACCTTTCGTAGGCGCGCGGCGAATGCCTCGAAGCCATTTCGAGTGGGACAGCTCGGTTGGCGATCCATTCAGTCGGACCACGCGCATTGTCGCTCTTGCCTGCTCTTCTCACCACCCTTGTGAGGTGTTGTGTGGTGTTTGCCGTGTTGTCTTTGCTCACCGCGTGGCGAACTTCGCCAAGGCACTCGCCATTCACCGCACTCTCGATAAACTTCGCCTGCGTTGAGATCTGGGTCGAGCAGCCAACCTGCGAGTTGCCAACACGGCAGACGTCCCGAAGACCGCTTCAGTTTCATCTCCTCATTGATCTCTACAACAGCGAAAGCAAAGGAAGGCCCGTGGCCCAAGAATTCGTCTACATCATGAACGACCTGCGGAAAGTCGTGGGCGAAGGCCGCACCATTCTCGACGGGATCAATCTTTCCTTTTACCCCGGCGCAAAGATCGGCGTGCTTGGCCACAACGGCTCCGGTAAGTCGAGCTTGCTCCGCATCATGGCCGGGCTTGACGAAGAGTTTCTCGGCGAAGCCCGCCCGGTGGGCAACGTCCGCATTGGCTACCTCCCGCAGGAGCCCCAGCTCGACCCCGAAAAAGACGTGCTGGGAAACGTCGAGGAAGGCGTGTCGGAGATCCGCGACTTGCTCCAGGCATTCGAAGACCTGAGCGCCAAGTTCGCCGAGCCGATGGAAGACGACGAGATGAACGCGTTGCTCGAAAAGCAGGGCGCGTTGCAGGACAAGATCGACGCCGCCGGTGGCTGGGAACTTGAGCGTACCCTCGAAGTGGCAATGGACGCGTTGCGCTGCCCATCTAAAGACGCCGACGTCACAACGCTTTCAGGGGGTGAAAAGCGGCGTGTCGCGCTGTGTCGCTTGCTGCTCTCCAAGCCGGAGATGCTGCTACTCGACGAACCCACCAACCACTTGGACGCAGAAAGCGTGGCGTGGCTAGAACACTTCCTGGCCGACTACCCGGGAACGGTCGTTGCCATTACCCATGATCGCTACTTCCTCGACAATGTCGCGGGCTGGATCCTCGAGCTCGATCGCGGCGCCGGGATCCCGTGGAAGGGTAACTACTCGTCATGGTTGGAGCAGAAGAGCAAGCGCCTCAAGGTAGAAGAGAAGCAGGCCTCTGCACGCTCTCGCACGCTTGCCCGCGAACTCGAATGGATCAAGATGAGCCCGCGCGCGCGCCAAGCCAAAGGCAAGGCGCGAATCAACGCGTACGAAAACCTGCTCGCCGAGGGCAAGCAACGCGAGGCGAGCAAGGTCGAGATCGCGATCCCCGTTCCCAAGCGCCTTGGCGACGTGGTGGTGGTTGGCGAGAAACTCTCGAAGTCGTTTGGCGACAAACTTCTTTTTGATGACCTCAATTTCAATTTGCCTCCGGGTGGCATCGTCGGCGTCATTGGCGCAAATGGTGCGGGCAAGACGACGCTGTTTCGCATGATCGCGGGGGAAGAAAAGGCGGACTCGGGCGACCTTCGCCTTGGCGAAACCGTCGAGCTTTCATACGTCGACCAGAACCGTGACGTCCTTGACCCGGAGAAGACGGTCTTCGACATCATTAGTGGTGGGGAGGAGCGCATTCAGGTCGGCGGACGCGAAGTCGCATCACGCGCCTATGTGTCGTCGTTTAACTTCCGGGGTACCGACCAACAGAAACTCGTGCGTGACATGTCGGGGGGCGAGCGAAACCGCGTCCATCTCGCGACCTTGATCCGCCGCGGCGGTAACTTGCTGCTCCTCGATGAGCCCACCAATGACCTCGACGTCGATACCTTGCGCGCGCTTGAAGACGCACTGGTCGACTTCGCGGGTTGCGCAGTGGTGATCTCCCATGACCGCTGGTTTCTCGATCGCATCGCGACCCACATCGTGGCTTTTGAGGGCGACAGCAACGTGGTCTGGTTCGAGGGCAACTACGAAGACTACGAGAAGGACCGGAAGCGCCGTCTCGGGGCAGACGCGGAGCGTCCGTCGCGAATTAAGTACCGGCGCCTAGAATCGTAGAACCTTTTGGGATTGCTGCACTTTTGCTGCAACCGGGTAAAACTCAATCGAGTGGAGTGGTAAAGCGACCTCCCCGACGCCGCTACCGTCCTCAGCTGTGGTGACCAAAAACGCAAGGGACGCAACTCGCCCAACTTCTTCTTCCCTATAACGTTCAGCAGTTCTTGCGTCCGCATTTCGCTCCTAGGGAGTTGTGGCTCTGCCGGACAGGGCGAGCCAAGTGGATTCAATCACAAGCCAGCTGTGTGCGCGATTGCCCCCCGTGGGGTTTGTGGATACATTCGTTGGCGTCGGTCAAGTGGACCTAGGTTTTTGCGTTTAGACACCGAGCAGAAACATGCGGTGCGCCAAGCGATACGGGGAACGTTGCGATGAGCGAGTCCACTTTCATGAGCTACGAGCAGATCAAGCAGCTCAAGGCACGTTACTTCCGCTACGTCGACACCCATCAGTTTGACGCTTTGGAAGATGTCTTTGCGAAAGATGCAAAGCTTCAATGGGGTCCGGAAGACGACCAAGCGTTCGTCGGCCGAGAGGTCATCATCGCAAGCCTTGCGGCGAACCTAAAAGACGCGACGACGATTCATCACGGGCACATGCCCGAAATCGAATTGATTGACGACGACCATGCGCGCGGCATCTGGGCCATGAACGACGTTGTCGATCATCCCGACTATCTGCTCGTCGGCGATGGGCACTACCACGAAGACTACGTGCGGGAAGACGGGGTCTGGAAGGTTGCTCGCATGCAACTCACGCGGCTGCGTGAAGAGCGCACGCCCAAGTCGTAGGCCGGGCGCTCAGCGAAGACTCCGCGTCGTGCAAATACCGGATCCCGCCGCGCTTCACGTACAGCGTGCAGCATTCGGCCGCGCAGACTCCTGGCAGGTTAGGTCGCGTGCTCGTCGAAGCAGCCTAGCTTGACCGCGCGTGTTGTTGCTCTGAACTTCGAGGGTGACCTTGCACCCCCCATCGGGTCGGTGGAGAATTCTTCGACGAGGGTCAGTACGGCCACGGCATGTTCTTGATTTGCGAGGTCGGCCTCGACGATTTTCACGTCGGACATCTTTGTCTCCGCTCTGTTTCGGTGATGTGATCTTGATTGCGAGTCGAGTTCGGCAATCTGCAGGGCTCGCGGACCTAAATGACTCGCAAAAACGTCAAGCCATCCGAGATCGCGAGCATGACGCAGTCAACACGCGGATCCTTCGCGATTTTTTCATTGAACGCGCGAATCGCGAGCGTGTTGTCTTCGTTGTTTTCTGCGTTGATCACATTGCCACCCCACAGCACGTTGTCGACGAGGATCAACCCGCCGGGTCGGACGAGGCGCAGGAGTTCTTCGACATAGGCTTGGTAAGAAGGTTTGTCGGCGTCGATGAAGGCAAGGTCGAAGCCGTCATCTTCTTTGATCCCTTGCAACGTTTCGAGGGCCGGTGCGATGCGAAGATCGATGCGATCGCGAACGCCAGCTTTTTCCCAGAACGGGACACCGACGGAAGTCCATTCGTCACTGATGTCGCAGCAGACGAGCTGGCCGTCCTTGGGTAGCCCGCGCGCGATGCACAATGCCGAGTAGCCGGTAAAGGTGCCCACTTCGATCGCGCGGGTGGCGCCGATGAGTTGGGTGAGCATCGTCATCAAGGCGCCCTGTTCAGGGGCGATCTGCATCACCGAAATACCGCCCAGCTTGCTCGTGGCTTCGATCAGGCCTTGTTGAATGGCGTCGGGCGCCGTCCCGTGGGCCAACATGTAGCGGTGCAGTTCGGGAGACAAGTTGAAGGACTTGGGGTTGTCGCTCATGAATTTCCTTCGCAACCCGCAGCGGAGTACGGGGGCAGGGTGCCGGCGTTTTTCGGAAAGCCCGATCGTACTGCGAACGAGGCACCTACGCTCTAAAGGTCGAGCACGCGCAAGAGTGCGAATCCGTCCCAGCCTTTGCTGCCCACGGTCTGGATCGCGGTGGCGTCGATGCGCGGTTCGTTTGCCAGCAGTTCGTTCATTCGCCGAACGCCGATCACGCCGGGGTCGACACTCGAAGCGTCAACGACCGCCCCACCTCGAATCACATTGTCTACGACGATCAGTGTGCCGGGTCGAGACAATTGCAAGGACGCGCGCACGTAGTCCGGGTTACGCGGCTTGTCTGCGTCAATGAAGACGAAGTCATATGGCTCGGTGTCGCTGGCGATGAACCGCTCGAGGGTTTCGATCGCTTTGCCTTCGTGAAGCGTGACTCGATCTTGGAGCTTCGCATTCGCGATGTTGCTGCGGGCGACTTCGGCGTGCTTGGGGTCCGCCTCCAATGTGTCGAGATGGCCGTCATCAGGGAGCGCACGCCCGAGCCATATCGTGCTGTAGGCGCCGAGTGTTCCGATCTCGAGAATGCGTCGTGCTCCCGCGAGCTGGGCGAAGAGTGCCAGGAGCTTACCTTGGTTGGGCGCGACGTTGTGTTCGGGGAGCCCCGCCCGCAGACTTGCCGCGAGTGCCTCGTCAAGCACCGGGTCACTCGGCACCAGGGCATCGCACAAGTAGGCGTCGACTTCCTGCCACTGGGCTTCATTCATGTTGGGGCCTCGTGATGTCGCGCTAGAACTTCACCCATCTACACTTCAACAACAGGAACCACCGGAACAGCAGTCTGCGTTCCTTTGGCGAGCACGACGCCATCATCGTTTGTCATCACGGCTTCCGCGAAAATAATGCGGCGTCCCTGGCGCACGATGTTTCCCTGCACGGTCAATTGCTTGTCGAGTATGGGCCGTAAAATTTCGAATTGAAGGGAAGCCGTTGAAAGCGCGCCTTTGCCCGCCATGGCCATAGCCATGTCGAGCATCACGGCCACCATGCCTCCTTGCAAGACACCTGTTGGAATTGTGAATTCCGGCCTCACCTGAAAGCGGATCTTACTCTCGCCATCGTCCATGCTGACGAATTCGGGTTTCATGAGATCCATAATCGATTCGGCCAAGGTCTATCCTCATTCGCAGTGGAAGTGTGGCGGCGTCGCGATTCTATCAGACAGCACACGGCGAGTTGCCGAGGTGCTGCGTCGCCCCGAGCCAAACCGTTCTGTTCGCGCCCAAGAAACATTGTCGAATAGAAAGAAAGTTTTCGGGGTTTGCTGCATCAAATGCGCTCTTACGACGTCGTAAGGCAACCTCGCGCCGCAATTGATCCCAAATCGGGCCTCGCCATGAACCAGAAGCGAACCCTCGGCGGTACAGATGCCCCGGTTCCCTGCGATCTTCTAGTCCGTCCATCCATTGTGACTTACAATTCGAGGCGACCGAGTCGATTACACTGGGTGGGTGAGGCAAACCGCTGGCCCCCCAACACCTGTCGAGTACCGCGGCAGACAACCAAGATGTGGTGGAGCGTTTGATGCAAGTTCAGGGACAAGAGCAGGATCAAAGCGAAATCGACGCGCGCAAAGCATCGCGTGTTCTGATCTTTGTCGTGGCTTACCAGCACGAGCGATTGATCGAGGGTTTGTTCGAGCGCGTTCCGGAACCGCTGTTCAACAACGACCGCATTCAGTTTCTCGTGATTGACGACGCCGGTGGTGACGCCACGGCCGAAGTGCTGCAGCGTTGGATCGAAGCGCACGACATCCACAATGTCTCGGTCGCTCGAAACCCGGTCAACCAACGTTACGGCGGCAATCAGAAGCTCGGTTACCGCTACGCCCTCGAAGCGGGCTTCGACTTTACGATTTTGCTTCACGGCGACGCGCAGTACGCGCCCGAAATGCTGCCCGACTTTATCGACATCTGGGAACGTACCGGAGCCGGAGTGGTGTTGGGGACGCGCATGGGTAGCGTCGAAAGTGCTCGCGCAGGGGGGATGCCCTTCTACAAGGTGGTTGCGAACAAAGGACTCACCTGGTTTCAGAACTACCTCACCGGTCTGGAACTGACCGAATATCACACGGGCTACCGCGCATATTCGTCGGCTTTTTTGCGCCGGGTTCCGTTCGAGATCAACACGAACGAATATCACTTCGACACGGAAATGCTTTTGCAGGCGGCGAACATCGGCGCCCACATCGAAGAGTTCGACATCCCAACCCATTACGGAGACGAAGATTGCAACGTCGACGGTGTGCAGTACGGCAAGGACGTTTTGAAAGAAACGATTCGCTACCGCGCTCACCGCTTGGGGATGCTCTGTTCGCTCAAGTACCGAGACCTCGAAAAGGGGTCGGGCCATTACGCCGTACACGGACTCGACACCGCGCACGCCGGTGCGCTTCGGGTGATCGATGAAATGAAGCCCCGACGCATTGTCGACCTGGGTTGCGGTTCGGGCATTGTGGCAAGGGCCTGTCGTGAGAAGGGCATCGAAGTAACGGGCGTAGATCTGGTGGAACCCGATGCCGGTTCAGTCGATCACTTCGAAAAAGCCGACCTCGGTCAACCGTTGCCCTTCGACGCACTCGATACCGACATGGTGTTGATGCTCGATGTCATCGAAGAGCTACCGAGCCCGGAGCAGTTGCTCCTCAACTTGCGAAACCACAGCCGTGCCCTGCGACCCGGGAAAGAATCACCGATGGTTGTGGTCGTCACGCCTAATGTTGCTTTTATTTCGAACCGCATCGCGCTGCTCTTCGGTCGCTTCAACTACACCGATCGCGGCATCTTGGACATTCAGCATCGCCGCTTGTTTAATCGCGTGGCACTGCGCCGCACCCTTGGTGACTGCGGTTACGCGATCGAAAAAATTACGCCCGTGGCGATCCCATGGGAAGCCGTTGTCGGCGGAGGAATAGGGCGCTTCTTGCAGAGCGCCACGGGTTTGCTGGCGAAGCTCTGGCCTAGCGCGTTCGCGTTCCAGTTCATGGTGACGTGCCGCCCGATGCCAGGTGTTGAGCAGATTTTGCGAACGCGAGAGCAGCTGGGCACCAACGCCGAAATCGTTCCGATTCCGGAAAATGAGTTCGAAGCCTGCTGTTGAGTTTGCGTTCGCTGCGCGGCTGGATTGTGTTTTTACTAGCGCTCCCCGCATTTTCGTGCGCATCCGTCGATGCCGCGCAAATAGCCCAGTGCGAGCCGTTGAAAGATCAAGCGGCGCTTGCCACCGCGAGTTGTTCCTCGAGCCCCGAAGCGGTGCGCTTTGAGCAGCAGCTCAGCGAAACGATGGGGCGCGATCTCGGTTCGTTGCTCGTCCGCGTCACCCTCGACGAACAAGCGAGGCTTGGTGCCATGTGTGTCGATGGCCGACCGGTCCCCGGTGGTTATCGCAAACGTGCGAATCTCGCGGCGCGCTTTGAGGAGTTTGCTGCGATCGATGGAGCGCCCGAATGCTTGGCCGGGCGCCGCATCGACCTCAATAGACGAAAAGCGATGCAAGCTGAGATCAAGCGCCGCACCAACCGGTGCCAGAGCGAGTTTGAAAGTGTTCGTGTCATCCAGAGTGCGTCGACCGGCGCTCAAGTTGCGCAATATGAGTTCGAAGAGTGCTTGGACTATCGCGCGAACTGGATCACCCTCTATGCGATCGGTCGACAGCAGCCGTACATTTTCGGCAAACCCGAAGTCGCCGAGCCTGAGACCGCCGAAGCAAGTGAAACCCGGGCCAAGTGCAACAAGCGCCGTCGACCGAAAGACATCGCTGCGTGTATTGAAGCCGATGGCTGGGAACTTCTTGAGTAGGGGCGGATGGACGCTTCGCTCGTCTCGCTTCCTATGCCGAATGTTGAGGCGAAGTTCTCTCTAGGCTGCGTACCGAGTTAAACGAGTCCCTCAAGGTAAGCGGCAATGTCGACGCGAATGGGCATGAAGTAAAGCCCCTCATCGTTCTCTCTCGCCCAGTCGATGCATGTCTGCGCGAAGGCGCGGTTCCATTGGAGGGTCGGTTCGAATGAACCGGGGAAGAAGGCGCAGTTTTTTACTTCCCAGTAGCGTCGGGTCGATTCTCTCACGACCGGCGAGAGCCCCCAATACACTTCGACTCCGGGGAGTTGGTCGCGCCAAATTTCCATGTAGCGCAGGTCGAAAAGTGGTTGGGAAAACAAACCGACCGCGCCCGCTTCGAGTTTTTCCCGAACACCATCGAGCTCGGTCTGCATGCCCGCCCGGTACGGGTCGAGGGCTGCGTGGCAACGAATGTTGGGCGCGATCTGTTTGATACTGCGAATGAGGTCCGCAGCGGTTGTGGGGTGCACCCGACGACTCATGTCCTGGGGTGGGTCGCCGCGCACCACCAAAATTTCATCGAGCCCGCGCTCGGTGAGTTTGGCGCAGAGCCCCTCGGCGTTTTTCTGTGAGAAGTCCATTGCGCGGATGTGAGGAATCGTGCGGGGTTGGGTCATTTGCGCGAGCTGACACGCGTCCCAACTGCGGACATCGAACCGCAGCAGATCGGGGATGTTCACCATTTCGATAGACGGGAATTGATCGCGTAGAACGCGCAAGTCTTCGGTTAGCGACTCGACGCTTCGAGGTACGAGTTCAATCGAGATCGGTTTCATGGAGTCGTCTCCCCTTGTACGCAACAGCGGGCTTTCGCGGCGGGTCTAGACGCGATCCGACTAGAAGCCCTTGAAGGTTGCGAACTCGTCGACCGGCGCGCGGCCGGTATAGAGGTCGTTGATCGCGGCGTCGGGGACCGCGTATCCAAGCGAGACCCCGCAGAAGATCAGTTCGTCTTCCGGGATGTCGGTAAACTCGCGAATCGACTTGCCCCACAGTGACCACGCTTCTTGGGGGCAGGTGTGCAGACCGCGTTCGCGTGCGAGCAACATGATGCTCTGGAGGAAGATTCCGAGATCCGAGAACTGCGGCGGCCCCATGTTGCGATCGATGCTGATGAACATCCCGACCGGTGCGTCGAAGAAAGAAAAGTTCCTTCCCATCTGTCGAACTCGCCCGGCCGCATCGTCGCGTTCAATTCCTACCAGGGCATACATGTCCTTGGCCACTTGGCCTCGTCGGCCGTGGTATGGCTCTGTCAAATCATGTGGATAGATGTCGTATTCAGGGCCCTCGCCGAATGGGGTCGCCAACATGCGCTCGGCGACGGCGCCCACGAGCGCGTCGCGCGCGGCGCCTGCCAGAACGCTCACCTTCCAGGGTTGTAGGTTCCCGCCGGAGGCGGAGCGGCTTGCGATTTCGAGGATCTCACGCACGTCACTCTCGGCGACGGGGTCGGGAAGAAAGGCGCGAACCGACCTTCGGGTTTGGATGGCATGGCTGACGCTGGGGCTCGCTTCGGTAGAAAAGCTTTCGGACACGGCTCTGGGTCTCCTCAAGGCGGGTGGGCGTAGGGTTGGACGTGCGTTTCGTGCTGGCGCGAGCAAGAGGTCCGCGGCTCGCGTTCGGCTCAAAGGCTGTTGGGCCGAGCGCGCGGACAGCATAACATCGCCGGGCGCGAGAATAAGATCGCGTAAGCGCAACAAATCCCACCGTCGCGTACCCGACAGGAGCTCCGATGATCTTAGGTGTCCATCATCCCGCAATTTCGGTTCCGAACATGGAAGCCGCCAAGGCATTCTACTGCGGCGTGCTTGGCTTCGAACCCGTGATGGAGATCGAGCTTCCAGCGGGTCTCGAAATGATGAGTCGCGCATTTGACCTCGAAGAAGCCGGCTACAAAGTCTTGATGGTGAAGAAGGGAAATTCCTGCATCGAGCTGTTCGAATTTACCGGGGACAACGTGCCTGCGGGCGACGCGAAGCGTCGCGTCGACAAGCACGGCATCACACATATCTGCCTCGCCGCGAACGACTATCAGGCGGACTACGACACGCTTCAGGGTGCCGGTGTGGTGTTCAACACCGAACCCAACGGCGACTCCCCTAATCGTTGGGCGTACGGTCGTGACCCGTTTGGCAACGTGATCGAGCTCTTGGAACACAATGCCGACAGCCCGAGTGCGTTGGCTTTCGGCTAGGAAACACGAAAGGATTTTCCCTATGGAAGTTGGCGTCTGTCTTCCGTACATGGAACGTGAACTCGATCGCGACATCATGCTGTATTGGATGCGTGCGATCGACAACGGTCCGTTTGAGAGCCTCACCTGTGGCGAGCGCATCACGTCCTATACGGTCGAAATGCGCACGATCCTTGGAGCTGCGGCCGCAGTGACGGAGCGCGTGCGCATCGTCCCGTCTCTTTACGTGCTTCCGATGCACAACGCCGTGTGGGCCGCGAAAGAAATCGCGACCCTTGATGTCATGAGCAATGGACGTGTGACGTTATGTGTCGGCGTTGGTGGCCGACCGATGGATTATGAAGCGGTGGGCGCACCCTTCGAAAAGCGCCACGCTCGCATGGACGAACAAATCGCGGCCATGAAGAAGATCTGGCAGGGGGTTCCCCCGCTTGAAGGTGGCGACCCGGTGGGTCCGACGCCCGTTCAAGCAGGCGGCCCGCCGATCCTCGCTGGAACCATGGGGCCGAAGGCAACACGTCGCGCGGCTGAATGGGCGGACGGGTTGTACATGTGGTCGGGCAACGGACAAAAGCAAGAGATCGACAAGATGATCAAGCAAGCGGACGCGTGTTGGGAAGATGCGGGACGTGACACCAAGCCCACGCGCATCACCGGGTTTTGGGCATCTCTTGCCGACAACGCCGCAGAGCGCCTGCCCGCTTATGTGTACGACTATGTGAAAGTGTTGAGCCCCGAGTTCGCGGCAGCGATGTCGAAGGGGATGGATCGATGCACTCCCGACAGAATCAACGCGTCCCTCGACGCGATGGAAGAGTTGGGGTGCGAAGAAACCTACCTGGTGCCCGCAACTTGCGATCTCGCCGACATCGACCGCCTAAGTGAACTCGTGGCCAAGCGCTGAAAAGAATTCACCATTCCGCGCGGCCAATAAGAGGAAGTCCATGTTCAGAGCACTCGACATCACCACATCCCTGCTGACGTCCATCGGAAGGGCGGGGAGTGGGGCGGGCATTGCGAAGCTTGGCGCTCGCCCGGAGCAGATGCTCGAAATCTACGAGTTCGAAGCTTGCCCATTTTGCCGCAAGGTGCGCGAGGCGCTTACGATCCTCGACCTCAAGGTGAAGGTCCTACCCTGTCCGAAGGGGGGGGAGCGTTATCGCACTGCGCTCATCGAACGTGGGGGAAAGGCGATGTTCCCTTACCTCGTCGACCCGAATACCGGAGTCGAGATGTACGAGTCTGACGACATCGTGCGGTACCTCTTTAATCAGTATGGCGACGGCACGGTTCCCATGATGCTCCGCATGGGTCCGCTGACGGACATCACTTCTGTCCTCGCAGGTTTGCCGCGGGGCACCAGGGGGTCGCGAGTGACGCCCTCGAAGGCGCCGGCGCAGCCCCTCGAACTCGCGAGCTACGAAGCATCTCCCTTCTGTCGCATCGTGCGCGAAAAACTCAGCAGCCTCGAACTCCCCTATATCCTGTACAACGTGGGGAACGGCAGCCCTTCGCGTGACGCCTTCGTCAAGCGATCGGGCAAGATGATGGTTCCGTGGCTGTCCGACCCAAACACGGGCAGCGAAATGTTCGAGTCCGCAGACATCGTGAAGTATCTCGTTGACGAGTACGCGCTTTAGGACGCTACACGCGAGCACTAAACCATCACGGTGGTCAATCATCCGCGCACGAGACCTCATTCAGGCGCGTGCGATCGGCATGTCCGAGTCCTTTCGCAAGAAGGGAGACGGGGTGTCGCTGCGGCTACGAGGTCGTGACCTCGTGATGAATAGCCGGTGATGCCTGCGCGCTACCGCGCTGCAGTTCAGAGCAGTGAAAGCGTGGCTTGCTCAATCGCCAGCAACTTCTTCTTCTTGTCCAACCCCCCCGCAAATCCAGTGAGCTTCCCGTTTTGCCCGATCACACGATGACAGGGGAGCACGATCGCGATCCGGTTCTGTCCGTTTGCGGCACCCACTGCGCGTGAGGCGGTGGGTCGATGGATCCGTTTCGCGATCTCGCCGTATGTCGTCGTTTCCGCAAACGGAATCTTCGCGAGTTCTCCCCACACCTGCTTCTGGAAGTCGGTTCCGCGCAAGACCAAGGGCAAATCGAACTTCTTAAGCTTGCCTGCGAAGTAGTCATTCAGTTGGTCGATCGCTTTGCATTTGAGGTTGGCGTTGTAGGTCCAGTCGCTTTCGATTTGTGCGCCCTTGGGTTGGCCTGCAAAGCCGACGGAGACGAGACCTTCTTCGCACCAGGCAACCCAGATCGTTCCAACGGGCGTATCGAGCGTTTTGTATTCAACCATCATGGTGTCGTGGTCCATTTGCATGGCGGGATGAAACCATGAAGGGTGTCTTGAGACGAGCCGGGGGGGCGCCTTCTTTTGCATTCGGGAGCCAGACCTTGAGAGACGTTGCAAAGTGGGTGCGATCCGACGATGTGTATTCGCCATCAACAAATTCGCAATTCTGATCGGGGAGTGGAAGTTCCTGCTCGTGCGTGGGTTCGTCCGGCGGGCCATAGACTTAGGGTCGCTGGGTCGAGAAGAACAGAGGCGGGTACGCGCCTTCGCTCACGGTGACGTATGTCGACCCATCGGGGGTCCAGGCGATCGCTTCACCCTGAGGCTCAGAATGTCTGAGGATCAAGCAGGCAGGCCCGGTCAAAGTTTCTGCGATCGTATTTCCGGGCTCGCGCTTCCACACGAGCACCTGTGAGTACGTTCTAAGGATGATTCGGTTCTGTTCTGGTGCAATGTCACCCCCTGTAAGTTGGTTGGCGCCTGGCAGCTTGCTCGTTCCGAACTGCGCACTTCCGACCTCTTCGAGAACGACGATCTTCGTTGGGTCGTGAGGGGCCGGATATCGAAAGATCTTGGATTCTCCGCGATTTACTTTTGTGACGATGTAGAGGTCGTACGTGTCCGGGTCGAGCAACAGGGTTTCGGAATTGTGCGCGATGCCACCGGGGAACTGCACGGTAAGGACGATGGCGCCCTTCAGCTCTTGCTTGCCCACCTCGCGATGCAAATCGACTGCGGGTTCGGGGATCCGAATGATGTCGACGGTCGAGCGTTCTCGACTGTTGTCCCCAATGTCGCCGAAATAGATGAAGCTTCCTTCATGATCTGCGGCGCCGCCGACCGCCATGTCTTCCCAGTCATTCGGGACGATGCCCTGCAACAGATAGCGGCCAAGGTCGCGCCCGTTTTCGTCGATCGCATAGAAGCGCGGGCGATCACCCGAATCGTTGTGCACGTAGAAGACACCCTTGTTGCGATGGCTTGCTGCAATGCCAGAGGCTTCATCAATTTTCTTCGAAGCAAGTCTGCCGCGCACCGTAGGTGCGTCGAACTCCGGGCATTTGGCTGCCGCAGCCAGCGCAGGCATTCCAGCCTCGCTTGCCGCAGGAATTGCGCCGAGCAACATGAGGATCGCGGCTCCCGTGGCGAGCTTCATTAACGTCATCCGGGATTTCCCTCTGTACTGTCTTGAGTGGCGGGCTTGGCGAACCTGTCGAGTTTCCCGCTCAGCCAGTACCCCGCATGCATCGAGGGTTCTTCGATGACGGTATAGACGACCGGAGCGATCGAATACGTTGCCAAAAGACTTACAAAAACGAAGAGCGTGCCCTCAAAGAAGTTCAGTTGATGATCGACGTAAGGTGTAAGCAAGACAATGACCGGCACGTGAATGAGATAGACGCTGTATGAAATGCGCCCCAAGTAGCTGACGGGCCCTCGCGAGAGCAACTGACGCACACCGGGCATGTGCACCGCGCACATCACGATCACCGCCGCGCCCCCGCAGTACAGAACCAAGCTTCGGGTCGGCAGCGGGATATCGAGCATGAAATACGGGGGGCTCGTGAGAAGGGCGATGCCAGTCGCGAGCATCACGCCGCGCAGCCACGCTGGCATTTGTTCGAACAACACAGCGAGTCGATCGCGTTCGCAATAAATCGCGATACCGAAACTGAAGTCGAGGGTAAAGCGCAGGAAGTCGTAAGTCGTACTCGCTTCGATTGCGAGTACTGGGATCGACACCGCAATCAGCAGTAGCCAATGGGCCCGTACGGCGACGAGCATCAGGAAGGGCAAGAAGATCGAGAACAGGGCTTCGACCTTCAACGTCCACCCGACCGGCAACTGAATTAACGCCTCTCCGGGGAAGAACAGCGATTGCTGCAGGGTTTGCGGCGAAATGTGAATTCGGCGCAGGTCGATCCAGGATTGACTCAGCGCATCGGTAGGAGCGGAGCGGTCGTACAGCCAGCCGCTCAAAATCCATGAGATCATAAGACCTGCGACATAGGGTGGATGAATTCGCATGATGCGACGCAGGTAAAATTGAACGAGGCTTACGAGCGACCGAATTCGCGACGCGGGTCGCGAAAGGCAATAGCCACTCAGAACGAAAAAGATATGAACGCCGCCGCCGCCGTTCGAAAGCAGAGACACCGGGCTTTCGTGCAGCGCCACGACCGCGAATATGGGTTTCGCGAGGGCACTGATTGCGTGGGCGATGACCACCATCGACGCGGCAATGCCCCGCAATCCATCGAGTGCAAGGACGCGATCCGAGTTGGTGTCGGTCGTCTCACCGGAAACCGCGTCGGCGGCGAGATTCGATGTTGTCGAGGTCGATACCAATGTCGATGGATCCGCGGGCAAGCTGCTTCTCGAGGGTGATTGCGGACTGCATTCTAACTGAGCCGTCTCGGTATTTCGCGTGAGTTTGTAGCTTTGCGGGCGCGGCGAACGGTTTGCGGGGAACGAACGGCGATTTCTTCGCTGGATCCTTTTCGAGACCGATCGAAACTCACTCGAACATTGGCGTCTCGACGCCTAGACTCGCTGCGAACTCAAAGGACCGAACACACCCCATGAGCGATCCAATTACCTGCTTTAAAGCCTACGACGTTCGCGGACGCATCCCGGACGAACTCAACGAAGAAATTGCCTACCGCATCGGACGGGCCTATGCGTCCTTCCTTTCGCCATCCAAGGTGGTCGTCGGTCATGACATCAGGCTGACGAGCGAATCGATCAGCGAGGCGTTGGTCGAAGGTTTGCGCGCGAGCGGAGTCGACGTTCTCCACATTGGAACCTGCGGCACCGAAGAGGTCTACTTCGCGACGTTCCACTACGAAACTGACGGCGGCATCGTCGTTACCGCGAGCCACAATCCCAAGGACTACAACGGGATGAAGTTCGTGCGTACAGGCTCGCGACCGATCAGCGGTGACACGGGCTTGTTCGACATCCAAGCGCTGGCGGAAAAAAATGAGTTTGCGCCGACGACTACGCTTGGTGGGCTAAGCCCGCTCGACCATCGCGGCGCGTATATCGAACATCTCCTCGGTTACATCGACCCGAGCAAGTGCAGCCCCCTCAAAATCGTCGCGAACCCGGGCAATGGTGGCGCTGGTGCGGTGGTGGATGCGCTTGTGCCTTCGCTTCCATTCGAATTTACCAAGGTGCATCACAACCCCGATGGCAACTTTCCCAACGGTGTACCGAACCCGTTGTTGATTGAGAACCGCCAGTCGACCATCGACCAGATCAAGGCAACCGGCGCCGACATGGGGATCGCGTGGGACGGCGATTTCGATCGCTGCTTCTTCTTCGACGAAAATGCCGAGTTCATCGAGGGCTATTACATCGTCGGCCTGTTGGCATCAGCATTCCTCGACAAGGTGCCTGGGCAGAAGGTGGTCCACGATCCGCGCCTCACGTGGAACACGATTGATATCGTTGGTGCTCGCGAAGGGACGGCGGTCCTGAGCAAGACCGGCCACGCGTTTATCAAAGAACGCATGCGGGCAGAAGACGCCGTTTACGGCGGTGAAATGAGTGCCCATCACTACTTCCGGGACTTCGCGTATTGCGATTCTGGCATGATCCCGTGGTTGTTGGTGAGCGAGTTGATGTCGGTGACGGGCAAACCTCTTTCTGAACTCGTTCGAGAGCGGATGGCGAAGTTCCCGGCCAGCGGCGAGATGAATCGAAGGCTCGAAGATCCAATGTCGACGATCGCCGAAGTCCGCGCGGCGTTCGAACCTGACGCATTGAAAATCGACTTGACGGATGGGCTGAGTCTCGAATTTGAGCAATGGCGCTTCAACGTACGTTCGTCAAATACCGAGCCGGTTGTTCGTCTCAACGTCGAGTCCCGGGCGAACCCGGCCTTGATGCAAGAGAAAACCGACGCCATCCTTGCGATGCTCGGCGGCGATCCGGCATAAGTCATTTCGCGCCACCCAACTACGACGCAGCACGAAACCATTTGAGAAGTTTGAGGTTGTGATGGCGAACGACATTGTGGTCGTCGGCAGTATGAACGTCGACATCACCATGCGTGCTCCCGGTTTTCCCGAGCCTGGGGAAACGTTGCGTGCGAGCAATGTGACGCTTGGCCCCGGAGGCAAAGGGCTCAACCAAGCCATTGCAGCCGCGCGGTTGGGCGCGCGGGTGTGCATGGTGGGGAGTGTCGGAGATGACGCCCTCGCTGAAGTTGCGTTACGCGCTGCAATGGACGCGGGTGTTGATACGTCTCACGTCGCCTGCGCAAAAGACGCCACAACGGGCACGGCCTCGATCGTCGTGGACGAAAGCAGTGGCGAGAACGCGATCGTGGTTGCCGGTGGTGCAAACGGGCTTTTGTCGCCCGCCCATGTACAGACTGCCGAGGACATGTTTCGCAACGCCAAGGTGTTGCTCGTGCAACTCGAAGCGCCGGACGAAACGGTTGATGCCGCGCTCGACATGGCGACCCAGCACGGGCTCACAAAGATTCTCGACCCCGCGCCGTTTCGAGTTCTTTCGGACGACATCTTGCGCAAGGTTGACGTCCTGACGCCAAACCAAAGCGAAGCGTCTCGCCTTGTGGGATTTGACGTGACGGACACTCAGAGTGCAGTGAGAGCGAGTCGCTCGTTGCTCTCTCGGGTGAACGGCAACGTTGTCATCACGCTCGGTGTGTTTGGTTGTTTATGGGCCAGCGCATCCGGCGAAATGCATTTCGAGGCACAACTCGTCGAAAGCGTCGACTCCACCGGGGCAGGGGACGCCTTCAATGGTGCGCTCGCGCAAGCCATCGCCAGTGATTGTTCGATGATCGACGCGCTCACCCAGGCCGTCACTGCAGGCACGCTTTCGACTCTTGGTCACGGGGCCGCGCCCAGTATGCCGACACGGTCCGAAGTCGATTCTCTGATCGATCGCTAGACGAGGTTCGCGGTCGCAGTTATGCGCGCAGGTTTTCGATGATGGCTTCGAGCGCTGAGCGATCTTGCATCAAGAACAAGTGTCCGCCTTCGAAGTAGTCGAGGGTCGCGTTTGGAAAAGCGGCGAGTAGGGCCAGTTGATTCTTTGGTGGTGCCAAGCCATCGTATTTCCCCGCACAGATGTAGGTGGGAATCGTCACGTTCTTGATGCGCGCTGCCGTGTCGTGATGGGAACGCGCTTCCAACTGCCAGTGCTGCCCCCGGGCAATGTTTTCGCTGCGCGGTTGACCACGGCTCATGGTGAGTTCGATGAGCTTCTCCGCGACTTCGGGGTTGGCTTCGCGCCATTCCGCACCGAAGCGGGTATCCGAAATTCCGAGGAGGAGAGCGGCGCGCTCCTTCGGTTCAAGATCTTCAAGAGTGTGAAGCGGATAAGATGCGCCGGCTTCGCCTCCCGCCGATGTACAAGCGAGTACAAGCTTCGAGACCTTCTCCGGATACCCGCAAACCAGTTCCTGGGCGACCATGCCTCCGAAGGAAACCCCCATGACCGGGCATGATGTGAAGCCGAGGGCGTCCATCAACGCGGCGACATCTCCGGCATAGTCTTCCATCGAATACGGACCGTCGGGAACGTCGCTACGTCCAAGTCCACGTTGATCAAATGACAACACTTCAAAGTGATCAACCAGCGGGCCATCGGACACGCCGGGTTTGTCCCGGAGGTCGCCCCCGCTTCCACCAATGAAAACCAGGCGCGGGCCGGTCCCGTGGATCTCGTAGTACATGTCGATGTCGCGAACACGAATGTGAGGCATGGCAGAATCGTTTCCAATGGCACGTTGGGTTTTAGGGTCGACCCTGAAAAGCGAGCGATCTAGGGGGCCGCACCACTGTACGGCACTGCATAGCTGGGGCGCTGCGCGCAAATTGATCGCCACGACTCGAGCTTGCGCGCGAGCATTGTGGCCCGGCGCTCTTCCTGTTTCGCGATGTCCTTTTGCTCTTCTGGGTCGAGTTCAATGTTGTAGAACTTGATTTCGTCGTCGGGAAAAGTACGGATGACCTTGTGCTTGCGCTGCAAGAACGACCTGCTCGTCCCGTCGAGATCGCCAGCGGCGATCACCTCGAAGTCCCTCGGCTCACCGATCAGCATTTCAGCGAGGTCGCGCATCGAAAATGCGTTGGCGGCATGGGTGAAGCCGTAGGTAGAGGGCAATGGCACGCCTCCGAACATCAAGGCCGTGGAGCCAATATCCATCAAGCGAGCGAGTTGCGGAATGACGAGGCCGGCTTTGATCCGTGCGGGGAAGTGCGCGATCAACGGAATACGCGTGGCTTGGGTTCGAAGCGAATGTCCGGTGGCGCCGTTTTCGAGATGGCCAAATTCGTGCCCGCGCAACGAAGTCGCGATGACCAATGTGTCTCGGCCTATTCCCATTGTTTCGAGTTCGCCGAGGAGGGTGCCGACTTTCCCATCCGCTGCGCGAACGTTCGCGTCATATTCTGCAACAGTCGTCGCGGCAACGGATGCGAGTTGGACGTAAAGGAAAAAGGGGCGCGTTCCGTCCTGGTTGTCCTGTCCACGAAGCCAATCACGAGCGGCGTCGACAACCCCTTGGCCTTGCTCAACGTATGCATTGAACCCCTGCGCGAGACCACGCTCTCTTGGAAAGCCAGCCTCCTCGACAAACGCAGCGGTCTCGAAGCCGTGTTCCGAAAGAAGCTCCGCGAGGGACACGGCGTCGTCGCTAAGCGCCAAGTCCGGACGCACCACCCGATGCTGCTCTGGCGGGAGCGACGTGTGGAGCGTCACCACCGAAGGGATGACTGAAGAACTCGGTGACACCGCATGTTCGAACCGCGCCCCGTCTCGCGCGAGAGCGTCAAGAACAGGAGTGGTGGACCCCGCGTAGCCGTAGCTCCCCACGTGATCGGCGCGTAGAGAATCGATTGCGATCAACAAGATGCCCGGACGCTTCACTAGCTTGCGCGGTGTTTCCATTCCGCAGCCAACGACATTGAAGATGAAGACAACGCTCGCGAGAAGACACGCGAGCGTTCGCCGGTCGCTTCTGAGGGTTCTGAGTTCGCGCATGCGCTCGGGTAACGCTCCTACCGTTTGCGCCACAACTCTACGCGGTTTTGCTCACTCTTCCATGTGCTTTCGAAGTGGGCCGACAAAATGCGACGATCATCGGGGTTCGCGTCGATGCTGAGCAAGTTCGTAATGGGCAACCGGTGCCACTTCGTTTCCCAGGCGGCATTGATGTCGATATTCGGAAAACGCGCTTTCGCAGCTTCAGTGAATCGAAGCGGGAAGAACGGAACCCGCGCCTGGTAGTTCGTCATCAGAACCCCCTGGTCTCGCACGAACAGGCTCGAGACGTGGCGTAGGGGTTCGATCATTGAATCACTCTTGAGGTTTCGGTCGAAAATCGCAGTCGCAATGGTGCCGGACACCGGATGCGCGCGCGCCGCCTTTTCGATCTCCGCTGCCAAGAAGGCATCGGGGGCTGCGCCAATGAGCGTCGAACCAAGGGATACGAATGCAATCGCAACAGGGATCCATTCGCGTTGGAGTCTGCCCGCAAAGGCCGGGCCGGTTTGCAGCAACGGCAACGTGACGAGCGGGATCCACCAGGCGAATCGCCCGGTCAGATAGCCCCCGCCGCCAAGGCGATCCGGCAGGGTCAAATGCAAGATCATTAACGCGACGCCCGCAAAGAATGAAAAGCGAGCGGCGTGATCTCGGGGCCCGGGTGTCGCGTTGGGCAGGCAAAGCAAGACCCATAGCGCCGTGACGAGCAAACACGTTAGGCCTTGGGAAGAAAACGAAAGCATGCCGAACGTTGCAAGTGTGGCGAACAGATAACTGGCTGCCGACCACTGCGGCGGACTGCCGTCGCCCCCGCCTAAAACTGCAAAGGCCACAATGACCAACCCAGGGATGGAAACCGCCGCCGCGCGGACGATGCGTTCCATGCCGCCGCGATGCGGAGACGCAAGTTGAGTAAGCCCGACAAGCCCGGCGAATAGCGCCGCCGCAACCGCGTGAAACAAAACGATGCCCGCTGTTGCAATGAGACTCAGCGAGGCCAAGGTCAAGAGGAGGGAATCTCTCTTGAGCCAAGCCAAGCACAACATGACCAACGCAATGTCCGCACCAAGCTGATAGCCATAGAACCCCATGAATAGGGACCACGGAAAGCAGAAACCAAGTCCAACCCACGCCGCAGGGAACGTCCGCCTCCCCGTATGCGTAAGCCACAACGTGGAGAAGAGTGCAATCAGAACAACGTGCAGCGAAAGCGCAAAACGTTCGACGGCCCACAGCGGCAAAACTTTGGCGATGGGAAGCGCCACCGCGAGAAACCCGAGATTGGTCACGGACTCAATACGCAGTTCGTGCACGTTTGAACGGTAGGGACCATCCCCCAATAGATCGGAAATGAGGGCGATGTTGTAGCGGTGGCTCGGGCCGTCCTGGGTCGGAATCGCGGGAGCAAGCCACACCGCCACTACGATGCCGACGACGGCAGCCCAGTACCAGGTGGCCTGGTGGTCGCGCGTTTCGCGAGGGTCCGAGTCGCTTGGGGTTTGGCCTGACATCGGCTCAAGAATAGGAGAGCTACGCGAGTTTGGCTTTCACACGCGTCAGGTGCCCAGGTGGATCAATCTTTCACGATCAGGTGATCGTGAAGTTCATTCACGTCGCCTTCAGCGAGCGGGAATTCTGCGGCGAGCAACGAACCACAGCGCTCGATCGCGGCGCACATCCCACCTGTGAGGTCGCCACGTTTCACTCCGGCAATCATGAGTGCCACGACCTCTTGCCAGACCTCTGCGTCGAGCTTTTCGGAAATGCCCTTGTCGGCAAGGATGACGGCGCGATGCTCCATCAACGAAACCATCAGCAGCACTCCGGTGCGCCCCTCTGTTTGGCTGAGGTCGAGTTCGAAGAACTCAAGCTCAGCCCGCATGTCGACCTGGTGAACCTGGTCTGGCTGGGGCGTGAGTAACCGGTCGACGATGTCGAAACGGGATGCCACAAAACCGAGCGCCGCCGCAAGCAACCAACACAGGCCGGCACCAATCCATTCGTTTCCAGTCACGTCTGCGAGCAGGCCTGGGACGTCGAAAATGAAAGCGGTCAGCATCACGAACGCGAACGCCAAAATCGGCACATGCCCAACGGTGGATGAACGCCGCACGAGGAGCGGAACGATCTCTCCTGACGTCGTGTTTTCCGCTTGAGCAATCGCGGCTTCGATGCGGTCGTACCCGTCGGCGCCAAGGGCCTGTGTGGCCCAACTCGGCAGCGTATCCATTACCATCCTCCTGAGGCGCCACCGCCACTAAAGCCGCCCCCGCCGCCGCCGAAGCCACCGCCAAAACCCCCGCCGCCGCCGAACCCGCGGCTCGCCCCGAGTGCGCCCGCGCCCCAGAGGTAGGCTCCGCGTCGGCCAATGCCGCCTCGGTATCCAAAGCGCCCCATGCGGGACATCACGGTGATCGCGCCAAAAAGTAAAAACAGGAAGGCCGAAGCTGGGCTCGTTTGTCTGCGATGGCCGCGACTTCCCCGCCGCGTGCCACCGCCTTCAAGAATCGCGGTCAAGTTCACTTCCGGGTTTGTCCTCTGCGCGATTTGGTAGACGCCAACAATGACTCCCGCATCGACGTCTCCCGTCCGAAACAGCGGTGTCATTGTTTCGTCGATGATTCGCTTGGAGTGCGCATCCGTGAGATCGCCTTCGCGCCCTTGTCCAACTTCAATGCGGATCTTGCGCTCGTCTCGGGCGATCATGAGCAGGACGCCGTCGTCTTCGTTCTGGCTGCCGAGCTTCCAGTCGTCGGTGACTTGGATCGAGGCTTGTTCGATCGTCATGCCTTCAAGGCTCTTGACCGTCAGCACGACAAGCTGCGTCCCGCCCTGGTCTTTCAGTGCCCGCAGTGCGCGGTCGAGCCGCGCCTCGGTAGACGGTGCAAGCATGCCAGCACGATCGACGACCGGGCCCGAGAGCCTTGGCACTGCGAACTCAGCCCACGCCGGCGCTGCGAGCAGCAAGGCACCAAACGTTGCCAGCAGAAACCCGAGCCAAGGCCGCGAGCTGAAGCGCACCGAGGTGACCATTTAGAATGCGACCTCGGGTGCCTTTTCGACCTGTTTTTGCTCAGCCGCGTCGAGCGCCCATTGGGGCTTTTTTTCGTGGTGATAGAAAAGGCTGTTGGTGAGGCTCGTCGGCGGCACCGTGACTAGATCGTTGAATTGGCGAATGGCTTCAATGTGCCGCTGTCGCGCGATGGTGATTCGATTTTCGGTCCCCTCGAGCTGCGCCTGCAACTCACGAAAGTTCCGATCGGCTTTGAGGTCCGGGTACCGCTCGGAGACGACCATCAGGCGTCCGAGTGCTTGAGAGAGCCCGCCTTGAGCAGCCTGGAACTGCTGGATCTGTTCCGCGCTCGCATTCGACGGGTCAATGGTCATGCTCGTCGCTTTGGCGCGCGCCTCGATGACACCGGTGAGCGTCTCTTGTTCGTGTGACGCATAGCCCTTCACGGTACTGACGAGATTCGGGATCAGGTCTGCCCGGCGCTTATATTGATTCGTGACTTCGGCCGCCGAAGCATCAAGTGAATTGAGGCTTTGAGGAATCGACTGCATCCCGCAACCACCGAGTACCAGTGCAGACACGGCGATGCTCAAGGCTGCAGTCAGCGAAGGTGTAGGGCGGGAGAAATGACGAAGCGAATTGCGCATGAAGATCCTCCAACGGCTCCGGCGTGAAACTTCGCCGGGTCATCTAGTTGTGTTGGGCGCAACGTTAGCAGCCCATTGAAAAACCTTCGGTCGAATGAGCTCGGTCAGGGGGCAGCTGGCGAAACAAAAGAAACTACGGCCGAGCACAAGTGCAGCGGCCGTCGTTTGGAAGTGCACGGTCGTTCTTGGATTGAGTGGGGTCGGCTTGTTCTAGCAGCCTGCTAGTGGAACGCCTCAAAGTTCGAGAGGTTGTTGCTCCCTTCGATCCCGCCATCGGGGACTTCCCTATGTTCAAAACCCTCTTCCGAGTCGCCACCCCAGAACTGCACAACGCGTACGAAGTGATAGAAGGCCGTAAGTGCTTGCCAACCGACGATGGCGTAGAAGGCTTCGTTTCCGAGGCCGACCATCAGTGCCACCACAAACACAGCGAGGTTGATGTTGCGTCGCGAGGTGAATGTTCGAAGTTTGACGTCGATCGGACGGAAGTCTTGGATTGATCGTCCCGTGCAGATCTTGAACAGGCGTTCGAGGATGCGATCGAAAACATAGAACCCCATCATCCAAATGGATGCTTGGAAAACGCCCGAATAGGGGTCGCCGCCGCTCAGTCCCCAGGCCCAGCCGAAATACCAGATGGGTGGGTGAATATAGTCGGTGCCGTGATCGAGAAAATCACCTTGGGGTGTCGATGTGTAGGTGAGGCGTGCGAGCTTGCCGTCTACGGAGTCGAGCACGCTCATGATGAACGCCAACGTCATGCCGGGGACCCACGCACCGGCCGCGAACAGCGGCACTGCGGAAAATGTCGCGATGATCCCGATGATTGTCACGACGTTGGGATGGACTCGCCACCGGGCGAGAGGCTTGACCATGCGCCAGACCAACGGTGGATAGACGTGGCTGGTCATGAAGTCGGTCGCGCCTTTGTAGTTCGAGTCGAACAAGAAGCGTGCGATACGGTCGCGAACCTCTTCATTGGTAACTTTGAACAGGTAGGGGGCGTTGTGGCGTCGAAGCTTGGCGATGTAACCCTTAAACTCCGTAAGATCGACTTCCTGTGCGGCCCCTCGTTCGAGCATGGAGTCAGCGAGGGTCGCGAGATCGCCCGCAGACTCATCGAAGTCGGGCATATCACCTCGAATCCGAACTGTCGCGCATCGTTCGTCGCCTTCGTCGGAGAGAAAGACACGGTTGTCTTGGCGAGTGGCAAGGTGAATCACCAGTCGCCCATCAATTTCGGTATCGGCCGAAAGGCAGATCACCGGGGCGCCTTTGGCGTCTTCGACGGCGGATTTGAGTCTTTCACCGAGGGGCTTCGCACTCCTCGACCAGGTCAGCGAAATGTGGCTCCCCAAAGTTACGCCAATGTCTGGGATCGGCGCGCCTTCGCGTAATTCAACGCGAATCTCACTCGCACGGTCGGGCACGGCGGTTCGCTTGAGCTCGGTTGCGAGATGCGGGGCAAGCTCCGAGATCTGGCCAATGGTGGCTTCCACCATCGCGTTCTGATCGCAGATGCGTTTCACGATGCGGATATGGCGTTCGAGCAGCGACAGTCCAAACAGTTCAGGGCTTTCGTGTTCTTGTGTCGCGTCAATCCAGAAAAGCACTTTCAACTCCCTACCCAACCACGCAAGCGGCCGGGGGTCTATGCTTCAATTTTTGACGCCGAAATCTGTGTTCCGGTCGTCTCGTGCGGCGGGTCGGGACCTTGCCCCACAGTTTCACGCCGAGTGGCGCCTGTTCGTCATGACGGCCGGCGCTGCCGCGCGCAGGGGTTTTCCAAGATGATCTCATGGGGAGGAGAGAGACGCCGCTAGACAATCGACAATACGTTGCCCGTCGTCAAGTTCCCCACACGATGCCAGTCGAGTAAAACTCCTTTTTTATCGCGCTTGTTCGTGCCGATATCAGCTGCTGATGGGTTGTGGCACCGACTTGTCGCGCCAACGTCAACCGCACGATCCAACACAGAGCCGGTTTCACCGACGACTAAGACCCGGAGGTGATCGATCTGGCCCGCTGAGTTCGAAGGTTTTTTTTGATTTTGGAACCGAGGGGCTCAGGGACGCTTGACGATTGATTCTGCTCAATTTTTTGGCGCGGCCAGGGAATCGTCGTCAATCCAGAAGTCATCGATCAGCGACGAATCGTCCCACGGCACCTGCGAGCCGCCCGTGGACGTCATGACCTCGTCGCGGACTCTCACGAGCAGCGTTCGAACATCCTAAATTTTTAGATCCATAGGGTTCAGGATGGCTTTGCCACAGGGGCTGTGCCCGGCAGTTCCATTAAACGCCACGTGCCCGGGCGCGGTCGAAAACGCCACATACGTGCCGTCGACCGCCGGAACCTCGGCAAGGCCTAGACCAATATGGAGGTCTTCCGTCTCTCGACCGCGAGACGTGCGGTGGTATACGATGGCAAGTGGATTGTCGCGGCTGGCGTCCAGCAGGACGGCGATTTGCCCCGGCGCGGCGGCGAGCCGAGTGATCGCGCCGTTGATCTGCAAACTGTGGCCGGCGTAGAAGAAGATCGCCTGGTCCGCGCGAGCAACCCGCTTTTCGAATGACGCGAGGGCTTCCTGTAGTTCGCCCCGGGGCGCGGGGGTGGCGCATCCCGAAACCGAAACGGTGATGAAGACGAAAGCCACCAGGAAAATGAATTTGAAGCGCATCCGCTGTCGATCCTTGTCCGTATTGGTTTTGCCATGTCTTGTCTCGGTTTGGAGGGGCGGCACCCTAGTCAGTCGACTTTGGGAGCGCTGGCCCCAACCGTTCTTCTAGACTGGTTCTCTCGTAATGTGCCCGCGGCTAAACCGCTTTTGGAGGATCGCGCGGCGTGTCCCATCAACCAAACCCTGAACCCAGCGAAATTATCTCGCAGCTTGACGAGACTTCAGAGGGTCGGCGCGTCCGAGATGTAGCCGCCGCATTGCGCGAATGGGGTGGACGGGCCGTGTTGGTTGGAGGAGCCGTTCGTGACGGCTTGCTTGGTCTCCCGGTCAAGGATCTCGACGTCGAAGTCTTTGGGGTCGACTTGAGCACGCTGCGCCGTGTGCTCACGAATTACGGCAAAGTTTCTTCAGTCGGGCAGTCGTTCGGCGTCTTGATGATCCATGGGCTCGACGTCGATTTTTCGTTGCCGCGCCGGGACAGCAAGGTTGCCGAGGGACATCGTGGGTTCGACATCGAATTTGATCCCACGTTGTCGTTCGAAGCGGCAGCACGCCGCCGGGACCTGACCGTCAACGCGATGGGAATCGACCTTGAAAGCATCGAGTTCTTGGATCCATTTCGCGGTCGTGAAGATCTGGCGTCCGGACTCTTGCAAGCGACCGATCCGTCGACGTTCGGTGAAGATCCACTGCGTGGTTTGCGGGTTGCGCAAATGGCCGGTCGCTTCTGCATGCGGGTTGATCCGGCGCTGAACGAATTGTGCGCGGGCCTCGATCTGTCCGAGCTGCCCGGTGAACGTGTGCACGAAGAGTTTCGCAAGCTTCTCCTCAAGGGGCGCGAACCGTCACGCGGGTTTGCATTTTTAAAAGAGAGCAGGTTGCTGCGCTTCTTTCCCGAACTCGCTGCGTTAGTCGACGTGCCTCAAGACGCGGTGTGGCACCCCGAAGGCGACGTATGGGTGCACACGTTGATGTGCCTCGACGCAGCAGTCGCACTGCGCGACGGCGTGGGAGCGGACGCGGAAGCGTTGATGTTCGGTGTGCTTTGTCACGACTTTGGAAAACCTGTGGCGACCAAAACCATCGACGGCCGCATCCGCTCGCTTGGACACGACCAAGCAGGAAGCGAGCTCACCCGGAGCTTTCTCGAAAACATGCGAGCATCCACCGCGTTGATCGAGCGAACCACCGCCTTGGTGGAACAACATCTCGCGCCCGCGTTACTCACCGAACAGGGAGCGAAACCAAAGGCCTACCGTCGGCTCGCGCGCAAACTTTCGTCGGCGGGTGTCACGATGCAATTGCTCGAGCGGGTTGCACGGGCGGATCACTTCGGGCGAACGACTGAAGACGCGGTCGCGCTTCAATTTCCTGCGGGCGATCAATTTCTCGAGCAGGCCGATGCGCTCGAAATTTCGATCGAAGGTCCAAGCGACGTCGTGCAGGGGCGGCATTTGATCGCTCGTGGGCACGAACCGTCGCCTCGGTTTGGCGAGATTCTTGACCGGTGCCGCGAGGTTCAGGACGAAACTGGCTTGCGTGATCCCGACGCAATCTTGGCCATCGCCGATCCGAGATAGTTCGCGTCAGCCAAGATCGTGCTTGGCGGATTTCGACCAGGCCTTTGCTTGGGCGCGATGAGTGATTGACGCGTGATTCGATCGTGACGTCGTTGTGTTTGTCTATCCTCAGGGGGCGGGCATGCCAGCTGCAAAAAACTCCCCGAGCGTCCGAGGCTCTCGCACCGGGCGCCCCAGCATGACCCTGCGCATTCTCTGGGAACTCCGTGAGGTTCCCTGACCTTCAGAGCGTCGCGCACGCACTGCGACGAGATGTCGCCCAGCGCGCTGAACAAGCGTCTCGCCGAGCTACGGGGAGTTGGCATCGTGTTGGGAGAGCGCGGCGTGGGGCATCAGCTCACCAAAAGCGGTGAGGATTTGCTCGCATCTCTCACGCCACTCCACAACTGGGCTGCCGCCTGGGTGCGCCGCACCCAATCCTGACGAATTTTCAAAGTTGCCGATCGACGCCAAGCGCGAGCGAGCTAACGTGCCGCACGCAAATGACGCGGCGCGCCGTGGTGCCGTCGCTAAGCAAACCCGCAAGGAGACTCTATTGACGACCGAAGCCCAACCCCTCGAAGGTTTCCGCCTCGAACTTCGCGAATGGCTCGAAGCCAATTGCCCCGCTTCGATGCGCGTCATCGCCGACCCTTCTCTTTATGGGAAGGCGACCGAAGCGGAAAAGAAGCAGTGGCTCGACGCGATGGCGGGCCGAGGCTTCACGACTCCCACCTGGCCCAAAGAACACGGCGGCGGTGGCCTCGAAAAGGCGGAGCTTCAGGTCTTGAACGAAGAACTGGGGCGCGTCGGTGCTTACCCACCGATGGTCAGCTTCTTTGGTACTGCGATGCTCGGGCCTGTTCTTCTTGAGTTTGGCAACGACGCACAGAAGAACGAGCACCTGCGCAAGATCACGAACGGCGAGATCAACTGGTGCCAGGGCTACAGCGAACCCGGCGCCGGTTCTGACCTCGCCAGTTTGCAGACGCGGGCCGTGCTCGACGGCGACCACTACATCATTAATGGTTCAAAGATCTGGACCACCCAGGCGAACGTCGCCGACTGGATCTTCTGTCTTGTTCGCACCGACGCGACCGGCCCGAAGCACGACGGGATTAGCTTCATCCTCTTTGACCTGAAGAGCCCGGGCGTCACGATCTCGCCGATTCAGCTGATCAGTGGTTCTTCCGAGTTTTGCCAAGTCTTCTTTCAAGATGTGAAGGCAGACGCGAAGAACCTTGTCGGTCCGCTCAACGGCGGATGGACGATCGCCAAACGCTTGCTCGAACATGAACGAAAGACGCTTTCGGGCGGTATGGGCGGCGCGGGAATGGCGGTGCCCGTCGTAAAAAAGGACAAGAAGGCCGGCGAGAAAAAGAAGAAGGCACCTCTGGTCGCTTCCGCGAGCTTGCTTGCGGAAAGCGCTCGCCCCTACATCCCGGGCGACGACAAGAGGCTTGGCGACGCAGACCTGCGCAGCAAGATCGCGCAGTACGAACTCGACGCGCTCTGCTTTAGCTTCAGCATGCGACGCAGCGGCGAAGAAGGCAAAGCGGGCCGTGGCCCCGGCCCGGCGACTTCGATGTTCAAGCTCTACTCGAGTGAAATGAACAAACGCAAGATGGAACTGCAGATGAGTATTCGCGGCGCCAACGGGCTCGGCTGGGAAGGCGAAGGTTTTGAGCCCGGCGAAATTTCAGAGACCCGCGGTTGGTTGCGCTCGAAAGGCAACTCGATCGAAGGCGGCACCTCCGAGGTGCAGCTCAACGTGATCGCCAAGCGCGTGCTCGGACTCCCGGACTAGCGCGCGTCAATTCGACGCACCTTCATTCATGGGTTTGTCTCTGCGTTACCGCAGATCAAAGCCTCCGCAGATCTAGACGACCCCAAGGAAACAAAGATGGCTCTCGTACTCTCTGACGAACAAGAACTGCTCAAAGAATCCGCAGTCGATTTTCTGAACGACAAGTCCCCTGTCACGCACCTGCGCGAGCTTCGCGACAACGACGACGCGGACGGTTTCTCCCGCGCGCTTTGGAAGGACATGGCCGAGCTCGGTTGGACGGGCATCATCTTCCCCGAAGAACACGGTGGGGCGGACATGGGCTACGCCGAACTCGGAATCTTGTTCGAAGAATCCGGCCGACGACTTTCGCCGTACCCGTTGCTCTCAACCATCGTGCTCGGCGGCGGTGCGCTCATGGCCGGTGGCACCGACGAACAGCGCAGCAAGGTCCTTCCCGGTGTCTGCAGTGGAGACACATTGCTCGCGATGGCGGTTCAGGAAACAGCACGCTTCAGCCCGTACGCGATCGAGACGAGCGCCGCAGCAGACGGCTCGGGCTACAAGATCAACGGCAAAAAGATTTTCGTCCTCGACGGTCATGTCGCCAACCAGCTCATTGTTGTTGCGCGCACCTCAGGTGGCGCGAATGATCGCGACGGCATCACGCTCTTCTTGGTTCCGGCAGACCAGCAGGGCATTTCGATTGTTCGAACCAAGATGGTCGACAGCCGCAACGCGGCACAGATCACCTTTGACAACGTGTCCGTGAGCGCCGACCAAGTCGTCGGCACCGTTGACGCGGGCGCTGACGTTCTCGACAATGTTTTCGATCGTGCCGCGGCGGTACTCGCCAGCGAACTCGTTGGCATTAGCAACGAAGTGTTCGAACGAACGGTCGCCTACTTGAAGACCCGGGAGCAGTTCGGGGTGCTTATTGGCACCTTTCAGGGGCTCAAGCATCGTGCGGCAGACATGTTCTGCGAAATCGAGTTGTCCAAGTCCATCGCGCTTGGTGCGTTGCGCGCCATTGACGACGCCGACCCCGACGCCACCCGCGTCGTGAGTGCAGCAAAAGCGCGCACGTCCGACACGTCCGGGCTCGTGACTCGCGAAGGTGTGCAGATGCACGGAGGCATCGGGATGACGGACGAAGAAGAACTCGGCTTGTTCCTGAAGCGCTCGAAGGCAGCTGAGCTGTCGTTTGGCGACGCGTCGTACCACCGAGATCGCTTTGCGACCTTGACGGGCTTCTAGCGTTCGACTCTGCGCAAGAGGTCCGCGTAGTCATGGGCCGGCCCGCGATACCGATGTTCGAGCGCGAATCGACTTTCGAGGTATCGGAATAGTCGAGGGTACGCGGATTCGAATTTTTCGAGCCCCGGGTATTCAGCGCCGTACACGTTGAGTGCGAGCGCAACGTTGTCGCGTTCGAGCTGGGCAATGATCTCGTCTTCTGCTTCAGGTCCGGGAAACCCGGGCCCAAGTGCGACGAAACGCGACGGGTGATCGCGCCCGCTCAAGTAGTAGAACATTGGGAAGTAGGGCACGACGAAGATCTCTTCGTCGGAACCGATGGACGATTCGGTGTGGTCGAGTAGGTCGTTCCAGATCTGCGCGGTTGTCGCGTCGATCCACACGGTGCCGCGAGCGGTGTGGACCGGTGCGCGATCGATCGCAAGATAGGCGTAGAGCGCGGTCGCCGACGCTGCGAGATACACGACGACCGTAACCCGAGCCCCCCAACGCACCCCCGAACGGATCGCTCCCGGTGCAGCCTCACTTACGAGTTGTGTGCACGCGAAGGTCGAAAGCGCGATCAGGGGGTATAGGGTTGGGGTGATGTAGTGCAGCGATGCAAATGAGATGTTGGTCAGCGCGAGGACTGCCCCAGTCAACCAGACCAGCAGCGCAGCCTCCCAACTTCTCGACCACGTGCCCAAGTGCAGTCGTTGCACGAGTAGTCCCGCCGTCGCGAGGTACATGGCGACCGGTGCGTAGTAGAGCACGCGAACGAAAAAATCGATCCAGCCCGTGTATAGAACCAGGTTGTGATAGAAGCGATCTCGACCGATCCCCTCGAACGCATTGATCAACATCCCTGGCAAAACCAAGCCCGAACTCAACCGCACCGAGTCGAGTTGACCCAAGAGCGGGAACAGGTTGGGAAACAAGCCAGTGGGCGAGTCGCTGTAGATTTGAGTGATCTTGATTGCGCCGTCGATCATCTCGTCGAGAATCCCGATTGACGCGAGATAGACGACCATGGGGACACTCGCCACCGCAATCCCGGCCAGAGTTGCAGCTCCCTCTGACCACAGCTCCTTGATCCCTCGCGGTCGCGACACCGGGAGATTTAACGCAGTCCGTCCCCAGCCGGCGAGCCAGTAAAGAAGCGTGCCCGCGCCGATCGCAACGGGGAGATTCGGTTTCGTCCAAAGACCCGCCGCCAGCACTGCGCCGAACACAAAGGCACGTCTGCGTGTTGGGTTTTCTTCGATTGCCCACGCGGCTCGAATGGCCACGAGGCAAATCAAAATAGTGAGCTGGTTGTAACTGAAGTATTGCGCGTGAGGCCAAGTCCATATTTGAAACGGGATTGCGAGAGCTCCCGCGAGTGCTGCGCCGCGCCCAGGCAAGAAACAGAGCGCCAGTGCAAAGACCATCACGACACAAAGCGCATTCACCGTGCAGATCAGTGCGCGCGAAACGAGGAAGTGGCTCCCGAAGACCTTGAAGGCCAAGGCTTGTACGAGGTAGACGGTGGGGGTCAGCGGGATATTGGTGTCGACAAACAACAAGCGACCCTGTGCGACGTCGTCAGAGGCGACGAGGACGATGCCTTCGTCGGCGACGAACGCGTCGAGGGCGATGAAGGTAGACTGAAACGCGATGCTCGCAATGAAGAGCATGATGGCGATGCGGAGATTTGGGCGCACTCACCTACTATAGAGCAGCGCTAGGAGCGCGGAACCCGCGGGCCGTCATAGGTCGGCGATCAACGGCGATCAACGGCTGAACCGCTGAGACGGAGAAATCAGGGATCAATGCTTCGCAGCCATGTCATCGCCGCCGGTTGGGTCACCATGATCACGGCTTCGATCGCTTCTGCTTCGACCGACGAGGGGGCGGTGGAGGCGGAACGACTTCGCGCCGCGACGACCGCGCTCGAGGCTCCGCTCTCATTCGATGAACGCTTCCCGTCACTTCGCTTTTTGGCTTACCTCATCGCAGACGACGCTCGGCCCCATGCGCGGGCGATCGAAAGACTTGCGCTCAGTAAGGATCCGGATGCTGCACTGCCTTTGATCGCCGCATTGGCGGACCGCGAGTTTGCGTTTCGTTATGAAGCGGGTGTCGCGCTGCAGGAAGTTCCGAACCTCGTCGCGCTCCCTGCGTTGTTGGCGTTGATCGCCGAAGACGATCCACGCCTGACCCACATGGCGGCGCGAGTGCTTGGCATCGTGGCTGGTGTCCTTGGCGAAGCGAATCGTTCAGCGCCCGACCCGATCATCACAAGCGCGATCGGTCACGCCCAAGCGGCGTTGATCGAGTTGGCATCGAATCACGAAAGCGAAGTGATTCGCGTCTCGGCGCTTACGGGCTTGATCTCGATCGGAGCCGAAGACGCCCTCAGCGCAGTTTATGAGATCGGCGCAAAGGACCCGCATGAAATGGTGCGATGTCGCGTTTTGTCGGCGAGTGGCGACTTTATATCGCAGCCCCGCGGTGCACGAGTTAGCCCCGCGCACGTTCGCACGCTCTTGCGAAAGAGTCTGAACCCAAAGTCGGTCGACGAACCGCTTGGTGTCTATCGTCGTGCAGCCTATGAATCCCTCTACTTTTCGAAAGTCGAACCGGAAGGGGAACGGCGCAGTGATTGCGTCGATGCAAACGAAACCGCCATGTGGTGGCTCGGAAGCCTGAACGACCCCGAAGCCATCCCCCACTTAATTCGTGCTGCGCAGTCGAGCGACCCCGCGTTACAGGCGGTCGCGGGGTGGGGACTTCCGCGTTTCAATCAGCCGGTCGCGCTCGAACAGGTTGAGGCGTTGCTCAAAAGCCCTTTGGCGGGTGTTCGATCTGCGGCGATCGAAGGCTTGGGGCGCTCGAAGCACCCGGGCTCCGATGCTCGCCTGATCCGGGTATTGAAAGAAGGTTCGCGGCTCGACCGCCGTGAAGCGGCGAGGGCGCTCGCCGGCTCTTTCGGTGCGTCGCTCGCTCTGATCGATGCGTTTTCCGACCGAGCGGTTGAAGTACGAGACGAAGCCGAACGCGCACTGCTGCGTAGCGACGTGGTGGTCGGCAAACTCGAAGACTCGCTCGCAAGCGCGACCGCGGAGGTCGCCGCAGGCAAGGGCACGGCAGCACTGAACCGGCGCGTTCAACGAATTCGTGTAGGCCTCGAAAGATGGCGCGGCGAACAACGCGAGGCCGAACAGGCTCTCGCACATGGGCTTGGCGCGGCTGACCCACGCATCCGCACACGTTCTGCTCGTATCCTGTCTCGATTCACGAGCGAGAACAGCTTGCGGCTTACGATCGACATTCTTGATGCACGAAAATCGCCGAGCAGTGAATCAGCGGCGCTTGCCCTGGGACTTCGAGGTGACGCCTCCACGCGTGAGTCGCTTGGGCGGGCCGCAGGTAGCGACAGAGAAGCCCTTTCGGTGGCGGCGATACGCGCGCTTCAGGATCTCAACTTGAAGGCTTCCCTTCCGCTGCTTCGTTCGTTACAGGCCGCAACCGACAACTCACCTCGAAAAGCTGACGCCGTCCGTTATACGATCGCGATTCTCGAGCAGCGCGAAACGGGCGACTAGTACCAACCCGGCGCGGTTCGCGGCCAGGGGTTGATGAGTTCGGCGATGCGCGCGAGACGCAGCGGGACCTCGTCGCAATGTCGTCGCGCGGTGACTTGCAGGCCGACAGGAAGACCTGCCCGGGTCAAGCCTGCCGGGATCGAGATGGCAGGGTTCCAGCACAGATTGGCGAGCATGGTGAATGGCACCGTGAGTGCCGGGTCGACAGGCTCGCCGTCAATTTTCACATCACGCGGCGATCGCGCGTCAAATGCTGGCACCGCGGTTGTCGGTGTAAGGAGTACGTCGATGTCTCGGAACAACTCGGCAACTTCGAGTTCCAGTCGATGACGCCGTCGCATGAAGCGCGCGTAAACGGGCACGGGCAAAGACTCGGTCGCTTCGAAGTTCCGGCGCACATGTCCCACCAGCTCACTTGCGCGATCGGGCCAGTCGTCGTTTTCAAGGTGCAGCCAAATGTCGATTGCGCCGGTTCCGAGCCAGGCCTTCACCGGCTCGGTGAGTTCAATAGGACGATCAACATGTTCGAGCTTTGCAGCTCCGATCAAGCCAACCGCAGCGGCTTCGGCGATCTCCAACACTTCAGCGTCGACCCGTGCGTAACCCAAGTCGGGAGACCAAGCGGCGCGTAAGCCGCTCGTGTCGAGTTCTTCGATGGCGCGTTCGTAAACGATGCCGGACGCCGGCAGCGAAGTACGATCGCGATCGTCGGGGCCAGACGTGATGTCGAGATGGCGCGCTGAGTCTGCGACCGTTCGTGTGAGTGCGCCCCACACGGCTGTCTGCGATGTCGAAGCTTCTTCGCGAGGAATTCGGCCGTAGCTGGGCTTCATGCCGAGTAGACCAGAGAACGCGGCCGGGATCCGTGTAGACCCGCCGCCGTCGCCCGCGGTTGCAAACGGGACCGCACCCGCCGCGACCGTTGCGCCCGACCCTCCGCTCGAACCGCCGGGCGTGAGATCGGTGTTCCAAGGGTTGCGTGTCGTGCCCCAGGCCTTGGTGTGGGTGAAGTGCACGGTTCCAAATTCGCTGCACGAAGTCATCCCAACGGCGATGGCGCCCGCTCCGCGCAAGCGGGACACGTGGACGCTGTCGTGTTCTGCGGGCGCGTGGCCTTTGTGAATCAAAGAGCCGTAAGAGACAGGCATGCCTGCGCAGCTGTCCATGTCTTTGACACCAAAGGGGACGCCAGCCAACGCGCCGACTTCTTCGCCCCGTGCGATGGCGTCATCGACTTTGGCGGCCTCGCCGCGAGCCAGTTCGGGGTCGACGTGGACGAATGCGTTTAGTTTTTCATCTGACGATTCGATTCGATCAAGCGCGCGGTCGACCATCTCCCTCGCGCTGACATCTTTGCGTTTGACTGCCGCGGCGATGCCGACGGCGGTTTCGAGTTCGGCGTCCTGCGCGCTGGAATCGTCGCTCAATTTGTTGTCCCCTCCGCGCCTCGCGCCGAAAGCTTGCACATGGGTTCGCCGTTGATCACTCGCTCGTGCAGTTCTGGCCAGTCGGCCCATTCGGTGCCGAGTAGCCGGTCCATGAAGCTGCTGCCGAAACTATAGTGATTGTTGAAGCGAGCATGGTGAAGTGCGTGATAGACGGTCGGATGACTGATCCATGAATTCATGCGTTTGTGCGCTGCGGCGGGGAAAAAGTCCATATTGGCGTGTCCGATGATGTTGCCCGGGACCTGGTAGAGCGCGTGGTAGAGCAAAAAACCCGTCAGGCTCAGGGGCGTCATGAGGGTGAGGAGGAATGGCACGGCGGTTAGGCCCACGAGCCAACCCGTCGACTCCACCGTACTCATGGAATAACCGGTGAGCGGCGTCGTGACGCGAGAGTCGTGGTGGTAGCGGTGAAAGCGGTAGAAGGGAGGCAGATGCATCGCGCGGTGCAGTCCCCAGTAGTAGACCTCAAAGCCGAACCAACAAAACCCAAATGTGATCGCGATGGAGCTCGCACTCTCTTCGGCAAAGGGGACTGCTTGCAGTAAGGCGGCGAACGCGAACGCGCCCATCAAAAGGAAGCGCACATTGCCGATGAGTTCCCAACGCAGTTGCCCATCTGCCAGGGGAATGGCCCAGACCCGCCGGGTTTCGCCGAATTTACGTTCGAGCACAAAGCCAGCGGCAGCGAGGATAACCATCAAGCCACCGAGCACTGCTCCGCAGGCGAGTACGAGCTGAAGGAACGAGAGCTGTTCGACCGTTTCCGTCATGATGGGGGCCCCTCTTGCTGCGAGGTTCAAGTAAAGGTTTAAGGGTAGAAGTCCGACCCTGCGTTTCTGCGCAGCCAATCGTTGCGGCGTTGACAGGAAAACGACGCCTCGCGAACCTACGCACTCTATGTTGTGTCGTGAAGCGATGGCACGCGTATTTCCCGCGCTCGTGCGCCAAGTCTCAATGAAGATCCCCATGGCCAAAGCAAAACAAAAACTTCTTACGATTCGTGCAGGTGAATCCGCGCGCCTCATGTTGCGCGAGCAAGGCTTCGTGCCCGACATGTTCTCGACCATGGTCGGTGCATCGGGTGGGCCCAAGTGGCTCGTGTTGAGTCAGCTCGACCGCGTGTTGGTCGAGGATTTCTTACGTCCTCGAACGGCACCTCTGGATCTGGTCGGCTCGTCGATCGGCTCCTTTCGTCACATCGGTCTCGCGCAGTCGGACCCCGTCGCGGCGATCGAACGCTTTGAAGAGGCGTATATCGGACAGGTCTATGAAGCTCGCCCAACGGGCGCAGACGTGAGCCGAGAGAGCGAGCGTATCCTCGACATACTGCTGGGCGAGAAGGGCGCAAACGAAGTCGTGACACACGCCCAGTTTCGAAACCACATTATCGCCGCACGATTGCGGGGGCTGTTGGCTCGGGGCGAGGCAGGGCTCGGTTTGGCGCTCGGCATTGCCGCGATCGGAAACCTTGCAACGCGGCGCGCGCTCGGCTGGATGTTTGACCGCGCGCACTTCGCATCTTCGGAACTCAAGGCGTCACCTGGCCCCGGCATTCGCTTCGGCGACTACACCACACATTCGATCGCGCTGACAGAAGAGAACCTAGTGGGCGCGGTTCTGGCGAGTGGCACGATTCCATTCGTTATGAAGGGCGTGCAATCGATATCGGGAGCGCCCAAAGGCCTCTACTTCGACGGAGGCCTACTCGACTATCACTTTGATTTTGAGTTTGAAACGCGTCCCGGGCTCATCCTGTACCCGCACTTCTTTTCTGATGTCACACCCGGTTGGCTCGATAAGAATCTCGCATGGCGTCGAGTCGGGGCGAAACAGCTGGATCGCGTCTTGTTGATTTCACCTTCGAAGGCGTTCATCGAAACACTGCCCGGAGCGCGCGTTCCCGACCGCAACGACTTCGAAAGCCAGAGCACTGAAGAACGGCAGCGAAATTGGAATGGTGTCGTCGATGCCTGTCGCGCACTTGCGGACGAATTACACGGGTTGATCGCGACGGGATCTCTGGCTGACGCGATCGAACCCTTTTAGGGAAGCGACTGGCTACCGCGTGCGACGATCGCGCGCATGTTGCGGCGCACTTTTTACTGCGCACTTGTTACTGAAAGTGCCAAGCCCGCTCAGGCGCAGTTCCTTCGGCGTATTCGATTACCTGGACGTCGAACCAGATCGGTAGCAGGTACTTCACGTAGAACGCCCGAGTCGTGACGTTCTGGATCACAAGGTCTTCGTAGTCTTTGATTTCTACGCGCGAGTCTTGCTCTTGCCATTTCCCGATCTTCTCGCGCAGTCCGTCGACGTCCTCCCGAGATTCCAGCAAGAAACCAAGATGGTCAAAGCCCGGTGACTGCAAGTGCTTCTTCTGCTCCGTAATCAGGATGAACTGGCTGGTTTCGGGGTCACTTCGGAGGAGCAGTCCTGTTTGCCCCAAGATCGGCACGTCGATGGCTTCCATGTCGAAGACGTCGCCATAGAACGTGCGGATCGGTTCGCGGAGTTTGTCGAGCTCGCCGATTGGCACCGTGAGTTCCATATGATTAAAGCGAAGCTTGGGCATGGGACCTCCGAAGTGATTCGAATCAAGAAGCTGGCATAGAACCAACCGGTGGGCGACGAAACGCGAGCGGCCGCTACTTCTCGCGCGCGAGGCTCATCATGAAAGACTGGAGATCTCGGTCGCCAGGGTGGAGTGCAAGTGCCTCGCTCAAGACGCTGCGTGCGCGGTTGCTTTCGCCTTGCTGGTGGAGTGCCGCGGCGAACACATATGCGTAGCGGGGGAGTTCGGGGCGCCCCTTACTGGCCCGCTCGAGTTCGGTGGTCGCTTCATGGACCCGGCTCAACCGAATCAAGGTGAGCCCCAACGCATGACGCACATCGGGCTGGTCGCCGCTCTTTGCGAGTGCCTGTCTCAATACCCGTTCGGCTTCTTCGTCCGCTCCCCGCACGCGATGCAGGTCAGCCAGATTGATGAACGCAGGAATGAAGCTCGAATTGCGTTCGAGGGCCCGGCGATATTCACTTTCGGCAAGATCTAGATCGTTTTCTGCCAACGCGAGTTCGGCGAGACGCATATAGGGTTCGGGTCGGGAACCGTCGCGCAATTGCGCGGCGCGATACTCCGCGAGTTGGTTGTCAAAGTTTTTGGCGATCGCACCTTTGAGTTGTTCGCGAGGTACCGACGCCAAGGCGCGCACCGCTTCCTGGCGCACCGAGCGCACCGGGTCGTTGAGCAGGTTAGCCGCCCACTCGAGACGCAACTCTTGGGGGAAGTTTCCAATCGCTTCGAGGGCGGAAGTTCGAACGAGGGCGCTCTCGTCATCGATCGCAAGCGGAAACGCGGGAAGACTATTTTGGCTCGCGAATCGAGGCAGAAGACCGATCGCGGTTGCCCGCACGATCGGGGGCGTGCTTGGCGTTGCGAGGAGGCCCACGAGCAGTCGTTCCGCATCGGCTGCGGTCCATTGGCCCGCATGGATGGCTTCGCCCCAGTGCCGCGTCGTGTGTCGACCGTTGGGGAACCAGGTCTTGAGCTTATGTGCAGCCCAGCTTGAGGTCATGCTGCTGTGACAACCGTTGCATGCGTTCGGCGTGCCCAGCGCTTCGGACAGATCGGGGCGCGGGATCCGTAGGCCGTGATCGCGTCGTTCGTCGACACCCATGTACGTGGTGTTCGGCATATGGCATTCGACGCACTGGGCGCCGGTTGAACCCGCTTTGTGTTGATGATGTTTTGGCGAATCGTATGTCGCCTTGGTGTGGCATCGCGAGCAAAGATCGTTTCCGCTTGCCCGTAGCGTTGCAGTGTGTGGGTCGTGGCAATCGCTGCATGTCACGCCAGCGCCGTACATGGCGCTCTGAACGAACGAGCCGTAGACGTAGCTTTCTTCTTCTGGCCGCGGTTGACCGTCTGGGTGATAGATCGCCCCGTCGAGGGTCGAAACGCGATGCGTGTCCTGAATCGGCCTGCCGACTTCCGGCGCTTCGACAAGCGCGGAGCGTCTGGAATGGCAACGCGCGCACAACTCGACTTCGGTGTGTTCGGTGCGCGGTGGATTGCGCATGGGCATCGATGTCCTTGGATCGATCAACCAACTTGCGAGTCCAACGGATGGGAAATCGATATTCAGGCCCGAGGCTTCGTTCGGCTGTTTGCCGCTTGCTGCTTGTGACGCTTGTTTTTGGTGAGCCGAGCCTGGGCCGTGGCACGCTTCACATGCGACATCGATTTCGGACCACTCGGTTTTAAAAGAATCCGAGCTTGCGTCGTAACCCTTGCGGAGATTCGTAGAGTGACATTCCGCGCACATGTGATTCCAGTTCTGACTTTGCTGCGTCCAGTGCAGCACATCGTCGAAGTGGATTGTTTCGCCGGGGTAGTTGGAATACCAACGCTGTCCGCCCGCTTCCTTTGGGCGCGCGTCCCAAGACGAGCCGAGGACCTGGTACCGACCGCCGGGGAAGGCGATCAAATATTGCTGCAGCGGATCAATGCCGAACACGTATGTGATTTCGAAGTCCGCATCCTTTCCGTCCGGGCCTTCGGTTCGAGCGATGAATTTTGGCCCACGCCGAAAGAAGTGCGTCTTGATCCCGTTCTCTTGGTGATGCTTGTCGTCAAAGTTTCCGAGCACGGTGGCTTCGTTTGCCAGCTGCATGGCAAGGTCATGGTGGGAGCCCTGCCACTGTTCGAACTGCTTCGGGTGACATGCGCGGCATGCCGTACTTCCGATGTGCGTCGGCGCAGCCATTGTGGTCGTTTCGCCAGCATGACCGCGTGGTGCGGGCGCGACTACCCAGGTGAGCGCGAAAAGAGTTGCCGCAATGATGACGTGGCGATCGCGCATGGCCCGGAGTCTATCGCATAAGTTTCGCCGCCCTGAAGAGCAATCGCGATTCACGATCCCGCGTGTCTAATGCGATGCCGGGATCTGAAGTTTATGCAGCACCTGATCGTCGAGGGTCATGAACTGCTTCCCCGTAAAGTAGGGCTCCCAAAGTCGGATCGCGATCTCGTTGATGCCGAGTTCGTCCTCGCATCGGGGATGGCTCCTCGATGAGCGCGCCTTGATGTGAATCAACGGCGCCGGAAACACGAATGGAAAGACGAATCGTGAATGATCGGCACTCTGTTCCATCCAGCGATTTTGATTCGCGATATAGCGACCCATGAAATCGTTGATGTTGTGCTTTTCGCGTTCGTTCGTAGCACCGGCGTTTTGTTTTCTCCGCTTTCGGAGTGCGGCGCTGAGTACCGCAGCGTCCAACTCTTCGGTTCGCGACATCAGCGCCTGGCTCAACGTTGAACCAAAGCCAAAGGTGTCACGTGCCGCGCCGGCTGGCCGGATGTAGTCGACCAGCATGTAGGGCGAAAAGTCTTCTGCATCGATGGAACAGGTCGAGCCGTCTGTGCTCTGGGCCTCAATTTCGAGGACTGCATACCGCTTCGTGTTCCACCACGTGAAGTCATTCAGCTTAAAAGTGTTCATGAAGGCCATGATCACAACCACCGAGATCACCGCGTGCGACTTGGAATAAATGGCGTCGAGGCTCCTGTTGTCGCGCGCCCACCAGAGCCATAGGCCGAGGGCGATTTCGACGACCAACCACTTCCAGAAAAAAATCCCACTCAATGCCACGATGCCGAGATGCATCCCGAGTATGCAGGTCAGGAGGCCGACGGTCCCAACGCGGTGAACAAGAATGAAGATCATTCCGCATTCGATGATGACGGTGGCTGCGGAAACGAAGGGGCCAATCGTTGCGACGGCAGACGACCAATCGACGACGGACTGCATTGTGCCGACCCATTGCCAGCCTTTCAGGTACGTCCCGACAAACAGGTTTTCGAGATGACTCCCCGTGATCCAGTCGATCGGTGATTCGCCGATTGTGAGCTTCGCGATACCTGCATTGCCGTAATAGCTCCCCACCAGGCACAGCGCCGCGAAGACGAGTATCGGTGTGGGGACGACCCACGGATTTCGAGACGCCGCGGTTTCCTGCTCGCGGGACAACACCTTGGTGACCGCACTTGACTGCACGGCCAAGTTGATGACGACCGCTGCGGTGATTATGCCAATCAAACGCAGGGGAAGTTCGTCGCCAATCGGTGTGAAGGCTGCGACGGGATGCCTTAATTGTGCCCGACATACCGCGAGCTCAAAGAGAAACAACGGAAGCAGCGCGGGCGATCGCAGGATGGCGATCGTGGTTCCAATCAGGAGCCATCGATCAAGGGCATGCGTCTGTCCGAAGTAGTGATTGATCGGATAGCCCGCGTAACTCCAACACAGCGAAACTGCGATGCCGAAGACAACCCACCGAAATCCGCCGATCGAATCGATGACGTCCCAGTCGAGGCGATTGCTTCTTCGCCAGAACAGGGGCACGGTGAAGAGCAGGACGAGAAGAACGAGCCACTGCACTGAACCGAGTAGCGCGAGGGTGAAGCTGGGTTCAAAGTAGATCGTGCGAGGTATCCAACGTTCAAACGCAAACACCGCGTGTTCGATGCCAACACCCGCGACAAGCAATGTGGCGATCTGCAGCGGTGGGCCGAAGCGAGTGAGCCTATCCATCGCAGCTTGAAGTTCCGGGCGTTGGCAGTGAGCGACAGCTTTTCATCAGTGGCTTCGCGGTCGAATCGGGACGACGATTTTGACAGTTCCAGTTTGCTCAAATAAAAGCTCAAGGTTGAACGTGGACCCTGCTTCCAGCTTGCCCGAAAGGCCCGTCAACATGATGTGCTTGCCGCCGGCTGTGAGGGTGAGCTCGCTACCCGGCGCGATTTCAAAACCGGCGGGGTGGTGGATCATCTTCATTCGTCCATCGCTTTCGATGGTTTCGTGAAGTTCGGCCGAAGTGGCGATGTCGGCGGTCACGCTTACGAGTCGGTCCGCGCTGCCGCCTTGGTTGATTGCTTTTAGATAGACGACCCCGACGGGTGCCCCGGCACTGGGGTGCGAATACACATCGACGACTTCGACTCTCGAGGGTTTAGCCACTGGCGGTTCGACGCTGCAAGCGAGCGCGAAACAAATCCCGCTGATCAGCGATATTAAGATCCTGTACGTCGTTGATTTATGATGGAGGGCTCGACTCAATTCGTTTCTCGTGTGTCGCGCAGAAGTGTTTGACGGTCGTGGTGGAAGACTCGCGATTATAACGCGCGGACAATCGATGCCGTCGCCCCGTTTTGCGTCGTGATCTTTGAATTTTTCAGAATGACTACCCGAGTCGGCGCCGATCGGTACCATGCAACCGTGCCCGCGCCCCCCGCTTCCGAAGAATCGACGCCGAACGAGACCTCCGAGCAATTGTCGCCCGGGTACACCCGCTATGCACTCGGTCTGTTGGTCGTGGTTTACATTTTTAACTTTATTGACCGATCGATCCTTTCGATTTTGCTGCAGTCGATCAAGGAAGAGTTCCAGGTTTCGGACACCTTTCTGGGTTTCCTCTCGGGGGTTGCCTTCGCGGCGCTCTACACGATCGCCGGAATCCCGATCGCGAGATGGGCTGACCGCGGTAGCCGGACTTCGATCATTGCGCTCGCCACGCTGATCTGGAGCGCGATGACTGCGGTGACGGGGTTGGCGCAGACTTTTACACACTTGGTGATCGCGCGCGTCGGAGTGGGGATCGGCGAAGCAGGATGCAGTCCTCCCGCGCATTCATTGATCTCTGACTACTTCCCGCCGAACCGGCGCGCGACTGCACTTGCAGTCTACGCGCTCGGCATTCCCATTGGCGGCGGCATTGGTTTTCTCGCGGGCGGGTGGCTCAACGAATACTTCGATTGGCGCACGGCGTTTATTGTGGTCGGCTTGCCCGGGGTGGTGTTGGCCCTGATTGTGAAACTGACCCTCAAGGAACCTCGACGCGGAGGTTTTGAAGTCGCAACGGAAGCGTCGTCGCAAAGCAAGAGCATCGAAGAAGTGCTCGCCTTCATGAATAGCTTGAAGTCCTTTCGCCATTTGGCGCTTGCGGGCGCTTTACACGCATTCTACGGCTACGGCGCGAGCGCGTTCATTGCGACGTTCTTCTTTCGCTCGCACGCGATGGAATCCGGTGAGCTTGGAACATGGCTCGCAGCAATCTCGTGTAGCGCCGGCGTCACCGGGACGTTCCTTGGTGGCTACTTGAGCGACCGCATGGGCGCGACTGACGCGCGCTGGTACATGTGGATCCCTGCAATTGCGACGGTCATCTATATTCCGTTCGCGTTTCTCGTCTATCTATACCCAGATCCGTACGTTGCGCTGCTGATCTACCTACCCGGTTCGATCTTGGGTGGGATGTATCTCGGCCCAACTTTCGCGATGACGCAGTCTTTGGTCGCGCCGAATATGCGCGGTATGGCTTCTGCGATCCTATTGTTCGTCATGAACATCATTGGGCTCGGGCTGGGCCCACAGGCGGTTGGAATTTTGAGCGACTTGCTTGAGCCTTCGCTTGGAGGCGAGTCGATGCGATACGCGCTTCTGTCCATAATCGTCGTCTTTGCCAGCTGGTCCGTGCTTCACTACTGGCTGGCGTCGAGAACTTTGCGCGAAGACCTTTTGATGAAGAACCGGGCCTAAGGCGGCGACTTGTGTCGTTTTTGGCGCGATCGAGTGTTGTGCGCAACCCGGTTCGCAATTTTCGCAGAATTGTACCGGTGTTTGTTTCGGCGAACTGGCTCGCTGGCGCTTTCCGATGTCTACTCGGCGGTTCGAGGGACAGTGCTGGCATCGTCCCACGGGATGCTAGGATGTTGGGCGGAGCATCGACATGGCCGATTGCGAGGATAGATCCCAGGGGCTAGCGCAGACGTCGGACCAAGCGTCTCGGGAAGCCGCGTCTCGTTTCGATGCTCCCGATCTCTTTGTGCTGGCTATCCATAGCGACGGCCGGATCATTCATCTGAGTGATGCTTGGGAGTCTGTATTCGGGAGTCCGGCCGCATCGCTGGTAGGAAGTTCGATACAAGACGTGCTTGAATCGGCGGGCGTCGATGTCGTAGACGCTACTGAGCCAGAAGGTGTCGCGAAGGCGGACGCGCGGGGGTTGCTCGATGTCGCTCGGACCGATCTGGTACTTCGCTGCCACGACGAGGCGTCCAACGGCCGAGTTCTCCAAGGGCAGGTGTTTTCCGGGCTTGAGGATCCTACCGCCCGGTTGCTGATCTTGCGCGACGAAACCGCGAAGTGGGAAGCGCTTGCGCAACTCGATCGCAATGAGCGTCGCTTTCGCGTTGTCGCGGACGCCGGTCGGAACGTGCTCAGCGAAACAGATATCGAAGGTCGGTTTGTTTATGTGAGTGACGCATGCGAGTCGGTGCTTGGTTACACCGCGAACGAACTCGTAGGCACCCGAGCACTTGATCTGCATCCCCCCGAATACGCCGACGCATTTCTCGAACAGGTTCGAGTCGGCGCGAAGACGGGTGAACCCTTTAAGGTGGCACCACATCGGCTTCGCCGGAGCGACGGAAGCCTGATTTGGGCCGAAGCCATGGGAATCACCTATCGCGACGCCGCAGGCAAAGCCGAAATCGTAGGCGTCGCTCGAGAAGTGACGGATCAGGTCGAAGCTGATTCGGTAAAGCGAAGTATGGACGCGCGAGTTTTGCGTGGTCAGAAACTGGAAAGTCTCGGCGTTCTCGCCGGAGGCATCGCGCACGACTTCAATAACTTGCTCACGCCGATCATCGGCAACGTGGGCCTGGCGCTGCTCGACCTCCCCGATGGCTCGCCCGTTCGCAAACGCATCGAGATGATCAAAACAGCCGCCAACCGCGCGACTTCGCTCACCCGGCAAATCCTCGCCTACGCGGGGCAGGGCATTCCAACGGTTGAGGCGGTGAGTATTTCTTCGACGATCGAAGAAATGCAGTTGTTACTCGAATCGAGCGCGTCGAAATCAACCAAGATTTCATATGACTTGTCGAATCAAGTTCCACTCATCGAAGTCGACCGCACCCATGTAGGTCAACTTGTCGTGAACCTGGTCGCAAATGCTTCTGAGAGTTTCGGTGGAGAAGAAGGAGAAGTTGAAGTCAAAACCGGCCTTGTCCATGCCGATCAAGGCTACCTCGACGCATGCTTCATCGGCGAAAATCTCAAAAAAGGCGAATACGTCTACCTCGAGGTCAGCGATAACGGTTCAGGCATGGCGCCCGGTTTGCTGGCGCGAATCTTCGAGCCTTTTTTCACAACGCGGTTTATCGGTCGTGGTTTGGGTCTCACCGCGGTCGATGGGATCGTGCGCGGTTACTACGGCGGCTTGGAGCTCATGAGTGTCGAAGGCCAGGGCACTCGAATTCGTGTGCTGTTCCCGACGATGCCGTCGGCCGCGTCAGCGTCATTGGGCACCACCAGCACCCACGTGGCAAGCTTCAACAAAGATGCGTCGGAACGCCGCGGAACTATCCTTGTTGTCGATGACGATGAGAACACATGCGAGTTTATGACCACCGTCCTCGACCGCGCAGACTTTCGTGTGATCCAGGCAAGTGGCGGCGCGGCTGCGGTGAAGTTTTATGAACGCCACATGGATGACATCGATGGCGTGGTCCTCGACTACACGATGCCTCTGATCAGTGGCGCTGAAGTCTTCGATTCGATCCGCAGCATGCGTCCGGACGTGCGCATCATTCTTGTTTCTGGATACGCGCAGGCGCGCGCCGCCGAAGACCTGATGGGCCGGGGGCTATATGGCTTTCTGCAAAAGCCCTTTAGCCCCGAAGACCTCGTGCGAGAAGTCGAGCGCTTGTTCGCAGAAGTAACGGCAGAATAGCCTCGACGCGGTTAGGTGCCTAGCCCGCCAGCGCCTCAACGGTCACGGGGATGCCGTTCAACGTGGCATTGCCCGACAGCGGGTCGAGGCGGCCGTCTTCGGTCAAGCGATTCGAATTGACGCCTGGCTTCGCTGCAGCGACTGCGAGCGCGCTACCCGGTTGATCGTGCCCGTAGCCGTGGGGAAGACTCACGACCCCCGCTCGAATTTCGGTTGTGATTTCGAGTGGGACCTCGACGCTTCCCGCGCGCGACGTGACTTTGGCTCTCGAACCGTTCTCGAGTCCGAGGCGCGTCGCATCGTCGGGGTGAATTTGCAGTGTGCAGCGGTCGCGTCCCTTCATCAGCGAGCCGACATTATGCATCCAAGAATTGTTCGAGCGCACCGTGCGGCGACCGATCAGTTGCATGGATGATGGCGAAATTTCTTTCGAGAGGTCTGCCCGCAGTCGCGCAATGTCGTCGGCAATCGCGGTGGGCAAGAGTTCAATGAGACCGGACGCAGTCGAGATCACTTGCGGCACGCCGGGCTCAAGAGCACCGAGGTCGATGCCGTGTGGGTTGGCTACAAGCTTTTCGAGGGAGAGTCCATCGGCGTTCTTGCCGAACCCATCCCCATACGGCCCGGTTCTCAGCATGACGTCGAGCATCGCTTCGCTCGGCGGAAGGTCGGCGACCGCTGCGGAGATTTCGTTGGGGTCGCGGCCAGAAATTACCGAGCGCTCACTTGCGACTTCGCGCTCAATCAACCCACGAAGGAGCATGTCGTGCACCACGCTCGGCTTCACGTCATTGCCCGCGCCGTTCAGCGCGAGGGCGAGCCGGGCAAGAATGTCGGGTTCGCTGATCGATGTCGGTTCGAAGACGATGGGCGAGTAATTGGCGAAGTTCCGAACTGCGAGCGAAGTAAACGAAAGGTCGAAATGGCTCCGTTCCAGTACCGAGGGTGGCGGGAGTACGACGTCGGCGTGCCGGGTCGTTTCGTTCAAGTACGGGTCGACACTGACCATAAAGGCAAGGCTCGACAATGCCTTCTCGAGGCGGTCTGCGTTCGGGGCCGAAAGCGCTGGGTTCCCTGCGATTGTGACGAGTGCCCGAATCTGGCCTTGTCCTTCGGTTTCGATTTCTTCGGCCATCGTGGCAACGGGGAGCTCACCGCGCACTTCGGGAGCTAGGCGGACGCGACTGTTCCAGCGTCCAACCGAGAAACCGCGGCCGGGTCCTTCACGGCGCGGTCGTGCCGGTGCGGCGTAGGGAAACATCAAACCGCCGGGGCGGTCGAAATTGCCGGTGATGGCACAGATCATGTCCGCGGCCCAGGACGCCAGGGTTCCAAACTCTGTCGTGTGTGCGCCCATGCGTCCGTAAACAGACGCGGAATCGGCAGCGGCGATCTCGCGTGCCAGGGTGCGGATGGCATCCGCTTCGATGCCCGTGACCGTGGCGACCGCCGCCGGGGCGAAGGCCGAAACCGCTGCCTGCAACTCGGCGTAGCCGTTCGCGACATCGTCCAATCCATCGGAACTCGCCAGGTCTTCTTCGAACAAGACGTGTGTGATCGAAAGCAGTAGATGCGCGTCGGTTCCCGGTCGAATCGCCAGGTGGCGGTCGGCGAGCTTTGCTGTGCGTGTTGTGCGTGGGTCGACGACGACCAACGTGCCACCGCGTTGCCGGAGTTTCTTCAGTCGCCCTGGAAAGTCGGGCGCGGTGCATAGGCTGCCGTTCGACTCGACCGGGTTCGCGCCAAGCATCAGCATGTATTGCGTGCGGTCGATGTCGGGGACGGGGATCGTGTCGGGGTTTCCGTACATGAGGCCACAGGACACGTGTCGGGGCATCTGATCCACGGTTGAAGCGCTGAATATCGTTCGGCTGCGCAGCGCCTGAAGAACCGGTCGAACGAAGAATGCGCCGGCCATGTTGTGGACATTCGGATTGCCGAGATATGCCGCGAAAGATTCGTCGCCGAATTTTTCCCGTATCTCCGCGGTGCGCTTTGCGATAAAGGCGAACGCTTCATCCCACGAAACTTCGACATGTTTGCCGTCTCGTTTGATGAGCGGTGCGCGCAAGCGATCCGGATCTTCGTGCAGCGCGCCGAGTGTCGTCCCCTTCGGGCAGATGAAGCCGCCGCTCATGACGTCGTCGTCGTCGCCGCGAATCTGCTTGACCTGGTCGCCCTCGACTTTAATTTCTACGCCGCATGTCGCCTCGCAGAGCGGACACGTTCGGTAAAAGGTTCGTTCGCCCGTCGTGCTGGCGCGGGTATCCGGTGCGCTGCTCATGCGACTTCCTCTTCGGTCTTCGTTGCGGCTTCGAGTAGTTCGTCGAATGAAGCCTGAATGCAGTCGGCGTAAAAGCCGGGGTCCGGTAGCTGATCACGACAAGCGGTGACCGCGATACTGATGCGACCCGAATAACTGAATACCGGGTGGATGATTCCCATCCCGTCCATCACGGGGCCGATGCCGTGGAGTGCCACCATCCTCGCGCCCGTGAAGTACAGCGGGAACTGCGGGCCGGGGACGTTCGTAATGACGGTGTTGAGGAAGGGCTTTACGCGATTGGCGAGCCCCATGCGGGTGTAGAGCCGCGCGGCGAGACCCGAGAAGGTGCCGGGGAGTACTTGGCTGATGTCCGTCATGGTCTCGGCGCCCATCGCTTCAGCGACCGCCTTGGAATCGCGCGTCCCGTCGTGAACCGCGCCGAGTCGTTCAACCGGGTCGGCGATGTCGGTATAGAGCGTGACGCTCATCGCCGAGATTCGATTGCCCATGGCTCCGCTTTCTTCGTCCGAGCGAACGGAGATCGGTGCCATGGCGACCAATGACTCTCGGGGCAACTCATTCTTGTCTTCGAGATACCGCCGCATCGCTCCGCCGCATATTGTGAGCACCACGTCGTTCACGGTTGCACCGGGCACCCGCTTTCGGATGTCGCGCACGTCCTGCAGTGCGAAGTCGCGTCCTTCGACGACGCGGTGAGCGGTCACCGTCCCGTTGAAGCGTGTGCGCGGAACGCTGCCCGAATTTTCCACCTCTTCTTGTGGGTCGCTGCGCAGGACGTTCGCGATCGACGGGATGGTTCGACTCATGACGCGCAGAAACCGGAAGGGTTCTTGAACGTTTCGCATCGCCGTCCGCATACCGAGCTCGAGGAGTGAGGGATCTCGTTCGGGGATCCACTGTTCCGTGGGAGGCTCAGGGATCGCGTCGGGTTCGATGTCGTGGATCACAGCGGTAAGTTCCGCGCCAGAAACCCCATCGATCGCAGAATGATGGATCTTGGTCATCACCGCGAAGCTGTTCTTCGGTGTGCCCTCGACGTTGTCGAGTCCTTCGATCACATACATTTCCCAAAGCGGCTTGCTGAGGTCTAGTGGACGCGCGTGGATGCGTGCGATTTGAATGCAGAGTTGTCGCCAGTCTCCCGGATGGGGCAGGGCGATGTGACGAACGTGAAACTCGATGTCGAACTCGGGATCTTCGATCCAATAAGGGTGATCGAAGTCGTAAGGCAGGCGGATCAGCTTCTGCCGAAAGCACTTGGCGAGATGTAGGCGACTGCGGATGTTCGAGAGAATGTCCTTGAACGTGACGCTGCCACTGGTTGCGGTCGATTGATCGTAGATGGCAAAAGAGCCGATATGAGTGGGCGCGTTGCCAGACTCGAAATAGAGAAACGCTGCATCTAGGCCGCTAAGTTGTTGCATAAGGGGTCTCCCGGTGGAGGGGGCGAAGGTGCCACTGAAGCGGGCATCCTATCACACGGCATCATCGCCGAACTTGACAATTCAGTTGCACAATCGGGACGATGCTTGCACACCGGGCCGCTCGATATCTGCGTCTGACTTCACTAAATATATTTGACAGCGATTCGAACCGGAGGGTGTCATGCGAAACAATTTGGGTCTCTTTGTCGGCAAACGCGCGAAGCTTCAACCGAACCAAGAGGCAGTTCACGACTACGGGTCGGGTAAGCGCTTTACCTATAAAGAACTCGATGTGCGCTGCAATCGTTTTGGCAACGGATTGTTGGGCAACGGACTCGCCAAAGGCGATCGCGTCGCGACGCTTTTGATGAACGGCTCCGAGTGCGTCGAAGTATTTTTCGGAGGCGCAAAAGCAGGTGGCGTCATCGTTCCACTGAACTGGCGCCTCGTCGCGGACGAACTCACATTTATTCTGACGGACTCCGGCGCCGAGACGCTGATCTTCGGCACAGAGTTCGCGCAGGTCGTGAATGAACTTCACAGTCGAGGCGATGATGGCACCAAGGTCAAGAACTGGATTCACGTCGGGGAGGCTTCGGACCGACCGGCATTTGCAACAGGCTACGAAGATCTCGTCGCGGGCGGAAGTCAAGACGAGCCCGATTCTGACGCATGCGACGACGATCTCTTGTTCATCATGTACACGTCGGGAACAACCGGTCTGCCGAAGGGTGTGATGCACACCCACAATACGACGATGTGGGGTTCGCTGACCGCGCTCACGACCGCGGACGTTCGCTACGGAGACCGCTACCTGATCTGCCTCCCGCTTTTTCATGTGGGCGCGTTGAACCCCGTGCTCACTACGATTCATGCCGGTGGCTCCCTCGTCATCATGCGCGAGTTCGACCCAACCAAAATTTGGCAGGCCTACGCGGACGAAAAAATCACAGTCACGATCGCAGTCCCCGCCATGCTGAACTTTATGTTGAATACGTATGATGCAGCGGCGTACGACCTTTCGAATTTGCGATGGATCATGAGTGGCGCGGCACCGGTTCCCGCAACTTTGATCGAAAAGTACGCGGCCCTGGGATTTGAAATCCATCAGGTTTATGGCCTCACCGAAACCTGTGGTCCCGCTTGTCTCATCAGCCCGGAAGAAGCCGTGAAGCGCGCGGGCTCTACCGGCAAGGCGTTCTTCCACACTGATGTCAAAGTGGTGGACCCGGAAGGCAATGAAGTGAAGCCAAACGAAACGGGCGAAGTCTTGATTCGAGGCCCCCACATCATGAAGGGCTATTGGAATCGACCCGAGGCCACCGCCGAAACCGTGATCGATGGTTGGCTGCATTCGGGCGACGTCGCGATGGTGGACGACGAAGGCTTCGTCTACATCCAGGACCGCATCAAAGACATGATCATCTCCGGCGGAGAAAACGTGTATCCCGCCGAAATCGAAAATGTATTGAGCGGGCTGCCCGGCGTCCAAGAAGTTGCGGTGATCGGCTTGCCCTCACCCAAGTGGGGCGAATCACCGCTCGCGGTCGTGGTGAAGTCGGACGAAAACCTCACCGACAGCGACGTACTCGATTTTTGCAAAGGCAAGCTCGCGCCCTTCAAGTTGCCGCAGGGGGTCGAGTTCATTGACGTCATTCCGCGCAACCCAACTGGCAAAGTACTCAAGCGCTTGTTGCGCGAGCAGTTCCCGGGGCCGGCGCCTTCGTAGGAGAGCGACGTTCCTGGGCGTTATTTTTTTTGCGTGAGCCCACGCAGAATGATTTCCGTGACTTCGTTCGCAGCTTTCTTTGGAGAATGCTCGATGACTTCACGCACGTCGCTGCGCGCAAATTCGCGCAGCAGCCCGCCGAGCACGTGGGCGACCGAAGCGGTGTCCACCGTCGGGATGTCGCCGAGCTCGACCGCGCGGTCAAGCATGCTCTTCGTCACGGCCATCACGTAGTCTTCGTGGACATCAATCATACGTTTCGATGCGGGAATGGATGCAAGCTCCCGGGCGTAGATCGTCTGCGTCGGCTCGTCTGCGTTGTTTGCGGCACGAAGATAGGCGCGGAGCATCTCAAGCGGCGGCATGGATGGGTCGAGTGCGTCGATTGCCGCCTTGCCGACGCGACGCAGGTTGCGATCCGCCGCAGCGAGAACAAGCTCGTCCTTGCTCGGAGAGATGCCGTACAGGGTACGAAGGCTGCAACCCAACTTGGAAGCGATCTGCGACATCGTCAGGTCCGTGATTTTCTCGTTCTGTACGAGTTGCTCGAGCTCTTCGAAAATCTGCAACTGCCGCGGCGTCAGCCGTTCCATCGTCTCGCGTCCAAGCACGGGCTTGGGTGCGCGCACGTTCGCAAAGCGAACTCGTTTTCTGCCCTCCTCGGGCGACGACTGACTCAAGAAAACAGCGCCTCAGGCATGTCGACGTGGCGGGCGCGGAGCCATTCGCCAAGGCTCTTGGCTTGGCCGTCCTGGCGCGTCGACGCGGCAACGCCTTCTTCGAGAATGCCGTGGATCACGAAGTTGAGTGAGCGGATTGCTGGCAGCTCGAAGCGTTCGACCCGCAACTCGCGGACTTCCGGGAGCAGCTCGTTTACGAACGCGATGCTGAGGTTGTCGCGCAACCAGGCCCAAGCTTCGTCGCTGCGTGCGAAGACACCAAGGTTCGCATTGCCACCCTTGTCTCCAGAGCGAGCGCCGAAGACGAGACCAAGCGGAACGCGCTTGGTCGGTCCGCCCGGCGCCTTGGCCACCGGGCCAGCCGTCGTCTTAATGTTTGTTTCAATTTGTGGAATGACGCTGCTGAGCGTGCGCGTTTCGCCACCGAGGATCACGACTTCCTGGTCGACGTACATCGAAGGGATGCACGCAGGTTGATAAATACCGAACGCTCGGGCTTTGGACGGCCCGCCGAAACCGAAGAAGCCGGGGATCGTGGCAAGGGCCAAGTCGCCGATTGCACTCGACATCGCACGCCCAACCTTTTTGGGGTCGTGGTCTTTGACGCTGATCTTCAATACAGCAACCGCTTCTTCGTTGCTTTCCGGGTCGACGTGATCGTTGCGCATGAGGCGGATCTTCACTTGATCGAAGTCTTCTTCGGAAAACGGGATCGCCTTCCAGAATGCGCGCTGAATCAAGTCGGCCTTCTCTTCAATGTCGAGCCCCGCTAGGCAGACATTCAAATCATTGCGGAAGCCGCCCGCACGGTTGATGCAGACTTTCAACGTCTCCGGAGGCGCCTCACCCTTTGCGCCGTGCAAGCGCACTCGGTTCTTTCCGACTTGTTCGAGTTCGATGGTGTCGAAGCGCGTAGTGACGTCGGGCCCGTAGTATTGAGGACCGCCAATTTCGTAGAGCAACTGCGATGTGATCGTGCCGACGGAGACTTCGCCGCCGACGTTGTCGTGCATGCCGAAGACCGTTTCCCCGTCTTCGGCAACTTCGGCCCAAGGAAAACCAATGCGCTCCATACCGGGCACTTCCTTGAAGAAGGAATAGTTTCCGCCGGTTGCTTGGGTGCCGCATTCAATCACGTGACCGGCCGCGACCGCGCCAGCGAGTTCGTCGAAGTCTTCTCGCGTCCAGCCGTGGTGCCATGCTGCCGGTCCGCACACGACTGCAGCGTCGGTGGTGCGACCCGTAATGACGATGTCGGCACCTTGGTTGAGTGCATCGACGATGCCCCAACATCCCAGGTACGCATTGGCGGTGAGGAAGTCGGCTTCCTTGATCGGCTCGCCGGTTTCGAAGTGGCGCAGCTGATCGCCCGCAAGAAGTTCGGACATCCGCGGCATCAAATCGTCGCCACGTACGTACGCGATCTTCGGGTGAAGGCCGAGTTTCTCGGCGAGTGCTGCGACGTCTTCTGCACAGGTGTCGGGGTCGAGCCCCCCGGCATTGGTCACGACCTTGATCCCCTTGTCGAGGCAAGTGCCCATGACCTGTTCCATCTGGGTCACGAAGGTTCGCGCATAACCACCGTTAGGCCGCTTGACCCGTGTCTTCGCGAGGATCAACATGGTGAGTTCCGCCAGCCAGTCGCCGGTCAAAACGTCGATGGGTCCGCCTTCGACCATTTCGCGTGCCGCCGAAAGACGGTCACCAAAAAAGCCAGAGCAGTTTGCAATACGAATCGGATCGGCCATGTGTCTTCTCCATTTCCGTAGATCATGATGTAGCGAACGAAGCACTTGCTTTGATTCGTTCCCGCTTATTCGGCGTCGCCTTCTGTCGTCTCGACGACGATCAGTAGCGTTCCGCTTTTGACCTGTTCATCCTGGGTGACGAGCACTTCGGTCACAACGCCGCCTTCGGGGGCGTTCACCGGGTGTTCCATCTTCATGGCTTCGAGTACCAAGACGGTTTGTCCGGCGCTGACTGTGTCGCCGACGGCGACCCGCGATGTAGCCCCCGGACGTGTCTCCGCTCCCGGGGATCACAAAACGCGGCAGTTCGTCGAAGGTGATGTCGCCTCGTGGTCCTTGCACGATGAGCTGGTCCTCGAAGCGAGTAACCCGCGACTGAACCCGACGACCATCGATTTCAACGTCGATGCCAGTCGCGCTCCAGCTGTGCACGGTTGCATGCGTGCCGTCGCTAAACCGAAAGCGACCGTCGCGGGTTGTTCGATATGCGACTTCGATCTCGTCTTCGCCGTGTCTCAGGCTCAGGCGCTGGTTCGGCATGCGCGCGTTGCGCCAGCCCGAAGGCATCGTTTGCAAAACCGGCGTGTTCGCGCGGTTGTGGCCTTGCACCCAAAGAGCGCCGGTGCGCGCGAAGCGCACCATCTCTTCTACGTTCGGGGTCAGCGCGCGCGCGGGCTTGGTGCGTTCGATGAAGTCGGTTGTGGTGTCACCGGAGATGAACGCGTCGTTGCGCAACGTGGCGACCAGGAAGTCCCGGTTCGTTGTAATGCCACCCAGATGCGTCTTCTCAAGCGCGAGGGCCAACCGGCCAGCTGCTTCTGTGCGCGTCGGCGCGTGGGCGATCACCTTGGCGAGCATCGGATCGAAGTCCGTCCCAATGACCGAGCCAAGTTCGACGCCAGAGTCCCAGCGCACTTCGGGTTCGGCCGGCCGGTCAAACGCCGCAAGCGTTCCGATCGCGGGTAGGAAGTCATTCGCGGGGTCTTCGGCATAGAGCCGCGCCTCGATCGCGCTGCCCTGGAACTGGATGTCTTCCTGAACGAAGCCGAGGCTTTCGCCGCGAGCGACTCGGAGCTGTTCACGCACCAAGTCGATGCCCGTGACCATTTCGGTGACGGGATGCTCGACCTGCAAGCGCGTGTTGACTTCAAGAAAGAAGAACTCGCCCGACTCATCGTCGAACAAAAACTCGACTGTGCCGGCCGACTGGTAACCCAGCTCGCCTGCCAGGCGAAGGGCCGCGTCACCCATTGCGGTGCGCATCGCGTCATCGACCCTCGGTGATGGCGATTCTTCCAGAATCTTCTGATGGCGACGTTGGATCGAACATTCGCGCTCGCCCAAGTGCACGATGTTGCCAAGGGAGTCGCCCAAGATTTGGATCTCGATATGACGGGCATGGGGGACGTAGCGTTCGAGGAACACGCGGTCGTCACCAAAGCCACTCAAGGCTTCACGCTTGGCAGCGGCCAGACTCTCTTCGAGTTTGTCCGCCGACTCAACGACGCGCATCCCTTTGCCACCGCCGCCCGCTGCTGCTTTGACGAGCAGCGGGTAGCCGACAGACGCAGCGTCTGCTGTGTCGTTGGAACCGGGCAGGGTCGGGACGTTGGCTGCCACCGCAAGCGTTTTCGCCGTGATCTTGTCGCCCATCTGGTCAATGGTTTCCGGCGAGGGGCCCACCCAGGCGATCCCCGCAGCGATGACGTCCGAAGCAAAGCCCGCGTTCTCCGAAAGAAAACCGTAACCGGGATGAATGGCACCGGCTCCGGTCGCGAGCGCAGCTTCGAGGATCGACTTGCCATCGAGATAAGACTCGGGGAGTCGCACCGCTTCGTCGGCTTCCTGTACAAAGGGTGCGTCGGCGTCAGCGTCTACGTAGACCGCAACGCAACGGATCCCCATCGCGCGCGCGCCGCGAAAAACACGCCGCGCAATTTCGCCTCGATTTGCAACGAGTAGTGTCGTGAAACTCACAGTCGGAATACTCCATAACCGTCGGTGCCCTCGATCGGGCGGGTGCGAACAACCGAAAGCGCCATGCCGAGCACGGTGCGGGTGTCGCGAGGGTCGATGATGCCGTCATCACTGATCGCGCCACTGGCTTCAAGCGCCACCGAGCCTTTGTCCTGCATGGCCTCAACTGCGGCGACCAGTTTGGCGTCCGTTTCCTCGTCGAAGTCCTCACCCTTACGCGCCGCTTGTCCGCGTCGCACGATCGACATCACGCCAGCAATCTGCTTGCCACCCATGACTGCGATCTTGGCGCTTGGCCAAATGAAGGTGAAGCGGTTGTTGTAAGCGCGACCGCTCATCGCGTAAGTCCCGGCACCGTACGAGTTGCCGACGATGACCGTAATGTGGGGCACCGTTGAGTTGGTGACCGCGTTGATCATCTGCGAGCCCTTCTTGATGATGCCCGCCTGCTCGAACTCTTTGCCGACGACGAAGCCGGTCAAGTTCTGTAAGAAGAGCAAGGGTACGTCGATCTGGTTGTTGAGCTGGATGAAGTGCGCGGCTTTTTCGGCGGTCTCGGGGTTGAGTACGCCATTGTTGCCGAGGATCCCAACCGGGAAGCCCTCGATTGACGCCCAGCCACAGATCAACGTGTTTCCGTACCGCGGCTTGAACTCTTCAAAGCGCGAGCCATCGACCACGCGGCCGATCACGTCGCGAATGTCGACGGGGCGGCGCAGGTCGGGGCTCATCAAGCCGAGCAGCTCTTCGGGGTCGAGTACCGGCGCTTCAGCCTTCAAGTTCGCGGGCTGGCCGGTCTTCTTCCAGTTGAGATGCGACATGACTTCGCGGCAGAGCCGGAGCGCGTCGGGCTCGTCTTCGGCCAAGTATTCACCAAGGCCCGAGATCTCGGAGTGCATCTGCGCACCGCCGAGGGATTCGTCGTCCGACTCTTCACCGGTTGCCATCTTTACCAGTGGCGGGCCGGCGAGGAAGATCTTTGACTGCTCTTTGATCAAGATGTTGTAGTCCGACAAGCCGGGCTGGTACGCGCCGCCCGCCGTCGAAGAACCGAACACGACGCAGATCGTCGGAATTTCGAGTTTCGAGAGTTCGATCATCTCGTAAAAGAAGCGACCGGACTCGGCGAAGTGATTCACCTTGGCGGGTTTGCGCTTCTTCTTTTTATTGTCGTCGTCACCACCGCCCATGCGAAGATCGGCACCGGCAGACTCGACAAAGCTCACATAGGGGATGCCGTTGTCTCGTGCGATTTCGAGAGCCCGCATCCATTTCTTGCTGACGTAAGGGGTGAGTGCGCCGCCGAGCACCGTGGGGTCGTTGGCGAAGATGACGCACTCAACACCGGCGATGACGCCGATGCCCAACATCGCTCCACCGCCAACGGCGAAGTCCGAGTTGTAACCTGCGAGCGGGCTGATCTCGAGAAACGGCGTGTCGGGGTCGAGCGCCAGATGAATGCGTTCGCGCACCGAAAGCTTGCCGCGCTTCGCGAGACGCTCGTGGTGATACGCGCCGCCGCCCACTTCACTTTCGTCGAGCAGCTCTTCGATCACCTCAAGCTTTTGGAGCATGGCGGTTTTGTTTTCGGCGAACTCGGGTGTGCGCGAATCGAGTGACGAGCGCAGCGCCGGAGCGAGGAGGGAGGGTTGCATCAGTCTCGGTTCCTTCGTCTATCTAAGAGTGCGTCTATATGAAGGGTCGATCGGCGATCGATTTGGAAGTTCGATGATGGCTTTTAGGGATGTTGGCCAGCCGGATTTGGCTTGGGAATGCCGTGTTTGCACCATTGGCTTCGAATCCCTTTGTTCGTTCGAATTGACACACGGGTAACATCTGGGGTAACAAAATGCAATCGAAATTACCGGCTTCCTGGGTGGAAACGTCGGGCTGGCACTGCCACCCGCGACGATCCCGAGGAGCAGGGCGCCGTATCGGCATAGGAGTGAGTCATGAGTGAAGTGAAGGTCGAGACCTCCGGCGGAGTCATGACGCTGACCCTCGCCGACGTCGACAACCGCAACGCGTTGGGAATGGCTTTGGTGGGAGGGTTGCGCGACGCGATCGCGGCCGCGAATTCCGACCCCGATATTCGCGCGGTTGTGATCACGAACGAGGGCACGACCTTTTGCGCAGGCGCGAACCTGAAAGAACGATCGGCCGCAAACAAAGCCGCTGCCGAGAAGGCAAAGTCCGAGGGGGGCGCGAAGAAGCGTGAGAGCGGCTCCGGGCTCGGTGGGTTCGAAACCCTTCTTTACGAAATACAGTCTTCGCCCACACCGATCATTGGCAAGATCAAGGGACACTGCGTGGGCGGCGGCAACGGACTCGCCGCAGCGCTAGATATTTCGATTGCAGTTGAAGACGTAAAGTTCGGCTTCACGGAAGTACGCCTCGGCGTTGCCCCCGCGATCATCTCGGTGGTGTGTCTGCCGAAGATGCGCCCGGGCGATGCCATGGAGGCGTTTCTGCGCGGCAATCGCTTTTCGGGCAAACGTGCTGCCGAACTTGGCTTGATCAATCGCGCCGTCCCGGCAGACCAGATTGACGACGAAGTCGAAGCAATTCTCGCCGACTTGCGAAAGGGCGGCCCAAACGCGCTCGGCTTCTGCAAACGACTCGTCAACGAAGTCCCCGCGATGGAACAAAAGGAAGCCTTTGCCTGGACCGCGCAGCTTTCGGGCCAGCTCTTCAAGGGCGAAGAAGCCGCTGAGGGCATGAAGGCGTTCTTGCAAAAGCGAAAGCCAGCATGGATCGAAGCGCAAGAAGATTGAGCACGTTCGAACTCGAGGTTCTGATCTAAACTTACGCGATACACCGCCGGTACAAGCCGCGGGAACCCCCGGGAATTAGAGATGACCCAAGACCCCCTCAACACTTCTGAGCATCAACTCTTTCGCGAAACCGTGCGGAAGTTCACCGAGCAAGAACTGCGCCCCCGGGCGCGCGAATTCGACGCCGCCGGCAAGATCGACAAGTCGCTGTTCAAAAAGATGGGCGACCTCGGGATGCTCGGTCTCCGCTATGACCCCGAATACGGCGGTTCCGGTCTCGACTGGTCGTATTCGGCGGTGATGTTCGAGGAGTTGGGCCGCGCCGACAACGCGGGCGTCACGATGGGGATCAGCGTCCATACCGATATGGCGACGCCGTCTCTCGCCGAGTTTGGCAGCGACGACCTCAAGCGCGAATACCTCGCGCCCTCGATCGCCGGAGACATGGTGTCCGCCATTGCGGTGACGGAACCCGACGCAGGCTCCGACGTTGCGGGCATCAAGACTCGCGCGGTACGCGACGGCGACGACTGGATCATCAACGGTTCAAAGACCTACATCACCAACGCCGCGACCGCGGACTGGCTCTGCTTGCTCGTCGTCACTGACCCCGATGCGGGTTACGGCGGCTATTCGCAGATCCTGGTTCCGACAGACACGCCCGGCTTCCGCTATGAACTGCTCGATAAAATTGGAAACTGGGGTTCCGACACGGGGCTACTTTTTTTCGAAGATATGCGCGTGCCGGTTGCCCACACGATCGGTGAGATCGGCCGCGGGTTCCAACAGCAAATGATGCAGTTCCAGGACGAACGCCTCGTCGCGTGTGTGAGTTCGATGGCGGGAAGCGAAATGCTCTGGGAAGAAACCCGGCGCTGGGCAGAAGAGCGCGTTCTGTTCGGCAAGCCGCTCGCAAAGATGCAGAACACCCAGTTCAAGATGGTGGAACTCTACACCCAGATCACGGCTGCAAAGGCCATGGTTCGCGAATGCGTGCGCAAGCGCGTTGACGGAGAAGATGCGACGAGCTTGATCACGATGGCGAAGTTGTTCTGCGGCCGGGTGAGCCGTCAGGTCGCGGACGAATGCATCCAGTTCCACGGCGGTTACGGCTACATGAAGGAAAGCATGGCTGGCCGTGCGTTCGTCGATACCCGTCTTATCAGCATTGGCGGGGGCTCTGACGAAACCATGCTTCACTACATGGCGAAGCAGCTGGGCTTCTAACATGAACTAAGCGCGGTGTAAGCAGCGCGGCATCATTCCGTTATAAACCGATCACTTGACGGCTCGAATGACGCATCGAACCGACGTCAACGAAAGGAACACTATGGCCAGGCCGATCTTGAAGACTGACTTTTGCGACCGAGTAGGCATCGAATACCCGGTCATCTTGGCGGGCATGGGCCCGGTCGCGGGTACGGGTGATCCGGTTGCGACCGCCGATCTTGTCGCGGCGGTTTCCAACGCCGGTGGGCTCGGTGTGATGGGGGGCGTTGCGTATTCGCCCGACCAGTTGCGTGCAGAGATCCGCAAAATCAAGTCCATGACCGACAAGCCCTTTGGTGTTGACCTCCTGCTGTCGCCCAACTTTTTGTTCCCCCGTGGCAAGACCTCGATGCCGTCGGGACCGACTCGCAAACAACTTCCCCAGGAAGCCCTCGACGCGATCGCGCAAATTGCGAAGGACCTCGAGATCGAGCTGAAGGACGCACCGGCCGACACCGAGGTGATGGGCGGGTGGCTTGAAGAAGGCAAGAGCTGGGCGGGGTCCCAGGTCGAAGTCATCCTCGAAGAAGAAGTGCCGGTGTTCGCGTCAGGGCTCGGAACGCCGGGCCCGTTTGCACAAGAACTCAAAGCCAACGGCACGACGATTCTTTCATTGGTCGGTACGGCGCGTGCTGCAGAACAAGTCGCTGCGGACGGAGCCGACTACGTGGTCGCCCAGGGAACGGAAGCGGGCGGGCACACGGGGCGCATCGGCACCTTGGCGCTCTTACCCCAGGTCATGGATGCCGTGGCACCCACCCCGGTCATCGCCGCGGGCGGGATCGCGAGTGGTCGCGCATTGGCTGGTGTGCTGGCAACCGGAGCCGAAGCGGGGTGGTGTGGTACCGCGTTTTTGGTTTCAGAAGAAGCGAACCAGCCCGACCTGCAAAAGGATCGGATTCTCGCCGCGGCGACCGAAGACACGATCGTGACACGCCTCTACAGCGGGAAGACCATGCGGAACATTTCGAACCCGTTGATTGAAGCGTGGGAACGGTCGGGCGTACAGGCCCTTCCCATGGGCGCCCAGGCGTTGTTGATCAAGGACCTCACCCACTCGATCCGCGAAGCCGGCCGCGAAGACTTGCTCATGAACGCCGCCGGACAGACGTCGGGGATGTTGAAGAAGCGACGCCCCGCAAAGGAAATTCTCGAAGAGATGGTCGCCGACGCGGCGCAGATCCTCGGCAAGGATCTCGGTCAGCGCGTCCGCGCTTCGGTGTAAGCATCAAACAACGAACTTGGAGACACGAGTTCGGGAGGACATCTAACGATGTTGCAAGAAGGACAAGACCTACTGGCGGAAGCGAATGAGCTCAACGGCTTTCTCGACACCCTCAACGACGAGTTGTGGGATCGCCCGACGACGTTCATGGAATGGACGCCGTGGGACGTCGTTGCGCACTTGCATTACTTCGACTTGGTTTCGATATCGGCGCTTCAAGGCGAAGACGTCTTTGTTCCCGAACGCAACGCGTTGATGAAGCAGGTCATGGGCGGTTCGACGAACAAGCAGATCGCCCGCGAACGCTTTGGCGATATTGGCGCGGACCCGTTGCGGTCTCGCTGGATTGAAACGTGCACCGACTTGGCGAACCAGCTTGCCGACAGTGATCCGAAGCGGCGCCTTCCCTGGTTCGGCCCTGACATGGGCGTGCGCATGTTTACCACCGCGCGCTACATGGAGACGTGGTCTCACAGCCAAGAGATCTACGACTTGGCGGGCGCGACGCGCAGCTATAACGATCGCATCAAGCACATCTGCGCGATCGGTAACCGCACGTTCGGTTGGACATTCGTGAATCGCAAGATGGAAGTCCCCGGGCCCCCGCCGTTCGTTCGTTTGACCGCACCCTCTGGTGAGATTTGGGAATGGAATGAAGGGAGCGGCGAAGAAGTCATCACCGGTTTGGCGTCGGATTTCTGCCATGTCGTAACCCAAGGCCGCAATGTGGAAGAGACCGCGCTCGACGTGAAGGGCGAAATCGCGACGCTCTGGATGTCCATTGCTCAATGCTTTGCTGGTGGGGCCGTCGATCCGCCCAAGCCTGGTGCACGACTCAAGGAATAGACCCGTTGCAGCATGCGCCGCTCCTCGCGGGTGCCCGCACTTTATGGAGTACATCGAATGGATCTCGAATTTGGTCAGAAGTACGAAGACTTTCGCCAAGAAGTGAAGCACTTCGTTGAGAATAACAAGCCCAAGAAACCAGCCAAAGGTTCGCTTGGCACCCTCGAAACCCGAAACGCGTTGGTCGACTGGCTGAGCTTGCAAGTCGAACATGGCTATTGGGCGCGAACCATCCCGAAAGAATACGGCGGCTTTGGCGCTGAGCCTGACTTGCTCGAAACCGTCATTATGGATGAAGAGTTCAACAAGGTCGGGATCCCGCGCGGGATGTCGGCCCAGGGGCCGTCGATGCTCGTGCCGACGCTGCTCGAGCACGGCAGCGAAGAACAGCGCAAGGCCTACATCGGCAAGACGATGCGCGGCGAAATCATGTGGTGTCAGGGGTATTCGGAGCCTGGCTCGGGTAGTGACCTCGCAAGCCTTCAGACGGCTGGCACGGATGACGGCGACGACATCTTGATTAACGGCCAAAAAATTTGGACAAGCTCCGCGGATAAGTCCGAGATGATTTTCATTCTGGTTCGCACCGAACCGGATGCCAAAAAGCATGCTGGAATCAGCTACATCCTAGCGCCAATGGACACCCCCGGTATCGAAGTTCAGCCCCTGCGCACCATGTCGGGCGACCTCGGTGAGAACTCGTTCAACCAAGTGTTCTTCACCGATGTGCGTGTTCCGAAAACCAACATTGTGGGCAAACGCGGCGAAGGCTGGAAGATCGCCAACACGACGCTCAAGCACGAGCGCAACTCACTGAACTCAAACGGCGAGGGGAACATGGTTCGCTTGGTGAAGCTGATGGCTCAAGAAAAGGTCAACGGCGTAACCGCGATGGACAGTCCGGTCTTACGAGACCGGTTGATGGCGCTCCAAGGTCGGATGCTGGCCATGAAGCATCACAGCATGCGGATGTTGACCTGCAGCTTGAAGGACGAGTCGCCAGGTGTTGCGGGCTTGATCGCCAAACTTCAAAACTGTCAACTCAACTTCGACATGTCGGCGCTCGCGATCGACGTGATGGGCGAACTCGGTGGTCTCTACGACCACACCAAGTACGAACGCGACCGCGGCTACTGGCAGACTCACTCGTTCTTTTCCCTCGGTCTGATTATTGGCGGAGGCACCGCGCAGATTCAGAAAAACATCATTTCTGAGCGCGGTCTCGGGATGCCGCGCGAGCCGAAGCCCGCCAAGGCTTAGGCCGGGCCGCCTTGCAACACGCCGTACAGGCTTGAGACGAACAAAAGAATCAAAAGGAACACCCGATGGATTTTGGACTTTCAGAAGATCAGCAGATGCTCGAAGAAACGGTGCGCAGCTTCCTTCGCGACCAGGTGCCGATCACCCGCGTACGTGACATCCGCGATGCCTGCGAAAAAGATCGTGAAAACGGTTGCCCCAACGATCGTGCCATTTGGAGTCAACTCGCCGAACTCGGTGTGACGGGCATCCTAGTTCCCGAAAGCCAGGGGGGGAGTGCGCTAGCGCCGCTGGACGCGGCCATCGTCGCACAGTCTCTTGGCTATGCGGCGACGCCTACGCCGTTTGTAACGTCGGGCGTGATGGTGCCGGTTGCACTCACCCACCTCGGCGGCAGTGAAGCGGAGGGTTGGCTCTCCGGGATCGCGGGCGGCGAAATCACGTTCGGTGTCGCGGTAACCGAAGCATTCTCGGTCCGCGAAGAAGCGGGCGTAAATCTTGCCGATGGAAAAATTAGCGGCAAAGCGATGATGGCGATGGACACCCTCAACGCAGACTTCATTCTCTTGACGCTTGGTGCAGGCAAGTTGGCGGTGATTCGGGCTGACGCTGCGGGGCTTACCAAGAACCGACTGATCACCACGGACGTCACGCGCTGCACTGCGGAACTCATCCTCGACGGCGTCGCGACAGAGATCGTTTACGACGATGCTGCAGACCCCATCAAACGGATGTTCGAAGTCGGACGCATTGCGTTGGCTGCCGACACATTTGGGGCTTGCGAGTCGATGATCGAGCAGTCGGTTCGCTACGCGCAGGAACGCAAGCAGTTCGATCGGGCGATTGGCTCCTTCCAAGCGGTGAAGCATATGTGCGCCGAAATGATCGCCGACTTGGAGCCTGCGCGATCGCTCATTTGGTACGCGGCACATAGTTATGTCGCCATGCCGGAAGAAACGCCCTTGATGGCATGTCACGCGCTCGCACATATTTCCGAAATTGGTCGCGAGATCGCGAGTGTTTCAACTCAGGTGCACGGGGGCATCGGGTGGACCGACGAGCAGAACCTTCACTTTTGGTTCAAGCGCATAGGCCTTGCACGGCACATGCTCGGCGGTCCCGAATACCTGCGTCGCTGTGCGGCAGAACTGCAGGGGCTCGCGGCCGCGTCTTAATACCGCTGAAATTTACGAGATCAACGCAGTGTAGGGAGGGGAACGATGAACACCAAGATCGCCCAAGAACTCGGACTCGAATTTCCAATCTTTGCCTTCACGCACTGCCGCGACGTTGCTGCGGCTGTGTCCAAGGCCGGAGGCCTTGGCGTCCTGGGTGTTGCGGGTCATTCCATCGATGCACTCAAAAGTGAACTTGAGTGGATCGAAAACGAAGTCGGTGACAAACCGTTTGGCGTCGACCTCTTGTTGCCGACTAAATTTGTGGGAAGCGACGCCGGAGGTGAGGGCGGAGAGAAACTCGACAAACACATCCCCGACGAACATCGTGCCTTCGTCAATAAACTGCTCGAAGACCATGGTGTCCCTGAATTGCCCAAAGACGCGCGGATCGGCAGCGAGTTCGCGGTGGGCTACGAACAGCAGCGCGAAGTCATCGAACTCGTTTTTCAGCACAAGATCAGCTTGATCGCGAGTGCGCTTGGCCCGCCGCCCGAGTGGATGATCGAGACGGCACGGGAGAAGGGCGTCAAAGTTGCGGCCCTTGCCGGCACCGTCGAACACGCGAGACGACACGTCGAAGCGGGTGTCGACATCGTGGTTGCGCAGGGAACCGAGGCGGGGGGACACACTGGAAGCATTTCTACGCTTGTGTTGGTCCCCGAAGTCGTGGACGCGGTACACCCGATCCCGGTGTTAGCAGCGGGCGGCATCGGAAACGGACGCCAACTCACAGCGGGCCTCGCGCTTGGCGCCCAAGGGGTTTGGACGGGCTCGGTGTGGCTTACAACCGAAGAAGCAGAGACGCACCCAGTCGTGAAGGAGAAATTTTTAAAGGCCGGGCTGGGAGATACGTTGCGCAGTCGCTCGATGACGGGAAAGCCGGCCCGCCAGCTTCGCAGTGCGTGGACCGACGCGTGGGACGATCCGTCGAACCCCGACCCGCTCCCGATGCCGTTGCAACCACGCTTGGTTCACGAGGCACAGGCGCGTATTTCCCGAACAGCGCACAAGAACAAGGGCGCAGCCGAGCTCTCGAACTACTTTGTGGGTCAGATCGTAGGTTCGCTCAACGAAGTGAAGAGCGTTCGAACCGTGATGGAAGAGTTCGCGATGGAATACGCGGACACGATGGAACGGCTCGACGGCTGGGCGGGCGACGAATAGGGTTTGCGGTCCGATTCATTTCGATACGCTTGCGGAACCCGTCCACTTCATCCCATAAAGGATCCACCCCATGAACATCGAAGGCAAAGCGGCAATCGTCACTGGAGCAGGCACGGGAGTAGGGCGCGCAACCGCGTACCGACTGGCCGACGCGGGTTGCTCGGTGCTCGTCAATTACAGCCGCTCACAAGACGCCGCCGAGGCGGTTGCTGCAGAGTGTGAAAGCCGAGGTGTGAAGGCGTTGGCGTACAAGGCCAACGTTGCGGAGGATGCCGAGTGTCGCGCGATGGTCCGTGAAGCCGAGCGCGCGTTCGGGCAATTGGACGTGTTGGTCAACAATGCGGGCACCACGAAGTTTATCCCCCACGCAAACCTCGAAGATGTTCAAGCCGAAGACTGGACGAACATCATGAGCGTCAATCTCGTCGGTCCCTTTCAGTGCTCGCGAGCGGCAAAGGACCTGCTGCAAGCGGGTGGCGGCGGCGAGATCGTGATGACGTCCAGTGTCGCGGGCTTGGCCGGAACAGGAAGTTCAATTCCGTACTGCGCGTCGAAGGCTGCGTTGAACAACATGGTCGTCACGCTCGCACGGGTTCTCGGTCCGAACATCCGCGTCAATGCAGTTGCCCCGGGTTTCATCGATGGTGAATGGTTGCAGCAGGGCTTGGGCGATGCTTACGAACCCATCAAGGCGGCACAGCAGGCCAAGTCGCCGCTCGGCAAGGTGACCACGCCCGATGACATCGCGGCCGGCATCATGTCGATCATTACCGGGGCGGATCTCGTCACGGGACACGTGCTCCCCGTCGAAGGCGGCATCTTGATCGGCGGCTAAGAGCAGAACAGGCTCTTAGTAACTCCGCCGTTCCCGCACGATCCCGACCCCCGTTTCGATTAGGACTTTGAGCTGAGCGTTCATCATCGCCGGCTTCCTGCACGTGCACGGTGCACTTCGGAGACATTCTGCACACGCCGCCGCCTCCCACCGGAGAGAACGCGGGCCGTCGAGTGCTTTACTTCAAATTCGCGATGCCAAAAACATTCGAAGCGATCCCTGCCGGCGCGCATTACAACGACTTGCTGTTCAAGCAGGGGGCGGGGGGGCGGGTCGCAACGCGTGCGGATACGTGGTCGGACGACGACACTCCAGAAGGCTTCCAAGTGGCCCGTTTCGAAGACCGCGACGAAGACTGAACGGGTCGCTCGCGGCGCCAACACGGTGACGCGGTGGGGGCGCCTGAATGCGGGTGGATTGCAGATCTTGTTGGGGCTGGATGCATCGCGGAAGCCGTTCACAATTGGCCCCCACGCGAAAGGGGGGCGAAGCTCCTCTCTAGATTGGACACGAGTCGTCTAAGGGATTATCAAGAGGGGTACTGCTGCAGCCTTGGAGTCGTTAGATGTCCGCGCCCGCGTCTACGCCACAACCGACGTCAGCCCCCGCGTCTACGCCGATCAACCAACCGATCGCCGAGCCCGAATGGCCTGCATCCGGTGACCGGCCGATTGTCTTCTTGTTGGACGCGGCCTCGTCTCTCGAAGAAGCGATCCTGCGCGACTGGATCGAACGCGCGCGTCCCGAAGGCGTTGCGTCCAGTTCTAATGAGGCGATCACGATCGTGTCTTCTCGTCGGCCGAGAGGAAACAAGCTTGGTTCCCTCGAACCCGCTCTCGCGACTTCGAGTGATCCACTTCTCGCACCGCTGCGCGTGCTTTGGTTGCCCAAAGAGCGGGAAGGAAAACGCGTCGCGAGCTTGCGCGACATTTTGCGCTTCGGCGACCCGCGCGACCCCGGCCACATTCGCGCAGCGTACGTGTACCGATTCGAAAAGGATCGGGTTTGCATCGTGGCGGCCGAGCCTGCACCCGCGTCTAATCTGCGTGAGCGTTGGCGCGCAGCCGCCGGTCGAGACGTCGCCGAAACTGTTGGTCTGGCGCACTACGTGGCGAAGCAAGCGGCTCTCGCGCTTGACCGCGCAGAGCGCAAAATTCGTGGGGCGCGTTACAAGGTCCCGCGCTTCCTTCACGAAGAAATTCTGACCCGTCCTTCATTTCTTGGTGGTCTCGACACCCTCGCGCGAGAAGAGGACGTGGCGCCTCCCGTCGTTCGTCGCAAGGCGGAGCGGTATCTGAAAGAAATTGCTGCGAATCACAGCCCACTGATGATCGACATCTTCGCTCAACTCAGTCGCTCGTCGTCAACTCGTGGTTACGAAGGACTTCGCTTCGATTCGGAACAGATCGAGGTCGTACGCAAACTCGCCCAGCAGCACTCGGTGGTCTTTATCCCGACCCATAAATCGAACCTCGATCACATGGTGATGTTTCGAGTGCTCCACGAAGACGGGATGCCGCCAAACCATACGGCGGGTGGCATCAATATGAACTTCTTCCCGACGGGCCCAATTGCTCGGCGTGCGGGTATCTTCTTCATCCGCCGCAGCTTCAACGACAATGAAATCTACAAGTTCGTCCTGCGCGCTTATATCGATTTTCTGATCGAGAAACGCTTTCCGATCGAATGGTTTATCGAGGGTGGCCGGTCGCGCATCGGGAAGCTTCTCCCGCCTCGGTACGGGATGCTCTCGTATGTCGTCGATTCGTACCGTCGCGGCAAGAGCGACGACGTGATCTTGATTCCGGTTTCAATCGCGTATGACCAGATTTCAGAAGTCGGAGATTATTCGCGCGAGGAACGCGGCGCTGCAAAAGAGGCCGAAGGTTTCACTTGGCTCGTCAAGTTCTTGCGTCGACTCGGGCACAAATACGGCCATATCGACCTGCGTTTCGGCGAACCCTTGTCACTGCGTGCCGCCCTTGGGCCACCTGGTGACGGCGAAGGGGGTGAGAGGTTCGACAAGCTCACCGTGCCCAAGCTCGCTTTCGAAGTGTGCGCTCGCATGAATCGCGTGACGCCCATTACCCCGATTTCTTTGGGGATGGTGGCGCTGCTCGGTTGTGGTGATCGCGCAATGAGCCTGCCGGAAATACAACTCTCGCTTCGCTACCTGGTTGAGTTTGTGACCAAGCGGGGCTTCCCGACGACCACGAAACTTTCACTAAGCACCCACGACGAAATTCAGCAAACCCTCGACCCGTTGGTTGATAGCGGCGTACTTGCGCGGTTCGATGAAGGGCCCGAGGTCATCTATTCGATCGCGTCAGAGCAACATCTTTCTGCGGCGTACTACCGAAATACGATGATCCACTTCTTGCTCAACAGCGCCATCGTGGAACTCGCGCTCTTGCGCGCGTCGGAATGTGAAACTGGGGACTGCCGCGAAGCGTTCTGGAACGAAGCGATGTTGATGCGCGATCTGCTGAAGTTCGACTTCTTCTTCTCGGAGAAAGACGACTACCACGAAGAGGTCAAGAGCGAGCTGTCACTCCATGCGCAAGATTGGGAACAAGCGATCGCGAGCCCGGGCGCGGCCCGGGAACTGCTTGAACAGATTCGGCCTTTTCATGCGCACCGCACCTTACGTTCATTTCTCGAGGCGTATCAGGTGGTGGCCGATCGTTTGCTAATGCACGGAAGCGAAGCGGTGGAAGATGAGGCTGCCTTGCTACGCGACTGCATGGTCTGGGGTAAGCAATACACGCTCCAGCGGCGTATTCGTAGCGCGGAGTCAGTGTCCAAGCTTTTGCTCAAGAACGGAATCAGCCTGGCGCGCAACCGTGGGCTGCTTGAGGGTGAAACCGAGGCGTTGTCCCTCGGAAGGAAGCGGCTCGTCGAAGAGTTGCGTGAATCGATCAGGCGCGTCAGTGTCATTGATGCACTGGCGTCTGCTCGACGGGCCGGCGCGCTCGACTAACTCCCTCCTCCTCCCTCCCTCCCTCCCTCTCGCGAATGCGTGATCGAGCGTAAGGAAGCCATAGATGTCGGAAGCTCATTACGAACGGCTGTCGGCGATGGATACTTCGTTTCTCGTGCTCGAGAAGCCGTCGAGTCCACTGCAAGTTTCGGCGACGCTGATCTATAAAATCGGCCCGATGCGCACAAAGGGTGGCGGCGTCGACTTCGCGGCATACAAAGCGGCAACAGAAGCCGTGTTGCACAAAATCCCGCGATACCGCCAAAAGCTTGCCTGGATCCCATTGGTCGAGCACCCGGTGTGGATCGACGACGAAGACTTCCACCTCGACTACCACATCCGTCATACGAGCATGCCCAAACCGGGAACCCTCGATCAGCTCAAGCAGCTTTCGGCGCGCATCATGGCCCAACCGCTCGACAAGTCGAAGCCGCTCTGGGAAGCGTGGGTGGTTGAAGGGCTCGAAGGCGATTGTTTTGCCGTGATCAGCAAGATTCACCATTGCATGATCGACGGGATGGCGGGACAGGACCTCGCGCAGATCCTGCATTCGAATTCTCCCGACGACCGAACGCCCGCCGCACCCAAGCCCTTCATGCCGCGCCCGTCGCCCAGCAACGCTGACTTACTCCGCGACGAAGTTTCGCGATATCTCTCGATCCCCGGTCGTGCGTTGCGGGGCTTGCGCGAAGCGAATCAAGAGTTCAACGAAATTCGCGATCAGGTGACGACTCGCGTCCGTTCCGTCATGGACATGGTGCAGGGTATGAGGGACGCACCGAGCAAAACCCCACTCAATGAACCCATTGGCCCGCATCGTCGTTTTGACTGGCGCGACATGCCCCTCCAAGACGTAAAAGCATTGCGCAAAGCCATTGGATGCACGATCAACGACTTGGTGTTGGCCATCGTGACCGGCGCCGTTCGGCAGTTTCTGATCGGTCGTGGGCACCCTCTTCACGGGCTCGACTTTCGCATCGCGGCGCCCGTGAGTATTCGAAGTGATGAAGACGGCAACATGGGGAACCGTGTGTCCCAGTGGTTTGTGCGCGCACCCGTGGAAGAGATGGACCCTCTTGAGCGGGTCGAGAAGATTCGGGTCGTGACCGAAGAGCTGAAGGCGTCGAACCAAGCACTCGACGCCGACCTCATCATGGCGGTGGCAGAATGGACGCCCACCATCTTGATGACGCTGGCAAGTCGTTCGGCGTCAGGCGCGCCGCCGTACAACATGATGGTCACCAACGTGCCCGGGCCGCAATTTCCACTCTACTTGTTGGGCGCGCGGCTTCTCTCCCTCTATTCACAAGTTCCCATCGCCGACTCGACCGCTTTGGGTGTTGCACTCGTGAGCTATGACGGCACTCTTTGTTGGGGGTTCAACGCCGACTATGAATTGGTGCCGGACCTCGACACGTTTGCAGACTTGATCGTGGCTTCCTTTTACGAACTCGCCGAAGCGGTGGGCGTGACCGTTTCAGCATAGAAGGCTCACAAGCCGGACACAGAATTGACCCCCCAGGAGTATCTGAAATGGCATCGCGTAGAGAACTCACCCGACTGATCGACCGCGGGCCGAGCGGCCCGAAGATCGGCGCATTTTTCGATGTGGACCGCACACTTCTTGCGGGCTTCTCGGCGATGGCATTTATGCGCGACAAGTTTTCCACCGAAGGCATCGACATCGGCAAGACCATTACGTCGCTTGGTGGCGCCTTTCGATTTGGAATGAATCAATCGAGTTTCCCAACGTTTCTCGAAGAATCGTCGGGAGACTTGGTCGGGTTGACTGAAGAAGAACTCTCGGCGGTTGGCGAACGAGTCTTCAACCAGCGACTGGTCACCGACATTTATCCCGAGAGCCGTGCACTCGTTGAGGCGCATCAGAAACGCGGTCACACGGTTGCGATCATTTCGTCGGCGACCCACTTCCAGATCGATGATCTCGCCCGGGAGCTAGGAATCGAACACGTTCTGTGTACAGAACTAGAATTCGTAAACGGCAAGTTCACCGGCAACGTGGTTCGCCCGGCGTGCTTTCGCGAAGGCAAGGCCAAGGCAGGTCGCGATCTCGCCGAAGAGTTCGACCTCGATTTGCACCAGAGCTACTTCTACACCGACAGCCGCGACGATTTGCCGCTCCTCGACATTGTCGGCAACCCGCGGCTCGTGAACCCGGACAGCGAGCTTTCGCAGATCGGCAGTCGCAATGGCTGGCCCGTGTATCGCTTCCGAAGTCGAGGCCGCCCGAGTTGGCGCGAAGTCGCAGGGCTTGCCGCGTCGATGACCGCGCTTGGGCCGGCGGCCATGATCGGCATTCCGGCGGCGATCGCGAGCGGAAACCTGCGGCGAGGCATGGACATGATGATGTCGACTTACGCCGATCTTTCGAACGCACTGACGGGCGTCGAGGTTCAGGTCGAAGGCGAAGCCCATCTTTGGTCTCATCGTCCCGCGGTCTTCATCTTTAATCATCAGAGTGGTCTCGACGCGCTACTCATGGCGCGGCTCCTGAGACGAGACGTGGTCGGTGTTGCCAAACAAGAGCTCAAGGACACGCCAATTCTCGGCCAAATGATGCAGTTGGCGGGCACTGTTTTTGTGGAGCGGGGTGACAAGGAAAAGGCCGTAGAGTCTCTCCGGAGTGCGGAAGACGCTGTGCGTCAGGGGCTATCGATCGTTATCGCGCCGGAGGGGACACGCAGCGCGACCAAGCGCTTGGGCCCCTTCAAGAAGGGTGCGTTTCGCATGGCGATGGCGACTGGCGTGCCGATTGTCCCGGTTGTGTTGAAGAACGCGCTCGATGCGCTGCCTCGCCACGGTGTTGTGGTGCGAGCCGCGACGGTGGAAGTGGTCGTAATGCCTCCGATTCCGACTGACGACTGGACCCTCGAAAATCTGAACGACCGTATCGCCGAAATCCATGCGCGATACCGGAAGATCCTGTCCGACGATTAGGCGCCCGAACCAAGGAAGTGGCTCCGGTGGGTCCATCGACATCGTCATGAACGACGACTCTCGCAGTCGCCCAATTTAACTGGGGTCGACGTGCGCGCGGGCTTCCTTCGCAATTGCCAGTTCTTCGTTGGAAGCGATGACGTAGACCGCGACGCGCGACGTCGCCGTCGTAATCGTGCCTTCGGACCCGACGCAGTCCGCGTTCGCCGTAGCGTCAAGTTCGATTCCGAGCCCCTCAAGCCCTTCGAGGATTCTCGAACGAAGCGCCGGGCTGTTTTCTCCGGCACCTCCAGTCAGCACGATCGCATCGGCGCCACCAAGCGTTACGAGGTGCGCGCCGATGTATTTGCGCACGCGATGAGCAAAGACGGAAAGGGCGAGTTCGGCGCGTTCGCTTCCCGCGCCCGCCTTCTCGAGTAACTCGCGGATGTCTCCGCTGATGCCCGAAAGCCCGAGTAAGCCGCTTTCGTTCAACATCACATCTTCGACCGCTTGTGCGCTCATGCCTTGCGTGCGGGCCAGAAGCCCAACGATGCCCGGGTCGATGTCTCCAGAACGCGTGGCCATGACCAACCCTTCCAGTGGCGTCATTCCCATCGAAGTGTCGATCGAACGACCGTCGCGCACGGCAGCCGTTGAACACCCGGCACCGAGGTGGCAGGTAATGATGCGACTCGAACTGGCAACGCGTCCAAGTCGCTCAATGGCGCGAGCGGAAACGCTGCGGTGGGAACTGCCGTGGAAGCCGTAACGGCGAACGCCGAACTCTGTGTAGTAGTGGTAGGGCAGCGCGTAGGTAAAAGCGGCATCGGGCAGGGTCTGATGAAACGCGGTGTCGAATACCGCAACGTGTCGCGCCTTGGGGAAGCGTTTTCGAGCGGCGCGAATTCCAATGAGACACAGCGGATTGTGGAGAGGTGCTAAGGGGACGAGGTCTTCGATGGCGCGCTCTGTGTCGTCGTCGATCAACGTCGCTTCACAAAATTTTTCTCCACCGTGGACGACGCGATGCCCAACGCAGTCGATGTCGGCGGCGCCCGCGATGTCATCGCAAACAGCGTCAAACGCGGCGGCGTGGTCCGCACCCGCCAACACTCTCGAAGAGACGCGAGTGCCAAGCGTGGCGTTCAAACGCGCGTCCGCGGTACCGATCGCGTCGACGCTGGCCTTCGCGATGAGCTCATGCTCATTCCCAAACAGGGAACACTTGAGTGACGAACTCCCGCTATTGACGACAAGGGTTTTCACGCGCGCGGGAACTGGCTTTCGATTCCGGCTACGAGTGTGTCGACCAAGAGAGCTGCTTCGTCATCCGAGATCACGTAGGGCGGCGCCACGATCACAATGTTGGCCTGGCCGGGAGTCACGGGCGTTGTACGTCCAATAATGACACCAAGCTCGCCGCACTTCCGCACGATTCCGCCAACTTTTTCATTTGCCGCTGGTTTCTTGCTCTGTAAATCTGAAACCAGTTCGACACCGACGAGAAGCCCTTTGCCGCGTACCTCGCCGACGTTGGGATGACCCGCGAGTTGTCGCTGAAGCTTCGTGAGCACAGTTTTCCCGACGACGTTCACACGTTCGACCAATTGCTCGCGCTCGACGATTTCGAGATTGCGCAGTGCAACTGCTGTCGCGACAGGGTGCCCCCCGTACGTATTCACGTGCCGGAAGTGACGACCGCTTTCGGCTTCGCCGTCGAATGCTTCGAAGACATCGCGCCGTGCCACGAGGGCGGCGATCGGCATGTAGCCACTCGCGATTCCCTTCGCGAACGTGATGATGTCTGCTTCCACACCCCAATGCTGATGCGCAAACATTTTGCCGGTACGTCCAAAGCCCGACACGACTTCGTCGAGAATCAACAGCACACCATATCGGGTGCAAATCTCGCGAACCTTGGGCAAGTAATCGTCCGGTGGGATCAGTACGCCACCGCCTGCGATTACTGGTTCCATAATGAACGCTGCAACGGTTTCGGGACCTTCGTGCAAAATTGTTTCTTCAAGTCGGTCGGCGCAGTCGTTGATGCCGCGGTATGGGTCCGGGGCGTCGGTAAAGACGAAGCCTGGAAGCAGGGGTTCGTAGCCTTCGCGTCGCTCCCACTGGCCCGTCGCGCTCAGCGCGCCCATCGTGTTGCCGTGATAGCCCCGGTGTCGCGCGATGATCTTGTAGCGACCGGGCCCGCCAATGCCGTCTTCACGTTGTGCTTGGAACTGACGCGCCATCTTGAACGCGGCTTCGTTGGCTTCCGAGCCACTGTTGGTGAAGTAGACGCGACCGGGGTAGCCGAGGAGGTCGACCAGCTTTGCAGCGAGTCGTATCGCGGGTTCATGGGTCATCGTCATGGGCGCGTAAGAAAGCTTGGCCATTTGTTCGCGCGCGACATCGGCGAGTTCTTCTCGTCCATGGCCCACGTTGACGCACCACAAGCCCGAGGTGCCGTCGAGCCAGCGGTTGCCGTCGGCGTCGTAAATGAAGCATCCCTCACCGCGTTCGATAAAGCGGGGCGGCGTGACCTCGATGTTTCGATGTTGGGTCAGCGGGTGCCAAAGGCACTCGGCGTCGAGGGCTTTGAGTTCGCTGATGGAATTGCTCATGGATTTCTCCTGGAACGAAACCCGCCCGGGGCTTGGCCAGGGCAGAACGCGAGTTTAAACATTTTGCGACCTCGCGAAACAGAAATCTAGGAGATCTGTCCGCTCTCGCGAAGCGTGACGAAAGTAAGACAATTTGCAGGCGCAAAGGTCGATTGGACCCTCCCCGTTGCCGAAATACTGCGTCTTGGTTCCGGAAGAGATTCTAAATTGATTGGGGTATCGTCGCGCCTGCCAAAAGAACCAGACCCGGCCAGGCGCGCCCGTCGGCCGAATCGAAGCTTAGGACCGGCAGTACCAAGCGCTCCCTCGATGGTGGCGCACGCCCAAGACGAGACACTTTCTTCGGACACCAGACCGTCCGGACCGCACAAGGAGCAACAAAGATCATGCCCAGCGTAATTGCAAACCTGAAAATCAAAGAAGACAAGATCGAAGAAGCCAAGGTTGCATTGAAGCAACTCAGCGAAGAAACCCTCGCGAATGAATCTGGAACGCTTGTCTACACCGTGCATCAGCGCACCGACGATCCGGCCACGTTCGTGTTTTACGAAAAGTACGAGAACGACGAAGCCTTCAAGATTCATGGCAAGAACCTGGCGTCCAAAGCCGCGGTTTTCGGTGGCCTCCTTGCCGGTGCTCCCGAGATCATCATGATCGACGAAGTCTGAGCAGTCGGTCGACGCAACACCAAACGCAGAACACAATCATTGATCAAGGCGGCGCGATGAGCCGCATCTCATGGGAGTACAGAACGTCATGTCCGAAAACGCGCAGAACGCATTCAATCTTTTCAAGGCAGTCGAAGGCAAAGAAGAAGCCACCGGTGAGTGGTTTGAAGTCACCCAAGAAATCGTGAATCAGTTTGCTGACGTCACCCTCGACCATCAGTTCATTCACATCGACCCCGAGCGTGCAAAGCAGACTCCCTTTGGCGGTCCCATTGCGCACGGCTTCTTGACCCTTTCGATGCTGACGCATCTTGGCGCTTCGGCGAACGCCGAAAACCCGGACCCCAAGCGTCATGAAGGTTTGATGATGGGCGTCAACTACGGCTTCGAGAAGGTTCGCTTCATCAGCCCGGTGAAGGTGGGAAGCCGCATCCGCGCGCACAAGCTTCTCTCGAAGGTTGAACTGAAGGGCAACGCCGTTCAGAGTACGCAGACGATGACGGTGGAGATCGACGGCTCGGACAAGCCCGCGTTGGTTGCGGACTGGCTCGTTCGCGCGGTGTATGCGTAGCGTGGGCTCGCGAAGCTGAACGTTCGAATCATTACACTTTGAGCAAAAGGAGCGTCGAGCGTGATGAGGATTCGAAGCAATACAGGCAAGATCGCCTCAGTTTCGATCGTTGTACTGAGTTTGTTGGTCACGATTCCGGTTGCGTACGCCGGTGACGCGGACGCACTCGCGGCAACACTGTCGAGTGGTGATCGCGCCGATGCCGACAAGGTGCGGGACGCTGGAAGAAAGCCTGCCGAAGTGGTGACGTTCCTGGGAGTGGCTTCCGGCATGACGGTGATAGATCTCATCGCGGCATCGGGCTACTACACCGAAGTTCTCTCTGTGGCGGTTGGCGAGAAGGGCAAAGTCTATGCGCAGAACGGCGCGTTCGTTTTGAAAATGCGCGAAGGTGCCAACAAGAACGACAACAAAGAACTTCACCGGATGACGAAGGCGCAGGCGGTGAAGTCAGTGACTGACGCGGGTTTCGAAATCGTTGCCGAAGGCGAAATGCTCCGGAATTCGGAAGACGATCGAGCCGCCTACGTTTTTGCCGAAGGAATGCGCGGAAACACCGATCGCTTCGTGTTGAAGTCACGCAAGCCCTAGCTACCGCGAGCCTTCGCAACGCTGGCAGCGGCATTGGAGCCGCGTTTGGACACGTGCGCCTTCTGTCGCGCAGACTCCTAGCGCGGGCTTGCGAGTTGGCGCTACTGCCTAGTGGTCTCGTTCGAGAGATAGCCACAAGCGCAACAGATGTCGTTTGCGTTCGGGCTCGGGCCACTCTTCGTATTGGGTGCGCGCATGCAGCACGGTGTGATTTGAAACGAGTTGCACGTCTCCAGGCTCGAGGTCCATGTCGAGGTAGATGCCAGGCGTGAGCGCGATCTCCTCGTAAACTTCTAGAAGCTCGAGTTCCAACTCAGTGTGGGGTGGGACGTCTTCGTGACGCTGGGCAGAGCGAAAGTAGTCACCGTGGTAAAAGGTGCGCAGGCGTCCATCGGCGTAGCGGGCTGGCGGGATCGGGAAGTGCCGAAACGGGTCGCCCGGTTTTGAGTCTCGAATGTCCAGCACCATGGGTTCGAACAGACGTGCGGCAAGATCGGGGCGCGACGTCACAAGTTCGTTGAACACCGTGACGCTACTCGCGATGCGGCTTTGACCGCCGTGCTTCGCTTGGTTCTTGCAGAGCAGTCCCACGACATCCGCTGCGTCGCAGTGATAGGCGATATGGGCAGCGGTTTGATACAGGCGCACGAACTCGTCGCTGCTTTGCGCGCCGGTATCGCGCACGTGTCCGAGCAGGTCTCCAGCCGGGTTTTGTCCGCCGGGTTGTCCGAGGTGGAGGCCGAAGCTCCAGAAGAACACTTCGCTGTAGGCGTCCGGCCAGTCCTTTACTGGGAGTCCGGTGACAAGCGCGAAGCCGCGCCCAGTGTCGAGGGTTTGGCGCAGCGAATCGATCGTTGCGCCCAAGCCCGGAAGCGGGAAGTCCTGCCGCAGCAGCTCACCGGTGGGCTTGTCCGTCGCAAGTGCCGTGTCGATGGCATTTTCGATTTCGCGAATTGCGTCCGATGAAAGCGCTACGCGCCACGAAAGATCACCCTCCATGACATCGCCACGCCAAGCGGCCTCGCACTCGACTGGCTTTTCGGGAACCGCGTCATGGGGCCGGCCGAAATAGTACCCAGACTGTTCTTGAAACGAGCGGTAGTTGGACATGAGGTCTTCCGATTCTACGCGGGTTTACCCTTCGCGCTAACCATGAAATCGAATCAGCCCTTCTTGCGACATTGATGCCACCAGTTCGCCGCTCTCGGTATAGACCAAGCCCCGGTTGAAGCCGCGACCGCCAGCGGCCGCGGGCCCGTCTTGTACGAACAGCATCCATTCGTCTGCGCGAAAGTCGCGGTGGAACCAGATCGAGTGATCGAGGCTGGCCGCCTGAAACCGTTTGTCCATCCACGAGACGCCGTGAGGAAGCACGCAGGTGTCGAGAAGGTTCATGTCTGACACGTAGGCGAGTAGGCATTGGTGAAGGGCTCGATCGTCGGGAAGCGAACCGGCGGAGCGCACCCAAACGCCCATGAAGGGGGGGCGCTTCTCTGGGTCGAATTCGTCTATCGGGTCGATGACTTTTTGCTCAAAGGCGCGATTGCCGTCGTACCAATGTTTGAATTCTTCCGGCGCACGTTTGCGCGCTTCGGCGCGAACGATTTCAGGATCGGGCAAGTCATCAGGTCGCGGAACATCAGGCATCGGAATTTGATGCTCGAGACCCTTCTCTTCTTTTTGAAATCCAACCGACATGGCAAATATCGCCTTACCGTGTTGGATGGCAACGACGCGCCGGGTATTGAAACTCTTGCCGTCCCGAATGCGATCCACTTCGTAGAGGATGGGGGTCTTCGGATCCCCGGGCCGCAAGAAGTCGCCCTTCAGCGAATGCGCCACACGATCTTCTGAGACTGTCCGCGTTGCGGCGACCAGTGCCTGCCCAACTACCTGCCCGCCGAACACCCGTTGCGAGCGTTCTTGTGGACTGCGCCCTCGGAACAGATTCAGCTCGATCCCTTCGAGGTCGAGCAGGTCGATCAACGACTCGAGGGTCGTCATGCGCTTTTCGGCCGCGTGGGTTTGTCGGCGAAGGTAATCGGGACGCTGCCCGGGACCCGGAACAGCGATCGCCCCCATTCGGTGGTTTCGTTTTCGAGCTTGAGATCATCGAAGCGTTCAACGAGAGTACGGATCGCGATCTGGGTTTCGAGGCGCGCGAGATGTGCACCCAGGCAGAAGTGTGCACCACCACCAAACGAAAGGTGCGCCGCCGTGTCTTTGCCTTTGGTGTAGCGGGTGATGTCGAAGCGCTCTGGATCCTCGAAAACTTCGGGGTCGCGATTCGCCGACGCGAGGACTGCGATGACTTCGTTGTCGGCTGGGATCACGTAGTCATCGAAGGTGAGTGCTTTATGAGTCACCCGCACGCTCGCCACGATGGGGCCCGAATAGCGCAGGCATTCTTCGACTGCACTCTCGGCAAGTTCGGGGTGCGCGCGAAGTTTCGCGAGCTCATCGGGGTGGCGGATCAACGTGGTGAGTCCATTGCCGATGAGGCCGATCGTCGTTTCGAAGCCCGCGATCAAGAGGCCAACGGATTGTGAAAGCAGTTCAAGCGGATCGAGTTTGTCGCCTTCTTCTTCAGCGGAGATGAGGACGCTCAATAGATCGTCGCCGAGATTCTTCCTGCGGCTTTCGATCAAGCTGTTGAAGTAGCCGATGAGGGACGCCCCGGCTGCTTCGACCTTGGCGGCAGTCTCGTCGTCGCCGATGCCGCGAATCGTGAGCAAGCCATGGGTGGCGTCTGCTGTCCACTGCGTGAAGTCTTCCTGGTCTTCTGGTGGGACACCGAGCAACTCACAAATTAAGGTTGCCGGCACCGGCCGAGCGAGATCGCTCACGAGATCCATCTTGCCTGTCGGGGCGACGCGATCAAGCAGTTTGTGCGTGATGGCCTCGGCGCGCGGTCGCCATGCTTCGATCGCACGCGGCGTAAACGCTTTGCTCACGAGTTTACGCAGGCGCGTATGGGTAGGAGGGTCTTGAAGCAACATGAACAACCCACCGCCGGGCACTTGCTCGTCTTGGCCGGGAAGCAAGCCGTTGTTCAATCGCATGCCGGCGTCGGATGAACGCAGGACGCGATTGATATCGGCGTAGCGGGTCAGCCGCCAATTGCCTTCCGGTGTCAGGTTGACGGGCTGAGTTTCACGCAGGTGCTTGAAGGCCGAGTACGGATCTTCGACTTGCCCTTCAATGGGTTCGGACCCATACCAGCCGGGAATGGGGGTCGTGCCGCCAGACGGCGTCGAATGTGAGTGGGAAATGACGGATCTCCTTGGCGCGTCGAGGCGAAGATTAGCGCAGTTGATCTCCACCGAGGAACATCGCGCCGGGGGTCAATCGCTAAGAAAGAGAAAGCGAGCCGTTCGGCCCGGTCAGGACCGCGCGAAGTTTCGGCTCGTTGGCTTCTTTGATTTTCAGGGCGCAGCCTAGCGCGTCGAGGTCGGCAGTGATGGAACTGGGCGCAGGGTGTTCTGCTGAAAAACTTCTGAGTTCGCAAACGTCTTCAGCATTGCTTGCTGCTTGCGTCGGGTGACGTGCGTCGCCCCAATCGATCACAAATGGCACCAACCCGTCGCCACGCGGCGTCGGGTTGAGGGTGAGCTTCCAATTCAAAACCGTGCCGTCAGGCTCTTCGCGGGACATTGCCAGTACCACGCCAGGGTCGAAGCCAATGGCTCGCGCGAGTTCGACGTCGGCTTCGATTGCGCGGCTACGCGCCGCCCAGGTGACGAGCCGCGGCGCTTCGAGGGTATCCAGTCCAAACGGGCGTGGATGTTCGGGTGCGGGTCCGTCCGGGTCGCGCGCAATGAGTTCGAGGTAAGTGTCACCACGAAAGGGAAGGATGGCGTTGTGGGTTCCCATGCCCGTGTGTCGGCCGCCGAAGGCCGGGCTCACGCCGAGTGCGGAATCAAAAGATGCGATTGCCGCGGTGAGATCGGGGACGGCGTACACCAGGTGATCCAGGCGAAGACGTTCCATTAAATGTCACCTCCACAAAAAATCAATGTTCGGGCGCCACCCACTTTACCGGTTCGAAGAACTTCTGAATCTCAGGAAGGACTTCCGACATCTGATGGCGCCCCCAAGTGACCGCTTGGTCGAGTTCGTGCCGAGTGTCGTGAGCACGCGTCGTCGCCAGCCCGCGAGTTGTGGGGACCGGACCTTGATGTCGGGTCGCTTCGTGCGGCCACCCTTTTTGGCGGCACCGGGCTGGAAGACGTCAAGCGCTGCTAAAGCGAGGGCGTAGCGTAGGTGATGCTCGCTGCGTCGATTGATGACGCCCGGGTGTTCGAACAAGCCTTGAATCAGCTTGCTTTCCATTCGTTGCAAATGAAGGAGTTGCTCTTCCCGGTCGGGAATGGGTAGGGGCGACGAAGTCACGGAATCTCGATGATGGGGAGGGGCGTCGCCTGGCGCGGCCGCGCTCAAAGGAGAGAAGAGTCTAGTCACAGTGAGAGATGGAGGCGAACGCTTTGTTCCGAAACACGGCAGATCTCGATCTTGGCGAATAGCAGGTCAGCGTGCATAATTGCGTTCTGTTCGCTGCCAACAGTCGGAGTCGAGACCCCAAGCCGTCGAGTGGCAACGCAGCACTGATCTGTCTCATTGGCAGTCAAACGCATGATCGAACAAAGGATCAACATGCAACTCCGTGTTTCAGTTCTGGGTGCCGGTTCGTTTGGTACCACCATTGCTCACCTCGCGACCAACAACGCGCCGACGGTGCTGTGGTGCCGGCGCAAAGAAACCGCAGAGGAGATCAACGCGGAACACACCAATGACGCCTATCTGCCGGGGCATCAAATTGCTCCCGGGCTGCGCGCGACGAGTTCGCTCGAAGAGGCGGTGAGCCAGGCAGATGTTGTTGTGATGGGTGTGCCATCCCTGGGCTTGCGCGAGGTACTGGAAGACGTCAAGCAACACATTCGACCGTGGGTCCCGGTCGTGAGTCTCGCGAAGGGTTTGGAGGCAGGGACTCGGCTGCGCATGACCGAGGTCATTAACGAAGTACTTCCCGATCATCGCGCCGGCGCCCTCACCGGCCCGAACCTCGCCAAAGAGATCATGGCGGGCTTCGCGGCCGCCAGCGTCATCGCGTTCGACGACGTCGACACCGCGCGTCAACTGCAAGGTGTCTTCAACACCGGACTCTTGCGCATGTACACCAACAGAGACGTGATCGGCTGCGAACTTGCCGGCGCACTAAAGAACGTCATCGCGATTGCGGTGGGGATGGGGGACGGCCTTGGGGTCGGCGACAACACGCGCGCAGCGGTCATGACGCGAGGCCTTTCGGAACTCACCCGCCTGGGTGTTGCAATGGGGGGAGAGCCCGCGACCTTCGCAGGGCTCGCGGGTGTTGGCGATCTCATCGCGACGTGTGCCAGCCGTCAGAGTCGTAATCGCTTCGTCGGGGAAGAACTCGGTAGGGGGCGTACTGTCGAGGAAATTACGGGCGACATGAACCAGGTCGCAGAAGGAATCAAGACGAGTCGCGTCGTGATGGAACTGGCGTCAAAGTACGACGTCGACCTGCCGATCTGTCGCGAAGTCTACGGCGTGATCTACGAAGGTCGGAAGGCCACCGATGCCTATAGCGGGTTAACGCGACGCGAACCGGGTGCAGAGCACGAAACCGGATAGAGCGCGCAGAAGCATCGCGCTATGCGAGCCCGTCGTCGGCTGCGCGAAGCAATGTCGTGATCACGTCATTTAAGGGAGTCGCGATACCGTGCTTACGGCCTCGCGCACCCACCACCGCATTGCGTGCTTGCCATTCGAGCTTGCGGCCCGCGCGCCGATCCGCGGTGATCGACGACCAGTGACCGGGGGCGGCACCCAAAACCATTCGCAGTGCTTTCTCCGGCGCATCATCGGGAAGCTTCGCACCCTCGGCGCGACCGACTGCAAGCACTTCCCCCATCAGCTCAAGAATGAGCGATCTGATTTCGGGGTCCGCCGCGATCGCGTTTTTGCGTAAGACTAGGGCGCATACGCCACCCAACGCTGCGTTGTTCAGGAGCTTCCACCACGCTTGGGTCGTGAAGTCGTCGCTGACGTTGATGTTCGTGCGTGCACCCTCGAACAAGGCTGCGAAATCGTGACCTGTTTTGCGTTCGGGCACGATCAGTGTTCCCGAATGCATTTGTTCAATCTTGCCCGCGGCGTGTTTTTCGGCCGGAACTTGAACGATCACCGGCAGAACCTTCATTCCGTTGGGCAACAGGGGCGCGATTCGCTCTTCGTGGTCAACACCATTTTGCAGCACAACAACGACTGTGTTGAGCCCGCACAACTGCTCGAACCACGGAGTCGCGCCGGCGCTTTGATGGGCTTTCGTGGCCAGCAAAACCCAATCGACGGGGCGGGCATTGCTGGGTTCCGTCACCACCGTGGCTTCGACCCGCGACTCGCCCGCCGGGTGGCGGACTTCGAGGGCCGTAAACGGGGTCCGGGTGCAGAGTTGAACATCGTGGCGCCCAAGATCCAAGAGGTCCGCCGCAATGGACCCGCCGATTGCGCCGATCCCGACGACTGCGATATTGCTTCCCGACATGTCGAACCCTTTCATCTGCCGCCACGTTCGAATTGATTCGGACTGGTGACCGTCATACCGTACGTCTCGACTCTACCGGACACGCGTAGCGGGAGCGTTGTGCGAAACCATTTCGATTGCCGTGGGTTCAAGAGAATGTTGAAAACACGCGTGCCCGCAGCGGAGAGCAAATTGACGTATCGAAACCTAATGCTGACATTGTTGACTTTTTTGCGAGTCGGTGCGGATGGGGTCGCGCTCGCGAGTTCGCCCGGTGAGCTGTCGCAGCTAAACGGGCGTTGGAAACTCGACTGGGAAAAATCTGAATCGATGGATTCCGCCATGGATCTCCTCGAAGTCCCTTGGCTGGTCAAGAAGATGTCGGGCGTGGTGACGATCCACGCCACGTTTGAAGTCACACCCTCTACGTGCGAAAGCTGTGCGGCCAACCTGCGAATCCTGAATGAAAACCCGATCAAGGATACGACGCGCCGCGTGATCCTCGACGGCGAGCCGGTCGCCCACACCGACCCGCTCGGAAACGTTTCAATGGACAGCTTTATTTGGTCCGAAGAAACGGGACTCGAAATGGTTCGAGAGCGTGTTCTGAAGAGTGGAAAGAAGGCGAAGATCATCGACGTTCGGTTTGTTGAAGACGATCTCGCGAGCATGGTGTCGGTGATGACGGTTTTCATCGATGGAGAAGAGCGGGCCAAGGTACGTCGCGTTCTCACCCGGGTCGACGACTGAAAAAGCGAACTTTCACGCTAGCCTCTAGGCCAGCGCGCTGGAGGCCAACGATGTCATCGATCCGACCTGTAGATTCACCGTTCCACATTCGCGACGACCTCGCCGCGGCACAAGCGCAAATGCTTGCTTGCCTGACTGAGCCGGGCACGTGGTGGACGGGGACAGAGCGTCGCGCGATAGCGCTCGAAGCGCGCGCCGCCCGCGACTGCGCGTTGTGCGCCGAACGCAAAGTGGCCTTGTCTCCGTTTTTAGTTGACGGGTTCCATGACGGGCCCGCCGAACTCGACAGCGCAGTCGTCGACGTGATCCACCGCATCGTGACCGACCCAGGGCGGCTCGTGCGCAGCTGGTATAAAGGGGTCATCGCAGACAGCGGCTTAACGCCCGAGCGATATGTTGAACTCGTGGCTGCGACCGTGATCATGAACGCAGTTGATGTCTTTGCCCGCGCGGTTGGATATGCCCCCCCGGCCTTGGCCGAAGTGACCGCCGGAACGCCGTCGAAAGAGCGCCCGCTCTCGGCAACAGTAGAGGGAGCTTGGGTTCCGCAAATTCCGGTCGGGGGCGACGACTGGACTGCGCTTTACGAAGACCGCGAAGCCGTGCCTCAAATTGGTCGTGCCTTGAGTCTCGTTCCCGCCGAAGTGAATCTGCTGAACTCAGTTTCGGCTTCGCACTACATGCAACTCGACGACGTGTCCAACCCGATGCACGTTGAGCCGGGGCGTGCGATTGACCGGTTGCAAATGGAACTGGTTGCTTCGCGTGTGTCTGCCGTCAACGAATGCTTTTACTGAACGACCGCGCATGCGAGCCTGCTCCGTGCGAGCGGTGGGATGAGTGGAGCGAAAGTAGATCTTGCGGCGGTGAACGACGGCGCCGTTGATTCAGGCGTGACCTTTGGTGCAGAGCTTTTGGCATACACCGACGCGGTGATGTCGCGCGACGCCGAAGCGATCACGAAGACCCGTGACGAACTCGGCGCCAAGATCGGCGCCGACGGCATTGTTGATACAGCGGCCATCATTTCGATGTTCAACGTTGTTGATCGGATCGCGGATTCGACCGGGATTCCGATCGACGAGGGCTTCACCCATGACATGCGCTACGGAATCGGGGCGGAGTTGGGAATGAGCCACCTCACGCCAGAAGAACGCGCGAGTCGATAGCCACGCGTGAAAGGCTGGCCCGCTAGTCCTGATTGAAGACAGGCTTTCGCTTTTGAAGAAACGCCTGCATTCCTTCGATCTGATCCTTCGTTCCCATCGTGGCGTGTACCGCCTTGCGTTCTGCTGCGATGCCATCGGCAACGGCTTGCGAGCCCGCGCCCACCACCGCGCGCAGCACTTCGGCGACTGCCCGGGCAGGCATTTCTGATAGTTCGTGGCCGAGCTTCTTTGCGCGGTCGAGTAACACATCGTTGGGCCACACTTCGTTGACCAAACCGATGCGAAGTGCCTCGGGCCCGTCGATCTTTTTACCCCGTAAGATCATGTCGAGCGCGTGATCTCGTCCGACGCACTGAGTGAGTCGCGCCGAGCCGCCCCATGCCGGCACGGTGCCCAGATCCATTTCGGGGAGTCCGATCTTCGCACCGTCACGGGCTGCAAGACGGAAATGGCAAGCAAGTGGGAGCTCGAGTCCGCCGCCGAGGCAGTAACCAAACAATGTGGCGATGACGGGTTTGTCCAAGTTCTCGATCGCCAAGAGCACGCGAAGGCGCTGATCGAAGACCGCATCCGCGCTTCCCTTGCGCTTAATGCCCTCAGGCAATTGCTTGAGGTTCATGCCGACGGAAAAATTTGCATCTCCGGCTCCGGTGATCACAACGGCCCCGACACTGTTGTCTGTCGACAGGCCCTCGATGACTTCCTCAAGAGTATCCATGAACTCGAGGCTCATTCGGTTCATCGGAGCGTCGTTGATCGTGATGGTGGTGACGCGGCCTTCTTGTTCCACCAGGAGCGGGGCCTTGTTGTCATGCTCGATGTCGGGCAATTCGATTCTCCTCGAAGCGGTCGGCAACGTTACGTCAATGATGAGGAATCGTGAGATCGGTCACACCAGTATCTGCCGATTTCAGCTCACTCGCGAAACGGAAGCTTCTTCGTGGGAGTCCGGACAGCGCGCGAAGGCGGATGAAGGGCCAGACCAAGTTGCGAGCAGACCCGCGTCGCAACACCGAGTTGGCATTATGATTTCTCTATTTATTTGAGCTAGAGGGTGCAAGTTTTTGCGATAAATGGCTCATTCGAGATAAACCCAGCCGACTCCACGCTCCTAAGCGCGAGGGTCGGTATCTGATTGCTGTTTTTGCAGGAGATCCATTTTGCCCCGCTCGACCGTGCGAACTTACTTCCGATCAATCTCGACGTTGGCATGTTCGGCGGCACCAAAGGTGACGTGAACATCGGCGCCAAGGTCGGCATGCAGTTCTTTGCCGCCATGACGACGGCCGTTTATACGATCGTCGCCACCTGGGCCGTGTTGAAGCTGACTGCCGCGATGGTGGGAGGTTTGCGAGTCACCGAAGAAGACGAAACGCAAGGTCTCGACCTCTCGCTGCA